>Ga0209212_1000288_pt1 | contig 104655 bp, 106 predicted proteins | sample RifGroC2_FD_183996 | JGI IMG/M metagenome (GOLD analysis project Ga0209212, IMG submission 183996) | Groundwater microbial communities from Rifle, Colorado, USA - Groundwater C2 (SPAdes) (version 2) | ecosystem: Environmental > Aquatic > Deep subsurface > Groundwater | place: Rifle, Colorado... | reverse complement strand
CGCCAAAGAAAAACTTGAAATTGTTAATGTTCGCGGCGGAGCCGCTCGGATTTCTGCCCGCCAACCACGCCGCCTTCGGCGGCGAAATACGTTCGAGCTATTTTCAGAATACACCGCCAGTTAGGAAATGAAGTTATTGGCTCGCCAGCCGTTTTTCTTGGAAATTTCAAGCCGTTTTGAATTCAGTGAGGCCAAAAGCAGGCTTTTCCAAATCTTTTATGAGATACTTTATCTACACAAGGAAATCTACGGATAGCGGATAGCGGATAGCGGATAGCGAAGAACGACAAGTGATGTCTCTTGAATCGCAACTTTCTGAATTGAAAGAATTTGTCGCCAAAGAAAAATCGGATATTTTCAAACAAACACACCCAATTCATAACGTGCTTAAACTATGAAACTACGAAACCGTATTTTCAAGATCGTTTCTCTGATCCCGCGTGGCTCTGTTACAACCTATAAAGCAATCGCCGACGCAGTAAAAATCAAAAATTCCCGCCTCATCGGATCAATCCTCCACACAAACACGGATCCGAAAAATGTTCCGTGTCATAGAGTTATCCGAAGCGACGGAGGGATCGCGGATGGATACGCTTTTGGTGGCGCGCCGGCGCAACGGAAAAAACTTGAAAACGAAGACATTACATTTACGAATGATCGCGTGGCTGTGCGGAAACATTTCTGGCAACCCGAGCGCTTCTCAAACTCTCCTCAACTGCCGCAATCCGCACCCGAGTTGACACGACCGTATCGGGATTAAGGGAAATTGAATCAATCCCCTGCTCCACTAAAAACTCGGCAAAATCAGGAAAGTCGGACGGCGCCTGGCCGCAAATGCCGACTTTCTTTTTTTTCTTATGAACTTTTTTGATAACGTCTTGTATCATCTGTTTTACCGCGATATTCCGCTCATCGTAAATGTGCGACACTAAATCAGAATCGCGATCAACTCCTAGCACAAGCTGTGTCAAGTCGTTTGAGCCGATTGAAAATCCGTCAAACAGCTCGGCAAATTCCTCGGCCAAAATCACATTTGATGGAATTTCGCACATCACATACACTTTAATACGATCTTTAACTATCTCCTTCTCGCTTTTCATGACCCCGGTTTCGTGAAGTAATGCGATAACTTTTTCCCCCTCATCTATAGTGCGGCAAAACGGAATCATTACAGAGATGTTCACAAGCCCCATCACATTCCGCACACGATTAATCGCTTCGCACTCCAACACAAAGGCCGGACGAAACCGTTCATCGTAGTAACGAGACGCTCCGCGCCAGCCGAGCATCGGATTCTCTTCATGAGGTTCATATGCCTCGCCGCCCAAAAGATTCGCGTACTCATTGGATTTGAAGTCTGAAAAACGCACAATCACCTCGCGAGGATAAAACGCCGCCGCAATCCGCCCTATGCCAAGCGAGAGCTTGTGAATATAATACTCGGCTTTGTCCGCATAGCCGTAGGTAAGTTCTGCGATCTTGCGAAATACAGGTTCTGGAAGTTTTGCGGTTTTATAATCTAAAAGCGCGAGCGGATGCGCCTTTACAGAATTTGCGATGATAAACTCAAGCCGCGCGAGTCCTACCCCGTCGTTTGGAATCTGCGCGTAGTCAAAAACAATATCTGGATCAGCCACGTTCATCATAATTTTTGTCTTTGTCGGCTTCTGCACTCCGATATCAATGCGTTTCACTTCAAAAGGAATCACGCCTTCGTAAACATTCCCATGTTCACCCTCGGCGCAGGATATTGTAACAATCATTCCGGTTTTCAAGATCTGCGTTGCATTCCCTGTGCCTACAACACACGGAAGCCCGAGTTCCCGAGAAACAATCGCCGCGTGCGATGTGCGGCCGCCAGAGTTTGTAACAATTGCGGCGGCATTTTTCATGATTGGCTCCCAATCCGGATCGGTAATTTCTGTGACTAACACTTCTCCACTTTGAAACTGGCCGATATCCTGCACATCCATAATAAGACGCACGGCGCCGGTAGCTATTTTTGAACCAACTGACGCACCGCGAACAAGCACCTTCCCTTTTTTATCGCTCAAAATATACTCTTCAATAATGTCTTTTGATTTTGAGGAATGGACGGTTTCGGGCCGCGCCTGAACGATGAACAATTTTTGTGTTCGCCCATCTTTTGCCCACTCTATGTCCATTGGCTGATGAGCTCCTCTTCGTTTACTGTAGTGATCCTCAATAATAAGCCCGGCGCGGGCAAGTTCTAAAATTTCATCATCAGTAAGGGCAAATTTCTTCTGATCCTCTTTTGTAACTTGTGTATCTTGAGTAGAAATGTTGTCTCCTATGCTATAGATAAGTTTACGCGCCTTTGAGCCAATAGTCTTCCCGACAATAGAACTAAATCCGCGAGCTAACGTTGGTTTGTGAACATAGTACTCGTCAGGATTTACGACCCCCTTCACAACATACTCGCCGAGTCCGTAAGCCGCGTCAATAACAATAATATCTTTGTGCCCGCTTTCTGTGTCAATTGTAAACATTACGCCAGAGGCCGCTTGATCCGAACGCACCATCTCCTGAATTCCGACCGAGAGATATACATTAAAATGGTCAAAGCCCTTGTCAACACGATACGAAATCGCGCGGTCTGTAAAGAGCGAGGCAAGGCATTTTTTAGTGGCCTCAAGCACAGAGTAATTGCCTTTAATATTTAAGTATGTCTCCTGCTGGCCTGCAAAAGATGCGTCCGGCAAATCCTCCGCAGTTGCGGAAGAACGCACAGCAACGTCGCGTCCGCCAAGTTTCTCATACGCGCGAATTATTTCCTCTTCTAGTTGTTTTGGGAATTCAGAGCTTAATATGAGCTCCCTCACAGCCAGCCCGCGCTCTTTCAAGTTTTCCATGTCGCCGGTATCAAGTCCTGTCAGCGTCTCTTTGATTTTATCCGGAAGACGATTATTTTGTACAAAATACTGATACCCTTCGGCTGTAATCGCAAAACCGTTTGGCACGTTCACGCCTTTTTTTGTGAGATACCTGTACATCTCGCCTAAAGATGCGTTCTTACCGCCGACAATAGGCACATCTTTTATTGAGAGTTCGGAAAAAAACTTTATGTAGGCCATAATAAAAATTAAAAGTTAAAAATTCAAAAGTGCAAAGCGCAAAATTTCTTGAACTCTTAACTTATATTTTATGTACTTTAATTAAATTCGCGCCTCCAATTCCCACAGGCTGGCCGGAAACAAGCACAATATAATCTCCGTTTCGCGCAATACCGCTCTCTTTTGCTTTCAAAACAGCGGCGGTAATCAATGAATCAATGGAACGAAATTTCGGCAGAAGAAAAGGAATAACGCCCCAGGAAAGAACAAGTTGTCGCTGAATCTCCGCGCTGTCGCATGTAACAATAATCGGAATCGGCGGACGAAAACGAGAAATGGAGCGGGCAGTGTGCCCGGAAATTGTGGTTACTAATATGAGCCGCGCTGATACTTCGCTCGCGAGAGCGCAGGCGGCCCTCGCAATGGCATCTTCTTTATCGGATGGCTCGCTGTATGAGGGCAGAGGCATGTCATCGTAACGCGACTCTTCAACCTCGTGAATAATTTTTACCATGGTTTCCGCGGCAAGCGCTGGATATTTTCCAAACGCAGTCTCTCCGGAAAGCATGAGAGCATCCGCGTGATCAACGACCGCGCCTGCAACATCGCTCGCTTCTGCCCGGGTTGGACGAGGATTCCGCATCATAGAATCAAGCATCTGGGTTGCCACAATCACAGGTTTCCCCCGTTCCACGCATTTGCCGATAATCTCTTTCTGAATAAGCGGCACGCGCGAGGCGTCTATTTCCAGCCCCAAGTCACCGCGCGCTATCATAACGCCGTCAGATGCATCAATAATTTCATCAATATGATCAAGAGCCAGAGCGCGTTCAATTTTTGCGATTATAAACGGCGGCGTGTCCCGATCCCCGGCCTCATGGCTCAAAATACGCCGTAAATGCGTAATGTCATCGGCTTTGCAGACAAAAGAAAGCGCGACACAGTCAACCTTGAGCTTTACGCCAAACCGCGCATCATCTTTGTCTTTATCTGTGATAGTTTCTCCGCCGATGTTTTTGCCTGGTATGTTGATGCCTTTATGAGAACCGACTGCCCCTCCCACCAAAACTCGCGCTGTAATCAAATTTGCGCGAACATGATGAACCGAGAGTTCAACAAGCCCGTCATCAATTAAAATGGTATCTCCTTTGGCAACGCTTTTTGCAAGATCGCATTGCAAAGGAACTAATTTGCCTCTACCCTCATATGTGGAAAGAGCGGAGAGCAGTCCATCCTCTTTTACTAAAATAACTTCCTCTCCGCTTGTAAGTTCTACGGGTCTTGCAAGCGAACCAACGCGTAATTTCGGCCCCTGAAGATCCTGCATGATCGCAAGAGGTAAAGACAGCTCGTCAGAGATTTTACGCAAATTTTCAATAAGAAGCCTGTGATGTTCGTGAGATCCGTGGCTGAAGTTCAGCCGCGCAACGCGCATGCCGGAAATAATGAGCTCGCGCAGAACTTCGCGCGATTCAGAAGACGGCCCGATTGTGCAGACAATTTTTGTATTTGTGAAACGTTTGATTAAAGATTTATGCCGTATACGCGCAATTGACATAAAAGAAGAGATATGCTATAGTCGCTCGTTTATCGCTAATTAAAAGGATATGGACGGTTAAAATTTTCAAATCGCGCATCATCCTTTTTTGTCAAATTCATGAAAAAAATTCTTAGCCTTTTGCTCATTTCTATGAGCATTATATCGGTTTCAGGATTCATTGTAAAGCAAAGCGCAAGCTCGGAAACGCGCGTGTATAAGTCCGGCGACGTTCTCCAAATAAACGGCGAAACTATTGCGGTAGTCGCAAACGGCACATCTCTTGAACTTATTACAGTTAACGCCGACAACAAGCTGAAAAAAATCTCGGAAGCGATTCCGCGCGGGGACGGCATTGAACCGCAATCGGTGGTCGTGAAATCAGAGGGCGGACGGGCTGTTGCCTATGTTGCCTCCGGAGCCGCGATCCAAAAATATGATCTTCGCGATCCTCACTGGCCTTCGCTTTTGCTCTCGGTTGATTCGCCAATAGGCTACGCGCGCGATATTGACGCGAGAGAAACTGGCAACCTGTTTCTTCTTGCGGGCGACAAAGGAGTATATGAATTTGAAGGAACAAACTTCAATAAAATCCGCGAACTGTGGAAAAGCACTGCTTACGGGGTTAAAATAAACGAACAAGGCGATGTTGCCGTTAACGGTTCAGAAGAAGCTCTGGTAATCGCGCATGATGGAAGCGCGCAATTTGTTACACCGGTATCGCACAATGATCCAAAAACCGCGCATCCGCACATCACCTCATCTGGCACGGGTTTTATCGGAGATGATGGTGGAGTGAGGAAACTCGGTTCCAGCGCAATTTTCAAAAATAATTCAGGATTCGGATATTCGCTTGATGCTGAAGGCGACACAATTTACTTTGCAAACGGCTGGGGCGTATATGCTCTTAACGGCGCGCTTGAAGAACTCAATTTTCAAACAATTAACACGATCGGCGGTTGGACGCGGGGAGTAAAATCATTTTCAGCGAACGGAAAAAGGTTAATCTTGGTGTTTGCAAGCGATCGCATCTACTTGCTTGACGATGGGCTCGCTGTTCTTGATGTATATCAATATCAACCGATGAAGAATGTAAAAACGCTCGCGCTGGATTCAGACCCGACAGGAAGTGAAGCGGCGCGTAAATCTCCTCCTCGCCAGCCGCTTTCGGCGCGCGTTTCAAAAGCGCCTGTTGCGCCGGGAGAAATCATCCGCGTTTATGCAACAGGCTATTATCCGGGCGAGCCGCTGATTCTTGAAGCAGGATCGGTCATCAACTCTCCGGATCAACTGGGAAACATTGTTGTAAACAATAAAAACTTTGTTGAGCGAACGGTTGCGGACGGAAGCGGAAATCAGGTTTTTGAACATGTGGTAATACAGGAACAGGCATCATATCCTATGATGATAAACATTCGGGTTGCCGGCGAAAATTCTAAATTGCACTACAGCGTCGCTTTACAAGTACAATCACCGACACCGCCTGCGCCTGTTCCCCCTTCAATAACAACTCTTGCGGTACACACCGAAATCGTTAAAGAAATTGAAACAACCAGAGAAGTTACAGAGGAACAAAAAGACGGAAAGACGATTATCCATGAGATTATTCGCAGTATAGAGCGGCTTGTTGAGAGCGCAATCGCTGATCTTGAAATAAAAAACAACGCCATTTCTATTGTACGCGCGGGAATCCCTAAAAACACCTATATCCGCTGGAAAAATTTGGATACTGTAACGCACACTGTGAGCTCAATTGAAACGCCTGACAAGACAATCGCATTCGCAAGCCCTGCGTTAAAGCAAAACGAAACGTATCAGTTTAAGTTTACTCTAACAGGAACTTATAAATATACGATTGACGGAGATAAAAATAAGGTATATGAAATTGTCGTGCAGTAAAATTATCTAAAAGAATAAAGAAAACAAAACCTCGGCAAAACGCCGGGGTTTATTGTTTTTTTAGCAGATGCTTCTTGACGAATAATGAACAGGACTTTACAATGGAAACCATAAGTAATCAAAATATGCCAAACTCAAATACTCCAAAAGACGTATTCTCTCACCTTCTTGCGATCATCACACTCTATATCGGCGTTGTAAGCGTCATCGCTCTCCTGTTTCAATGCATAAACACGCTATTCCCCGATCGTCTGGACACATTCTACTACGATCCGTCGCTCGAAATTATCAGAAGATCTGCCGCATCGCTGATTGTGGTGTGGCCAGCGCACATTCTCATGTCGTGGATTATCGGGCGCGACATGCGCGCGCATACGGAAAAACGAGGGATGGCTATAAGAAAATGGCTTATATATCTTACAATTTTTGCCGCGGCGCTCACAATTATTATTGATCTTATAACTCTACTATATAACTTTCTTGGCGGAGAATTGACACTCCGATTCGCCCTGAAAGTGCTTGTCGTGCTCATTGTGGCAAGCGGAATATTCGGGTATCACCTCTTTGACATTCGCCGCGATGACGCGCGTGATTCTCTTCGCCCAAAACAACTCGCGTGGTTGGTATCGGCTCTTCTCATCGTCGCGATCGGCGCAAGTTTTTTTATAATCGGAAGCCCGGCGGGAATTCGCGCGCGAAAATTTGACGAACAGCGCCTGCAAAATCTTCAGTTGATCCAAAGTGAAATCACTAATTACTGGAGCCAAAAAGAAAATCTTCCAACAGTGCTTGATGATCTCAAAGACAGCATATCGGGTTTTTCTCCGCCGAACGATCCGGAAACAGGCAAGGAATACGAATACGAGCCAACCGGCCCATTGTCTTTTAATCTCTGCGCGATTTTCAGAACAAAAACACAGGAACGAAACGACGACAAAAAAATCTCCCCGCCTGCCGCGCGATTCTATGATCCTTATCAGCAAAACTGGTCGCATGATGTCGGGCGAGTCTGCTTTGCGAGGTCTATTGATCCGGAACGATACGGAAAACCATGAAACGGCGTATGCTGAATCCAAACCAAAAACCGAGCCCAATTAAGGACTCGGTCTTTTTTTATATCGGTAAATTCTAGTAGTCCATCCCCATACCTCCACCCATGCCCATGCCTCCTCCGTGCGGCATCTTCTCATCTTTCTTCTCCGGCTCGTCAGTAACAACAGCTTCGGTAATAAGGAACATGGAAGCCACAGACGCCGCGTTCTGAAGAGCAGAGCGTGTAACTTTTGTAGGATCAATAATGCCTGCTTTCACTAAATCAGTGTACTGATTTTTCAAGGCATCATACCCCATACTGCCGGAAAGTTTCTTCACCTCTTCGGCAACAACAGCGCCGTCTTTGCCTGCGTTAATCGCAATCTGGCGAATCGGCTCTTCAAGCGCGCGCTTCACAATTGAAACGCCGATCATCTCGTCCGCATCGTCAAGCAATATCTTATCAAGAATCGGAATGGCGCGAAGAAGCGCAACTCCGCCTCCTGCCACAATTCCTTCCTCAACAGCCGCTTTTGTCGCGGCAAGAGCGTCTTCAATGCGATCCTTTTTCTCCTTCATCTCTGTCTCTGTCGCGGCGCCAACTTTGATGACAGCAACACCGCCTGCAAGTTTCGCGAGCCGCTCCTGCAGTTTATCGCGATCAAAATCTGAATCAACATCATCAAGCTCTTTTCTGATTTGCAGAATGCGATCCTTAATCGCTTTCTGATCCCCAAGACCGCCAATAATCGTTGTCGTTTCTTTTGTCGCAATCACTTTTGCGGATCGTCCGAGGTCATCAATTGTCGCTTTATCAAGCTTCAGACCAATCTCCTCTGAAATCACTTTACCACCGGTCAAGACAGCAATATCTCGTAACATCTCTTTGCGCCGATCGCCAAAACCCGGGGCTTTTACGCCAAGCGCGTTAAACGTGCCGCGTATCTTGTTTACGACAAACGTCGCAAGCGCGTCTCCTTCAATCTCCTCTGCGATAATTACGAGCTCTTTTTTGCCTGATTGCGCCAAACTTTCAAGAAGCGGCAAAACGCTCTGGATTGAGGAAACTTTTTGATCTGTAATTAAAATGTATGGGTTCTGCAATTCCGCAACCATTCTGTCGGCGTTCGTTACCATGTATGGAGACACATATCCTTTGTCAAACTGCATTCCCTCAACAACCTCCTTTTCAATGCCGAAACTCTGGGATTCCTCAACAGTGATAACTCCGTCTTTTCCAACTTCTGCCATTGCCTCTGCGATGACTTTGCCGATATCCGGATCATTTGCTGAAATTGAGGCAACTTGGGTGATTTCTTCTTTACCCGCAATTTGTTTTGAAATTTGCTTCAGCAGTTCAACAACTTTTTCAACCGCTTTGTCCATACCGCGCTTAACTGCCTGCGCATTTGCTCCGGCTGTGATATTTTTGATGCCGGCGTGAATCATGCTTTGCGCTAAAAGCGTTGCGGTTGTGGTTCCATCGCCCGCAACATCGCTTGTGCGAGTCGCCGCCTGCTTTACGAGTTGCGCTCCGACGTTTTGCACCTTATCGGACAACTCTATTTCTTTTGCAACAGTAACGCCGTCTTTGGTGATTGTCGGATCACCATATCCTTTGTCTAAAACAACGGTTCGCCCTTTAGGCCCAAGCGTTACTTTAACTGCGTTTGCCAGCGCGTCAACTCCTTTCTTAAGAGAGCTCCGCGCAATTTCGTCAAAAAGAATCTGTTTTGCCATAAGTTATCTTTGTCGCCTTATGCTGTAAAATTTATCATGAAAAAAATTTCACAACTCAAGCGCATTTAGAAATAAAATTACTCAACGATCGCTAAAATGTCAGACGCGGAAATAACAAGGTACTCAACTTCTTTTCCGCCCTCTTCAACCTTTACCTCGTTCGGAGCGTATTTGGTGAAGAGTATAGTTTGGCCGACCTTGACGCCAATTGGCTCGCGCACTCCGTTCTCAAGGAGTTTGCCGGGGCCCGCCGCAATTACCTCTCCTTGTTCAGGACGATCTTTGTCAACAGTGTCCGGAAGGACGATACCGGATTTCGTGATATCCTGCTTGCTTTTCGCTTTCACGATAACGCGATCGTTTAAGGGAATCAGCTTTGGCATAGACAAAACTTCGTATAAATATGCGCGCGATCGGGGTTTTTTGATATTGCCTCCGAAGCGCCCATACTCACGAGCTAGTTAATTTAAGTAATAGAAAATCTTAGAACAAAAATTAGCAGTTGTCAAGAGAGAATGCTAAATTAAAATGACCAAAACGCGAAGATTTGGTCATTGATATTAAATCTGGAGGCACGGACGGGAGTTGCACCCGTGTACACGGTTTTGCAGACCGCTGCCTAGCTACTCGGCCACCGCGCCCTACATATAGGCGCATTATAACAGTGGAGACTTAAAAAAGCAATTAGTAGATTTCAACAATTGTATACTTTACACCGCGCTCAATCGCCTCTTCGCGCGTCTCTACCCAAATGTCAATGCGGCTTCCGAATCGCTGGTGCATACGATCGTGCACAACAAACACTTTGCCGCCATAGAGTTCCGGGAGACGAAATCGTGTGCCAAACTGAAGAAAATTCGCCGCGGCGATTCCATCCCTTACTTTCGTCCCGTTTGCTGTAATAAAAGGAGTGTCGTCGGTTTGATCAGGCGTTGAGGAATAAAATGTGATAAGCCGTTTCTCTATTCTCCTCGGAGCGCGGCTTTCAGCGCTAGGAAGCTTGGGGAATTCCTCCAAATCTGCGGCAGACGCTCTATGCCATCTGCTCGGAAACTCTGCTAGCACGAGCGTAATCGCTAGAAATAAGCCTAAAAATCGCCTTTGTTTTTGTGCCATAGTTTGCAGAAATTAAAAATCCTCTATCGTTCTGGACAATAAAGGATTTTATAGTAAACGGGCTACTATAGCACAAAGAATAGTTTGAGTCAATGGTGGCGGGGACGACGGGATTCGAACCCGCGATCTTCTGCGTGACAGGCAGACGCTTTAAGCCAGCTAAGCTACGCCCCCAATGTTTAGCATGCTATCACGCTAATTAAAGCTCCGTCAACAACATAGGCTCTTTTGTGTGCCAATCCGTAATCCCCTCATAATACGCGGCGACTTTAAGCAAAATCGTTTCGCCCAACTGCGGACCGATGATCTGCATACCGATCGGAAGATTTTCGTGATTGAAGCCGCATGGAATGGAAATAGCAGGAAGCCCGGCCAAGGAAACCGGAACAGAGAAAATGTCTTCCAAATACATCGCAAGCGGGTCGTTTTCTTTGGAACCGATCTTGAAGGCGACGTCCGGAGCAGTTGGCGTAATAATCACGTCAACTTCCCGAAATGCGCGCTTAAAATTGTCAATAATCAGTGTTCGTACTTTCTGCGCCTTTTTGTAATAGGCATCATAGTAACCGCTTGAGAGCGCGTAAGTGCCGATCATTATGCGGCGTTTTGCCTCTTGCCCAAAACCTGCTCCACGGGATTTATAATATACGTCAATAAGATCTTCGGCGTCTGAATGTTTTGAAAATCCGTATCGTATCCCGTCAAATCGCCCTAAGTTAGAACTCACTTCAGACGGCGTTACAATATAATATACCGCAATGCCATACTGACTGTGCGGAAGCGAAATCTCTTTCACAATCGCGCCTTCTTTTTCAAGAATTCTGACTGCGCCCTTAACCGCATTCAAAACCTCTTTGTTCAACCCTTCAATAAAGTATTCTTTTGGGATTCCGATCCTGACGCCATTTAATCGCGGCTCTGCTATCGCTTTCAGATAGTCGCGCGAGTCGCATGAAAGCGTGGTTGCGTCTTTTGGATCGCGCCCGGCAAGCGCTGACAAAAGATACGCCGCGTCTTCCACTCTTTTTGTTAGAAACCCCGGCACGTCGGTTGATGAAGTCATCGCGATAAGCCCATAGCGCGAGCATAATCCATAGGTCGGCTTAAGTCCTACAAGTCCGCAGTACGAGGCGGGCTGGCGTATGGAGCCGCCGGTGTCTGTACCAAGAGCGTACACAGCCATGCCGGAAACAACAGCCGCGGCCGATCCGCCCGAGGAGCCACCGGGAACGCGTGTTAAGTCCCATGGATTTCGCGTTGTCCAAAAAGCGGAATTTTCTGTTGATGAACCATGCGCGAACTCATCAAGGTTCGTTTTCCCAAGCATCACAAAATCGCGCGCGCGCAGGAGTTCAATCACGGTTGCGTCAAAAGGCGGCACATAATTTTCCAAAATTCGAGAGGCGGCGGTTGTTTTCACCCCGCGCGTTGCGATGTTATCTTTGATCGCCGCGGGAAGCCCTGCAAGAAGACCAATCTTCTCGCCGCACGCAATTTTTTCGTCCACCGCGCGAGCCTGATCCAACGCAGATTTAGCTGTAACAGTTAAAAACGCGCAGATTTTTTGATCAAACTTTTCAATGCGTTCCAGATACTGTTTTGTAAGTTCAGTGGCGGAGAATTCTTTGCTGATTAGCTTATTATGAAGATGTCGGATCATAAAAAAATCAAAACACGCTCTTCACCTTTACACCTCGGTCTTCAGTGTCAGGCGCCTGCGCTATCAGTTCGTCCTTTAGATTACACTCCTCAACTATATCCTCACGGAATATGTTTGAAAGCCCTGTTACCTGCGAGGTGATAGAGACGTCATCTGTATCCACCTCATTTAATTTTGCGATATAGTCCAAAATAGAGGAAAGCTCTCCGGCATATCGTTCCAACTCATCGTCGGTAAGGCTGATGCGGGCAAGCTCTGCGATTTTTTGAACTTCGGATTTGGTCATAAATAATTTGAGATTATCCTACTTGGCTTATTCTTTTTTGACAAGCCGTACAAACTCCCCCTCATCAATAATTTTAACGCCGAGCTTCTTCGCTTTATCATATTTTGACCCTGGATATTTGCCGGAAACGAGATAATCCGTACTTGCTGAAACCAACGAGCCGACAACGCCGCCTTTTGCGATAACCATATCTTTTGCTTCGTCGCGCGTAATGGAAGAAAGCGCGCCTGTAAACACAAACGATTTTCCTGAAAGACCATCATCATTCAATATTTCCAGTTCAACTCCGCAATCATTCAGCCTCTGTATCAATTTTTGATTGCGCTCGTCATGAAACCACTCAAACGCGCTCTCTACGGCTTTTGGACCAAAATCCGGAATCGCCATAAGCTCCTCCTTTGATATTTTGCCAAGAGCTTCCCAAAATGCCGGAAGCGAGCGCGCGCCGGAATCACGCGCAAACTCGCCAAACCTCTGCGCCATACGCTCGCCGATATGCGGAATGCCGAGCGCGTACAAAAATTTAGCAACCTGAACCCGCCGCGATCGCGCGATTGACGCAAGGAGATTATCGGCGCTTTTTTCTCCGAAGCCTGTAAGTTGCGCTATGTCTGCTTTTTCCAGGAAGAAAATATCCGCCGCGTCCGCAATCAATCCTTCATCAATAAACCGCACAATGATTTTCTCGCCCATCCCGTCAATGTTCATTGCGCGCTTGGAAACAAAATGCGCGATTGCTTCAATGACCCGCGCGGAACACCGCTTATTCGCGCAAAAGTGGAGCATACTTTCTCCGGAGCGTTCAATTCGCGCAACGCTCCCGCAGGATGGGCATAGCTTGTCAATTATAAACCGGGAAGAATTTTTTCGCCGAAACCGCGGGAGCACTTTCACAACTTCCGGAATAATGTCGCCGGCTTTCCTGATAATCACGGTGTCGCCAATCCGCGCGTCAAGCGCATTAATACGCTGTTGATTATGGAGCGTTGCGCGGGACACAGTAGTGCCGGCGACTTTTACCGGCTTAAAATGAGCAACCGGAGTCAGCCGCCCTAAACGCCCCACCTGCACTATAATGTCTTCAATCACTGTTGTTGTTTCCTCCGGAGAAAACTTGTACGCGAGCGCAAACCGCGGCGCTTTGCCGGTGTATCCGAGAATTTCTTGATATCGACGCTTGTTTACTTTAATAACAACCCCGTCAACAAGATATGAAAGATTATCATGTTGTTTCTCCCATGATTTGAGAAAATCAAAAACTTGACCCAATGTTTTACAATGCCGAAAATTTGGTTCAACCTTAAACCCCAGCGCTTTTAAGAGCATGAGCTCGCTTTTCTGATCATCTATAAGCCAATCGCGCTTTTGCCATGCGATATCATAAATAAACGAATCAAGTTTGCGGGACGCTGTGATCGCGGAGTCAAGCTGACGAATTGAGCCGGCCGCGGCATTTCTTGGATTTGCAAACAAGATCTGTCCCTCTTTCTCATTTTCACGATTAATGCGGGCAAATTCCTCTTTTGGCATCCAAATCTCGCCTTCAACAACAATATCCTCCGGCTTTTTCAGTATCAGCGGCACGCTCCAGATGGTTTTTATATTTTGCGTAACATTCTCGCCGAGAACCCCGTCTCCGCGAGTTGCGGCGCTTTTCAGCGCTCCATTTTCATAAGTGAGCGCAATGTGAAGTCCGTCAATTTTAAGTTCACAAATATAATCAAGATCGCTTGCGGAAATTAAAACATCCTCTTTTTGAAGAATTTTGATATTGCGCTCTTCCCAGTCGCGCGCCTCATCAAAAGAAAATGCGTCCGTGAGCGACCACTGACGCACTTTGTGTATCACTTTTGAAAATTTCGGAAGCGGCTGACCTGAAACTCGTTGTGTAGGCGAGTCTGGCGTTATAAACTCCGGATACTTCTGCTCCAATTTCTTAAGCTCGTGTTTTAACGCGTCCCATGCCGCATCTGAAATTTCCGGCGCGTCTTTCACGTGATAGAGATAACCGTGATAAGCGATCTCACGACGCAATTGTTCAATACGTTTTTTGGCTTCATTTTTAGTCATCTACTTAGACAGCGACTCATTTGAAAATAGCACATAATCCCAAATGTCCGAAGCCGGATTATCTTCTGTCGGAAGCGCGCTCACGACTTTAAGCGCCTGACGGTTGGAATTCGCATCATCCTCGCCGGTCGCGACCACTTCAACAAAGCCAGGAATGCACTGCGCCGGATTATTGGTTGCGACATCGCAGATAGAATTTACGTCTTGGAAAAGCTGTATCTTAAGCCCTAAACGTTCCTCTGGCTGAAGAAGACGAATGCGAATAATGCCAAGATAATCATTTGGCGCGGGCGGCGCAGTTCCAATATTGCATAATGAATCCTCCCCGAAAAGATCCCCGCATGGAAAATCAAGCCAAGCAACGCCATCTATAACGCCATCGCCAGAGTCGGTCAAGAGACGCTTTAGTGGAGTTAAAAGAGTGTTTGAACTATCATCCCACGAGATAAACGTAACTTCAAGCTGATCGCTGGATTTCACTCCGATGATTTTTAATGTATCAATCCAATACGAACTGTACGGCGCGTTATCCTTATCGTTCGGCTCAAAAATATTCAGCGTGAGCGCCTGATTTTTTGCGATGTCAAACCGCAATGCCTCGGCGCCGAACTTTACCTCAAGAGTTTTAACGTCCGTATAGCACGCTTCGTCCACCGCATCCGCGCCATCGCAATTAAAGTTGTAGCCAAAATTATTTGCGATGTCAAACCCGAGTATGGTTTTAATATCGGAAACTGTTTTTCCTTCCGCAAACGCGCGGTTCAGAATGAATAATATATTCTCAACTCCGCTTTCAGCCCGATACAGTGCAACCGAAGCGCGCTGTACATTCGCTGATTTTTTCAGTTCTAGAATCGTAAGGGTTGTGAGAAGCGCGGCGGTAATAGACATCACCGCAATTGCGGAAAGAGCAAAGGCGATGATGCTACCCCTATCATTGAACACATTTATTTTGCATTTTGAATTTTGCATTTTGAATTAAGAATTAGTAGTTCCTCAAACTCACTGACGTCTGTATATTAATCATTTGCGGATCTGATATTTTGAGGTCCTGCGCGCTCCACAAAATCGTAACCAAAGGAATTTTAACCGCGCTTTCGGTAATTGGAGTTATGTATACTGCGAAACGCGTAATTTTAATTTCAGGGGAACTTAACATTTCAGGCGCGCTCATGCCAATAACCTCTTTATAAAGAGCTCCGGATAGAGCGTCAACATAATATCGTATGCGCTCTCCGTCTTTTGTCGCGATATGAAGCTCGGTTTGCGGATTGGCCGGCTTTGGATATGGGTAAAAGAGAGAGGCCGGATTATCATCATAAAAAATCTGTCCCCCTTGAATTTCAGCCGATATTCTATCCAGCCAAAACCGCGACTCTGAAAAAATCTTCTGGCTGTTCAGGTTCGCCTGCTGGATGCGGGTGATGGAACCCCAAAGCGACATGCCGATCCCGACGACAAGCACAAATAAACTTGAGGCAACAAGTAACTCAATTAAAGTAAAACCGCGATAATATCTCAAAGTGGAGTGGCTCATATTACTCGTTAATCTAATCCCAATTATATAAATAACTTGTCATCACAGCTTCGCGAAGCGCCTGCCCTTGATACCATTGTACGCGCGAGGTAACTTTCACGCCGATTTGTTCATCTGATGGCGCCGTATCGCATAGACCGTTAGCCTTAACGAGCGTAGTTGTGCTACACATTATCGGATCAAACTCAAACATACGATAAAATTTTGTTAATTGAGATCCCGGAATAACTCCCACCAAACCGGCGTCGCCGTATAATCCGCTTGCCGGATCATGCGCCATCTGACAGTTTTTATTCACCGTAACGCACGTCGTCATTGTATATGTAACCTCCTCAAACTGAAACTCTCCTTGAAAAACGCCTCCCTGAAGAACCGTCTTCAGAAGCGCACTTGTCATTTCAAATCCCTGGTTCCATGTCCGCCCATTCAAAAAATTTTCATCCCGCATATTCCGCACCGCTTCAAGCCCTTCGCGCGCCAAGTGAGAAGCGATCAAAAAATCGCCGCTGAACGCAGTTTGAGTAAACAACCCAACACTCCCAGCGAGCATTGCGCCAAGTCCAATTGAAAAAATGGTTAAGACAATAATAACTTCAATGAGGGTGATGCCTTGATTATTGGTTTTCGTTGACATACATTTGCCCTGTTACCGAATTAATGATTACGCGATCTTTCACTGATGGGTCTTTTATACTTGCAAATTCAATGCCAATTTCTTGAACCGTGGGGACCATCAAACTCACGTCAGAAATACCATCATAATAAGTGATGTCTCCACGCGGCGTGGCAAAAAAAATAGTCTGCGGCAACCCCAGAGCGCCAATCAAAACATTGTCAAAATAAAGCGATATAGAAATATCTTGATCTAATATCTCCCCAGCGCCAAATTCCTCGGTTCCGCTATCATATCGTTTTGGCGTGGTTCCTGCGTATAAATCGCCATATAACTGTTCTTTATAGAAAAACTCACTGCCGGAGAGAAGCAAAACAAAAAATATACCATAGCCGTTTGGAACGTCCAGCGCTCCGTCTCCGTTCTCATCCTTAAACACCTTGCCTGACACGGCCAAATTCCTTGCATACTGGAGCGCGCCATAGAACTCGCGAGCCGTCTTCTGAACTGTCCGGTCATTGCGCTGAAAGCCCAAATTTACCACGGTAAACGTCGTCATAATCGCGATGATTGAAACCGTAACGAGCATTTCAATAAGCGTAAAAGCGCGGGACATAAAAAAACGCAAAGTTAAAAGTTCGCGAGCTTCATATACCAAAGAACTATTTCTCTTCCCCACATCATCCCGACAATCGTTGAAGTAGTCAAAAATACGCCAAAAGGGATTTGACTTTTCATAGTTTGACGGCGAAGGAGAACGAGCGGCAGAGTTATTACTGTTCCGAGAATATATGCAAACATAAGAACCGCTACAATAACTGGCCAACCGAGCATTAGTCCAATCAAAAACCCCAAACGAATATCGCCTCCGCCGATCCAACGGCCTTTAGAAACAAGAAATTGAGCGAGAAAAAATCCGGAGGCGGCGAGCGCAGAGACTAGATAACTTGTAATTGGCAGGTTGTGGTTTATGGTTTGTATGAAAAAAACGATACCAATAACCGGAATGCTTATTGAATCAGGGATAAGCATATAGCGAAGATCGTAGGCGAAGATGACAAGCAAGATGCAGACGAAGAGATAATACGAAATTATCGCGCCGTAATCAGTAACGAGTAACGAATAACGAGTAAAGGGAAAAATAAACGCAATTCCGGTTAATAATTCCACAAGCGGATACTGCCATGAGATGCGCTTATGACAATCCCGACACCGCCCGCGAAGCATCGCAAAACTCACAAGCGGAATCAGATCGTGCCAAAGTAAGCGATGATCGCAGAGAGGACACGCGGAGCGATCGTTCACGATCGGCTTTTTTTCGTGCAGGCGATACACGAGGGCGTTTATGAAACTGCCGATGGATAATCCAAGCGCGAAAAGAAAAAGTTTAACCATGAAAAATTCAAAGTTACTCGCACTCACCGACGAATATCCCTTTTTCAGTCGCGCAGTACACTCCAGAGCTGGTGAAAGCGCCAAACGCGGATGGGATGCTAAACTGAACTCCGTATTCAGCGCCGGAAGAGCTATAGAAAAATTGCGACGATTCTAACGCCAAAACGCCATTATACACAACGGATCCGGAGCAAGTAATTCCTTCTCCTAAAAATCCTTCTTGTTCTCCAGCGTTTCGTGAAAGGCATAAACTGCGCGCGTCGCTTCCTCCAATCAGAACTTTCTCAATTTTTGGATAGCCCCCGCGTTCCGCAAAATACGCGGAGAGCCCTGCGCGAATCGCGGAAATTTCCACAAGAGCAACTGCCGCATCCTCTTTTTTGCGCATCGCTCCTTCGCGCAAAATAATTCCAAGAAGAAGCGCGAGGATTATTACGAAAAAAATGCCGGTTTTAATGGAGATGAAATTCATAGTAACAACAAGAAGTATAGCATAATTATTTTGAAAACAAAAAATCCCTCAAAAGGGGATTATTGTTGATGCTTGGCGTAAGAATCCTCTCCTCTTTCAAAGATAACTGCGCGACTTTTCCGTTTTTAATTCCTTTAGGCACTTTCACAACATCCACACCTTTTTCATTCAAAAATTGGTATAGCTCGTGTCTGACATTCTCATCTAACAGGAATTTACACTTTGAGGAGAACATACTCGGAGCCCTTGGTTAAATCAGCCGCATAAGAAAGCGCGGCTTTTACATGCGCTATTGTTAAAGAAGGGAAGGCATCTAAAATTTCTTTTACCGAAGCTCCGTTTTCCAGCATTTCTAAAATCTGCCAAACCATAACGCGAGTTCCTTTAATTACTGGTTTGCCGTGGCATATGTCTGGATTCGCAATAATATAATTGTTGATAGTAACGGTACGCATAACACCTTCATAATACCACCGCCCATCGCGCACCGTCAACCGCGCGCGGGCAAAAATAAAACCCCTCCTAGTTTTATAGAAGGGGTTTATAACTGTTCCAACACTGCTAGATATTCAGACCGTGCGATTCCTAAAACGCGCAAATTATTTCTGATGATAAAAATGGGAATATCGCGATCAGCGGGAAACACCACCGGACGCTTCAAATCCTGCCGATCATATATGCGATGATCTCCTTTTTGCCGAACAAACTGGCACCCTGTATATAACACAAATTTTTCAAATTTTTTCCAGTGAATTGGTTGAATGCGCGGCATAGAGTTATGCGGGAATGGCTATGCGCACTTCTTGAGGTTCATGTGAAATCACCACAGGCGGCATCCATTGTTTTCTTACTCTCGTCCACCCAAATTCTCGGAGCACCTCTTCCAATGTTCCCTTACGAACAGTTTCTTCAAAAAAAATCTCTACCACCTCCCTGAAACGTTTCCTCACCTCGTCGTACGTATCCCCGGACGTTGATATGTCTAATGCTGGCGTATGAGCGATAAAATACTCTCCCTCCTTAAAGATAGAAACAGGGAGTTTAGTTGTAAATTTTAACTTTGTCATGGTGATAATTCTTTGCATAGTTTTTAAACTCAATATCACACTTTTTATGCACACGAATAACATCCTGCAGATTGTTGATTGCCTCTGTAAATGTCTCTCCTTCCGCATGACATCCTTGCAAAAGCGAACACTCCGCAAAATATCCACCTTCTGCCATCGGTTCTATGCTAATTGGATAAATTTCTACTTTCTGTTCCATAGTGATGCACAGTATACCACCGCCCCTTCCGCGCCGTCAACCGCCGCCCGCGCATTGCGGGATCGGGGCAAAAACAAAACCCCTCCCATGGGCGGAGAGGGGTTTTCATTGCAAACTGCAATAACAATAAATAAATTAAGACGCTGTCGTACCTTGATAACACAAAGTATTAATAGCTGTATCATCGCAGTCTGGCACATCTGCAGCTATCCCAGGACAATCTGTAGCTAGACCATTTATTACTATCGGCGCATTCACCCAAGCTGATGTATTTGTGGCACCGTCCAAACCCTGATCCCTAACAGCGCCAGCTCCTGTATCTTCTAACCTAGTACCAGAAATTATATAGGTAGTTCTATTGTTAGCTCCTGCTATATTATTCACATAATAGCAATATGCTCCAGTGGCTGGTCTTGGATGTGTAGGGGCATTAGCGCCACTAATATCAGGTGGAAGTATGGTTGGATATAATCCGTCAGCTGTACCAGCGGCTGACGCTTCAATTGAAGCTCTCATTTGAGCTAAATCAGCCACTATCTTTCCATCCCGCGCCTTTGCTCTTGCTCCGCTAAAATTAACTGCCCCTATCGTTGCTAGAATGGCGATGATACCGATCACCACTAGCAACTCAATAAGGGTGAATCCGGATTCACTCTTAATAAATTTTTTGATTTTCGTTTTCATTTAGGTATCACCTCCTTTCATCTCGGTAAGATATGTGGTTATCTGTTATCCACAATTACAATGCAGATAGTATAGCACAAAACAAAATGCGGGTACAAAAATTTTCGTCTATTCACAACTTCTGCTTACTGATAATGATTGTTGATATCAATAATCTCAACCGTTTTTGAATCGCGAAAGATAAAAATTGCCCTATATTTATCGTCAATGCGAAAGCTGAAAATTTTCATCTCCTTCGGTTCTAGTAGTTCGGTATGCAAACTGGGATGACGCCAACTGCTTATGAATAATTTCTTCTGTTTTGTAAACTTCTTGAAAAGACGACGCGCTCTTAGATAACGCTCCAAATCCTGGTGCATGGGCAATATCTCCATAGAATCATTGAAAATACGTTGAGCGCTTTAATCCTTTTTCAAAACTTTTGAGGAACCGCTCGGTATATTTTCCGGTCTTCCGAAAAGCCGCAATTACATTCCGAGCATTTTTTATCGGCGGCGACGCTGGCTGTAACTCATCAATATCAGCGTCTTTAATTTCTTCCAGAAAAACGAGCACCACCTTTCTCGGTTGGGAAATTTTTGGGATGATAAAGCGCGACTGAAAAACGCCATTTTTATACAATCCAGGAATCGCGAGCGGCATTGTTACTTTATTTTTGAGTGTTGCTGGCATATTGGTATCATTATAACAAAATTACTGTTAAAATCAAATTAGACCGCCTGGCTTGCCTGAAACATCGGCATCATGATGGAAATCACAAGAAACCCGACAGCACCTCCCATTAAAAGCATGATCACAGGCTCAATAATTTTCGTGATGTTTTCAACGGTGTTTGTAACTTCTTTTGTGTAGAAATTCCCGATTTTGTCAAACACCTGATCCACTTTGCCTGTCTGCTCGCCGATTGCCGTCATTTGGGTCAGCATGTCCGGAACTAGATACGGATACTTCGCGAACACTGAACCTATGGTGTTGCCGTCTTTCACGGCCTCTGCGGTTTCTTTTAGCATCGCCTGATAATGGACGTTCCCGACAACAGACGACGTGATTTGAATCGCCTCGGTTAATGGCACTCCGCCGATAATCAAAAGCGCCAGACTTTTTGTCATGCGCACGAGATATGTTTTCTGAACAAGATTAGGCCCGAAATTCGGAATGAGCATCACAGCGCGGTGCCAGAGGTTCCGTCCTGTTTTGTTTTTTGTGACCAACAGACGAAATCCGACAACAGCGCCGACAATTCCTGTAAGGATAAGGTACCAAAAATTCTTAATTGTATCAGAGGTAAAGATAAGAAATCTGGTAGTTATCGGAAGCGGAATGCCGCTTTCAACGAGCATAGCGGTTAATTTAGGGATAACGAAAATCATCATGATAAACCCCATCAATAAAATCGCTGTGAGAATAAATATCGGATATGTCATTGCGCCTTTAATTTTTGAGCGAAACTCGTAATCTTTTTCCTGCTGGTCCGCGAGATAATCCAGAACTTCGTTAAATTTTCCGCTGGCCTCTCCGCTTTTGATCATATAAATGTAGAAATCGCCGAACACCGAACTGTAACGAGCGAGCGCGTCGGAACATTTCATGCCCTCGTTCACGTTCTCATACACATCAGATAAAATTTCGCGCATTTTCAAATTTTTCATCTGCTGGGTTGAAATAATTTTCAGCGCCTGGACGATCGGAATGTCAGAAGAGATCATAAGAGAAAGCTGGCGGTAGAATGCAACCATATCTTTGACAGTAACGCGCTCAAGAAATTTCAGCCGCAGAGCGGTTTTTGTCTTTAGTTCGGAAAGACGCGCTACTGTAAATCCTTTTTCTTCAATAAGCGCAATAGCCTCTGTTTTTGTAAGCGCTTCAACAATCCCTTTTATAACCGCGCCCTGATTATTCAGCGCTTCGTAAGAGAAATTCATAAGTTATCGTATCATTTGTTTAACCATCTCCGGATGCTCTGCTTCAGAAAGCGCCTCGTCAAGCCGTATTTCGCCGCTTTCAACAAGACGCGCCAACCCCCGCTCAAATGGCGCCGCATCGTCAACCTTAAGATTATATAACATAGAACGTACTTGATCTAAATTGCCGGCGCTTATCATATGGGGCACAAGTTCAGTGTTTGGCAGAAATTCATAAACAAGCGCGCGCCCGCCGCCGATTTTGTGAATCAGCTTTTGCGATAAAACAGAGAGAAGAGATTCGGAAAGAATGCGCCTGGCGCGAACCGTCTCATACGAAGGCACGCGACTCAAAAAATTAACAAGCGCGCCAACTGCGGAAGATGCGTTCATAACAACAAGAGCGCTTTTCCCGACCTCCAAAAGTTCTAAAAGACGAGTTACGACCAGTTCGTCAGTTATCTGATCTAAAAAGACCATGTCTATGTCGCCAGTCACGGCAAGTTGCAGACCCTGGTTATATGAGGCGACATCTTTCCCGACCTCGCGCTGTTCAATAATGCAGACATTGCTCGCGAAAAGCCGTTCAATTGGGGATTCAAGCGTCATTATATAACGCGACGGTCCGTTTTTATTCAATGTATTGATAATAGCGGTTGTTGTCGTGCTTTTTCCGGAATCATGAATGCCGCTTACAATTGTAAGCCCTGTTTTCTCCCGAGAAACCCGATCAAGATATGGCGGCAAAAGCAAGTCTGAAATAGTGTCGGCGCACTGCGGAATGTAACGGAACGCAAGCGAATACACCCCCTTTTGCCGATACGCATGCGCTCGGAAACGAAGCACTTTGTTAAATGTCCGAACAAGCACAGCCTCGCCTTCCTTTTCAAGCGCAAGACGATCCTCCTCCAGAAGAAACGAACTCATTATTGTTTCAATCCATTCCGAGGTCATCGCGGCTTCATTGTCCATGACAAAAAGAGAGCCTTCTTTCCTCATAACAGGAGGAGAGCCGACTGTGAAATGGACTCCAGATCCGCCGTCTTTTGCGACAGCCGTTAAAATATGATTTAAAAGTATAGTGTCGGTTGACAACATGGACCTAATAGTTACGAGTTAACGGAACGCAGTATATGACGCACCTTGTCAACAACCTCGTTTGGCGTGAAATGCGCTTTGATGAGATACCCCTTTGCGCCAAGCGACAAAGCCTCGTTTATATAATCTTTTTCGTTTAAGTTCGTAAGCATCAAAACAGGAATTCCGGCTGTCTTCTCGTTTGAGCGGATGCGTTTCAACACCTGCACGCCGTTTATGTCCGGCAGAATGATGTCAAGCAGTATAAGATCAGGAGAAAATTTTTCTATTCTCTTCAGAGCCTCTTCTCCAAGCTCTACAGCCTCAACCTCAAATCCGTCCTCGCGCGACATTTTATCAACATACATTTTAGACAAAAACCGATCGTCTTCCACTAAAAGAATTTTTGCCATATCAAGCGCGCGCAATAGATTAATTCCACCTAAACTAACTTATCGCGCGATCGTTAGAAATTAAAATTCAATATTACTCATCCTCTTTCGTAACCGCAAACACCTGTTCATAAGTCGTAATGCCCATAAGCGCTTTAATGAGCCCGTCCTGTTTCATGTTGACAAAATTCTGCTCGCGCAGGACCGCGTCAATGTCATCCTGTTTCATTCCGCTTGTCATTGTCTTTTTTAGTCCCCTTGTATTCTCAATCACCTCGTTGATGGAGGTACGCCCTTTTAATCCGGTATGAGCGCACTTGGCGCAACCCTTTCCGTGATAAAACGTCGGACGATCAAGGTTAACTGTCCCATACTGCTTGAACACCTCTTTAGAAATTTTTGACAACTCTTTCGTGATCACTACTTTCAACTCATCTGTGATCTCGGCCTCCTCTTTACAATCCGCGCAAATTTTCCGGACAAGCCTTTGCGCGATCAGCACATTTAAGGTTGTCGCTATAAGATACGGTTCAACTTTCATATCAATCAATCGCGGAATGGATTCTATGGCGCTGTTTGTGTGAAGCGTTGAAAAAACAACATGCCCTGTCATTGCGGCATGAATCGCGAGTTCCGCTGTTTCAAGATCGCGAATCTCGCCAACTAAAATCACATTCGGATCTTGCCGAAGAAGCGCCCGAAGCCCGGAGGCAAATGTAAAACCGACATTCGGATGAATCTGGGACTGGTTAATGCCGGGAAGACGATATTCAATAGGATCCTCAAGTGTTGATATGTTAATCTCCTCGCGATTCACCAGACTTAAAGCGGAAAAAAGTGTTAGTGATTTTCCGCTTCCAGTCGGGCCGGTAACGAGCACCATGCCGTTTGGTTTCCTGATATTCCTAAGAAGAAGATCAAGATTCCGCGAACGATACCCAAGATCAGCCATGTTCGGCGGTTTCCCACCGGTATCCAAAACCCGCATCACAACTTTTTCATGATCCTGGAGCGGGAGAGTGGAAACGCGAAACTCAACATCGCGATCAGTAAGCGAAAGCCGTATGCGCCCGTCTTGCGGAATGCGCGTCTCGTCAATTTTCAAGTTTGCCATCACCTTCACGCGCGCGATAAGCGCGTCATGCACATACAAAGGAAGGGTGATGGTCTGCGCGAGCGATCCGTCAATACGGTATCGGACTCTTGTTTTATCATCCAACGGTTCAATATGAATATCCGACGCTTTTCCCTCAACCGCGTGCCGCAGAATCACAGTTACCATCTTTGCAACCGGAGCGTGCTTTATAACTTCCTCTAATGATTCGCCAGTTTCCGAGTTCTGTGCACGGTCTTTTGGTTTGAAGCGTTCTTCTGCGGATTTAAGAGCCTGACCAACTTCTTCTGTGATATTGGCGTACTGTCTTAGAACAAAATCCAGCCCTTCCGGAGACACGAACACATACTGAATTTTCACATTCTGCTCGCGGCCTATATACCGGAGAGCTTCACGCGCGTTTAAGTCCAGAAGATCAACCATTCCCACAGTCAGGAGACGCGTCTCGGGATCAAATTCAATCGCCGCCATTTTGTAATTCTTTGCAAGCTGATCTTGGATAATTGTCAACACCTCCCGCTTGATCGTCTTCCCAACAAGATCAATAAAAGGCACGCCCAGCACCTCTGATTGCGCTTGATACCAATCGCGAGTTTCAACAGTTCCTGACACCCGGATCACTTCCGCAAGCGATGTGTTTGTATCTCTCGCTTTCTTTTTCAAAACAGCATACTGTTCATCGGTTAGTTTCCCCGCATTCATTAAAATTGTTCCAATGTCATTGGAGATTGACATGAAGTAAAGTTATCCTTCTATCTCTTTAAGAGCCAGCCCGATCGAGACCGTGAACATGGCCCCAAGTTCAAGAAGAGCGTCTTTCAAATCCGGCGGTGTTTCTATTTTATACCACGGATTTCCCATATAAATAGGAATATGGAACGTTGTTTGTAAAAAGTCGCTCAAACCCGCCATGCATGAACCGCCCCCGGAGAGAACGATCTTTCCCAGCGACCGATTGCGCGATTTATACAAATCAATACTGTACTGAATTTCATTAATAACCGGCGCAAAGGAGAGTTCAATGATTTCCGTGATCATGCGCATATCTTCAGCTGACTTCCGATCAAAAACTCCTACGTCCCGCTTAAACTGCTCGGCGCGTTCTATCGCAATATGCATATTCTTTGCAATGGCCGCTGTTATGGAATCTCCACCGACGTCAATACTGCGTATAATAATCGGCGCCTGACGCTCTGTGATTATAATATCAGTTGCGACAGCTCCGATGTCAAGGAAAAGTATGGAAGAATCATCGCGCTTATCCATGAGAGCTCTTATAAATGCAAATGATTCTGTTTCCAGACTTAATAAATTTAAACCGGCGATTTTGAAAATATCAACGTATTTCTTTACAAGCCTTCTAGGCGCTGCGGTTAACAACACATCTGCGGTTTTATTTCCCGCTCCGTCAAATAATTGAGAATTCTTTGGTTCCTCCTCTTTAAGCTCTTTATCCGTATCTCCAAATTGCGTTTTCTCTTTTTTCGCAGGCGCCGCGTCTTCTGTTGTCAGCATCTTCCAATCAAGGATCACATCTTCTAATTGCATAGGCACAAATTTCCGCGCTTCAATTTTAATATTTTCATCAAGAAGTTCCGGATGTTCAACTGAAACGTTGATAACGGAGCTAAAGACGTCAAAATTATGCAACGCAGACACGACGCTTTTACTTGTAAATCCGGCTTCTTTGGAAATCTTCGCGATAATTGAAGCCGATGTTTGTATGATCTCTTCTGTGCGGCCGCTCCCAACCCTGCGATTGCGTTCGGCGAATCCGTAATTTTTCAATCGCGGCTTTCCATCAGTCTTCTCAAGCTCTATAATTTTAACACTAGAGCTACCTATATCAATGCCCAAATACGATGTTGGTTTTTTTGAAAATAAACCCATTGGAAAACTTGTTTTAGAGCTACCGAGTTTATATTGACATTAGCGGTTCGCTCCTGTTAGAATACGTTTGTAACGTACAAGTATAGCATATGGTCAATTCATATGACAAGTTTACAGCTAACTTCAAAAAAGTTATTCAACGCGCGGCTTGGGTATCGTTGAACGACGTTAAAAATGTGATTACCGCAGAACACCTGCTCTTTGGAATCATGTCGGTGCCGGAGTCTGTCGCGTATGATCTCTTAAAAGAATCAGGCGTATTGACGGCGATTGAGGAACTTTTGAAAACTGCTCCAGCCAAAGCTCCATTTTTTCAAATCAGCCGGCAGGTTGCCTATGGAGATGCGCTGAACCTTTCAATGGGCGAGGACGCGATTCAGGCGCTTGAAAAAGCCGCTGACATAGCGCTTTCCCGCGCATCTTCACATATTGGCACAGAACATCTCTTAAACGCGCTTTTAGAACTTGAAACGCCGATGCTCATCCGTGCCATCAAACAATCCCCGGTAAACGTTACCGATTTCAAACATTCTGTTGACAAAGCGCTCCGCACAGAAAAAGTTAAAACCAACGCTCGGGTTCGCGCTCCGATCCCGGCTCGCGTTCTACCGCTTGATAAGTATGAGGAAGGAGAAAGCGTGATTGAAAAAAAAATCCGCAAGGAAGAACTTATCCCCACTCCAGCTCTTGATCACTTCACGATTGATCTCACGAGTAAAAAATTTCAGGAACACGTGGAGCCGGTTATCGGCCGCGAAAAAGAAATTGAACGGATAATACACATTCTTTCGCGTAAAGAAAAAAATAACCCGCTTCTTCTTGGAGAGCCGGGCGTCGGGAAAACAGCGATTGTTGAAGGGTTAGCGGAGCGTATCGCGCGCGGCGCGGTGCCGTCCATACTTTCAGGCCGACGGATTCTGCGGCTTGATCTAAACGCGGTTGTTGCGGGAACAATCTATAGAGGCGAATTTGAACAAAGAATCAAACATATAATTGACGAAATTTTAACCCAGGACGATGTCGTCTTATTTATTGATGAAATTCACAATCTTGTCGGCGCCGGTTCCGCATCAGGGTCGCTCGACGCCGCAAATATCTTAAAACCATACCTTGCACGCGGAGAAATTTCATGCATCGGCGCAACCACGCTTGCAGAATACAAAGCGCACTTTGAAAACGATGCTACTCTTGAGCGCAGATTCCAAACGATCACAGTTGAAGAGCCGAACGTTGAGGAAACAATCGCAATTCTAATGGGAGTCAAAAAACGACTGGGCTCCTTTCACCGCATTGACATCACCGACGAAGCGATTAAAGAGGCGGTTTTCCTTGCTGAACGCTTTTTCCCGCACAAATTTTTTCCGGACAAAGCCATTGATCTTGTTGACGAAGCCGCATCGCGCATAAAAGTGCGCTTTGCAAAAGACACGTTCGGAAAAGACATCAGAACCATTAAAGATAAATTAAAAGAATTGGGAACGGAAAAGGAAACAGCGGTCCGAAAAGAAGACTTCGCGCGAGCGGTTTCCTTGAAAAATAAGGGCAATAATCTTATTGTAACTCTCCGGGAGCTAAAAGAAAAACGAAACGCACACGCTCCAGCCTACGGCATACTCGCGAAAGATGAGATTATCCGTGTTGTTATGGATATGATTCGCGTGCCGTTTTTAGAAAAAGGAACGATAGACGCCTCGCACCTGTTAAACCTTGAATCCATTTTAGAAAAACGCGTGCTCGGGCAGTATAACGCGATCCGTCAAATTGGAAAAACTATCCGGCGCGCGCAAGCCGGGCTCTCGGACCCGAAACGCCCGCTTGCCTCATTCATTTTTTTAGGTCCATCCGGAGTCGGTAAAACCGAAACCGCAAAAGCGATTGCGGAAGAAATATTTAAAGACAGAAACGCGCTCGTCCGTATCAATATGTCCGAATTTCAGGAAAGCTTTAATGTTTCAAAACTAATCGGCGCTCCAGCTGGATATGTAGGTTACAGGGAGAGTAACCAACTTGCCGATAAAGTGCGGCAAAAACCATACTGCGTCGTCCTTTTTGATGAAATGGAAAAAGCGCACCCGGACGTGTTTAATCTGTTGTTGCAAGTGCTTGATGACGGATATCTATTAGACGCAACAGGGCGTCACATCAATTTCAAAAATACGATTATCATTTTCACATCAAACATCGGACTTGAACGATTTAATCATGTGCAACAAATAGGATTTGCGGCGCGAGGAGCCGATCAGAAACAACAACTGAAGAATCAGTTTGAGCTTGTTAAAGCCAATATTCTGGAAGAACTCTACAACACCTTCAGAGTTGAATTCTTAAATAGAATTGACAAAATTCTTGTATTTGAACCGCTCGGAGAGCAAATTGTCGCCGATATTGTGCGGCTTAACATTTTACATCTTAATAGTCGGCTGAAGGAACGCAGAATTACTGTTACTCTTTCAACAGGCGCGCAGAAACTTCTTGCAAAAGAAAGTTTTTCTCCGGACGATGGGGCGCGGAGCGTGCGCCGCCTGATTCAGGAAAAAGTGGAAGAACCTCTAGTTGAAAAATTACTGAAGGGAGAGATACGCGAGGGGGAGATGGTTTCAGTTAACGTAAATGGGAAAAGGATTACTTTACAGAAAAACTTAAATAATGAAACTACTGCGGTTTCTTCTTGATGCAATTTTCCCTATCTCCTGCTTATCATGCAAAACGAATGGGACATATCTTTGCGCCGCGTGCATAAAACAGATTCCGCGCGAAACTGGAATTCTGTACAGTTCAAACTCAATTCCATCATTTTCAAAAAAAGAAGAAAGCCCTCGGCCGTATGGCGGGGGCTTTTGCGGTATCATCCCGACAGTGAGTTATAAAAATACTGTTGCGCAAAAAGCGATTCATCTGCTGAAATACAGCCGCATACGCGCGCTTGCAAAACCTTTGGGCGAATTGCTTGGCGAACGCGTGACGCAGTTCATTCGCGCGAACCCGAAAAATTGGCTCATTGTTCCTGTTCCTCTCCACGCTCGTAAACTGCGTTCGCGAGGATTTAATCAAAACGATCTTTTAGCAGAGGCCGCTTTTGCTGGCAGTAACATTTCCATTGCAATTAAAAAACAAAATCCCTTAAAACGAATACGAGACACTAAAAGTCAAACCGAGTTAAATGGAACAAAACGTCTTTTGAATGTTAAAAACAGTTTTGCCGTTACTAATATCGGCGCGATACAAGGACGTTCTATCATTCTTATTGATGACGTCGCAACAACTGGCGCAACGATTTTGTCCGCTGGAAATGCGCTTATAGACGGAGGCGCCAGCGAGGTTTGGGAGGCGGTTGTGGCAAGAGATTAACTTATTTTAGAAACAGCGCGTTGCCCGTCCTTTCAAGGAGTGATATAGTTAAAAAATGGAAAACTTATAAACCGTTTCTGGACGATGACATCTTAGATAAAGATGGTATACTGAAGCTGACGCATGACGCTTTGCAGACACACAAAGAGGTTTTATAAATGACGCGAACCTATGTTCAACAAAATCCGATCATGGTGGCAAAATATAAACGAAAATTATAAACGGATTATTTTGAGCGTTCTATTTGGCATTACTGTGATTATTTTAGCGTACGGAATTTATTACGTTTTCTTTCGCGCGCAGTTTCCTTCTGCAACTCGCGAGCCAATTGAAAGACAACCAACCGGGACACTCCCGCCTACAACAGATATACGAGAAATTTTACGCGAACGCGGCATACAAGTTGGTGAGGAAAAACCGACTCTTCCTATAAGCGGAGAAGTAACGTTGCCCGACATAATCGCTGAAGGAGGAAAAACTCTTGCAGTGCCTGCGATCTACAGCGGCGCGGATTCGGTAACTTTGGATCCTGAAGGCAATATCGCCTATTACAGCGAATCGGAAGGGAAATTCTACACTATAGACAGCTCGGGACGAATTATAGAAAAATCGTCCGCTGTTTTTAAAAACGTCTCTGATGTTTCATGGTCGCCGAATGGAGACGGAGCGATCCTGGAATTTCCAGACGGAACCAACTTTTTTTATGACTTTGCTCGCGAGCGCGCATTTACTCTACCTAAAGAAGCGCAAGACTTCAGCTTTTCTAAAACAGGAGACGCGATCGCATACGAGTTTATCACTGAAAATCCTGACAACAACTGGCTCGTCGTCTCCGCCCCAACCGGAGAGGCTCCGCGCGCTGTTGAACATATCGGGGAGTCTAACACTGACGACATTGTTGTTGAATGGTCGCCAGATGATACAAAAGTCGCTTTTTTCCGAAGCAGTACAGGTCTTACGAGCGACGAGGTTCTATTGATCGGAAAAAATCAGGAAAATTTCAGTTCTCTAAAAGTTTCGGGCCAAGGATTTGATGGGTTATGGTCAGAGGACGGCGAGTTTATTCTTTATAACATCTACAACCCGGAAACAGGGTACAGGCCTGAACTTTGGATCACGCGCGGTAGTGACGATGATCTCGGAGTTGGAAATAAAAGTTTGGGACTACGGACTTGGGTTGACAAATGCGCGTTTTCCAATTCAGAAATCGCGTATTGCGCCGTGCCGTTATATCTTGAAGAAGGGAGCGGCATCTACAAAGATCTCGCGCAGACAGTGCCGGATACAATCTATAAAATAAATCTGCAAAACGGTTTTAAGGAAGAAATCGCCATTCCGACAAACTCGCTAGGGGTTTCGCTATACACGGCGAAAAAACTCATGCTTTCGCCTGACCTAAGCATATTATATCTGACAGACGCCAATGGAGGAGTGTACGAGATACGGCTGAAATGACCTATGACCAAACAATTACGAGACACCATCTTTACTTGTTCCGCCTGCGATGCGCAGTATCCAAAATGGGAAGGACGATGCCGCGGGTGCGGAAAATGGGGAACGGTGAGCGAATTACGAATTACGAATTACGAATTACGAAAAGATGCGACGGAAAAAGCACCGCCCGCTGAATTGATAGAGTTTAAAGCCATTGACGCAACTCGTTTTCCCCGCATAGAAACTGGTATCGGAGAATTTGACCGCGTGCTTGGAGGAGGGATCGTGCCTGGATCCCTTGTTTTAATTGGCGGGGCTCCGGGAATCGGAAAATCAACACTGCTTTTGCAGGCGCTTGCAAAAATTAAGCCGCCTATCCTCTATTTCTCTGGCGAGGAATCAGCCTCCCAAATCAAATCGCGCGCCGAGCGTTTGTCGCTTGGATCGCTTCCAATTCAGTTTGCGCAGGAAACAAACATAGAACGCGTCGCGGCAACGATTATCTAGGTCGCTCCAACTCTCACCATCATTGACTCAATCCAGACATTAAAATCCGAAGAGGTCGGCTCTCCAGCTGGAAGCATTAACCAAATCTCGGTATCATGCGCGAAGCTCATGGAAGCGGCAAAGCGGGGCAATCACTCTATTTTTATTATTGGACACATCACAAAGTCAGGCGTTGTTGCCGGCCCTAAAACCTTAGAACACTTAGTTGATACTGTATTGTATTTGGAAGGAGATAAGAATCATTTTTACAGATTGCTCCGCTCGGTAAAAAATCGGTTTGGCACGACGGATGAAGTGGGGGTTTTTGAGATGACTGATACTGGTATGGATGAGGTAAAAAACCCGTCGCTCGCGTTTATGGCTGATTTTGACGCAAGCGCTCCGGGCACTGTTACCACAGTTGTTATGGAAGGCACGCGCCCGTTTCTTGTTGAAATTCAGGCGTTAACCTCTAAAACATTTTTTGGCTATCCAAAACGCGCGACCTCCGGGTTCAAAAAATCGCGGCTTGAATTATTGATAGCGATTTTGAGCAAACGGCTCGGTTTGCGGTTGGGAGAACAAGATGTGTACTTGAATGTCGCCGGCGGATTAAAAATTGGCGAGCCAGCGGCGGACTTGGCGGCTGTTTGCGCCATAATTTCCTCGTTTCACGACAAACCACTCCCACCGAAAACGTGCGTATTTGGGGAAGTTGGCTTGGGCGGCGAGGTGCGTCCAGTAGCATTTATGGAGAAACGCGTCAGGGAAGCAGAACAGTTGGGGTTTGAACAAATTTTGTGTTCAGCTGTAAAAAACCTCGCGTCTTCGTCTAAAATAAAAATCACTCCAGTCAAAATGCTTAGTGAGTTGCGGTTCTAGAAAATATCAAACTTAAATATAACTTGACTTTATTTTAAGTATTAACTAAAATATAAGCATGGTTCCTGAAATTCCATCTAAAATCTACCAAAGAGACATAATACAGGAGATACTGCCTTATCTTGAAGATAAAGCGGCGATTATATTGCTAGGGAGCCGGCAGGTTGGGAAAACACATATTCTCTACTCACTATACAGCCATCTTTTGTCACAGCAGAACCAGGTGTATTATCTTGATCTGGAGGAAAGCCGATACGTTACACTGCTGAATAAAGGCGCTCAAGAACTAAATAATCTGCTCTCTGAAGCCGGCATAAATCTCAAGCAAAAAACTTTTGTGTTTATTGATGAAATTCAATACCTCGCGCGGCCGGCGAATTTTTTGAAACTCGCTGTTGACCATTTTCCACACTTAAAAATTATCGCTTCCGGCTCATCAACATTTGAAATAAAGAAAAAAACAGAAAAGGCGCTCGTCGGAAGAGCCCTGACGTTTGAGGTATTCGGATTGTCTTTTAAGGAATTTTTGCGTTTTAAGGAATATCAGTCCAGAGACGCGCCTGTTTTAACCGATATAAAGCGAGATGAGTTAAAAAATCTCTTTACAGAATTTGCGTTGTACGGCAGTTACCCTCAAATCGCCTTATTGGCGGAAAAGGGGAAAAAAGAAAAATACCTGTGGCAGATTATTGATACATACCTCAAAAAAGATATTAGGGATTTGGCTTATGTTCAAGAAATAGAAAAGTTCAACAAATTATTAGAAATACTGGCGAGCCAAACCGGACAACTCTTAAACGTCAATGAATTGGGAAGAACGTGCGCCCTGTCAGAGCAAACAGTAAAGCATTATCTCTTTGTTTTGGAAAATACCTATATCATTAAATTAGTGAGGCCTTTTTTTCAGAATAAACGGTCTGAATTATTCAAAACACCTAAAATTTACTTTTATGACAGCGGTTTGGCGCATCTCCTTTGGCTTAAAACAATCTCGCCGACATTAATGGGCAGTTTGTTTGAAACAGCTGTTTTTTCCGAAATCATCAAAAAATTCGGAAAAGAATCCGTAAATTTTTGGAGGACAAAAGATAAAAAAGAGATTGATTTTATTGTGCGGGATAAAAACAAACTTCTGCCCGTAGAGGCGAAGATAAATTTTGCGAAATTTAAACCAGCAACGATGAATTACTTTTGCAAACGCTATCACCTTGACGCATACAAAGTGGTAAGCATAGAGGGAGAGAGTATAAAAAAATTCGGCGCGTATCCGTGGGAGCTGTAGCGCAAAAAGAAAGGCGATCACTTGTTTCGTTTGTGATCGCCTAAAAAAATACAGAACATTATCTAGCCGCCTTGCCGCCCTTGTGTTGATGGACGACTAATGGACTCTCTCGGATTTCATGAGAGAATTTTTTGATCTATCCCGATGGCGTGCGTCGGTGTAGCCGCCACCGGTCAAGGGAGGTTAATCCTCCCTTATTTTACCTCCCGCATGATGAGGACGAATTCGCCTTTGGTGGGTAAGCTAATGACAACTCGTTTGCGACGATTGTCAAACGAAACTTCCCATGGATCGTGTCCTTTATACCACACCGAAGTGCTCGTTTTGATTTTTTCCCATGCCTTCTTTGGATCCGGGGCCTTAAAAAAAACGACTCCACGCGACCATTCCAGAAATCCATTAACTGGAATGTCTGCCAAAACCTTTTCATTGATCAGTATAAACATCCTCTTCATTTTCTCACCTCCTTTTCGTGAAAAAAATGCTCTGTATTTGTCCAAACCCTATAACTTCTTCTTCTTCTTCTTGTCAAGTTTGTAGAATAGACCAGGTCTATTTTTTCAATCAATCGTCAACTCTTTTAGTCCATCTTTAATTCTATATTCCGATCCCTCTAATACATATTGCTTATAATCAACTACTAAATCAACTACAAAATTAAATTCAGGTAATATACCGTTCCGCATACCAATATACTCTGGATACGAAGACCATGGGTACGCCGCCAACTCTTTCAATGCAATACCAATATCTAATGGATTAAGATGGATATATCGTGAAAGGTGAAGTAAATATTCATCTGTCTGGACTGTCCGAGCTTTGAATGGACCTTGAAATAGTCTGCCTTCCAAGCCATATTTATTATTCACAAATATGGCATAATCCCTTACACAATGGCGCATAAATTCTGATACAGACGCATCGCCAACCTGTTGAATGAGAAGATGAAAGTGATTAGGCATCAGACAGTAGGCAATAATTTTTATACAATACATCGTCTTATATTGTTTGATTTTTGTTAAAAAATAAACATAGTCTCCTTTATCAAAAAAGATGTTGTTTTTACGATTTCCACGATTATAAATATGATAATATCCAGTGGGATAAAAAATTACTTTTCTGTATGGCATGATAAATCTAGAATAGACCAGGTCTCTTTGCAAAGAAACCTGGTCTATTCTGTTTTACTCTAAATGCACCGCGCCACCTTCTTCCTCTAACTTTTTCTTAATCGTGGGATATGAACCAAGCCGGGGATCTTTTTCTATTATATCACGCGCGAGGGTTTGGGTAAGTTCAATCAACTTATAATCCTGAAAACTCGCGATTTTAAACTCTAGTATGCCGTGCTGTTCCTTGCCATACATATTCCCGGCGCCGCGAAGTTGCAAATCGTACTCTGCAATCTTAAAACCATCGGCCTCACGGCTTAAAAATTCCAGCCGTTCATACACGTTTTGGCTTTGAGAATCCGTAAACAAAAAACAATAGGATTGGTGGTTACTCCTGCCCACGCGGCCACGAAATTGGTGTAATTGCGCCAAACCAAACCGATCCGCGCCTTCTATCATCATCACGCTCGCGTTTGGCACATCCACTCCTACTTCAACGACAGAGGTTGCAACCAAAATTTTATATTCCTCCTTTACAAATCGCTCCTGCACTTCGTCTTTTTCTTTATCTTTCAACTTGCCGTGTAAAAGCCCGACAGGAATATGCGGAAAAATCTGCTTGTCTAATTTCTCGTGCTCGCTCGTAACCGCTTTCACACCCAGCTTGTCTGATTCATCAATTAAAGGACAAATTACAAATACTTGACGGCCTTCTTTAATTTGCGCCGCAATAAACTCGTATGCCTTATTACGGCTCTCTGTCGGCACTGGTTTTGTGATGATTTTTTTGCGCCCCTTTGGCATTTCATCTAAAATAGAAATATCCAAGTCCCCGTACGCGGTAAGCGAAAGAGAACGCGGAATAGGGGTCGCGGTCATTGAGAGAAAATGGGGAGAGCGTATTATGTCATTGCGAGCCGAAGGCGAAGCAATCTTTGCCGCGAGATTGCTTTGGTCGCTATTGCTCCCTCGCAATGACACTTCTTGGACATCCTGAGACGCCTTCTCGCGCAACGCCTTCCTCTCACCCACGCCAAAACGGTGTTGCTCGTCCACTATTGCCAATGCGAGGTTATGAAATTCCACCTGTTCTTGTATAAGCGCATGAGTTCCAATAATAATATCAACCTCGCCGCTTTTTATCATCGCTAAAACTTTTGAATTTTTAATTTCAATTTTGCATTTTTTAGCCGACCTCGTCCAAAGCGCAACCTCTATCTTATCCCATCCCTCTAAAAATTTGCATACACTCTGAAAATGCTGTTTTGCTAAAATTTCTGTCGGCGCCATAAGCACGGCTTGATAACCATTTAAGGCAGTGTTCAGCATAGCAATCAGCGCGACAATAGTTTTCCCGCTCCCAACATCTCCTTGTAGCAGACGATTCATTGGAACCTCGCGCCCACAATCCTTAATAATAGTCCACGCCGCTTTGCGCTGGGCGTCGGTTAAACGAAAGGGAAGGGATTGAACAAATTTTCTGATCGCCGCTTCTTCAAACGAAATCACCGTCGCCTGCGCGTTTTTCACCTCGTGCCGCGTTATCGCCTTTCGCAATTGCAGGAAAAACAACTCCTCAAACTTCAAACGAAATCGCGCTTTCGCAAGCAAATCTTTACTTTCTGGATAGTGGATATTTTTAATCGCGTCTTGAATCCCCAATAATTGGTAATTAGTAATTGGTAATTCGTAATTCTCTTGAATCCACTCCTCCACCTCCCCTACCGACTCAAACGCCCGCGAAATCAAAAATCGCATCTGGCGATTTGTAACCCCAGCGGTAAGCGGATACACCGGAACCATCCGAGCGGTGTGGATTCCGTTGGTCCATCCTGTACTCTTATTGTTCCTCGCTCGTAATTCGTAATTGGTAATTACCATCTTCTCCCACTCCGGAGCGCGCATCTCAAGCCCAAAGCCGGTATATTCAATCTTGCCCGCAAGCGACACGCTGTCCCCTTCTTTTATCTGCGTTGCCAAATACGGCTGGTTAAACCATACCGCCTTTATTGAATCAGCGCCGTCAGACACAAACAGTTCCGTAATCTTTTGCCGTTTATGGGGAGTAATTTTATTGCTAATTGAGAGAACCTCCCCTTGCACCGTGCACATTGTCTCCGGGCGCAAATCGCGAATCGCAACAATCGCGCTATAATCCTCGTATCGCGACGGATAATAAAAAAGCAGGTCCCGCACAGTTGTGAGACCTAATTTTTTAAGACGGCCCGACGCGCTTTGCCCGACGCGGATCAAAGTTTTAATTGGGCTTTCTAAGCTGATCCCCATACTCATCTTTTACGCTTCACCACAAAAAACATTAACCCAATCGCCGCAAGCGCCATATACCCAATTATTGGCGGGGCATTTTGGATAAGATCACTCTTTGCCCGCGACCTTATTTTAGGGTACCGCCATGACGCATAGATAATAAGCAAAACTGCGACTGATGGGTAAAAAATATAGTCCGAAATAATCTTAAAAATAAAGATGGGATTTTAGGTTTAATTAACAAAATTCCTATACAAAACTTCAAATTTTTCATTTAAGCTGTAAGATATCCTAGCGTTGTTTACACTTTTCCGCTAGCCTAAGACCATAGGTAGCGATAAAAGTTGTAAACACATATGACTATTCACAAACGAACGCGGTTGACGCCGTTCCAAAGGCGGCGATTGACAGACGATTACTGGAAACAGCATATTCGGGTATGCGACTTGGCGCGGAAGTATCAGGTATCGCGTCCGACGATCTACAAGATCATCCATCGCGCTAGGTTGCAAGACCACAGCATCCATAAAAGCGTAAACAAGCGATTTCGGTGTCTAGAATACGGCATCAAACGGTTGGCAAAGGTCGAACTGGAACTGGAAGAGAAACTGAAGAAACAAGCCAAACGCTACAATAAAGCATATCCCGGAGAGATGGTGCATGTTGATACGAAACGCTTGCCGCTCCTTGAAGGAGAAAGTCCGAGAGAAACCAGAGAGTATCTATTTGTAGGCATTGACGACTTCTCACGGGAACTGTATGCCGCAATCCTTCCTAATAAGACGCAGTACTCGGCCGAGATGTTTTTGAAGCAGGTTTTCGCGGAGTGCCCATACACTATTGAACAAATATACTCTGATAACGGGCTTGAGTACAGAGGCGCAAAGGATCACGCCTTCATGAAACTCTGTAAAGACAACCATATTGAACAGAGATTCACGAAGGTGAGGACACCGAAGACGAACGGCAAGGCGGAACGAGTGATCAGAACTATGATGGAGCAATGGCACAACAAGACAATTTTCAAAAACAGACGACACCGGAAGGTTGAACTGACACGATTTTTAAACTGGTACAATACGGTTAAGCCCCATAAAGGAATCAATAATCAAACACCTATGGAACAACTTATCAACTACTTTTACCCGCAGGAACTGTAAACAACGCTTGACGTTCTAACATTTAAGCAGTATCAAATTATCTATATGAACCACTGCTTTCCGAAACAATCTTCGTATTTCATCTTTATCTCTTAAACTCAAAAGCGGCATCAACTCTTTACTTCCATAGTTAACAACCCCAAAAGCAAAAACTTCACCTTTCTTATCAATGATATTAACAAAATCTCCTTTCATAAAATCTCCTTTGATCCCGCGAAGACCAACGGCAAGCAAGCTATTCTTATCTTCCAACGCTTTCCTCGCCCCTTGATCAACTATGATTCTACTCTCTGAAATAGTACCGATCAAGAGCCGCTTTTTCCTTTCTGACAAATGACTTTTTCGTGATGTGAACTTGGTGCCTACTGGCTGATTGTTCAATAATAATTTACTGATATTGTCCGGATTAAGGCCGCTCATAATGAAAGCATCTATCCCGCAAGTAGTGGCTAATTTAGCGCCTTTGAGTTTAGAAAGCATTCCGCCTTGTCCTAATTTTGACGTATTTTTGGAACACATTCGTTGAATTTCTAAGTCCACGCTTTCTACCTCTTTAATCAATCTGGCGTTTTTGCCAGTTTTAGGATCAGACGAGTAAAGCCCGTCTAAATCGGTTAAGAAAACTAACTTTTGAGCAGAAACAAGCACAGAAATTATTGCCGCCAAGGAATCGTTGTCGCCAAAACTGTCTTTCAAAACTGTGGTGTCGTTTTCGTTTATAATAGGAATAATTCTGTTATCAGTCAGTTGAGTCAGCGTCTCTTTCAAAAGATTAAATCTGGAACGGTTTTTAAAACTGTTGGCAGAGAGCAATACCTGCGCGATTTGAATTCCTTGTTCACCAAAAAAATCATAGTAATATTTTATCAACTTTGTTTGACCCAATGCCGCAAAAGAAGAGCGCGAGAGGAGATTATTAACCATCTCTCTTCCGGTTGCGACAGCGCCGGAGGTAATAAGGATTATTTGTACGCCTTGGTTATAAACTCGGCTAATCTCGCAAACTAAATTTTGCATTAAAACTAAATCTAGACCATTTATATTGTTTACCAAAACACTAGTGCCAATTTTAAGAATAACCTTCATAAATAAACTGCACTTTACAATTATCATAATAGAATAAAGCTATAAAATCAAGTTAAAAGGAGAGTTTCTGTAATACATGCATCAAACCGCGATCCCAAGTTACATACCGACGGATCGGGGATTTATCAAGGCATTGAGCGGTGGCGGCCAGTGCAACACAGACTAGATATTCACAAGAAGCGGGAGTTTGAGTTGACAAGCGAGATTGAAGGATTGTTTGGAAATCTGCGCGCTTTCATCAGAAGAATGTACCACCATGTAACGCCAGAAAAGTTGCCAGAAATCGTGAGTGAATTCTGCTTGTTTATTTTCCTCACCAGAAATGTTCTATCCCGCAAACGGGATATTCTATAATCCGCTTGGTTATCTGCAAAAAATCTTAACCCTTGTACCAGTTGACTAGGAATGCCCATAGTGATAACTCTACAAAAATAAACATAATGGCGCTACATTTAATTTACAAAACGCCGCTGATACGCGATATTTTTTCTTTAAGGGGGTGCGCGCCACTATAGTTTGCGCGAGCGTACGAGTTATGCTATTGTACCTGCCTGACGGTAGATAGATAAAAATTATGGACAACAAACAGCTTACTATGTATCTCTTCTCACAACCTTCATTTATTGAAGGAATGGCAAGGACTCTTGATTTAGGAGGTAGTTTTGACGCTTACAACGAATCCAAGAATGGACGTGAAGCAGACTTTATTGCTCTTCAAAATGATTGTATAATGGTTGGAGAAGACCTAAAAAGCGCTATTCAACAATATGAATATGGAAAAAAATAAGGAATATTATAATAATAATTTATCTATTAACGCACAGAAAACTAGTGTAACGAGAGTACATTTTTCTGGACCATTGCCTGATCCAATGGTACTAGATCAATACGAAAAAATTTTACCAGGCTCTGCGGACAGGATTATCAAACTGGCTGAAAAACAGTCAGAACATCGCATAGAAATAGAAAAAAAAGTTATTAACTCAAATATAAAGAAGTCAGAAAAGGGGTTACTCTATGGTTTAGTTATCGGCATTGCCACCCTGATATCTGCAACCTTAATAGGAATTTTTGGCAAGAATACCGCAAGTTATATTTTAAGCGGCATCATCGGAGCTGGAGGGCTGGGTTCTTTGGTGACAGTTTTTATTTACGGCAAAAATGAAACTCGTAAAGAGAGGGCAACGAGACGCGAGGAAACTTTTATCGCTAAAAAAAATGGAAATTAATAACTGAAGAAAACCGCGGAAGTCTACGCGGTTTTTTATTATAAATTTAAATATGAAGCGCGACATCAAAAATATCGCCCTCGCCGGAGAAGGGAAAAAACGAATAGAATGGGCGGAGCGGGAGATGCCTGTGCTACGGTTAATTAAAAAACGATTCGCAAAAGAAAAACCGCTCAAAGGCATACGGCTTTCAGCGTGTTTGCATGTAACCACCGAAACGGCAAACCTTGTATCAACGCTCAAAGCCGGCGGCGCGGACGTTGTCGTGTGCGCTTCAAATCCGCTATCCACGCAAGACGATGTTGCCGCGTCTTTAGTAACGCATAACAACATTCCGGTGTACGCGATTTGCGGGGAAAACAAACAAACTTATTATAAGCATTTACAATCTGCGCTTGCTCATAAGCCAGAGATTACAATGGACGATGGCGCGGATTTAGTGAGCGCGTTGCATTCCACGCATAAACATCTTCCGGTTTTTGGTTCCACTGAAGAGACAACGACCGGCGTCATACGATTAAAAGCGCTAGCCAAAATGGGGAAATTGCGTTTTCCGGTTATCGCCGTGAATGACGCGCAAACGAAACATCTTTTTGACAACCGCTATGGCACCGGTCAATCAACCATTGATGGGATTACCCGCGCGACAAACATTCTGTGGGCAGGGCGAGTGGTGGTTGTTGCTGGCTATGGCTGGTGCGGACGCGGTATTGCCGCTCGCGCTCGCGGCATGTCGGCGCGAGTTATTGTAACCGAGGTTGATCCTCTCCGCGCCCTTGAGGCGACAATGGACGGATTTGAAGTTATGAATATGATTAAAGCGGCAAAAATCGGCCAAATATTTATCAGCGCAACCGGCAACACGTCGGTGATACGAAAGGAACACTTCTTGCTGATGAAAGACGGAGTAATTGTCGCAAACGCGGGGCACTTCAATGTTGAACTGGATTTGGGAAATTTGCGAGCGCTTTCTAAACTCAAAAAAATGGCAAAAAAACACGTGGAAGAATATATGCTCAAAAACGGTCGCCGCATATTTGTTCTTGGCGAAGGACGTTTGGTAAACCTTGCCTGCGCAGAAGGGCATTCGGCAATGGTTATGGATATGTCGTTTGCTGGGCAGGCGATGGCGACGGAATTTTTAGCCAAGAATTACAATACGCTTGAAAACAAGGTCTACCCTCTACCGGAGAAGCTGGATAAAAAAATCGCTGGGTTGAAACTAGCTTCTATGGGTATTTCCATTGACGCGCTGACGAGCGAGCAAAAAAAATATCTGAATTCGTGGGAATCGGGGACATAAAAAGTTCAAAATTACTGAAAGCATGTTTGAGGACACTATAACCGACATTATAAAAAAAGCCCGCGAGGGGCTGGGGCTGTCTCTTCGCACGCTTGCCGATCAGACAGGCATACCGGTTTCCGAGATTCAAAAAATAGAGGAAGGGAAAACGCCTCCAAAAGAAAAACTCTTGGATGCGCTCGGCCTGTCGCCTTTCAAATTTGATAGCGTACGAAAAAATGCTTTTATGCCGGCGAAGATTCCGGAAATAATCAAAAAAAATCTGCGGCTCAAAACTTTAGAAATATCAACCGGAGGAATCGTCTCAAATGCCTATATTCTTATTCACGAGCACTACGCGCTTCTTGTGGACTCGGTTGGCGCGTCAGAGAATGATGTACATTTCTTATCAAACGAAGGATTTGAACCGCTCTTTCTTCTCATAACACACGGACATTTTGACCATATCGGCGGCATTGAGCGCGTTCAGGCAAGTTACCCAAACATTCGCATTATCCATGGCGGAAAAGATGTTCCATGCGATACGCGGTACGAAACAGACGGTTTTAGTATTGATGCGATTCGCACTCCTGGACATACCGAGGACTCTGTATCTTATTTTGTAAATGACGCAATAGCCTTTGTCGGCGATACGATTTTTGCAAGATCAATCGGCCGGCCGAATTATAGTTTAGAGTCGTTGCTCAAAAATATACGCGAGAAAATTTTTATCTTGAACGATTCGGTGATTTTGGCTCCGGGCCATGGACCGCTTACAACTGTCGGAGAAGAAAAAAAATATAATCCGTTTTTTTGACTGCTTGACAAAAATTATTCGTATGATACTTTGATTAAAGCTTTAATAATCACTTTTATGGCAATAGTACAAATTCTTAAACAAAGGCAAATTACGCTTCCTACATCAATACCCGACCAGTCATGGTTTTGGACTCAAAAATGGCAAATGAAAGAACGTGAAGCCGATAAAGACATTGCGGAAGGAAGATTGATAGGTCCATTTAGTGACGCTCAAACAGCGATTAAGATGTTGAAAAGCAAGAATCGCAAAATATGAAACTAGAATTTACGAAATCGTTTGTGCGTGATTACCGAAAATTACCGCAACACCTTCAGGAGCAAACGGACAGGAAATTGACGCTTCTGCTCGCAAATCAAAAACATCCATCGTTGAGAGTACATAAAATCAAAAAAACAACTGACATTTTGGAAGGGAGTGTTACAATGAACTACCGATTCACTTTTCAGATAGAAGCCGACAGATACATTCTACGCCGCATCGGAACACATGATATTATTAAAACGCCGTAAACGAATATCCTATCATTCAAACCGCTCGGATTCGCGAGCGGTTTTATATTTCTGTTCACAATCGCCTCCTCTCAAAATGCATTACTCCACCGTCACAAACTTCCCCTCTTTCACCTGTTGAATCACCGCCTCGCGCGTTCCTTCGCAGTCGTCAAATTTAAAAAATTAAAATCTCAACAAATGCTTACCTTTTTTTTCTTTGATCATCATTTCAACTTCATTGAACTTATCAAGTGGTACAACAATAGGTTCTCGTTTAACTTTTATGCCATATTTTTTCAACTCATTTATTTTCTTTGGATTATTGGTCAGCAATCTCACCGAAGTAATTCCATAGTGTTTTAATATTTCTGCCGCATCCATAAAATCTCTATACTCAACTTTAAAACCCAATTTCTTAAAACCTTCATACCAAATATCTTTTTCGTACAAAGGTTTACTGGCGTCATGCCGCGAGGCTTCCGCATTGATTAAAGCGTGGCTCCGCAAACCAATTCCTTTACCAATTTGATCGTGGGCGAAAATAATTATTCCTTTTCTTTCCTTTTCAATGCGGCGTTTCGCTTCATCAAACTGCCAGTCGCAATCACATTGCGCAGAACCAAAACGTCCCCAAATACATTCCGAATTTATTCGCGCAAGAATATCTTTGCCATTTTTGATGTCTCCCGCGAATAGTACCGAATATCTTTGGTCATTAGGAAATTCAAAGTAGTCAACGGAAAAACTAAAAATTTTACCATCAACTTTAATGGGCAACTGATATGTTCCTATTTTCTCAAAATTTCCGACTCCCTGTAATGATTCAATTTTATGTTTATGATTTGGCATATAATTTTCGCTACTGCTTTTACTGTTGTGTTCATATTTGTGAAATACCTCAAGGCATATAAACTCGATCGGCCTATACGCAAGTGAGGATATCAATCATCAAAGAAGTTATAGTATACGCTCTTTTCAAAATTTGACAATAATATACGACATATTCTTAACACTTCCTAATTGATTTTTAATTCTTGATTCTTAATTTTTTCTTTATTTAAGCCAAATTTGCCACCAAAATAAAAAACAACTATACTCCACGCATAGTTGTCAAAAAATTACTACAATACTTTTATGTCAACCATCTCTCAAACTCTCGCTCAATTCGGCTTCACACACAATCAAACCAAAGTCTACTTGGCGCTTTTGGAATTAGGCGAGGCAAAAGTGCAAGAGATTGCGAAAAAAGCGCGGATACTCCGCACCACAACCTACGAGGTGCTTGAACAATTAAAACAAATAGGGCTTATTTCCATGTACCACCGACATGACGTGCGGCTTTATATGGCAGAACCTCCGCGCAAGCTGACGCACATTTTAGAATCAAAACAGCAAGCTGTTCAAATGGCTCTTCCTGAATTAGAATCGCTGTATAATATCGGCGACTTCAAACCAAAAATCCGTTATTATGAAGGACTGGAGGGATATAAAACCGTGTATGAGGACAGCTTAAAGGCTCATTCAAAACAAGTATCCGCAATACTTTCTATGCAGGATATGCTTGACAAGCTTGGCGAAAACTATATGAACAGCTATATTTCAAAACGGATTGCGGCGCATATTGCGCTTCGTGTAATCCGCATTGAGTCGCATGAAATAAAATCAATATGGCAAGCTCTTAAAGAAGAATTGCGGCAAGTGCGGCTTGCGCCGAAAAATTTTATTTTCCCCTTAACAATGCTGGTTTACGACAACAAAACAGCCATAATGTCCACGCGGCGCGAAAATTTTGGGCTGATTATTGAATCGCATGAATTCATGCAGACGCAGAAGGCGTTGTTTGAAGTATTATGGCAGGTTTCAAGCGAACTGAAATAAAATTGAAATAACTATGATTATCGGAATAGAAGCGACAAAAGCGTTTGAGCGTGAAAAAACCGGCGTGGGATGGTACACGTATTATTTGATTGAAGAATTTAGGAAAATCGAGCGAGAGGGGGTTAAATTGAGGTTGTATGTAAACCCATATTCAAATATCAAATATCAAATATCAAATATCAAATTTTTAAAATGGCCGTTAAAATATTTTTGGACACAGGGGAGATTGAGTTTAGAAATGATTGCCAATCCGCCGGACGTTCTGTTTATCCCCGCTCATCTTCCCCCGCTAATTCATCCAAAAAAACTCGTCGTTACCATTCACGATCTTGCATTTAAGCAATATCCAGAAGTGTATAGTAAAAAAGAATTGCGCCTTCAGGAATGGGGAATACAGCGTGTGTTAAGAAAGGCGTGGCGAATTATAACCCCAAGCGAGTTTACAAAAAGCGAAATCCAAAAATATTACCCGCGCCTTGCAAAAAATAATATCTTTGTTGTGCCGCATGGGGTGGAGTTAAAAACTCAAAACCACAACGTAAAACTAAAAACTAATATCGTATATATTGGACGCCTAGAAGCGAAAAAAAATATCGTCAATCTCATCAAATCATTTAACATACTCAAAAAAAACTACTCACTCATTTTAATCGGACCCCAAGGCTATGGCTATAGGCAAATCAAAAAAGAGATTCTTGCCTCGCCGTATAAAAACTACATACAGGAACTTGGCTGGCTTCCGCACGAAGAAGTCGCCAAACATCTTGCGAATGCAAGGCTCTTTGTCTTCCCATCGCTCTACGAAGGATTCGGGCTTCCTCTGCTTGAAAGTTTTGCCGCTGGAACGCCGGCCGTATGTAGTGACATCCCGGCGCTCAAAGAAGTTGGCGGAGACTGCGCTTTATATTTCAATCCGCGCGATCCTGAAGACATGGCAGAAAAAATGCGCGCTATGATCCAAAATTCCGCACTGCGGAGCGAGAGCATTGAACGCGGCAAGACGCACGCCAAACTCTTCAGCTGGCAGAGAACGGCGGAGAAAACTTTTGTAATTTTGAAAGAGGGTTTATGATATTATTCGTCAATTTTATTTAAATGAGAGATGCGTTGAGATCCTCTCTTGTAAACCGATGCTCCTGCGCGCCGTAGTACTCAATCGCGCGGGAGGCGACCCATGAGCCAATGCGGCCGCATTCGGAAAGCGCGCGCCCTTCCAAAAATCCCGCGACAAACCCTGCGCGATACGAGTCTCCGGCGCCGGTTGGGTCAATGAATTTTCGCGGGCGAATCGCGTCAACCATAATGATTTCCTTGCCGGTGTAAATTTTTGATCCATTCTCCCCGCACGTTACAACAGCGACTCCCCCGCGCTTCGCAATGTCTGAAATGCTCCAGCCGGTTTTCCGCTCTATCAAAGACATTTCATAATCGTTGCCGATAACTATCCGCGCGTCCGTTATGCACTCGCGCAGTTCATCTCCGGAAAATTGCGGAATTTGCTGGGCCGGATCAAACACGTATGGAAGCGCCTGCTCTTTATATACTGCCGCGCGATCCATCATGGCTTCCTTGGTTTCTGGAGATATGATGGCCAGTTCCGCTTCCTTTGGAATCACGCGGGATACTACGACATCGCTAAGGGCACCGACATGAAACGCCGAAATCTGGTTATCGTCAAGATCTGTAATAATGTGCGCGAAAGCGGTTTTTCGCTCCGGAATAATCGCGATATAGTCTGTCTCAATCCCTTCTTCTAAAAGATGCTCCGTGTAAAAGCCCCCATCCTCGCCGACAGCAGACACAATAAGCGGTCGCTCGCCAAGGAGCCGCAGATTATAGGCGATGTTACCGGCTGTTCCGCCAAATCGCTCCTCTACCGTTTCAACAACAAACGACACGTTCAAAACATGCAGTTTATCAGGCATGATATGGTTCTTGAAATGATCCGGAAAATTCATTATCCGATCGTACGCGATGGATCCGGAAACAAGTATAGTTCTAGCCATTAAAAACAAAATCTCACACAAAAATGTGAGATTATTTGTTATTACTTACCGACTTTGCGCATTGCTTTTATCATACGCGATTTCCGACGCGCCGCATTGTTTTTCTTGATAATGCCGGCTTGCGCCGCTTTATCAATAATTTTTTGCGCCTGTTTAAGATATTCTGCAATGCGCGTTTGGTCTTTCGCGCGAATCGCCTTCTTAACTTGTTTTACAAATTGAACAAGGGGCGCGCGAACTAGAGAATTGCGAACAGTGCGCTTTTTTGTTTGGCGTAAATGTTTGAATGCTGCTTTTTTGATTGGCATATATCCGTACTTAACTGTGGCGATTGCCTACTTTCCCCTCTGCTTTTAGCAGAAAGTATCATCAGCGCTAGTGGGCTTAACGGCTCTGTTCGGGATGGGAAGAGGTGTTTCCCCACCGCTTGAATCACCACAGCAAAATACAGATATGTTCAATATAACCGAAAATTCTTGCGACATGGTTGCACGCATCGACGAAATGATTAGTACTCCTCGGCTACACTCCTTGCGGAGCTTCCACCTAGAGCCTATCAACCTTCTAATCTTGAAGGATTTCTAAGATCTAATCTTGGGGACGGCTTCGCGCTTAGATGCTTTCAGCGCTTATCCTAACCGAACGTAGCTACCCAGCAATGCTCCTGGTGGAACAACTGGTACACCAGAGGTTCGTGCTTCCCGGTCCTCTCGTACTAGGGAAGCGCCCCCTCAAATCTTTACGCCCGCGACAGATAGGAGACCGAACTGTCTTACGACGTTCTGAACCCAGCTCGCGTGCCGCTTTAATTGGCGAACAGCCAAACCCTTGGGAGCTTCTTCACCCCCAGGATGCGACGGGCCGACATCGAGGTGCCAAACCTCCTCGTCGATGTGGACTCTTGGAGGAGATCAGCCTGTTATCCCCGGAGTAACTTTTATCCGTTGATCTTTGCGCCTCCTACATGGGCGCATCGGTTCACTAAGTCCCGCTTTCGCGACTGCTCGAGTTGTCCCTCTCGCAGTAAAGCTGGCTTATGCCTTTGCGCGTTAAAGCTCGATTTCCATCCGAGCTAAGCCAACCTTTGAGCGCCTCCGTTACTTTTTTGGAGGCATCCGCCCCAGATAAACTACCCGCCTGATACTGTTTCCTGATTTACATCAGGATTAGATGCACAAAACTCACAGGGTGGTATTTCACTGTCGGCTCCTCCGAATCTGGCGATCCGGACTCAAAGCCTCCCACCTATGCTAAACAGCGCATTCCGTACTTCAATACCAGGTTGTAGTAAAGCTTCACGGGGTCTTTTCGTCTAGCCGCGGGTAAGTAGCATCTTCACTACTTATGAAATTTCGCCGAGTCCCTGGTTGAGAGAGTTCTCAGACCGTTACCCCATTCGTGCGGGTCGGAACTTACCCGACAAGGAATTTCGCTACCTTAGGACGATTATAGTTATCGCCGGCGTTCATCCGGGCTTCAGTTCAAGGCTCATCCCGACTTGCGTCGGAAATCACCCATCCCCTTAACCTTCGGACACTGGCCAGGGGTCAGCCCCTATACCTCACCTTTCGGTTTGAGCAGGGACCTGTGTTTTTGGTAAACAGTCGCCTGAGATCGTTTACTGCGCCCCCCTTCACTCTTGCAAGCTTTGGGGGGAGGCCTTATCCCGAAGTTACGGCCGTTGTTTTGCCGAGTTCCTAAACCAGAGTTGTCTCGTTCACCTTAGAATTCTCATCCCGCCTACCTGTGTCGGTTTGCGGTACGGATCCAGCACGTTTAACTCGTTTTACCTTTTCTTGGCACCACTCAAACTCTGCTTGGCTTGAGCCCGAGAGCTTTGCCTTGTCCCGACTTGCGCCGGAAACGTGTATAACCAAAACACGCCAAAACCTTTATGATGCGTCAGTAAAACGAAAACGTACTGAAGAGCAGGAATATTAACCTGCTGTCCATCGCATGCCTCAAAAATGAGGCACACTTAGGGCCGCCTAACCCTGGGACGATCATCGTGGCCCAGGAAACCTTAGGCTTTCGGTGTCACGGATTTTCACCGTGTTTTCTGCTACTCATGCCAACATTCTCACTTCTTTACGCTCCACCTTAATTCACATCAAAGCTTCGCTGCATAAAGAACGCTCCCCTACCACCACTCCGATATAATCGGAATGATCCTTATCTTCGGTGGCGTGTTTGAGCCCCGGTACATTTTCGGCGCAAAGAAACTTGACCAGTGAGCTGTTACGCTTTCTTTAAAGGATGGCTGCTTCTAAGCCAACCTCCTGGTTGTCTTCGTCGCCTCACTTCCTTTTACACTTAACACGCACTTTGGGACCTTAGATTAAGGTCTGGGCTGTTTCCCTTTTGAGCGATGGAGCTTAGCCCCCATGCTCTAACTTCCGTATCCGTTACCTTCTTGATTTTAGATCAAGAGCGGATCCCAAGTATTCGGAGTTTGATTAGAAAAGGTAGGCTTGCGCCACCCTTCTCCATCCAGTGCTCTACCCCTTGGGGCTGATACGGAGCCAGTCCTAAAACTGTTTCGGGGAGAACCAGCTATTGCCGAGTTCGATTGGAATTTCTCCGCTAGCCACAGCTCATCGCCCAGTGTTGCACGGCTGGTGCGTTCGGGCCTCCTCCAGATTTTACTCTGGACTCACCCTGGCCATGGCTAGATCACCCGGTTTCGGGTCTCTCTCACCATATATGTCCAGTCATAAAGACTGGACGCGCGCTTTTAACGCTCGCTTTCACTATGGCTCCGCCCTATCGGGCTTAACCGTACATGGTTGAGAGAACTCGTTGGCTCATTCTTCAATAGGAACGCCATCACCCACCCACTCCCTTGCGGGTTGGACGGGCTCTGACTTGTTGTAAGTATATGGTTTCAGAAACTATTTCATTCCCCTTTCGGGGTGCTTTTCACCTTTCCCTCACGGTACTTGTTCACTATCGATCTTGAAAAGTATTTAGCCTTATCCCGTAGTCGGGACACCTTCACACAGGATTTCACGGGTCCTATGTTACTCGAGAAAAATACAATAAGGTTTGATTACTTTCGCGTACGCGGCTATCACGTTCTATGGCTCCACTTTCCAGTGGATTCCGCTAGTAATTGGAGTACGCATGACGAGCAGGTACCATCAAGCATGATGATGCCCACCGAAGTCACAAGTACGCATTTGCCTTATTCTTTCTCTGCAAGAAGAAAAAAAGTACTTTCTCATTACCCCGCGCAGACATATTGAGCTTGCACCCGTTTCTCACATAGCTACACGCCGATTGCTCGGCGCTTCACCAGATGGTCATGTCAACACGGTTTGGGCGTTCCGTCTCTTACAAAAGCAAGAAACGAAATTTTCCCCTTTCGCTCGCCACTACTTAGGGAATCTCATTCGATTTATTTTCCTCCGGGTACTAAGATGTTTCAATTCCCCAGGTTCCCATTCGTTCATGTCTAACTTTCGTTCAACAAGAACGAACAATACCGCTTATTTAGCGACATTGGGTTTCCCCATTCGGACATCTCCGGATCAAAGGTTGCTTGCCGCCTCCCCGGAGCTTATCGCAGGCTGCTACGTCCTTCATCGGCTTTTCAAGTCTAGGCATCCACCATATACCCTTAATATAATGATGCGTTTAACGCATATCGCAAGAATCCTCGGTTATATTGATTTACTCGTATGCAATTTTCAAAGAACAAAAAACCGCTTACAAATTTACAAGCGGTCTTGAAGTGCAAAAATCGCCCTTTCTCTCAACCGCTCGCGCTTATGTATTCTCGCAGTATTTTTCTCATATAATACTCCTCGCCCAAGTATAGCGGAAGCGCGCAGACTGTCAAGTGAAAGTAGAACGACTTATGTTTGCGAAATTCATGCGTTTCATCTATTATACCGCCATGTTTGAATCAAACGAAATCGTGTTAAACGAGCTCCTGATCCGCTACTATCGCGCACAAGCGCCGTCCTGCAAAAGCGAAGCGCCGACACTGCTGTTTCTCCACGGCTGGGGGTCCGAGGGAGCGGTATGGCGGGGCGTATGTGAAAAACTCGCTCATTGCGGATACCATATGTACGCGCTTGATCTTTCCGGATTCGGGGCATCTGAAACTCCAAAAAATCCGTACTCGCTTGATGATTACGCGCGCAGTGTTTTCAAATTTATTCAAACGTTAAAACTCAAAAAAATTATTCTTGTCGGGCACTCGTTTGGCGGGAGCGTTGCAATAAAACTTGCGGCAACACATCCGAAGATTATTCAAAAGCTCATTCTTGTTTCAAGCTCTGGCATACGAAAGATGACGGCAAAAAAACGCGCGGTCGGCTTTATTGCCAAATGCGTCAAACCATTTTTTAGATCGCGTTATATGCAACCGTTCCGAAAAAAACTTTATATTCTCATCGGCGCCGAGGACTATACCGCAACACCGAAACTTACTGAAACTTTTCGTCTTATTGTTAATGAAGACCTTGCTCTAATTCTTCCAAAAATTACGCAGAAAACGCTTATTATATGGGGAGATAAGGATCGCGCGACGCCGCTTAAAGACGCTTATATTTTTGAACACCTTATCCAAAACTCTGCGCTCGTCGTTCTTAAAGGCGCAGGGCATTACAGTTTTTTGGATAAGCAAGATGAGTGGATTGAAGCAGTAGAACGATTTATTTAAAAAATATGTTTTTTTTCCATTTCATAACCTACCATCTGTATCTACTCCAGCTTGAAAACTATGAGCTTGTCCGTTATTGGCGGTTGATTTCTAAAAAAGGATTATTCCATCCGAAAGAACCTCTGCGAAAAAAACTGGTCTGGACAGCGAAAGCGAAATTTCTCTTTGCTGGAGCAACTCTTCTTCATTTTTTTCTCACTCTTTATTTAGTCTACACAGTGCTTTTCTTCGCCACGCCATATCCTCCCCCACTTGGAGTAATGTGGTTTGTAGCGCGCCTCTTATTCCTCATGTTGTTATATCCACTCTTTTATACTCTCGTTTTGGCGTTGCTTATTCCCTTTGACCACATCACAAAATCCTTTATTATTGCCCGCGCGCGCAAACGAATCGCCTCTCTAAAACATCTCACAATAGTCGGCATTGCCGGAAGTTACGGCAAAACAACAATGAAAGAAGTGATCGCGACAATGCTCGGACAAAAATTTACTGTTGTAAAAACGCCTGATAGCGTAAACACTCCTCTCGGCGTTGCGCGGCTCGTCTTAAAAAAAATCACAGCGCAAACAAACATTTTCATTGTTGAAATGGGCGAACATTACAAAGGAGACATTGCGTACTTGTGTTCAATCGCGCCTCCATCTATAAGCGTCATAACCGGCATCAATGAAGCGCATCTGGAGCGTCTGAAAAATATGGAAAACGCGATTGCCACGATTTTTGAAATCGCGGAAAACACAAAGCGCGACGGAATAATTGTTTTGAATGCTGATGATAAACTCATACAAAATCACTATAAAAATTACACAAACGGGCGTGAAACATTTTTTTACAGTTCCTCTTACTTTCCGTTATCGCCGTATCGCGGAGAAAATGTTTTGTTTAATGAAAACGGAAGCGGCGTTACTTTCACTCTTTTTGAAGGAGAACGGCCGCTTGAAAAGTTTACTGTGCCGTTTCTTGGCAAATACATAATCGGCGACATATCCGCCGCGTGGACGATCGGGATACGGCTCGGAATGAGTAATGATGAACTTGCAAATGGCGTCAAAGAACTGCAACCAATACCGCATCGCCTGCAATTGATTAAAGGCGAACGCGGTATTTTAGTTATTGACGACAGTTACAACGGAAACCCTGCCGGAGCGCGCGAGGCGATTAACGCGCTTGCGCAATTTTCCGGGCGGCGCAAAGTGTATATCACACCAGGGCTTGTTGAGATGGGAGAAAAAACGCGGCAAGCGCATCGCGAAATCGGAAAAGAGTTGAGCAAAGTCGCCGATCTTGTTATATTGATTCAAACAAGCGCGGCGCCTTTTATCGCTGAAGGGCTTGTAGAGAACGGATTTCCAAAAGAGAACGTGCGCTGGTACAAAACCGCACCCGAGGCGCACGAGGCGCTTTCATCGCTCCTGCGCGCAAACGACGTCGTTTTGTTTCAAAATGATTGGGGGGATAATTATGTTTAATATGCAAACCATCGGCGTATTTTTCGGCAGTCGCTCGCCGGAACATGATGTGTCTATCATAACAGGCGAGTTTATAATCTCCGGCTTAAAAGGCCTTGGATTTCCGGTTGTGCCGGTGTATATCGGGAAAGAGGGAGAGTGGTATATCGCGGACGCGCTTGCGTCGCTTTCATATTTTACCAGCCAAAAACAGGACATTGCCACAAGTGGCTTTGAGCGATATTATCTTGATTTGCAACAATCGCGCGGCAAGCTCGTCTTACGCCAAAAACGGATGTTTGGAAAATCAATCGCGATTGACATCGCTTTTCCGGCGCTTCACGGCTCGTATGGGGAAGACGGCGCAATTCAGGGTTTGTTTGAAATGTTTGACGTTCCCTACGTCGGATGCGATGTTTCATCTTCCGCAATCGCGATGGACAAAGTGCTGACCAAACATTTTTATCAAGCGCTCGGAATCCCGACAACTAAATTCATATCGTTTACGAGCGATGAGTGGCGCGAGAAAAAAAATAATATTCACAAACAAATCATGGAACTGCCGTGGCCTGTGTTTGTAAAACCCGCGCGGCTCGGCTCATCAATAGGCATTAAAAAAGTCAAAGATGAAAATGATCTCGGACTGGCAATTGAAGTTTCTCTCCGCTACGATACAAAGACGCTCGTTGAAGAGAGTGTGGAAAACCTCATGGACGTAACGTGTTGCATTATCGGAAACGAAAACCCCGCCGCGTCTCTTCTCCAAGAGTCCGTTTTTGATAGCGATCTCTTTGACTACGAGGAAAAGTATCTTAAAAAAGGCGGGACGCAACTTGGAAAAGCGGCTCAAAACATCGTTATTCCGGCGCGGCTTGATGAAGATACAACGCGCTCAATAATGAACTCTGCCATAAAAATTTATCAAGAACTAGGATGCTCCGGCATCGCGCGCGTTGATTTCCTGTACAACAAAAAAACGCGTGAATGGTTCGCAAACGAAATCAATCCGCTTCCGGGCACGCTCTATCATCATCTCTGGGAAAAAAGCGGGGTTCCGTTCAGTGAACTTCTCACGCGCCTTATCTCTTTTGCAAAAGAACGACACGAGGCAAGACGCGCAATCATATATACATTTGCTTCATCGCTTCTTGCAAAAACCGGAGGAGAGAAGCTAGGTCACCCGCCAATCGCCGCGGTTTGTAAAGCCGAAAACATCTGTTGAATCATAAATCCAATGCCGCCGACAGCAATGGAAATGGAAATCACAAGGATCGGTTCAAGAAGAGATGTGAACCTGCGCACTTCAGCGTCAAGTTCTTCTGAAAGAATTTGAGCCGCGGAGTGAATCGCGGAAGCGGTGTCGCCTCGTTTTTCGCCAAGAATAAGCATTCTCCGCGCGATAACCGGAAACATAAGCCGGTTTTTTTGTTGATTCAAAATGCGCGCGAGCGGTGTTTGTTCTTTTGCCGCGCGCGCGAGATCGGTAAGTGTTCTTTGATAGAGCGGATTTTTTACGCACTCTGCCGCAAGCTCAAACGCTTTTCCGAGATCCGGCTTTGCGGAAGTTTTTGTTACAAGAGCGAGTATGCTGAAAATCTCTTCTGACGCGAGAAGTCGTAAAAGTTGCCCGGCAAGCGGGATGCGTAGAATAGGTTTGGAGACGATCAGGCGAAAATTAAAACGTCGTTCAATGACAATAAAAATAAGCCACGCCGCCGGGATAGCGACTATTGCAAACGGCAAATTTTTGATCGTCAAAAGTTCATTAATTATTTTTCCCGCGCTCGCAAGCAGTCGCACAATCTGCGGCTCTTTCGAGTTCAGCTTAATAAAGAAGAAGTCCAGTTGCGGAATCAGCCAGAAGAGCAGAACTGCGGAAACAATAACAAATTCAGAAATAAGAATTGCTGGATAGAGGAAAAGCGACCGAGTTTTCTTCGCAATAAGCGCGCGCTTTTGAAGATGATCGCCTAGCGCAGACAATATCGTCTGATACGGCAAGGATTTTTGTTTTGCAAAAATGAGAAGTCGCGCCTCATGCGGATGAACGACGCGGGCTTCCGAAAGAGCGCTCCCAAGCGATGATTTTTTTGTAAATAAAAAAAGAGCGCGTTTGAGCTCTTCGTCGCGCTTTCGCGGGAGTGAAACATCGCTTAGATATGCCGCGAGCGCGTCTTTAGGATGAAGTCCGCTTTTAATTGTGTGCGCAAGATATGTGTAAAAAAATGAGCGATCGGAAATAGAAAGCATTAAAAAAATGTTGAATTTCTATGGTGCCCCCGCGCCGACTTGAACGGCGATTAGCCCCTTAGGAGAGGGCTGTTCTGTCCTGTTGAACTACGGGAGCATGAGTACCTCATTTATCGCACCAACCCGGTGTAAATTGTATGCGCAAGCGCGGTTACAGTATGCGTCTTCTCGTCGCTAGTCTTCAATCCAACGAGAATGAGAACAAGAACAGAAAGATATATAAGAGATAATAAAAAGTCCTTTTTCATATATTTGAGTTCAAGTATAGCAGAGCTAAGAACCCTTTGACAAGTTGCTCTAAATTCACTAAAATATGGTAATTAACTTACCTTTGAAGAATTAAAGAAGGGTTTTTCAAAGATATATAAATGGATTGTATGTTTAAAAAAATCGCTAAACAGGGGGGGGATATCCAATTTGATGATGTTGAGACAATCATCGGGCCATCAGTGAAACTGGAAGGGGAGTTTCAAAGCAAGGGCAATGTGATGGTATCCGGAGTTCTTATCGGCAAACTGGAAACCAGTGAGAACGTACGGATAGAGACAAGTGCGCAGATTGAGGGCGATATTACGGCGCGCGAGGCGATCATCGCAGGGAATGTGCATGGAAACATAATCATTGCCCAGCATCTATCACTTTTATCCTCGGCAAAAATTACCGGGGACATTACTGCCGGCTCTATCGCAATTCAGCAAGGAGCGCAGATGAACGGCAAGTGTTCAATGGTCGCCACAGTAGAACCAAAACCCGCGGACGTAAAACAGAACGCGGCGTCTGTTATGCAAGATACAACCGAGCTTCTCTAAGAATCGTATGTATTTTTACTTATACGACGCATTTTTGCAGGATAAAAAATATGCGAAAGTTCTTGCGGAGATTGACGCTCGGCTTATTGATTTGAGTATTCAGGGGCGAACAAGCCGTTTGACAATTTTAAACGACATGAAGGAGCTTATCACTGACGCTGTAAAACGCGGGGCAGATACTGTTGTTATTCTCGGCGACGATAAAACAGTAACGCGCGCGATCAGCGCAATTGCCGAGTTAGATGTTGCCCTCGGCGTTATACCGATCGGAGCGAATACCGCTGTTGCTCGTTATCTCGGCATCCCGGAAGGAGTCGCCGCATGCGAGGTTCTTTCAAAACGCGTGCGGGAATCAATTGATATAGGAAAGGCTGGAAGTAATTATTTTGCGTTTTATCTCCGCTCCATGTCGCCTCATGTAAAAATTGTATCTCCTTTGCGCGAATACGCGCTTACGCTCCTTTCAGACGATGCGGAGATATTTGTGTGTAATTTCCTTCCGCATGAGCTTGAACGAGAAGCGCCTTACCCTGCTTCTTTTTTTGTGCCTCGCGACGGAAAGCTTGAGCTCGTTGTGAAAGAGCGTGGAAAAAATTCTCTCATTGATCGGTGGCTTTTTCAGAATGCGGATGAGAAGCGCGAATTTACCATTCTTCCGTTTACAACACTCCGGATTGAAGCGGATACTTTGGAGCGCGACGTGCGGCTCGTGCTTGATAATGATAAAGTGATCAAGCCTCCGATTGATATCACCGTGCTCCCGCATCATGTTTCGGTGATTGTAGGAAAAGACCGCATGTTTTAATATATGATATGATTTTTCCTAAAGCCTATTCAGCTCTAAAAGAAGACGAAATTTACGCGGCGTGGGAAGCGTCGGGCTTTTTTCAGCCAAAGGCCGGTCCTCCGAAAACCTTCTGCATCTCCATGCCGCCGCCGAACGCCACGGGGGCGTTGCATATCGGTCATGCGATGGGGTTGACTTTGCAAGATTTAATGACGCGATATAATCGCATGAAAGGGAAGGCATCGCTGTGGCTTCCAGGGACCGATCACGCGTCTATTGCAACACAAAATAAGGTTGAAAAAATAATTTTTGAAAAAGACGGCAAGACGCGACATGATTTTACTCGCGCCGCGTTTTTGGCTTACGTTGAGTCATTTGTAAAAGAATCGCAAGGCACAATACGCCGCCAGATGCGGAAAATGGGCGCCTCGTGCGATTGGTCGCGCGAGCGCTATACATTAGATGAGGGGTTGACGCGCGCGGTGCAGGAAGTTTTTGTGCGGATGTACCGCGACGGTTTGATCTATCGTGGGGATCGTATCGTAAATTGGTGTCCGAGATGCGCGTCCACGCTTGCAGACGACGAGGTTGAGTATAAACCGACCAAAGGGAAATTTTACTATTTCCGCTATGGGCCGGTTGTGATCGGCACCGCACGGCCCGAAACAAAATTTTTGGATAAAACAATCATCGTGCATCCAAAAGACAAGCGGTACGCAAAGTTGGTCGGAAAAACTTTTGCGGTTCCATGGATTGATGGCAAAGTTGAAGCGCGCGTAATTGCTGACAGTACCGTTGATATGGAAGTCGGGAGCGGGGCAATGACACTCACTCCCGCGCACAGTTTCATTGATTTTTATTTGGCGCAAAAATATCATCTCCCGATTATTCAGATCATTGACGAGAAAGGGAATTTGACTGATGCGGCAGGGGAATTTGCAGGAATGAACGCGCACAAAGCGCGCGAAAAGATCGTGGCAAAAATGCTCGTAAAAGGTTTGGTGGAACGCATTGACGAGAACTACGAGCACAATCTCTCGGTGTGCTATCGGTGCGGTACGCCCATTGAGCCGCTTGTGTCGCGCCAGTGGTTTATTGACGTGAATCATGAATTACGAATTACGAATTACGAATTACGAAAAGTCGTCGGTAAAAGTAGGGCATCACTAAAAGAAATGGGAATTGCGGTGGTTAAAAAGGGAGCAATTAAAATTATTCCCGATCGTTTTAATAAAACATATTTTCACTGGATGGAAAATTTGCGGGATTGGTGCATTTCGCGCCAAATTTGGTTTGGGCATAGAATACCGGTGTGGTATTGCATTGGTGATAATAAGTGTTTGCTTGCTTGTAAGAATCCAATCGTTTCAATTGATACTCCGCTTGCATGCCCGCACTGCGGATCAAAAAATCTCAAACAAGACCCGGACACGTTGGACACATGGTTTTCTTCCGGACTTTGGACTTTTTCAACGCTCGGCTGGCCGGAAAAGACGAGAGATCTCAAACAGTTTCATCCAACAAGTGTGATGGAAACCAGTTACGATATTCTCTTTTTCTGGGTCGCTAGGATGATTTTGATGAGCACTTATGCGCTCGGGCAAGTGCCGTTTAGAACCGTGTATCTTCATGGACTCGTGCGCGATAAACTTGGGCGTAAAATGTCAAAGTCGCTTGGGAACGGCATTGATCCCTTGGACATGATCAAAAAATTCGGCGCGGACGCGGTGCGATTATCGCTTGTGATCGGCACGGCCCCGGGAAACGATATACGATTGTATGAAGAAAAAATTGCCGGATACAGAAATTTTGTGAATAAGGTGTGGAATATCGCGCGGTTTGTTTTATCAAGAAGCAAGAAGCAAGAAGCAAGAATCAAGAACATCAAAATGAAAAATTTCACACTTGCTGACCACTGGATTTTATGGGAGCTTGGAGAGTTGGTGAAACGGGTGAATAAAAATTTGGAAAAATTTAGGTTTTCAGCGGCAGGCGAGGATATTTATGAGTTTATGTGGCATAAGTTTGCAGACATATATATAGAAGAGACAAAGCGAGAGAAGCGGGAGCATCAGCAAGAAATTTTGGAATATGTTTTAGAAAGGTGTTTAATTATGTTGCATCCATTTGTGCCGTTTGTGACGGAAGAGATTTGGAAAATTATGAATTATGAATTAGGAATTACGAATTACGAATTATTGATAGTACAGCCATGGGTAGAGAAATTAGATATTACCGTTTCAAAAGCGCGGGCTTTGGAATTTATCAAAGCTCGCGAGATGAAAAAACAGCCAACTTTATCAGAAACAGAAAAAAAAGAACTCAAATCTTACATTGCCTCCCTTGAAGCGCGGCTTAAAAATAAACAATTTTTAGCAAAAGCGCCGCCGCAGGTTGTCGAAAAAGAACGCGGGAGGTTAAAAGAAGCAAATACGAAGTTGACTATAGCGCAGAATTTATAAATTAAAACCATTATGGACCGCAATCTCGCATTGGAATTCGTCCGCGTTACCGAATCTGCCGCAATCGCCGCTTCAAAATGGCTCGGGCGCGGGGACAAAAAAGCCGCTGATCACGCGGCTGTAACGGCAATGCGGAACGGATTTAACAGCATATCGTTTCGCGGAACAGTCGTGATCGGAGAGGGTGAAAAAGACCATGCGCCTATGCTCTATATCGGCGAACAACTTGGTATTCCAGAAAACGGAGCGCCGGAATTTGACATCGCTGTTGACCCGCTTGAAGGCACGACACTCACTGCGGAGGGAAGGCCGGGCGCAATTTCGGTTATTGCATTTGGTCCAAAGGGCACGCTCTTCAACCCTCCCGGCACATATATGGATCAGTTGAGTGTCGGCAAATCCGGGCGCGGAAAAATCAATATTTTGGATCCATTGGAAGAAAATATCAGGCGTGTAGCTGGCGCGTGCAACAAAAAATTATCCGAGTTCACAGTTGCGATACTTTTGCGCGATCGCAATCAACTTTACATTGACGAAGCGCGCCGGATTGGGTGCCGTGTTGTGCTTTTTGATCACGGCACAGTCGCGCATGGTTTAGCGCCGGCAATTGCGCATTGGGATATTGATATGATGGCTGGAATCGGAGGCGCTCCGGAGGCAGTGATTACAGCCGCCGGCATCAAATGTCTGGGCGGGGACATGCAGGCAGTGCTAAAACCGCACGCAGAAATTTTTAAGGCGCAGGCGCTCGCGCGCGGCATGTCGCTTGATAAAATTTATACCTTAAATGAGCTTGTCGCAGGCGACGCTCTCTTTGTCGCAACCGGAGTTTCTCCAAGCCCGATTTTACGCGGCGTCTCATTTGGCGAGAACGAAATCGTCACACACTCCATTGTGATGCGTTCTGAAACAAAGGTGCATCGGCTTATTGAGAGCCATTATAGTGAATAATCGTCTTTTACAATAATCGTTGTTTTGTATCGGCATATCCCAAATGCGCATACGCGGCAGAAGTCGCAAGCCGTCCGCGAGCCGTCCGCGCGAGAAAACCGATTTGTAGCAAAAACGGCTCATAGATTTCCTCAATCGTCGCCTCTTCTTCAGAGATCGCCGCGGCGATTGCGTTTAGTCCGGCAGGGCCACCTTGAAAAGTATCAATGATTGTTGTTAAAATTTTGCGGTCAAGCTCATCAAGCCCCATTGCGTCAATATTCAATAATTTGAGCGCGGCCTCCGCCGCTTTGAGGACGATTTTTTTATCCCCGCTGACTTGTGCAAAATCTCTGGAACGTTTCAAAAGCCGGTTCGCAATCCGCGGTGTTTTTCGCGCGCGGTGGGCAAGTTCGCGAGCCGCGTCTGCATCAAGCGCAATCGCAAGAATTTGCGCGGAACGTTTGATGATTTCCTCAATCTCCTCGTCGCGATAGAAATTAAGCCGATGAATCATTCCGAAACGATCTCTAAACGGAGATGAAAGGAGAGAAAGCCGTGTTGTCGCTCCGATCAATGTGAATCGCGGCACGTCAAGTTTCAGCGTGCGCGCAGACGGGCCTTTTCCGATGATAATATCAATATTGAAATCCTCCATCGCTGGATACAAAATTTCCTCAACGATTTTCGGAAGCCGGTGGATTTCATCTACAAAAAAAATATCGCCTGGCGATAGATTGGTAAGGATCGCCGCGAGATCTCCTGCGCGTTCAATCGCGGGTCCGCTTGTTGCGTGGATATGATGCGCGGTTTCGTGCGCTATGATGTGAGCTAGAGTTGTTTTTCCAAGCCCGGGCGGCCCATAAAAAAGCACGTGCTCAAGCGACTCCTGCCGCATTTTCGCCGCGGTAATCGCAATATCAAGATTTTTTTTGATCCCATTTTGACCAATAAACTCTGTGAGAGTTTTCGGGCGGAGGTTCAGATCAAAAGGTCGATTCTCCACCCAATTCTTGACATGCTTTTGATTGTGTGTTACCATAGCTAGTTCTTAAAATTGGTCTTTAGAGGTATGCGGCGACTAAAAAATGAGAGGCGCATATACCTCTGTAGACACGACAAGCATGGGGATTATCTTCTTTCTTCGGTAACGTAGAAAGAATCCGCACTAACTTTTGCTGGTTTAGAGAACAAACAAAAGTCAGTGCGGGGCAGAGGTTTCCTAGGATTCGTCTTGGGTCTGCCTTTGGATAATTCTCTTGTCTACAGGCTGGGGCTGGACTTCTTTCACAAGTATTCTTCTCTAACGAGAAAAGCGCTTTTACAAAGTAAGTCCGGTCGCAGCGCTGTAGATTACTACAGTGCAAAAGAGATTTGTGGGCAGTATCATCTCTTCCCCCGCACTAACTTTTGCTGGTTTAAAGAACAAACAAAAGTCAGTGCGGGGGAGATTAAAAAACATTCCATAAGTACGGAGTGTTTTTTAATTTTTCAACATGTATCGTAGCACGATTGTTTAGGATTGCAATAGTTTGACGAGCGTTCGCGAAGCGATTATAGTAGAATTATGGACGAAATTCGTATTGAAAAATTTGTGTTTGGCGGACAGGGGTTAGGATACTATGGCGGAAAACCAATCTTTACGTGGAATGCGCTCCCTTGTGAACTTGTTTCCATTGTTCCTATAAAAACCAAACGTAATTTTATTGAAGCTATAGCAACAAAAATTTGTGAACAGTCCACATATCGCATTGCTCCTTCTGAACCGCATTTTTTATCATGCAGTCCGTGGCAGATTCTTGATTTTCAAGAGGAAAATCGCTCTAAAGGGCTGATCGCAGGAGAGCAGTTTGAACGGCTCGCACGCCAAAATCTTTTGCGACTGGATGTTGTTTCAGATAACCGCGCTTTTCACTATCGCAATAAAATGGAGTACGGTTTTTGGGAAGATGAAAATGATGGTTTGGAGCTCGCATTTTTTGATCGCGGCACAAAGCGGAAAAATAAAATTGAACCGTGCGCACTTGCAGAAGAGGTAATCAATAAAACGGCCGAAGCGTTACTCACCGCATTTAGAAAAGCATCGCTCACATGTAATGATCTAAAGTCAGTTGTTCTAAGATGCGCTAGAAATAGCTGTGTTTCTGCAAGCATTTTTGTAAAACAGCGTGAAATTAAAGAGCAGTTTTCTTCAGGAAAAATTTCTATAGAAATTCAAGCGCTTTCCGGATTTGCAGTGTATTATTCCAGTTCCGAAATTCCGTCGCCCACTACTGACGAACTATTGTTTAAACAAGGAAACATTGTATTAACTGAAAACGTGCGCGGCAAAGCTGTTTCATACAGCGCGCTTAATTTTTTTCAAGTGAATGTGCCGATTTTTGAACGCTCGCTGATCGCGCTTGAGCCGTATGTTATAAGCGAAGAAATTGTTGATTATTATAGCGGAGTTGGATCAATCGCGATCGCGCTTGGGGACATTGTGAAGAGCGCGGTTCTTATTGAAAGCGATCAAGAATCTGCGGAAATGGCGGCGCGCAATATAACCGTTAATCATTTGGATTCGTTCCGTGTGGTTTCAAACTCTGCCGAACGCGCATTAAATGAAATTCGCGGGCATAGCGTGATTATCGTAAACCCGCCACGCGCCGGGCTGAATAAAAACTTAATCAGGCAACTGCTCGCGGTTCTCCCAAAGCGCATTATCTATCTATCCTGCAACATTGCAACTCAAGCGCGGGATATAGCTTTATTGTCGCCGTCATATCGTCTTACCTTTAATGAGCTTTATAATTTTTTCCCTCGTACTCCTCACATTGAATCGCTCTGCGTGCTTGAAAGGTGAACTTTTAAATAAAACAAAATCCGAGGGGTTAGCCTCGGGCAAGTCGCTGTATGAGGTGGCGTTGTTAAGGATGTTAAAACTATTTTTGAGAGACAAATGGGGTATATTCACATACCCGATTTAAGGGCATACGCTAACACATAAACTTACCCCACCCTGCTACTCACTATTTCTTTGATTATTTTGAATGAATAACCCTGCGGCAAGACCGCAGGGAAAAATCAAATTTTATTTTTAACGTAAAAGTGCCAAGCTTCCTGTTAAGCTGTTGATCGCTTGCTTATCTCCGTAAAGCGCAATGCCGAGATACCGCAAATCTTCTGATTTTGTTGCCTGTAATTGTGCGGCATAGTCCTCATAGATTTTTGTTCTTTGGGCAACGTCGCTGAAGTCTACAACGATTACCCCATCGAGGCTATTAGCTCTTTCTCGAATCGTAGTTAAATTTGTTTTTTCCGTTTTCAGAATAGGTAAAACAGTATTAGTGATGCCTCTGTGTGTTTCTCCTGATCCATCTTGAATATCATGGCCTAAAATCCCATCAACTGTTTTGCCTAGCGTTAGAGCAAGAACAGCACTTGAGTTAGCTAATAGCCAGACGGGGAGATCTTGATCGAGCACGATTACACATTTTTTGTCCATAATTTTTTGAGTTTAAAAATAAAATTGCGAATAAAAATTCACGAAGGGAATTTTAAGGCTTTTCATTATTTCGCCTAACTCGTTTCTATGCGAATTGAATGCATAATATCGACCTTTTGTTGCATATTATACGAACTTATAAAATGGCTTCCCCCATACGCCCCAGAATTAAACCATGTAGAATATCTTTGGTCTGCAGAAAAACAGAAAGATTTGGCAAACCTCTACATAGAAAACATTAGCGATGTTGATGCCGCTTTGCGGAGATACCGCCACCGCAGCCGAAAGATAACCAAAACTCTTGACCGGTTTCCTCAATGCATCTACTTTATTCAAAAAAAATTTCACCTTAATTCAAGCCAATTGGAGAAGATCAGTAGTAAGGAATTACTAAATTTCATGGGGTGGTAGATGGGACTTGAACCCACAACCGTCGGGACCACAACCCGATGCTCTGCCAATTGAGCTACTACCACCAGAGTATTATTGTATCTTTGCCAAATCCCCGTGGAGGATCACTGGATTCATCGCTTCTATCTCTACCTTATAAAACTCGATCTCGGGGATAGGATTCAGCAAAAAAATCTTTTTACCAAGAACATGCGCAAAGCCAATCTCTAAAAAAGTGTTGCCCCCGATATAGTTCTGGATCCCTTTCTTCTCGTAATTCATCACCAGCACCGCATCTGATTTTTGAATCTCGCTATAGTAATAACGAATCACATCTGCCGACCTCTTGTGTTTCGCGCCTTCCGCCCTAATCTGCTCCAAAGCAGTCTTTCCGCTTAAAATCAGCCGTGAACCATGCGGTATCACAACTGTATCCCCCTGTTTTTCAAGAATATCAGCCGTCTCTTTTATCTTGTTCGTGAAGTCTAAACTTCCGCAAATCGTTATGCGCATAATAAACCTCGCTTATCGCATGTTCGGTATGAGTCTAGCATAAAACGTCCTTGAAAATCAATATAATGAAACAACTCTTAGCCACAAACTAGCGCAAAATGACCTACATGTCTATGAACTATGTATACTCCTATTTTTTCTTGCGTTCTCGCTTAAACGTAATTGGCAAAAAGGTAGTTACGTCCTCTTCTGAATAGCCACGCTTTTCAAAAAATTCAAGCACCCCTATGGTTGCTGTTTCACTTTGCCGCTTCTCTCTAAGCTCAAAAACTGCTTCCGCAGTCTCGGTATCAAACCCACTCCTCAAACCATCCATCAAATGATCATCTACTATCTCTCCAGTATCTTCAATAGCAATAAATAAATCAAAGAATGTTGCCTTTTGGGGAAGAGAAACATGACTCTTTGCCCCGTGTCGCTTCTCTTTTTTTGTCGGTACAGTTTCGTAGGCCGAATGCGCGCGGCTCCACTCGTTACTATTTCTCCCATACAGGTCTTCTGCAATGCTCATGGCAGATGCAAACTTTCTTCTTTCAAGAAAAGATTCGTATGCTTGTGCGCCAACCGTTCTTACGTCTTTTTCGGTACCTATCCTCATCGTCTTTCGAAAATAATATACAACATCATAATTCCCTTTATGTATCTCTTCGGTTAGGATGATTTCGGCAAACCGATCCAACTCACCTTTGGGCACTCCAATTTCATACCCTTGAGCAACTATGGATTCAAGCCGACTCATACCGCCTGTCTTTTGCAGTGTTTGCCATTCTTTTTCATCATACGTTCCAGACGGCTCATTTTTTTCTATACCCGTAATTCTCCTTTTTACGTTCTTTCGCAATAATCTCTTGTGCGTACCTATGATACATCCCGTCTGCGGGATTGTGAGGCGAGGATGAGGGGATTCATATGCTCCATGAGGAGATGTCCTAAAATTCAAAGCCCTATCCAAAACCGCAATTTATTCGGCTTGCTGTTTCCAATAAAAGTTTTATCTTCCAGCGCGCCTCCGTTACGTCCAATGACTTTCCGCGACGCGATATTGGTTTCATCGCATGTGATTAGAACCCGCTTCAAACCAAGCGCCCGCGCCTCTTTTAGCGCAAGAGACAAGATAAGGGTGCCGTATCCGCGCCGTCGTTTTGACGGCCTGATTTTGTACCCGATATGTCCGCCGATTTCGCGCAAATGTTCTGTGAGTTTATGTCGGATGGATACCCGTCCAATGAATTCACCCTCATCAACGAGCCAAAATACGGACTCGGGCACAAAACCATTCGGAAGATTTCGCCCATCTTTATAACCAACAAGCCGCGAAACAAACTCCTCAAACGATTCCGTGCCGTTAAAATCTAGCCGATCTTCATTTTGAGTTTCCGCAAAAGCCTCGCGGTAACTTTTTTCGTATTCTGCGGATGGAATGATAAGGGTTGCCATAAATATAAGTATAATGCATATTGACGCGCCACGTAAAATTTTCTATAGTGCTCGTAATGGCAAACAAAATTGTTTTTGACGTTGAAACACAGAAAGCGTTTGACGAAGTTCCGGGCCGTCGGCCCGAGAAACTCGGAATATCCATCGTCGTTGCCTACGATTATGCCGATCGAACATATAAGTCATTTCGGGAGCATGAGCTAAATCGTTTTTTTCCGCTCCTTGAATCCGCTGATCTTATTATCGGTTTCAATCATAAAAATTTTGACAACAAAGTGTTGAGCGCGTACTATCCGGGCGATCTTTCCGTTTTTCCGCACCTTGATTTGCTCGAGGAATTTTATAAAACTGCCGGGTTTCGCGTGCGCTTGGACGACATGGCGCAGGCAACGCTTGGAACGAAAAAAACAGGAACAGGTCTTAAAGCGATTGAGTGGTATAAAAACGGTGATTTTGTTTCGCTTGAAACTTATTGCAGGCAGGATGTTCTCGTAACAAAAGATTTGTACGAATACGCGCTCGCAAATAAAAAATTGAAATATAAAGAGATAACCGAAATTAAAGAAATGCCGCTTGATGTTTCCACGTGGGATAGAAAAGCCACCCGGGCCGTGAATTATACGTTGCCATTTTGAACTATGCCTGACGCACTAAAAATTTCAAAAATCGTCGTTGATCCGAATCTTTGCATCGGAGCGGCGCCGTGCACAACAATCGCGCCGGACGCGTTTCAACTGAACTCCGAAGGCAAGGCGGACGTGCTTCCAAACTGGCAGGTCGTGGACGCTAAAACTCTCCTTGAAGCCGCGCAATCGTGCCCGGTGAACGCCATTTTAGTATACGACGAGGCGGGAAATCAAATTTATCCGAAATGAAATTCAGTTTTTCTTCGCAAACACCAACATCTATCAAAGCAGACGTGCTAGGTGTTTTTTTATTTGAGGGTAAAACTTCTACAGAAGATGAATCGCGAGCGATCGGAAGCGCGCTTGCAAAAGAGGTAGTCGCATTTAAAGAACAATCGCGTTTTACAGGCAAAGAAAGAACAGCCTTGCTAATGCATACCCATCGTAAGATTCCGTCGTTCTTGTCCGTTTTCGCAGGTTTAGGTAAAAAAGAAACTGAACAAAACATTCTTGCCGAACGCGTTCGCGAAGTCGCCTCGCAGATCGCAGAAACCTCTACAACGCATCACGGAGAAAAAATCGCGCTTATCATTCCGCGCGAACTTACAAAAATTTTGGGTAGCCGAAAAATCGGGTCAGCAATCGCAGAGGGAATAATTCTTGGAAGATACCAGTTTGTTAAATATAAAAATCAAACCGAGGATGAAAAGAAAACCGCAATCAAAGAGGTGATTATAATAGGAAAAAATAAAGAATTAATTGCCGGCGTCAGGCGCGCGGAAATGATATGCGGAGGCGTAACTCTTGCGCGGGATTTGGTGAACGAACCGGCGGAAGCGATGCGCCCATCGGATCTTGTTGCATGCGCAAAGTCGCTTTCGGATGAGTGCCCGGAGATTGCGCTAACAGTGCTTGGTAAAAAAGAACTTAAAGCCCAGAAATTTGGCGGAATTCTCGCAGTGTCGCAAGGGTCAGCCCACGAACCGTACCTTATTCATCTGGTTTACCGTCCAAAAGAAAAAAAAGACGGACGAAAATTGGCGATTGTCGGCAAAGGCATTACTTTTGATTCCGGCGGGCTTTCCATTAAACCGGCCCAATCAATGGAATCAATGAAAACTGATATGGCAGGCGCCGCAACAGTTCTCGGGCTTTTTTCAATCTTGCCAAAATTGCGGGTTCCGCGCGAAATTCACGGTATTATCGCAACTTGCGAAAATATGGTTTCAGCCTCTTCAATCCGGCCCGGCGACATCATCACTATGCGAAACGGATCAACAGTTGAAGTGTTGAACACCGACGCCGAGGGGCGGATTATTTTAGGAGACGCAATTACATACGCGCTCCAAAATAAATCAGACGCGATCATTGACCTTGCAACCTTAACCGGCGCGTGCATTGTTGCGCTTGGGGATGCCGTTGCAGGCTTAATCGGAAATAATGAAGAACTTGGGAACGCCATTATTGCCTCCGGACGCGTTGCAGGCGAAAAAATCTGGCAACTGCCGCTTGAGGAGTCATACAAAGAAGCGATGAGGAGCGATGTCGCTGATCTTCGCAACATCTCAATTTTGAAAGGCGGCGGAGCGATTATGGGCGCGATTTTTTTGGAGCATTTTGTCGGCAAAATTCCTTGGGCGCATCTGGACATCGCTGGCCCGGCCTGGGTTGATAAACCCATGAACCTTTATATAGGCAAAGGAGCCACGGGTTTTGGAGTGAGGACGCTGGCGGAGTATTGCGCGAATCGGTAAAGTCAAGATATGGGAAAAATGGATTAAAATAATAGTGGATTTGTGAATCGCGTAACAAGCGAAAAGCTATTTTTTACAACTAAAACCATATCCTCAATCCGCACACCGCCCCACGAGAAATACAATCCTGGCTCAACTGTAATAACTTGCCCTGACTGCAATATGTCAGGGCTTTTTAGTTTTAAGTTAGGGTGTTCGTGGATTTCCAAGCCAACCCCGTGTCCCAAGCCGTGAGTAAAGTGAGACGCAAAACTCCCAAGTTTTTTTACAGCCGCCTCATACACCTCGCTCGCGCGGACTCCGTGTTTTATGAGCGAGATCGCATCAGTTTGCGCCGCAAGCACGCGATTATAAATTTCTGTTTGTTGCGCTGTCGGCGGAGCTGTGAAAAATGTCCGCGTTATGTCCGCGCAGTATCCGCGATATTTTACTCCCATATCAATTAACACTATATCGCCTTTTTTCAAAAATCGCGCGCGGGATGGAAGATGGTGAGGGACGCCGCTCGCTTTTCCAAACGCGATAATCGGATCAAAAGAAAGTTCCTCGCATCCGTAATAAAGGGCGCGGGAACGAATAAAAAGCGCGCAGTCGCGTTCGCTCAAATGTTTTCTGCCGCGAAGAGCCGCGCGAATTTGTTGAACAGTCTCGTCCATAATATCTTCAGTAACAGAAATCGCTTTTTTAATTGCGGCGAGTTCATCGCTTCGTTTGATGCTCCGCAATTCGCGAAGGTTTATTTTGGAAGGCATTACTCTCACAACTCCGCGAGATAACAGCTTAAACCTTTTCAATTTTGCAAATGTTAAATCGTGAGGTTCAAAATACAGGGTTTTGATGCGGTGTTTTTGCAGTGTCTCCCGCCACCACGCATCACTCTCTTTTGAAACAGCAACCGCCTCGCATCCTTTTGCGATACGAGCGGCCTCTTTGATAAACCGCGCGTCTCCAAATATAATTTTTTTCTCGCGCGTTATCAGTAAAAACACGCCGCCAGAAATATCAATGCCTGAAAAATAAAAGATATTTGGCCGGGAAGTAATGAGCAGTGATTCGGATAATTTAAGCGATAGTTTCATATTTTATTTAGCGCAAAAATCTCCCGACGCACTTTTTGCCTCTCTCGTTGATACAGAAGAGAACCTCGCTTTTTGTCATCGTATAATTTTGCAAAAAATTTGTCTTGAGTAAAACCGCTCTTTACAAAACACTCAATGGAAATTCGTTTGTGATGAATAATGGGAAAGATAATGATAAGTCTGCCGTTTGAAGAAAGAATCTGGTGAAATGTTGTAAAAACTGATTTGTACAACTGTTCCAGTTCATTTATTATGTTCTGGATTACATTCTCTGACTCTTTTCCGGTAAGTGGCGGACCAAGATACGGCTCGGTAATGATCGCGTCAATTGAATGTGGAGGAATGACACTCTCAAGAGCGCGGGCATCTGTAGTTATAAGCCGCGCTGTATTGGAATTCGCTGACGGTATGACTGATGAAAGCCATGCAAGATTTGCTTTTGCGCCGTCAATTGCCTTTTTTGAAACGTCCGCGCCGATCACGTTTTTATACCCCATAAGAAGCGCCTCTTGCAAAATCGTGCCCGATCCGCAAAATGGATCTAAAATCGTTCCGCCATGCGGGACGCGAGCCATGTTAATCATCATCCGCGCGAGCTTCGGCGGAATCATGCCGGACTTTGCGTCTCGTATCGGCCGACCGTAATCGCGCAAAGATAATTCTGTAAATGGCTGAACCTCGCGCGTTCTACCAATCACGATCTCGCCACTCGTTTGCATGAGAACCAGTTCGCGTCCGCGATCGGTTAAAAGTTTATTAGTTTTAACAATAACAGAGGAAAGATTTGGCTCTTTGGATGTAACAAACCGGGACGAGACGCCTTCATCTTTAAACCTTTTTTTCAAAGATAGTCCAAGTTGTTTAATAGGCAACGAAACTCCGTACGAGCTTATGCCAAAAGAAATTTTTTGGTTCCACTGCGCCGATGCGTGAATATCCTGATACGCATCGTCAAAGAGTGATGTCCGAGACGTATTCTTTAGAACAACGCCGCACTTCACAACCCCGCCCAGGCGTTCTTGCAAATCTGTAAGATCAAGCTCTTGCTCGCGCTCAAAAACGCAATAGCCCATTTCAAAAATAAAACCGCCGCCACCCAAAACCGCTGTAAGTTCTGCAGAGGAAAGCATGGGATGATTGCCGAAGATGAAAAAGTAGCGCATATCGGTATATCGCCATCATACGACATACAGAAAAAATTTCAATGAAAACTGCCACGCGCCCACTTGCCTACCGGCAGGCTTGCGCCGAGCGGAAAAATCGCCTAATGTATAGCCGTATGACAAAACCGCTCATTATGGGAGTCCTAAACGTAACGCCGGACTCGTTCTCGGACGGCGGGCAGTTTATGGGTATGGAAAAAGCGCTCGCGCGCGCAAAAGAAATGGAGCGCGAAGGAGCGGACATTATTGATATCGGAGGGGAATCAACGGGCCCGAAAAGCAAACTGGTTGGTGTTGAGGAAGAGTATAGTAGGATAATTCCAGTTGTCCGCGCTATTCGGAAACGATCGCAGATTCCAATTTCAATTGATACGTATAAGTCCGACATCGCAGAGGCCGCGCTAAAAGCCGGAGCAAATATGATTAACGACGTAACAGCGCTTCGCGGAGATCCGAGGATGGGAGAGATAATTGCGCGTTATCGCTGTCAGGTTGTTCTTATGTACGCAAAAGATAAAACCCCGCGGACAACTCTCAAGAAAAAACGGTACGCGGATATTATCCAGACGATCAGCGAGTTTTGGAAAAAACGCATTGCGTACGCGCGAACACACGGAATTAAAAAACCGCAAATTATTCTTGACCCCGGTCTCGGGCATTTTGTAAGCGCGGTTCCGAAATACAGTTTTGAAATCATCGCGCGGCTCCATGAATTAACATATCTCGGTTACCAAATTCTTATCGGCATTTCGCGCAAATCGTTTCTTGGAGGCGAGATTGATTCACGCGACGAGCGCGGACTACCAATACAAGTGATCGCCGCGCTAAATGGCGCGCGAATTCTCCGGACGCACGAGGTTAAAAAATTATACGATCTTTTGCAGACGATTTCATAAAAAAATCTCCGTATGCAATCCTTAAACGTTTCATGCGCCTTTCGCTTTGCCGCCGCTCACTTTCTCACCAAATACCGCGGCAAGTGTGAAAATTTGCACGGACACAACTATAAACTTACCGTTACCGTACAGGGCGCGGTAAAGCCCGACGGCATGGTCATAGATTTTCACATTATAGAAGAGACGGTTCAACGTGAAGTGATGACCGAGCTTGATCACTCGCACCTGAACGATCGCTTTGAAAATCCGACTGCGGAACATATTGCAATCTGGATTTGGGAGCGGCTCAATGGGAAATTGCCGCTTGTAAAAATCACGCTCCATGAAACCGAAGACACATATGTTGAATACTCCGGCGAACGTTGAAGGTGTATTTGTATCGCTTGGCGGAAACGTCGGCGACCGGGCGCGGTATCTCAACCGTGCGCTTAGAAAACTGCGGCGATACGCGCGCATAAAACAGCGCTCTCTTCTCTACGAAACCGAACCGGTTTGCTATACGAATCAGGGATGGTTTTTGAACATGGCAGTTGAGATTGAAACGCATCTCTCTCCGCATGCGCTTCTTGTAGCTCTAAAGGCAACGGAAAAACTGCTTGGACGTGAGCAAACTGCGCGCTACGGACCGCGAACAATTGACCTTGATATCCTCCTCTACGGAACGCGGGTAATTCAAACACGCCTGCTATCAATCCCGCATCAAAAGATGAGCGACAGGGCGTTTGTGCTCATTCCACTTGCGGAAATCGCGCCCGGAGTATCGCATCCGAAATTGAACAAAACTATTTTAGAACTTATGCGGGCGCTCCCGGCCAATCACGAAATAGTTAGACTATATGAACACCATATTTGAACGGTTGACAAAACAAGAATCGCTGGTTTGCTTTTTAACAAGCGCTTGTAATAACGGCTGGAAAACGATTGCCGCGCGGAATCCGGCAGAGACATTTTCCTATACTCGCGGGGTTGGTAAAACAAACGGCGCGGAGCAATTTCTCTCATTTTCAAAAAAACAACTGGCGCTCGGGCGACTGCTCGTCGGCGCGATCAGCTATGATCTTGGATACGAATTAATGTCTATATCGCGTGAACCGTGCGATGATCTTAATCTTCCAGACATATTTTTTTACAGTTTTGATGACTACATCTTGCGCGATGACCAAGCTGTAAGTCCAGTGAAAAGTAATGCGAAATTTCTCGGATTGAATTTTCAAGAATCAAGCCCATTTACGCAATCATGGTACAAAACCGCATACACGCGCGCGAGAGAGCACATCCGCGCCGGGGACATTTATCAAATCAATCTCACGCATCGGCTGGAAGCGCGTACGGAGAAAAATCCGCGCTCGCTTTTTACATCTCTCATGAGCGCAAACCCCGCGCCGTTTCTCGGATATTTAGAAGGAGACGGATTTACGATACTTGTAAGTTCTCCGGAGCGATTCGTCAGTGTGCGCAAAGGCGTGATTGAAACGTATCCCATTAAAGGAACTCGCCCGCGAGGGCAGACGCGCGCCGAAGATGAACGGCAAAAGCGCGATTTACTTGAGAGCGAAAAAGAGCGCGCGGAACTGATGATGATTACAGACCTTTTACGCAACGACATCGGAAAAGTCTCCGAAATCGGCTCTGTGGAAATTGTTAAACAGAGAGGCGTTACAGCGCATAGGTCAGTCTGGCATACAAACTCGCATGTGCAAGGATGTTTGCGAAAAAATATGAGTTCTGCTGAAGCGATTATTTCAATGTTTCCCGGCGGATCAGTTACCGGATGCCCGAAAAAACGCGCAATGGAAATTATTGCCGAACTTGAGCCACGCGCGCGCGGTTTTTATACAGGCGTTTTAGGATACATTGAACCTTCCGGAGATTCTGACATGGCGATAATCATTCGTTCGCTCATCAAAAAAAACGATTGCGTGTATCTAAACGTCGGCGGCGGAATAGTTTATGATTCAAAGATGAACCGTGAATGGAAAGAAACTTTTGACAAAGCCGCACCGTTTTTTGCCAAAATTTGACATCATACCTTATTTACTTTATACTCCCACCGTTCTATGAACACTATCCATTTTACAGTAGTCATGATGATGGGAATGATGCGTGAAGACCACCAAACGGCGGCTGGATAAGTGTTTGCAATAATCTAAAATCACCAACATTAAAACAGCCCTCGTTTGGGGGTTGTTTTTAGTTGATGTGCATAAAACCATGTCAAAAGAATATAGTTTTTGGACTGATCAATCAAAAAAAGACAGATATTCTATAGGCGATCATTCTCCGCATCAAGCGGAAATTATTGAGTTTCTTCGCAACAATCTTCGCGAGCCGCAAAGCGGTGATCCTGTTATCGCTGACTTTGGAACTTTCACCGGTCGCAATATTCCCGCTTTGCAGGATATTGCGCGGAAGGCGACTGTGATTGGAACTGATATAGGCGCGGCGGAAAATGAGCTCAAAATTGCTCGGCAAAAGAATCCTCAAGCAGAGTTTCTCCAAATGGATTTAGAACATATCGCATTTCAAGATCAAAGCATTGACGGTGCGCTTTGTTGGCGGGTATTGCATAATTTGAGCAGTTTAGAGAAAATAGAGGCGGCGCTTGCGGAAATACACCGCACGCTAAAAGAAAACGCTCCGTGTATTATATCCGTGCGTTCAACAACAAATATTGGTCGTGATCTTACATCTGGCAATCCGGTACGCGTTAACACTCCACTTCCTCATGGCGGCGAGCGAGCAGAGCAGTTAAATTCAAATCACAATGAAAGCAATTATTATTGGAGCCGGACGAGGACGGCGTTTAGAACATCTCACAGAAAACGAGCCAAAATGTTTTACACAAATCTGCGGCAGGAGCATTTTAGATTGGATTCTCAATGCCTTCTCTGAAAACGGCATGCGCGACATAGTTTTTGTCGGCGGATATCTTATTGATATTGTGAAGCGCCGGTATAAAAATTTACGTTTCAGGCATAATACAGAATGGGCTAATAACAATATCTTGCAGTCGTTATTTTACGCGGAAGGAGATATGGATGGAGGATTTATTTCCTCGTATGCGGACATTCTCTATACACCCAAGCTGGTTCGTAAACTACAAGACAGCAATAATGACATTACGATCGCGATTGACACAGCATGGGAGATTCGCTACAAACATCGTTCCCTTCATCCGCCATCCGACGCGGAAAAGGTAATAGTAACGGGAGATCAGGTGTTATCTGTAACAAGAGAAATAACGCCGAGCGAGGCGCATGGAGAGTTTATAGGTCTTGCGCGATTTTCCACGCGCGGAGCGAATTTATTAAAACGTTATTATGCGCGCGCGATGAATGACGAAGGCGCGTTTTCTGCTCCTCTGCGGAAGGCGTATCTTATTCACCTACTTGATTATATGATTCAGGACGGCGTGCCGGTGCATTGCGTAACAACAGACGGCGAGTATATTGAGGTTGACACTTTAGAAGATTACCAGTATGCGAATATACATTGGAGAACCGTTGTGAACGTATAACAGCGTTCCAAACAATACTTTATGGCGCAATCACTTTTATTTCCCGCAAGCGTGGTTGGCAGTCTGCCAAGGCCGAAATTTGTGCAGGATATTATTCTTTCTGACAGCGATCCATTTTCATCTTTGATGGATACGGCTGTGCAGTATGTTATCGCTCTTCAGGAGCATGCAGGAGTTGATATTATTTCAGACGGCGAGTGGCGCAGAAAATCTTACATTGGCGTCATCGCGCAAATTGCAAGCGGATTTGAGCATTATTTTGATGACGGCAGAACGTGGCATATAGTAACAACGCGTTTAGAGCATATTTCTCCCGGCTTTTTTGCGCGCGAGGTTAAATTTTTGAAACAGCATACGAATAAAAAAGTGAAAGTTTGCATGCCGTCGCCGTATCTTTTAGGCGTGCGGATGTGGGATGCTGAACGATCAAGAGACGCGTATCCTTTAAGAAGAGATTTTATTACAGCGCTTATTCCGATTCTTCGGAAAGAATTACTGCTCGCAAAAGACGCAGGCGCGGATGTCATTCAAATTGACGATCCTCATATCTGCCTTTTTGTTGATCCTAAAACGCGCGCAGAGTATAAAAATCCGGACGATGAATTGCGCTACGCGTGCCGCGCTGTGCATGAGGTGACGCAAGGGATTGGAGGAGTTGAAAGAGCTTTGCATCTTTGCAGAAGAAATAAAGGACGAAGAGGATGGATCGGCGAGGGAAGTTATGACGCGATTATTCCATTTATCAGCGAAATTGATCTTGACCAGTTTGTGTTAGAGTACAGCATTCCCTCTGCAGGAGATATTCAAGCTCTTGCGAAGTTGCCGGAGCGGTTTACAATCGGTTTTGGATGCGTTGATTGCCGATTTGAACATATTGAATCTCCTTTGGAAATCGCGCAAAGAGTTGAGAGAGCGTTGCTTTTTGTGCCGCCTGAAAGAATAGTGTTAAATCCGGACTGTGGATTTGCGCCTTCCTCTCAAGCCGAAATTCCTCTTGACGAGGCATACGAGAAGCTAAAAAATGAGGTTGCTGTGGCGCGTATGTTGCGTGAGAAATACGCATGACTTCTTAAATATGAAACAGTTTATCCGTTCTCATTTACCTGAATCATTTATTGCGCTCTATCATCTATTATTAGCTGTCTTGGCTAATTTATGGTACCGCTTCCCATCGCGCCGTCTCACTGTTATCGGTGTTACAGGCACAAACGGAAAAACGACTGTCTGCAACTTGATCGCGCATATTCTATCAGCCACAGGATATAAGACCGGGCTTACGACGACGATCAACTTCAAAATAGGAGATCGTGTTTGGAGCAATCGCACAAAACAGGGCATGCAGGGGCGGTTTGGATTACAACGGCTTTTGCGCGAGATGGTTTCCGAGGGTTGCACGCACGCGGTTGTTGAAACTACTTCCGAGGGCATTAAGCAGTATCGCCATTTTGGAATTCGCTATAGCGTCGCTGTTTTCACGAATCTCACGCCAGAGCATATTGAGTCCCACGGTTCGTTTGAAAAGTACCGGGAAGCCAAGGGTAAGTTATTTTCTACGCTAAACGAGCGAGGAGGGAGCGTTGTAAACGGAGACGACTCTGCGGCAGAGTATTTTTTGAAGTTTAAGGCTGGAGAGAAATGGGTGTATAAAACTCAAAACTCAAAACTCAAAACTCAAAACTACGGTTCAGAGTTGAAGATTTTGCAGATAAGAGAATATCATTTATCAGAGCAAGGTTCGGAATTTGAGGCAGAATTTGATGGAAAAAAATATGTTTTCACTACAAAACTGCTCGGGCTTTTTAACGTCTACAACTCGGCGGCGGCGATTTCCGCGGCGCTTTCGCTTGGAGTTCAGATGGAAGTGATACAAGGCGCGGTCTCCTCATTTGAACCGCTTCCGGGACGGATGGAAATTATACGCAATTCCATTCGCAATATAACGATCGTAGTTGATTACGCGCATGATCCGGCGGCGCTTAGCGCGGTTTACAAGACGATCAGAGAATTGCATGGAAACGGAGAGAAGCCTGTTTTAGTCGCTGTTCTTGGCGCTTGCGGAGGAGGACGAGACAAAGCAAAACGCCCAATCTTAGGCAAACTTGCTTCACAGCACGCAAAATATGTCATCTTCACAAACGAAGATCCTTATGATGATGACCCGGAGGAAATTATGGATCAACTTGAAGAAGGGATGAAGACGGATCCGTCTCGCGCGATCAATCGCAATTATTGGAAAATTCTTGACCGCCGCGAAGCAATTAAAAAAGCCGTCGCGCTTTCATGCGACGGCGGCACGATTGCCTTAACAGGCAAGGGCTGTGAAGAAGCGATGGCGGTTAAAGATGGGCTTATTATGTGGGATGATCGCAAAGTCGCGAGAGAAGAGCTTTTGAAACTAAGAGCCACAAATTTTACCTCGTCATCCCCCGAAGCGCCCGCACTCGCTCCTCAATTGGCGGGTGTGTGGAAAATAGTTTAGAAACAACACCGCCTTTTAACGGGTTTGCGAAATACAGATGCGCTGTTGCTTTATTTGCAACTTCTAATGGTTCAGCATCATGGGAAATTTTTTCAAGCGCTCGCGCAAGCCCGTCAGGATATCTGGTAAGAAGCGCACCCTCGGCGTCTGCCAAAAATTCACGCTTGCGGGAGATTGCAAGTTGAATGAGTATCGCCGCAAGAGGCGCGAGAATAGCAAGAATAAGCGCGAGAATCATAAAAATTGCCTGTAGTTGGCCGCCACCGCGATCAGAATCCCGCCGACGATGCCCAAACCATGTCATGCGCAAGAAAAAATCAGACATCAATACAACTACTCCGACCAACGTTACGACAATCGTCTGCAATCGCGTATCATAATTTTTAATATGCGAAAGCTCGTGCGCTACAACGCCTTCCAGCTCCTCATTTTCTAAACGATCTATAATTCCTTTAGTAAAGGCGACTGTTGCGTGTTTAGGATCGCGGCCGGTTGCAAACGCGTTCATAGCGGTATCGTCTATAATGTAAACGCGAGGCGCTGGCAAGCCGGAAGTAATGCACAAATTTTCTACCATGCGATACAGGTAAGGGTTGTCTTGCTTTTTAATTTCTTTCGCGCGCGAAATGGCAAGCACGATTTTGTCGGAATAAAAGTAACTTATCCAGCTTGAGATCACTGAAAAAATTACCGCCACGGGCAGAATAAAAGAATATTCCGGGTAAACGCGCGAAAACAGCCACCCAAGCCCGATTATAAAAATCAGAAACACAGTGATTAAACTCCATGTTTTGCGTTTGTTGACAACAATTGGTTTGTACATAAATTACACGCCTTTAGTGTCTGACGCAACAAAAATCATAAAGAGAATAAAATACACGATAGGCACAATAATGAGTACGCCCATCACAAAAAAAAGTGTGGTGAGCCATTTTGGGATGCCGAATGGTTCCATAGCGAGCGATTAAAATTTTACTTTGACATCTTCACGCGCTTCAGGAGTTTCGTCAAGGTCGTAAAATTCGCGCGCAGTGAAGTGAAAAAAATTGGCTACGATGTTTGTCGGCACACGCTGAATCGCGGTTGTGTAGTCCCGCACCTGTCCGTTGTAAAACCGCCGCGCGGCCTGGATTTTGTCTTCGGTGTCGGTGAGCTCATCTTGCAGTTTTGCAAAATTTTGGTTTGCTTTTAACTCCGGATAAGCCTCTGTCACAGCAAATAAAGTTTTCAAAGCTCCTGATAGCATATTTTCCGCCTGCAAGTGCTCCTGCGGGGTTTTGGCGGAAATCGCATTGGAGCGCGCCTCGGTTACTTTTTCAAACACGCCGCTTTCGTGCGACGCGTACCCTTTCACTGTTTCCACTAAATTCGGAATCAAACTGTGACGGCGTTTGAGTTGAACCTCAATATCCGACCATCCTTCGTCAACGCGATTTCGCTTTGTGATCAAGCCGTTATACGCGGCGACGAGCCATAATACTATGAGCACTATGGCGCCGATGATGATGTATAAAAATGTCGTCATATTTTTGTAAAACATGGAACCGAAAACTTTTGCCTCGGCACATGTTATTAAAATTTCACAGTTTATCAATCGTATACCTTAAAACTATCTTTGTGAGGATAATCAGAGATGCCAAAATCATACTCACATGCCCCACGTTCATCATCACATAATAATCCAATGTCGCATCTTTCTACTGCTGGAATATCAATCGGGCCTACAAATTGATCGCGATTGAATATAATACAATTAACACCAGTATCAGCTCCAATACAACGTTCATTATCAGTATCACAAGTCAATTCAGGATATTCTGCTAAATTTTTCTTTACTATTCGTCTTGTATCGCATTGTGATTTTGCATTGCACCACACGCCAATTGCTCTGTATGTAGCTGGCAAAATACATTGGTTGGCTGTGCACTCCAGTTGCACCGCATCTTGCTCTTGAATCGCCGCGCCGTCTTTTGTATTCCATGGCACAAAATTATACATGGCTTTGCAGTCCTCTGTTTTTTCGCACGCTCCTTTATATAAACTCACACCTCCTCCTGTATATCCTAAATCTCCTGTTCGTTTCAAAGTAATATCAACATCTTCAACGGCACTTGGATTTAATACGGTAACTGTAGCTACATCTTCTAATGCGACAAATACACGCCCACGGCGTTCATACCCACGATAACGTTCCAAACCAATAGAAATCTTTACTGGATAAGAACTAGTAAAAAAGGGGTTCGTTGGAGATTGGTACTGGACAATATAATACCCTGGCTTTTGCCCACGTTCTATTGATAGTATTTTCCCTCCACTCATATTAGGCCGTATAGTGAAATAGCTTCCTTCCAACAATCCATACTTATTAGGCAATATAATAGAATCGTTGTCTTTCAACCATAATGCCTTATCAGACCCTTTAGTCACAAAAGTAATAACACTCACTGTTCCAGGGGCAACTCTTTCCGGTTCTACGGAGACAACTTCTATTGATCGCAACTTTTTTTCCGGCACATTTTCATCCCCATCATTATATAGATTAAAAACAACAATGACTCCGCCAAGAAGAATCAACGTCACTATAATTTTTACAATGGTTGATTTCCGCATATTCTTACACTTTGCCAAACAATATATTGATACTTTTTTCTACAGTCTGTTTGAATACTTTAACATTTTTAATCGCTTCGCGCGCTTCTTTTTGGGTTATAACGCTGTAAAATTCATAATCTGCTTCTCCTCGCTTTTCCATAAGTTGCGCCATAATCTTCGCATACTTTCTATCAACAAGATCAGATTTTATAAAATGCAGAGAAAATTGCTGTAATCCGCCTTTGTGTGTTTTTGGAATAATCCCTTTTACCGCAAGTAACGCGGAAACTATCTTAAAAAACGTAAAACTTAACAAGTAAAACTGCTTACATTAATTATTTTACCATTTGATAAGAATGGAAAACACCCACTATGTGCATACCTCCATGCACCGCATTCACCTACATATTGGAAAGGAGTAATTTCACCCCAACCTTTACCATCCCCTTTCATTTCTTCATCATTGATTTCCTTTATTGTTTCTCTTGTAGCGAAACAGCCTCCTTCACACTCTTCACCATCAAAACAGGATTTATGTGCATCAGATGTCCTGAAATTACAAACCCACTTTCCATATCCAAAAACATATTGATATTCTCCGCCTCGAGCTTCACAAAATAACACAGAACTTACTCGTGATAACGGTAAAATTCTATAGTGTTCTAACAAAAAGCCAAGTACTATAATAATACTGAAGAATAGGATATAAATAATGAATTTCCTTCGCTTCATAATAATGTTTTTACAAAGCTTCAACCACCTCCCTTATCACCCTCATCTTAGGCGACGACAAATCCTCTTTTGTTATCAACTGCGAGGCGTAGAGAGCGTTCAAGGGTTTGGTGTCTTTTTTTTGATACTTTTTCGGATAACTGTTTTCAAGCGCGCCTTCTAAAATATAAATACCTCGCTCTTTGAGAATCCGCACTTTTTGCTCTGTTGAATCTGCGTTATGGCCATCAAGCGCGCGACGGATGTGCCCGGACCACACGCCTTGAAGCGCGTCTTTATCAAGAAGAATGCGGTAGGGAATGTGAAACTCGTCGCAGAGCTTTGCATAAACATCAATATTCCCTTTTCCTCCTGCATAAATCACCTTAATGTCGCTTTTGCCAAGATAAAACCGATCAATCAGGCCTCGTAGAAGGATCCTATCAGAAACGCCTTCAACTAGCAATACTAAATCTGCAAAAAACATCTCTGTGTTGTCAGCGTTCAACTCCTGCGCGAGCCGATCGCCCTCATACTCTATGCCGCAATTTCGGAGCCCGTATATTTTCGTATTTTGATGTTCGTCTCGGGAAATGCGCCACACATGCGGCACTGTAGATGGCTGAACAAAAACAGAACTGTGCGTTGTTAAAAAAATCTGCTTTCCGTAACGCGCGTCTGAAAGAATTTTAAGAAATCGCTTGATAACTGTGGGGTGAAGATGCAATTCCGCCTCGTCAATGAGAATGATGTCGTAACTCGGATGAAATATGTAAAAAAGCATGATAAAGAGCCGCCGGAATCCGTCGCCAAGGCGGCCAATCGGGCGATCGTGGCGATCCATGCGCACGTTGTCAAGGAACAATTTTTCCGAAAGCTCAATGTCTTCAAAGTATTGTTCAAGAGTCGCGCAAAATTCTTTATACTTCTCCCGATTATGCTCGGCAAACGCGCGAAGGTCGTGCGTGATGAGCCGGCGCACTGAAATCTCTGTTCGGACGCGCATAAACCGTTTACTCGCGACAGCCACTCGTTCATCGGCGCCGGAAACTGGCGAACCGAACAAAGAGTAGCTCCGTTCGTCGTTTTTATAAGAAACATCAAGCTCCGCGCCGTCATCTAAAAGAATTGATACTGAAAGATTAGAATGAGAATCGTAAAATCGTTCCGGGTTCAGGTTAGGGCTGAAGAAAAGTTCTATTGCGTCCAGAACATTTGTTTTTCCGGCGTTATTGGGCCCGATTAAAATTTGAAGATCAGAAAAACATGTAATCGCAAGATGGTCTTCTATGGTTTTGTAGTGTTTAATGTCAAGTGTGGTTATTCTCATGAAGATACGATGCAATATCCATTAAATCAGTGATAATTGCGCGGGCTTTGCTTAAATCTTGGTTTGGATTATACAGCGTCCGATAGCCGATTGCGATCATTCCCGCGGATACGGCTGAAAGAACGCCGTTTCTTGAGTCCTCAATAACGGCGCATTCTCTTGGAGCTATATTCAACAGTTTCGCTGTATAAAGGTAAATATCCGGCGCGGGTTTCCCAACAAAACCGACGTCTTCAGAACTTGCGACTACAGAAAAATACTGCGCAAGTGAGAAACGAGAGAGCATCATGTTAATCCATGAATGCGGCGATGAAGAAGAAAGAGCAATAGGAATTTTAGAACCGCGTATCGCCTCAAGCGTTTCTTTGACATGCCCATTTAGCTCCGCATGCACCATATACACATATTCTGCGAGCGCATTATACTTATCAAAAAATTGCTGGCCGCTTATTGAAAAATGATAAAGTTCATTCAAAGAACGATAAATATCAGGCACGCTTTTTCCTGTAATGCGGGCTTCTTCCTCCTCGTCCCACTCTTTTCCTATTAAGCCGGATAACCATTCTTTTGTTGTCTGAAACCACGCGCGTTCTGTGTCAACAAGCACGCCGTCCATGTCAAAAATTACCGCGCTGATTTTCTGTAAAATAACTTTCATGATGCGGTTTCTAGTATAGAAAAACCAGCGGAAAAAACAAGTACGGCTAACCTCTCCGCAGAATAAGACACTGCTCTATATCCATCCAGTCTACTTTTGTCTCCGCCATTAAAACAGTGAGGTGATACAATAAATCGCTTATTTCTTCTATTACTCGCGCTTTCCCCTCGCTTGTTGCCGCGCGCGCGACTTCTTCCGCTTCTTCAGTAACTTTTGCGCCGATTTTGGAAATACCGGCGCGAAAGAGGGATGCGGTATAAGAACCTTCCCCCGCAGACGGGACAAGCGGCATGTCGTGTTTACGTTTTTCTACAAGAGCGCGGAGAGATTCAAAAAAAATAATATTGTTTCCGGACTCTTCTCCAAAGCACGAATACGCGCCACTGTGGCAAGTCGGCCCTTTTGGAATCGCTTTAATAAGTATCGCGTCACGATCGCAATCGGGTTTGATGTCTATGACTTCTAAATAATTGCCGCTCGTTTCTCCTTTTGTCCAAAGCCGCTTTTTTGATCTGCTGTAAAATGTAACGCGTTTTACGCGACGCGTTTTTTGATAGGCTTCCTTATTCATAAACCCTAGCATAAGCACTTTGCAAGTATTTGCATCTTGGATGATTGCGGGGATTAACCCGTTTTGTTTTTTGAAGTTTAAATTCATATTCGTATAGGCAATCCGCATTTTTGCAGATATTTTTTAAGCGACGGTATTTTAATCGCGTTTGTATGAAAGACCGTTGCCGCAAGCGCGCCGCTCACTTCTGTTTTTGTAAACACGTCTAAAAAATGCTCGCGTGTTCCCGCTCCGCCAGAGGCAATGACTGGAATGCGCGCTGATTTCGCAACCGAGCGGCACGTTTTTATATCGTACCCCGCCCGCATGCCGTCGGTTTGCATTGTGTTCAATACGATCTCGCCGGCGCCGCGGCGTTCTACTTCTTTTGCCCAATCAATTACACTCCACTTCGTTTTTTGTGTCTCGCGCGCGCTGCCGGTATTTTTATAAACCCACCCATCTTTGACATCAATTCCAATAACTACGCACTGCGAGCCAAAGTTCTCTGCCAATTTATTGATTAAATCTGGATTCTCAAGCGCCGGCGTATTTATAGAAACTTTATCCGCGCCGGCGTTAAGCGCCCTTCTTGCGTCTTCAACCGAGCGAACGCCGCCAGCAATCGCAAAGGGAATAAAAATTCTCTTTCCCACTCGTTCTATCAAAGAAAAATTTGGTCCGCGTTTTTGCGGACTTGCCATGATGTCGTAGAGCACCAGCTCGTCTGCGCATTGTTCATAGTAAAACCGCGCTCGTTCTACCGGATCGCCCATATCTTTGTGGTCCTTAAATTGTACTCCCTTTGTGATGCGGTTGTCTTTAATGTCAAGACACGGGATAATTCGTTTGGTTAGCATTGTTTAAAAAATTTTTATCTTCATACATCGCCCGTCCCACAATACATCCATACAAACCCATTTCTTCAAGCCTCTCCACATCTGCCAAACGCGACACTCCGCCTGAAGCGATAAGTTGAAATCCGAAGGGGATGATTTTTTTTATCGCCTGAAAATTCGGACCTGTTTGCATTCCGTCGCGGACAATATCGGTATAAATAAGATACGAAACTCCGGCGTCCTTAAAAAACTGCAACAGTGATTCAACACTTTTCAAACCCTTTTCTCTCCATCCATTTACCATTGGAGTCCCGTTTTTAACATCAAGGCTCACGGCGATTTTTTCGTAACTAAATTGCTTGATCGCGTTTTGCAAAAATATCGTATCTTCAAGTACCCGCGTGCCAAGCACAACCCTATCAATACCACTTTTCAACAAGTACTCCACACTTTCTATGGATCGAATACCGCCGCCAACTTGCATAGGAACCGCCGCGCATTTGCGCATTTCTAAAATCAATGTCAGATTTTTCATTTTGCCCGTCCGCGCACCGTCTAAGTCAACAACGTGCAAAAACCGCGCTCCTTGCGAGACAAATTTTTTTGCCACTGATACAGGATCGTCTGAATACACGGTTTTCTGATTGTAATCGCCTTGCTTTAAGCGAACCGCTTGGCCGCGAAGCAAATCAATCGCGGGAATGATTGTCATAGATTTTATAATTCACAGAAATTTTTTAACACCTCCAACCCCGCTTCCCCTGATTTTTCCGGATGAAACTGTACGCCGTAAAAATTTTTATATTGAACCGCGGAGGCAAACTCTACGCCGTACTCTGTCGTTGCCGTAACTACTCCGCCATCTTCCGGAACACAATAATATGAATGGACGAAGTAGAAGTACGATCCACTTTTCATTTTTAACTTTTCATTTTTAACTCTATTCCATCCAATCTGCGGCACTTTTAACCCCTTACCTTGAAATCTCCTCACGCGCCCTTTTATAATCCCCAAACATGCCACATCCCTCTCCTCTGAATAATCAAACAATAACTGCATCCCCAAACAAATCCCCAAAAACGGTGCTTTAACATTGCGTATCGTTTCAACAAGCCAACGCTTCTGCAACTCCTCCATCGCCGCTTTCGCAGATCCTACTCCAGGCATAATTATTTTTGACGCCTCGACGATTTCTCGCGAATTGCTCGTTACTTTCCATTTCGCGCCAATCATATCAAGCGCGTTTGTAACGCTTTTAATGTTACCTGCTCCATAATACAGAATTGTTACAGACGGTTTGATCATTGAGATTTGGAAATTAGAAATTAGTCTATCGCATCTTTTACTTCCACAATCACGCCTTTGTGTTTTATGACATGGTCAATGGTCTCTTTACCCCTCGCGCTTCTTGCAATCGTAACCGCAACTCGTCAAGGATCGGTAGCCCCTGAAGCTCCGCGCACAGTATTGTCATTGGCAATAGCCCGACACCTCTGCCATCTCCTCTTTCAAGAAGTTGTCCGATGTGGATAGTAAGAAGCGCGCACCCGGCAAGCCCAAGCGCGATACGCTGTTTTTCTTTCTCTCCATCAATACCACCCTCAACTGCGCGTTCAAAAAGCGGCACAATGCGTTTCTCTAAAATACTTTTCGCTATCGCGCTATGAGCTTCATACGCGGGAGCGGAACTAAAATCAATCATCACCTTCATCATATTGTTTCCCCTGTCAAACTCATAGGAACAGGTTTTCAAGCGCGAATTATAATACATCCCTCCCATAGGAAGAAACCCCGTGTGCGCAAAAGCTTTTAGATGCGACAGGCACGCGGGATTAATGCCGGCAAAGGCCGGATCAAACACGAAAGCGCGTTTTTCCGCGCGGTCTACAAACACATTCCCCGCGTGATCGTCTCCATGAGAAATAATCGCCGCAACTTTATCCTCGCCATCATAAGAAAGAACACGGCGCGCATGCGCAATTATGCCTTCCAGCGTCTCCACATACCGCACTCCGTTTATATTCCATGAAGCCATGCGAAGTGCGCCAAAATCTATTCCACCCTCAATGCCCGGCAAGAAAAAATTAGCGTCTTTGGAATACCATTCATCAACGCGCTTCCCTTGCCCAAACCTCTCTAAAAAAAGCGTTTGCACCATACTTTCGCGCGCGTTCTCTGGAGTAATATACTGAAACGACTCCTTGTCTGATTCTTGAATTTTTTTATCCATTTCAGCCAAGAGCGCAAAATCATCATACCCAAGACGCGCTTTGTTTTCCGCATACGAGGCCTCCAAAAGGGTAAACAGTGTTTGAGATTCCACCTTTGGATACATGAGCAGTGGATAATTTTTATTCTCGCTCGTTGCAATAGGCGCAAGAACAGGCAGTCCCGCATCTATAAGACAGCGCGCATTTTGATACTCCCCTTCTACACCAACGGCGCTCACACTTTTGGTTCCAGATTCAATATGAATTTTAACAAATACTGAAATAGGTTTTCCTTCTTTCACTACTTCTGCCGTGGCAAAAATAGAATTCAGCGCCACTGCGGTGTCAAAAGGGGTAAGAGAAGAAATGGCAATCTTCGGAAATGCGCGTTGCACATATTCGCAAAACAGCAGAGCGCGTTTACTATTATCAATCTCTCCTGTTGCCCCGCCAACTGTTACGGCAATAAGCTCGTCTTTAAGTTGGGGGGCACTCATGGATAAAAAATCAGTTTCTTTGTTTTGTACTCGTTCAATTGTCATAGTCGTCAAATCGTATATTTACCGACCTCTCGTGCGCGTCTAATCCCTCAATTCGAGAAATTGCCTGCACGATCGGTTGCAAGGTTTTAAGTCCGTTACGGCTTAATCGTTGAAACTGAATTGTTTTCATAAACGTTTCAATTCCAATGGGCGATGAAAATTTTGTTGCCCTGCCAGTTGGCAAACAATGATTGGTGCCGCTTGCGTAATCGCCAACCGCAACCGGCGCGTAAGCCCCCAAGAAAACCGAGCCCGCATTCTTAACAAGGGCAAAAATTCGCTCCGGCTCCCTTGTTTGTATCTCAAGGTGTTCGGCTCCGTATTCATTTGCGAATTCAATCAACTCTTCCTCGCTTGAAACGACAATAATCGCGCAATACTTTGCAAGCGCCTCTTGAATGTACTTTTGCCGCGAGAGAGTCGGGGATTGTCGTTCCACTTCCTCTTTAGTCTTTCGCGCGATTTCGTAAGAATACGTTACTAGAACTCCGGCAGAATCTCCTCCATGTTCAGCACGCGCTAAAATGTCTGCGGCCAAATATGCTGGATTAGAAGTTTCGTCTGCCATTATCAAAGCTTCTGATGGACCAGAAAGCATATCAATACCAACGCGCCCAGCAACTTGGAGTTTTGCCGCCTGCACATACGGACTTCCCGGACCCGCAATTTTACAGACTGGCTTGATGGTCTCTGTTCCATAAGCAAGCGCCGCGATCGCCGCAATGCCGCCCACGCGATATATTTCGTCTGCCCCTGCGAGGTTTGCCGCTACGATAATTTCATAGTGTTTGTCTGTAGGCGAAAAACATACAACTATTCGCGGAACTCCAGCGGTTTTTGCCGCAACCGTTAAAATCTGCGCAACTGTTGGAAGCGGCGCTTTCCCAGCCGGAACATACAGCCCGACAGACTCAATAGGCGTTTTTTTTACGCCAGTGATTACGCCCGGAACAGTTTCTATCTGCCATATTTTTTCTATGCGTTTCGCCTGCTCCTCATGAAACGCGCGGGAGATGCGGATTTGTTCGCGGATCATCTGCAATACTTTGGTATCTGTATTTTCGTATGCCTCTTTTATATCCGCATCACTCACCCGGAGTTTTTCAAGCGCAAACTTCGGATCATCATATTTTTGCGCATATTCAACCATCGCCTTGTCTCCTCCTTGCACAAGCTTTGCAATCCACTGCGCCACTTCTTTTTCTATTGCCCCCATATCAGCTTGCGCGCGGCGCATAATTTTTTCCTTAATCTCCTCTGGCGCTTTTGCCCATTCATACACTTGAATACCGCTTCGCGATGCTTTTTCAAAAGTATTATTTTTTTCGTTTATCATAGAATCATTTTTTCAATCGGGAGCACAAGAATTTCCTGCGCGCCGAGTGATTTTAATTTATCAACTGTTTCCCAAAAAACATCCTCGCTCACCACAGAGTGAATTGAAACCCAATCTGGATCATAAAGAGGCAGTACGGTTGGACTTTTTACGCCCGGAATCGCCTGCGCAATCTCGCTCACCTTATCTTTCGGGGCATTGAGAAGAATATACTTGGTTTTTTGAGCGGTAAGGACAGCGCGAATGCGGCGGGTAAAATTTTCAATGAGTTGCGCTTTTCTTTCGTTTCTAGATGATTTAGTTTGCCCGACAAGCACTGCCTCTGATTTAAATATAGTTGTAATTTCAACTAATTCATGGATCTTTAATGTGCTTCCAGTTGAAACAAGATCGCAAATCGCGTCTGCAACTCCTAATGCCGGCGTAATTTCAACTGATCCGGAAATGGTGATGACATGAGCCTGAATTGCGTTAGCTTTTAGATATTCGGCAAGGATGGCTGGAAAAGATGTCGCAATCGTTTTCCCTTCAAGTTCGCGGACATCTGCGATACCGCTTTCCTTTGGCGCCGCGATAGAAAGCCGGCATTTGCCAAAGCCAAGCTCCGTAATTGTTGTAAGTTGAAAATTGCCTTGTCTTAAAATATCCTGCCCCACTATGCCTAAATCACACACGCCATCGCGTACATATTCTGGAATATCGTCATCTCGCACAAATAAAATATCAAGCGGAAAATTTTCGCACGATGCAAGAAGCTTGCCTTTCCCCGCTTCAAAAATAAATCCCGCCTGTTTCAAAAGTTGCGACGAATCTTCTGCAAGTTTTCCATCTTTCTGAATCGCAATTTTTACGTTGTTGCCGTTTGGTTTCATATTTTTTCGCTCTATACAAACAAAAATCCCCTCTCGTTTAAAGAAGGGATATTTATAAACTACTGATCACAAACTCATTATTGCCGCTTCTTTAAGAGCATATAGGGGATTAAGAGATGATGATGAATTTGCGCAAACTGTGCTTTCATAACATGTATATTAACATATTACGATAATAATCTACAGATTAAAATTTGTCAAATGACTATTGCGCCGTCATGGCAAGTTCTTCTAAAGTTACTGCTTTATTCAAAAGCTCATTAGCATCTGTAAAGACAATCTCTTTTTCAGGATTAAAATTGTTACCGGTTGAAGTTCGAATAAGCTTTGATTTCCACTGCTCAAAATAAACCTCATTATTGTGCTGTTTCAGATATTCATCTATTTTGCGGTTCAAGAGTGGAACATATTGGTTTGCATTTTTGTGTACTGATCCTTGAGTAAAAATGATATCTTGGTTTACGGAATCCAGTGGAACACCTGCTTTACCGCTACCGCTATATTGCAAAAATTCCCAAGTGAGCATAAAAGTAAATGTAATCAACATAGAGCTATCTACGGTATTGTACTGAAAAATAAAAGAATGATTATCATTGTGAAAATCTTGGCTTACCTTTACTCGCTCCAACCGCTCTATCTTCCTTGAAGTATACCGTTCCTGTTTTAACCGCGTAAACACATCACGAAATGTCTCAACAAAATTTGCCACAAATCGCTGATTTTTAAGTAACGGTTCAAGATCTTTCCTCAATCCATTTTCCATATCCCTTTGCGCTATAAAAATACTGATTATATCAAACACTTCTCCAATGCTCATGGCATGGCCGTTTGCTTCAAGCATTTTTTTGTTGGGGATAATTCCTTTCTCCATATACCATAAAAGATCAAAAAAATCGCGCCCCTTAAAATTTATGCCCTCTTGCGGATCACCGGCAGTGAATCCTTTTTTAGGGCGATCTAAAATTGCAGAGAGTTTGCCTGCAAATAGCGTAGGTAAATCGTAGTGCTTGAGCACAAACGATTTCCCGTATGCTGTTTTTGGTGTATGTACTGGCGTAATAGAAACTAGATAATCAGCGGTTACGAACCGTATTTCTACTTTAATCCGTAAAGTTTCTTCCTTGAAAGATGACAACCCCAGTTCGCGCAAAACTGCAAAAGAAAGTGTAATGCGGCAAATCGCGTTTTCCGTGTTCACTTGCGTTTTTGTATGCACTTGTATATCCTTTTTAAAATAGCTCTCCAGTGCAGCCGCCAACTTCTCAAAGTCGTTTCTGCTCCACTCAAAATCCAAATCTTCCGACATGCGCCCTAAATTATGCACTATCCTTAAACAAGTGCCTCCGTAAAATATCATGTCCTTAAACTCGGAATTGTAAATACAGTCCAAGACAAAATAATGCAGCACTTCTTTTAAGCGGACGCGAATACTATCAAAAGAGGCGTCTTCGTGCCTTGCCTGATCCGCGATTGTTTTTAATTCTAAAAGCAGATTGTTCATGTTTGTTAGCCCTGGAAATTTTCAAGGGCGAGTGTTTGCAAAACTTTTTTTCGAGACATAACGCAGTAACTTTTGAATTCTTTTTTTTGAGCGACGGTAAAGCTTTCTAAATTTAAACGCTCTTTGACAATTATGTGTTCTCTCGTCGCTTTGCTTTTACCATACTTCATATACAAATAATCAAATAACGCCTTTGCTTTTGTCGCAACATAAATGGGCTCGTTATAATAAAAAAGCCGCTCGTATCCAGTATAAAGCGACGGGGTTATGGAGTAATAAATGAAATCTCCCAAAGGGTTGGAATATGCGCGCGTTGATTTTGTGGTTATAGAAGTAATGGGATAGGTAACTTCAGTAAGTATATGATAATGCTGCAACACATAGACACCAGAGACGTAAGAGGGGTATCGCAAAATATTCCCAAGGTAGTACCAATACTCTTTCTCCATACGATGTTTTTCCACATATTCTTTTGTTACATAGTATCCTTTTTTTAACTTAATGATGATGCCCTTTTTTGTCCACCTGGTAATTGCCCTGTATAGTGAAGTTCTTTTTACATTGGGCAAAAACACCTCTAAATGAGATATTCTAAAATAAGGGACGTCTGCTTTCATAATGTGTACAATTTATGTACATATTGTAGAATAGATAAAATTATTTGTCAAGAAAAAACTTTTGTAATTCTCGGAGAGGGTGTATGATATTATTATGCTTTTTTCTGTTCCTCAATTCCTGGTCGGACTCTTTCTCCTAATTCAGGGAATTGTAATTTTGATCCAAAATCCGCGTTCTCCGCTCCATCGCGCCTTTTTCATTATGCAATTTCCGGTATTTCTATGGCTTACAAGCATGGGCATCGCCTCCTATTCAACGCAAGATGCGAAAACCGCGCTTTTGCTCGCAAAAATCGGTTTTTTGGGAGTAACATGCATCCCGATAGTCGCATACACTTTTTCTATTTATTACACGGAACGATGGAATCAAAAAAAAATCATGTATGCGGGGTGGATCATAACCGCTCTCATTGCCACTTTCATCAATAATCCAATTTTAGTTACCGGCGTCACCCTGTATCAATGGGGTTATTACATCTCGCTCGGACCGCTTGGATTTGCTGTTGTCGCCCTTTTTGCATGCGCAATGTTTGCATTCACATATAATCTTTTCATCCAGTACAAAACCGCGGAGCTAAAAGAACGGCGATGGCGCTTGATGGCGCTCATTTCCGGATCGCTAGCATTTCTCGCGGCTATGGATTTTCTTCCATCGTTTGGAATTCCTTTTCCGTTCCCGCCGCCAGGGTTCTTATTTGTCGGAACTCTCATAACTCTGATGGGGTATTTTATCATCCGACATCGGCTCTCGGACATAACAATTATTCTCGGGAAAACGATCGGCTACGTTCTATTAACAGCTGTTCTTTTTCTTATTTATGTAAGCATTTTTCTTACTCTGTCTCCGCCAAATGAAAACACGCGCGTATTTTTTACGCGCGCTTTGCTTTTTATCGGCACGCTCTACGGATTTGCGTTTCTTAAAAATAAAAGCCAATCGCTTATCGATCGGCTCTTTTTCAGAGAAAAAATTAACTTCCAGTCCGAAATATCAGAATTCAACAAAGAATTGCGCAACTTAACACATCCTGAAACTCTGCTTACGACTATTTTTATATTTCTCAAAGAAAAATTGCGGATTGAATCAAGCGTTGTTTTGATATTTCAGCCGCAAGAAATGCGTTGGAACGTGTATAAAAACGACGATATTTTGCGTATACAAACTACAGAAGCTACTATTTCACGCGAATTTCAAAAATTTTTTATTGAGCATCCTGAACTCCTTGACATACGCGACTTGACTCCAGAGTCGAAAACAAATTCTATACTCGCTAAAATAAACAAACTGCTCCAAAGCTACAACGGACGCCTCGCGCTTCCTCTCGCGCACCACAGCGCATTCATCGGATTTATTATAATAGGAAAACATAGTTCACTTAAAGAGTATTCCCTCCGCGAAACGCTTGCTTTGAACCACCTAAGCGTGCCGTTTAGTATCGCATGGGGAAATGCGAAATTGTATGAGAGAGTGCAAAATGCAGGCAAACTAAAAGATGATTTTGTTTCAATCTCGTCGCATCAGCTTCGCACCCCGCTTACAGTGATCAAATGGTCGTTATCGCTTTTGCAAAACATCTTCAAGCCGACAGACCCGGAAGCGCAAGATCTGTTAAACACAATGGATAGTTCAGTTGAACAGATGACAACGACGATCAATCAATTACTTGAAATCGCGCGCATAGAAGGAGAGTCAAAAAAAATCTTGCTTGCGCCGGTGCAAATTAACGAACTTTTAACCCAAGTGCGGGCAATATACGGGCCAGGCATGGATCGTAAAAAACAAAGATGCGATATGAAACTGCCTGAAAATCAAATTTCTGTAATGGCGTATAAAGAGTATCTGACAACCGCTCTTTCAATACTTTTTGACAACGCTGTCAAATACACCCCTATTAACACGGAGCAATCATGCGCAATTGAAAAATTAAAAGATCGGCGGTGCGCTGTTATCCGCATCAGCGACACTGGTATCGGCATCCCGCAATACGCGCACGCGCATATTTTCACGAAATTTTTCCGGGCAAAAAATGCGCTTTCTTTGCGCCCTGACGGAAGCGGCTTGGGCCTCGCGTATGCAAAGATGCTGATTGAAAAACAGGGCGGGGAAATATGGTTCCATTCGGCAGAGGAGAAGGGAACAACCTTTTTCATCTCCATGCCGCTTGCAAAATCAAAACGCTGAAAAGATATATGAACATCATATTCTTCATTCCACCTTTACTCATTCTTGCATATCTTGCGTATCGCAACACGAACTACGGTATTTATGTAATTTTAGCGACTATCCCTGGATATCTATTGCGGGGAAATGTATGGCTCGTCCCTACAACTTGGCTTGAACTTGCAATATACACTGTTTCTGCAATATCGCTCTACAAACACGTCCGAAAAAAAACGCTCGCGCCGCACTGGTACTACGCGCTTCACGGCGCCAAACACTACATTATCCCCGCGCTGATCTTTTTATTTGCCGCGCTTGTTTCGGTTCTCGCATCTCCGGATCAAATGCGCGCGCTCGGCATTATTAAAGCGTGGTTTTTTGATCCGTTGCTTTTTTCAATTCTCCTCCTTGACAAACTCACTTGCGAAAAAGTGCTGAAACGAATGTTATACGCGCTTTCATTCTCCTCTATGCCAATTATGCTCTACGGCATTTTTGAATACGCTCTAGGCGTCGGGCTTTCAATACCAGGCAGACTGGACAGTTTTTTTGAATCCCCGAATTACGTTTCAATGTATCTTGTGCCGCTCTCGCTTCTGATTTTGGGTTATCTCGTTACCTCGCGACCAGCCATTGCCCGATGGCAAAAAATCTATTGTATTCTGTGGCTTATCGGATCAGCCGCGACTATCATTTTAACCAAATCATTCGGCGGCTGGTTTGCGGCAGGAGGCGGAATCATATTTTTAGCTCTCTTCCATAAAAAAATAACGGCAAAAAAACTCGTCATGCTTGTCTTCATTTCTCTAGCTCTCATCACGCTGGGGTTCTATGGATACCAAAAATCAAAAACGCACTATAACTCGTTTTGGAACATAAACTCGTTTGAAACAAGGCTCGAAGTATGGGCTCATACGCTTCGTATGATAACTTATAAACCAATTACAGGTTCCGGGCTCGGGGGATTTCATGACGAATACATCTCGCATATAGAAAAACTTCCGCGCGAAAAACAGCCGATTGAAAAAGATGTTTTATGGCCGCATAATATTTATCTCGCGCTTTTAGTTGAAAATGGAGTTCTCTCGCTTGCGGCATTTCTTTGGATTATTCTCATTTTTTATTCCGAAACGCTCCGCTCCTACTTTAAGGAAAATAATACTCTTATTCTTCCGAGCGCCGCCGCGATGACAAGCATTCTTCTCCATGGATTTGTTGATACGCCGTACTTAAAAAACGATCTTTCGCTTTTATTTTGGATCATTATCGCAGTCTCTGTGGCTCGCGAACACGACTTTGATAGAAGTAAAAATTTTCACAGATTACACTAATTAAAAATCTCATCCAGATCGCCGCTGATCTTGGTTTCTGTTTTTGATTTTGGGCAGATGGGTTAGGGGTGAATTGCCCCGACCGAAAACATCTTATTTATTTTTTTTATAGTCATTTTCAAACTTTTTCACAATATTCGGACTATAAAAATCTTTTCTGGAACTTTTTGTATTATTAGGATCAAGATAACGCGTCCTGCTCAATTTTTCATCTTTCATCAATTCCTTTCTTAATTTATGGAATTTACTATTGATTTTAAAATCAGAGTATGTTTTTGAAAGTTCTTTGACTAACGCTCTGTAATCAAGCGGATATTTTTCCTTTAAAATTTCTTCCTCTTCAAGCCTCATGGCTGGCGCATTTGGATCATCTGTTATTTGAACGCCTAAACCGTTTTTACTTTTTCCTGCAATTATTGAAACTGGTTTGACATCTCCAATAAGTCTTAATACAGGTTTTCCTTTTTCTTGAAAATTACCCTGATTTATAAATTTTAATTTTGGAATCAGTTTTTTATCTATGACAAGCGTTCCACCTTTCCCGGTTATTTCTCCGCCGATAGTATCCATAATTGCCGCATTTGTTGGGCCAATTTTTGATATTTTTTCAAAATGCTCCAACCAGCCTTTTCTTTCCTCTTCTTTAACAAAATCAAACATCGCTTTTATTTCCGGATATTTTATCCTTTCACTTCTTGCATTGTAGCGATAATAAATATCCGCCTCTTTTAATTCGCCATCATTTTTTAGACACACAATCGGTTTTGTCTTTGCTTGTTGCGTATATAATAATCCAATTTTTTTGGTATTTACGGTTATTACAAATTTTTCAAAAATTATTTCTGGGGCAAAAACACTGTTTAGATACGCGGTAATTTTAGCTTCATCCACCTCTTCAAAATTATTACTTTGTAGTCCGACAAGATCACGCGGTTTGTCTTTGATACCAAAAACAATATATCCGCCTTTATTATTGGCAAAAGCAACCATGCTTTTGGCGTATTTATCTTTAGAGTTCCAGTGAAACGATTCTTTGAATTCAAGCCAGCCGCTTTCGCGCGAGATTATTCTGTCCGCGATTGTTTCGTGGAATAAAAATATCTTTTTGTATTCGTCGCTGTTGTGAAAATCTGTATTCATAAGACTAGTAAACAAAATTATTCTCCCCATAATCCCGCCAAAATTTCTTCAATTCGTTTTTGTGCTTCTGATTTGAGCAGTTGCACGCCTTCTAACGCTTGCATTTGCTTGTCCAGTTTTTCCACGATTTGGCGTTGGGTTTTGAGAGGGGGAAGAATTACCTGAAATTCATTTAATTTTTCAACATTGATATTTTTTTGTGTTGCAATAGAAGATAATGCATCAACCTCATTTTGGAATGCTCTAAAATACCAAAATAAATAATCATTTGTAGTTTTTTCATTTGCTCGAATCCCAACAATGCTATCAGGAAAATATGAGTCAAAATCTAAAATGCCAACTTCTCCAATAGATGACGCAATACTCATCACCAATGTTCCTTTTTCAAACTTTTTACTAACAGTAATTCCTTTTTCATTTAAGGTTTGAGAATAACTTTTTATTATCTTTTCAAAGCTTCTAGGAATATCATTTATCTGAATAAACGGAAATTTCCCGTTGTAATAACTTGGGTCATTTCTGGGACGAATTGAAAATTTTCCTCTTTGAATGCTTGCTATTTCTTTCAGGTAGGTTTTTTCACCAACAAAAACACTTTTAGCAATTGTTGAGAAAGTTTCAATCCTCTCAGCCCCCTCAATAATCTGCTTTTGCTTTTCGATTTTTTCCACGATTTCGTTTTGGACTTCAAGTGGTGGGAGTGGGATTTGGATTGGCAAAAAACTTTCAGGATAAATATAAGCCCTAGCCGCACCATGCTCTAATTCTTCAACAATAGAAACAAAGCGTTTTGATTGTAAAATATACTCTAAGTATTTTTGATTTACGAAATCGCTTGTTTCAAACACTCTCATATTTTGAGTAATAACCGCGCCATCACATTCCGCTGGCAAAACTCCAATAGCTCCTCTTGCTAAATTCTGAGTTCCGTAAATTAAAGTTCCGCTTTTTACTAAAAATTGTTTTTTTGTAAGAATTTCTGTACCTTTTTGAATTTCTCTTAAAGACACTCCATTTCCATAAAGTCTTACGGATACTTGTTTATATTGAGTTTCATCTTCAATGGTTATTGGCAACTTATACTCAGTAATAATTTCAGAAAGGGGAACGAATGAAAAAACTTTTGTTTCTTTCAAAATCTCAAAAAGTTTGGCAAGTTTATTATCACCCTCTAAAATCTTTTTATCCAGCTTGCTCAAATACTCCCGCGCAATATCCATTTGTAGAGCGTTTTGCGCGTCAAACGAAGCGAGTATTTGCAAAGCGGTTTTTGGGTCAGCTTTTTGCAATTCTTGATAGTGTTTATCAATCTTGGAGCCGTTTTTTATTTCCACGCCTTTTAAGGTTTCTTGCCAATCTTTTATCTGTTCATCAGACAAGCTACTGCGGTAATTTTGCAGGTTAAAATGATAACTATGCGCTTTTTCAATCGCCTTGGCGACTTCATTGTCAATTTGTCCGTCAATGATATTATCAAATTGCCACAATTTCTCGTCATACATTTCCTTGCTGATTTTTTTGCTTTCCAATTTCTTATCTAGATCCGCCACCAGTTTTTCGCGCTTTTTGGCATTTTTCTCTTTGGTCTTTTCGCTTACGTCTTTTTTAATTCTCTTGGCAATTCTTGGATCTAGCGTTTCAATTTGCTCTTTGGATACGCAAAAGCTGTGTTTGGTGTCGTGTAGTTTTTTGCCTTGTTTTACTTCTTTAAATAATTTCAAAAGCTCTGGAATTTGATTGCCTTCAATCAGTTTTCTGTTAGTTCCAATTGAGAAGCCGTCATTTTCTATTTTGTAATACCAGACAAAATCAGTTGGCTGACCTTTTTCAAAATAAAAAATTGAGGTTTTGGCGCCTTGACCGCTTTTGCTCACAAACACGCCTTGAGGAAGTGAAATAACCGCTCGTAAATTGGCTTCATTCAAGAGCGTTTTACGAAGTGCACAGGCGCTGTTTTGCCCCCAAGTCAAAAAGCCTTCGGAAACAACAACGGCACATCGTCCTTTGTCTTTGAGCAAATCAAACATCAATTTTACAAACAAAATGGTAGTTTCGGTTTCTTTAGAGTATTCCTCCCAAACATTTGGATATGCCGGCTGATCTCGTTCAGCTCCAAAAGGCGGATTGGCAATCACTACGCTTTTACTTCCTCCATCGCGCGATGGGTCATACATCTTGAGGCTGTCGCCTTGGTCGATATTGTGCGGATTTAGTCCGCGAATATACATATTTACCGCCGCCATTTTGCGGATTCTGCCTTGATATTCAATTCCACAGATTCCGGTGCGATAAAACATGTTGGCGATATTCTCGGCTGGAAACTGGCGTGTTTGACGCGCTTTTTCTATCACATAATCGTAAGCGTCAAAGAGAAAACCGGCGGTACCGCAAGCCGGATCAAAAATAGTATCGGTAAAATCCGGATCAACCATTTCTACCATCATTTGACGGATATGATCAGGTGTTCGGTAAAGTCCTAAATCTTTGGTTCCGCCTGTTTCAGAAAGAGCCGATTCTATTGCATCTCCTAGTAAATCTGTTTTTAAAATATATTTTTCGTCAATTTCGTTCACCATGCCGATCACTTCGGCAATCACTCCGCCTTTGACATTGTTGGTAAAGTTGGAATTGGCAAAAACTTCTTCCATTAAAACCAGTTGGTCTTGCATTTTTTGTGGAAGATTACCGCTTACCACCGTGCGCGCTTTGGAAAGAATCGTGGAATAAAAAGGAAAAATGTTTTTATTGAGCTCTGACAAAATTTGTTCGCCGTTTAGAGAAAGCAAATGAGAAAAAAGCAGACGATAATTTTCACCGGAAAAAAGATTGCGAAGCGGTTTAAATGATTCCTCTTGTTTAAGCTTGGCCTCAAAAATGCGAAGCAAAAGAAGCTCGATAATATATTCCACTCTTTCAACTGGCGTACCAGCAGGGCGGAGCTTATTATGAAGCCTTTTTAGGATATTATTTGTTTCGCTGTCCGCGTAATGTGTTGTTGATCTTCCCATAGTTTATACCTTAAATGTTGATTGTAATTCCTCAAAAACTTGAGGGAAACGGTTATCAAAAGTTTGATTTACCTCCTGATAATCCGCACCGATAATTCTTACAAATACCGGATTATTAAACACATCTTGCGGTGAAATCCTCTTTTTCTCAGCAATATTTGCCGAAACAATATCTTTCATATCGCGCAAAATCTGAATTTGTTTGTCGTTAAAATTGTATGTTTGAACATAAGAATCAAAACCTTTCTCGACTCGTTCTTTGGGGGTTGGAATTTTTTTGATTTTGAGCGCGTGTAAAAAGAAATCCCAAATCGAACCTTGTTCAAAGTCATACGCCTTTTGCAATTGCCCCTCGTCAAGATAGACATTTGGATTTTTGGACCAAACTTTTATTTCATCAATTTCTTGCTCACTTGGTTCGTAATTTGCATCTGCTTTTACTTTCTCTTTTATTTCAACTATTTCCGGCGTAGCATTTGTATTTATTTCTTCCTCAAAAATTTCTTTGGCTTTCTCAATAGGAATATTGTCTATTACTTTTATGCTATCGCCGTGTAAATAAACACGCTGTATTAAATGTGCCGGATCCGGATTATCAATTATTCCGGAATGACCTGTGCCATGTGTGCCTGAACCAGTACCTTGACTTGTTGTGCCACCAGCCATTGAAATAATTTTCTTATTTTCTTTAGCCGTGCCCTTGCCATTATCTTCCATTTTTTGGCACAGACCGACGAAATCCAAAACCTTAAAACTGAATTTTCCGGTTTTAGGATCAAGGCGAGTTCCACGCCCGAGCATTTGAATATATTTGCCGACCGATTTTGTAAGATTGGCAAAAGCAATATAGCGGACACAAGGAATGTCAACGCCGGTACTCATAATATCTACTGACACCGCAACAAAAGGCTTGTGATTTTGATCTTTGAACCATTTCTTAAATATGGCGTTAAGCTCGTCGTTTTCTGAAATAATTGCTTCTGCATAACGAGGCGATAATTCGTCCTCGCTTGTTTTAAAGACCTGATTTATGGCTTTAACCAATTGAACGGCGTGCGCTTGACTTACGCCAAACAAAATTACTTTTTCGCCATATTCCGTATTGGCTTTCAGTTCTTCGGCAATTCTTAAGCAGTTATTCCATGCAATAAATTTACGGTTTAACTGTTCCAGTTTTATTTTTTTTGAGCTTTCAAGATTTACCACTTCCTCGGTTTCCGGGTCGATATAATGGTCAAATTCTACACCGATTTCTTTAGCGGTTTTGATTAACTCGGTTTCAATGGATAGCACCGAATAAGGAGCTAAAAATCCTTCGTCAATACCGCGAGTAAGGTCGAATTGATAATCCGGCTCGCCAGTTTCACAGCCAAATAATTTGTATGTATCTAAAATTGCCAAATCTTCGTCAGGAATTGTTGCACTATTCTTGGCGACTGCTGTTCTTGGGGTAGCAGTCAATCCAACGCGCGGACATAGGAAATGATCAAAAATAAGTTTGCGGTTGATATTGATTGAGCGATGACATTCATCAACAATAATTAAGTCGTAAAAAGTGCTTGGAATATTTTGATAAATATTCTCTAGCGTATCAATAACCACAACATGAATTTGCGCGTTTTTGTATTGTTTGTAATTACCGGAAGTAATACGAACGGCTGAATATTCTTTACTGATGAGCGAAAATCCGTCATTGATAGCTTGCTCGGCAAGCATAACGCGATCAACTACAAATAAAACTCGCTTTGCCATGTTGTATTCCAAAAGTGCTTTAGTAAAAGCGACCATTGTTCTGGTTTTACCCAGCCCAGTCGCCATATGCACAAGCATTTTTTGTTTGCCTTCTTTGTATTTTTGAATAAGCGCTTGAATACATTCGGCTTGATAGTAGGTTTCTTTGCCGCAGCTTGGGTTAATTCCTCCTGCAATACCCTTATCAATCGTTATTTCTCGATCAAGATTTATTTTTCTTGCCTGTTCTATTTTGAGTTGCATTTCTTCAAGCGACATCAAACTGTTGACTTGACGAAATTCGCCAGCCTCAAGACCTTTCCACTCGGTATCATAAAAAAGGATTCTTTCTGGTGAACAAGTATACAAAAAGCGCGGTTTCAAAACCCCTGCGTAAAGTGTGCGAAGTTTTGTAAGTGCCTTTTTCTCATCTTCAAATTTATTCTCAAAGATTGCGACTATATTATGATTTAAATCTAAAAGTGTAATATCTGGTTTAACACTTTTCTTCCCTTCAAATAATTTTTGTTGCTCTGGGGTTAATGCGTATTCTTGTTGATACAACAAAGTATCTCCGACTTTCCAGCTGAGTTTTTTTAGTTCTTCTATGATTTTTAAATCTGTATCCGTTGCTTCGTTAATTTTTGCCATAGTTTTATATCCAAGTTAAACAGTTTTATTATATCCGTTTTCCCCTTATAAATAAATCGTTTTCGGAGCGGAGCGGAGAAAACACCTCTCGGTTTCAGATGTGATATGTAAATACTCATACGCCTGCGCGCCTAACTGCTCAATGAACGCACGTTCAAGTGTGCTTTGTGGACTCTGCGCAACCAGATTGTATTTATTACTGTTATTCTTCATAATTTTCCGAATCAAGACTTTCCTGCATATATTCATACACAGTTTTAATAACTTCCTTTACAACATCAGAGCAATTTTTATGGTGCATCTTTTCTAAGGCCACATCACGAAACTGCCGAATTGGTTCAGAAATCAATGCATGGATAAATGATTGAGTTGTACCGCTGACTCCAGAAAAATCTAATACAACCTCTTTACCATCTGCTAAGGTCGGCATAATCTTGGTGATCCGTAAGTCTTTTGCTACATCTTTATTTTCTGCAAAATCACCGGCAAGATCTTTAATCTTGATTAGTATTCTCATATAAATTTTGGTTCTTTATATTTCTTTCGTTTACGATCTCTAACCGCCTTGCCGTAAACTTCTCGTATCGCAGAGAGAAGGTGCGTAAATTCAGATTTGTTTTCAAGGGATAAATCTATTGCCACCAGTGTCCCTTGAAAATAAGGGGCGTCGTCGCGTTCGGAATGACGATCATCATCCGGATCGGGATGGAGCCGTGGTTTCTCTATTCTCTTATCGTGAAGTAGCAGTTTGTAAATACCGGATCCACTGTAAATCATGAAATAGTTACGTGCTACTTGCGCAATAGATTTAATGAAAAATAATCCGGCACCAGCATTATCTTCCGTTCCGCCTTCTTTTCGCGTTGTTCCAGAAATACCGGGAACCATTGCCCATTTGATTGCTTCTATATCTGTCTTTGACCGGGAAGCCCAATAGTGTTGCAGACTCTTTTTAATACCGATACCACCATCACAAATACCAATACGAATTGTGTTTGATTTTTTATAGTATTGAGCCGCGACAATAGCTCCATCCGTACTTCCTGAGTGTTCCAATACATTACGAAGCAGTTCCCCGATCGTATATTTAATAGCATCCGTTTTATTAGCAGGTAAATGCAAAAGAGGAATCATGTCTGTAATAAATTTTGACTGCTCGGTAGAATTTTTGATAATCGTGATGGGTATAAATCTTCCCGATTCTTCTTTCTTGTTAATAGTATATGGCGACTTTTGATGTGTGAATTCAAAAAGCCCCATACGATCAAGATATGAACCGGAAGTTGCTGTGATATTTTCAAACATAACATTCTGTTTACCTGCCCGCATTGCCATTGCTACAATTAAAGCTAAAACAGCCGGATGTACATTGATCCACTTTGGATGAGAATAAATATAAAGATGCTCATGATCAGAAAAATCCAGACTGCTAATAAAACGGTCAAAATTGCGTAAGTAATCTGAATTTGATAATGTCGCTTTCATATTGCTAGTTTACCTGTAGAGCGTGTTTGTGTCAATATACGCCCTACAGGGAATAAAGACGGGAAACATCGACTTTTAGCCTATTTTGTTGATATCTGCATCGGCAATGGTTTTATTGTCTACGAGTTTGGCAAAATACTCTGCGTCATGGCGAGTGGTAAATGCCTCTAATATCTTGAGGCGATTTTTTCCGCGAGGTATTTTTTAACAAAATCCAGCCCGATGAATTATCGTTGGGCTGGATTTATTGATGTTTAGTAAAATTAAATATATTTATTTTTACCTCACTGCTTCTTTCAATGCCTTGCCTGCCTTAAACTTTGGCACCTGCATAGCGGGAATTTGAATCTTTATGGACGGATTCTGCGGATTAACGCCCATCCGCGGTTTTCGTTTTGAGACGCTAAAGGTTCCAAATCCTGTAAGCGCAACCTCCTCCCCGCGCTTTAATGCCTTTATAATCTCGTCAACAACGGTGTTCACGGCTCTTTCCCCATCTACTTTAGAAGTGCCTAAAACACCTGCAACTTTTTGAGCTAAATCTGCTTTTGTCATAGTATCACCCCCTTTCTTTATTTAATATCATATCGCATCGTTCAATTTTTACGCACTTCCCAACTGTTATTTCCGCTAAAACACTGTTGAAAATAACCGCCCCAGCGTCAACCATTGTATGACGAGCGTGAAGCTGTGTCAAGAATTGCGCGATAATACCATCTTTTGCGACTCCAAGGATACTGTCCTCGGCTCCTGTCATTCCGGCGTCGGTTACATATCCTGCGCGTCCGTTCACAATAACTGTATCCGCTGTTCCGACATGCGTGTGCGTGCCGCAAATTAAATGCGCCCGATCTCCGGCATAAAATCCGAATGCGCGCTTTTCGCTTGTTGCTTCGGCGTGAAAATCAACGATAATAATTGCATTTTTCGGCGCAGTTTTTAGCAACGAATCAAAGGCGCGAAACGGATCGTCAAAATCATCCTTCATAAATACCCGTCCAATGAGATTTATGATAACAACCGGCTGTTTCTTTACGCTCATTTCAAGCATGCCGCGACCAGGAACGCCTGGCGGGTAATTTGCCGGGCGAAGAATTGGAAACTCTGGATTGTCAAGAAGAAAAATCCCTTCTTTTTTAGCCCAAACGTGATTGCCTGATGTAAACGCGTCAACT
>Ga0209212_1000286_pt1 | contig 105712 bp, 84 predicted proteins | sample RifGroC2_FD_183996 | JGI IMG/M metagenome (GOLD analysis project Ga0209212, IMG submission 183996) | Groundwater microbial communities from Rifle, Colorado, USA - Groundwater C2 (SPAdes) (version 2) | ecosystem: Environmental > Aquatic > Deep subsurface > Groundwater | place: Rifle, Colorado... | reverse complement strand
CATAAAACGGCGAGATCGCGCTCCAGTCCGATAAATTTACTTTCATCCATAACGGGCCTCGTTTTAAAATAACCGCATGACGGCGCTATGTCAAAAGTCCTGCACGGATAATAAGATTCTATAATTTCAGGCGCGATGCCGTCCGAATGAACGCCGCGCGACAATATCATCATTTCATAATATTGCTTGACGACCGGGTCCCTCGAGTAAAGGAAACGATACCATGTGCTTGAAAGTCCGTATTTATGGGAAAGTTCGAAATGCCGTCTGACGTATTCACGCGGCACCGCGCCGTTTTTATATAATTTCGACATCCGCGCGGCCGAGCGCGACAGAAATTTACGCGCGGCCATGCTTATTTCGAATCTGGTAAGCCCGTCAGTTTCGTTGACGGGAAAATCTTCGGTCGTCGTAAGAGAGCCGGGGTCTAATATCGTTATTCCAAAATCGCGCGGGCACTTCGAAATGGCGGTATTCGGAAGCGGCATTATGAAAGTGGTCGAAATATCTATCATGCCGGGCGCAGCGTCATGGAGGCCCTCGACGAACGCGGCCGTTCGTTCGAGCGTTTCAGGCGTCTCGCTCACGCCGCCCATTATAAAATTACCTGCAAGCTGACCAAGACCGGCCCTGCGGCATATGCGGACAACTTTTTCTATTTCTTCGGGCGTGGTCTGTTTGCGGTAAGACTCGAGCGACTCTCCGCAGCCGGATTCCATGCCGACCTGCATGCGCGCCATGCCGGCGTCCACCATCATTTCGACAAGATCGGGGTTTTTCGAAAGAAGCGCGGCGTGGCCTTCGCAGAACCAGACGAAATGCCGCTCCTTCCGCAGCCGCGACAGGGCCGCGCAAAATTCGCGCGTTCTCGGATAATTAAGCGTAAAAGTGTCGTCAACGAACCATACATATTTAGCGTCGGGGTTTTCATGGAGCCCGCGCCTAATCTCGTCGATGACTTTTTCAATGCTGCGCAGCCTTAATTTTTTAGTATTGCCGCCTTCATAGCAGAAAGCGCAGCGAAACGGGCAGCCGCGGGCCGATATAACCGAAATATTATATTTTTTTCTGTTTCCGAGTTCGAACGAAGACGATGGAAGCGGGTATGAATTTATCGCGTCCGGGACCTCCCGCGGCTCGTTTAACTTTAATGCTCCGCTTTCATCGATATATACGAGGCCTTTAATTTTTTCAATATCGCCGCGGCCGAAGCTGATATATTCCATCAGCTCCAATAGCGCGGCCTCGCCGTCGCCGCGCACCATGAAATCGCACCGCGAGCTTTTCATAAAGTCTTCGCCTAAATTGATGGTCTGCGGGCCGCCTACGATAATTTTCACGCCGTATTTGTTTTTAAAATAGCGGCTCATTTCCTCAACGCACGACTGATTATCGTAATCGCAATAAAATCCCGCGACCGATACCGGAGTTTTTTGAAATTCAGATTCGAAAATATCGGCAGCGTCGGTGGTTATGCCGGTGAACGCGCGCGCGCGAAAACCTTTATCTTCAAGATAAGCCGCCAGGGAAGAAATTCCAAGATTGCCCAGGTGCTCGAATTTTCTTCCATAAACTATCCGCTGAGCGTAAATAAGTATTATATATGGAGTTATGTGCGCATCGTCCATTAATTTATTCCCCTAAAAACGCGTATAACCTATCCAGTGAAGGCTTTCCATTTTTTCAACGACTGCTTTAAAGTTTTCGGCGAAACCGGATTCATCATTACTGCCGCTTAAGAACTTTTCGCGCGCCGCCGCATAAACCTTTGAAAGCGTATTTTTTCCGCTGCACAGCAGGAGCAGTTCGTATTCAAGCGCCGACAGTTTTCTTCCTGAAATAAAAGCGCCGCCGCCGGCATATTCTACGGTGCCGCAAATTTCAAAAACCCTCTGCGGGTGCCACGAATTAATTTCATCTTCAGATATATCCTTCGAAGCGCTTATTATATCGGAGACAAGCATTTTAAAATAAGCGTCGTCGACGGGATTCGCGGCGAATATCCTGGTAAGCCACAGCGAGCCGAGGCCGTATTTAACCGCCAGTATATAATTTTGCAAAATAGTATCACCGGCGACCTCGCCGTCAGTATACATTTTTTTCATGATGGAATATAAGCCGATATTGAAGTCGAAACCGTCGCCTATAAGCTTATCCCACGGCATTTTTTCGGTCGCCGTCAGCGGCATATCCGTGAGCGCATGGCTTTCTCTTTCAAGATACAATCTGAGCCCGTAAGCGCCGGGATCCCGCCTGACGGCCGTTCCGGGATAAGGCATCAAAAAACCGCCGCTTAATTCAACTTTTCCCGGCCCGATCCTCATCAGCCTTTCAGAAAACGCCAGGTCTTCTTTCGTCATTTCTTCGCTAGCCATATAACCGCCCATAATTATATTGCCCGATATCTGAGGAACGCCCGCCGCGACGGCTCTGGTAACGACGGATTCGATCATTTCCGCGCTCGAATGCTTTCCATATTTTTCGAGGACCTCGTCGCTGCCCGATTCGACGCCTAGAAAGAGCCTTCCAAGGCCCGATTCGACCATCGATTCAAGCATTTCAGGGTTTCTGGCGATCGGCCGCACGTGGCCCATGCAGTGCCACATAAAATCTTTTTCCTTCCTCAACGCGGCGAGTTCTTTCGATAATGCTTCCACTCTTCGCGGATCGGCCGTAAAAGTATCGTCCGAAAAAAATATATGCCTCGCGCGCGGATGGCGGTCAAAATGATATTTGATCTCGTCGATAACATTTTTAACGCTCCTGAAGCGAATTTTGCCGCCGGTATTTCCTTCATGGCAAAAGGCGCACCGGTACGGACAGCCGCGCCCGGACATAACCGGAAATCCATGCCAGTCGAGGCTGTTTTTTTCCGTGAGATAGTCCGGAAAAGGAAGCGCGTCAAGATCCTCTATAGGCTGCCGGTCTGGCGTTTTCACCAAATTCGCCGACGCGTCTAAAAAAGATATTCCAGCTATTTGCGAAAGCTGTTTTCCGCCGCCCGTAAAATGAGAGAGAACTTCTAACAGCGTATATTCGGCTTCGCCGTGAATTATAACATCGCAGCCGGATTCGCTCAGAAATTTACGGCCGAGATAAGCCGACTGCGGGCCGCCCGCGACAACCGGCACATTCCATTTGTTTTTAAAATTTTTGATTATTTGCGATACATGCATGTAATTTTCATTGTCGCAGTAAAAACCGGCGCAACGAAAATTTTCTCCGCCTGCGACGGTTTCGGCCCATTCCATGATCTGATGGATGAATCCGCGAAAAATAAGGGCGCTGTAACCGTTCTTTTTGACAAACGACGCCAGAAGAGCGAGCCCTATATTTATACTTTTATCCCTGCCGCCTTCTCCGAGCGCGTCCTGACGGGCGTTTATAAGTAATATATCTATAGTCATGCCGTATGTTCCTTTATATAAAACAATTATAAACTAATGTTTTAGATTTAACGCCGTAAGTTAGAAACGCGAATAAGCCATCCAGCCGTTATTTTCAAATTCAGCGAGTATGGCGGCCGCTTTTATATCAAATTCGCCGCGGCAGTCAAAAAGCCGGCCGTATTTTTCAAACGCGCTGTCGATAACTTCGGACAGTTTTATCTTCGCCGAACATAATAAAAGCAATTCATACTCGAGCGGGGAAAGAACCCGCCCGCCGGCGGCAGGATATCCTTCATCGAAGGAAACGCCGCTCCAGATTTCAAAAGTTCTCTGCGGCCGCCATGAGAGAAGCTCTTGCAGATTGATTTCATTGGAGCGCTTCAGCGCGCCGCCGGCTATGAGAGTGTAATAATTATTTTTAACCGCATTTTCAGGATAGATCTGAGCTATCCAGCGCGAATAAACGCCGTAATCGATCATCAGGCGGTAACTTTGAAGTATCGTCTCGCAGGGCACGCTGCCGTCCCTGTACATTATTCGCATTTCCTTCTGGACCGCCCTGTTAAATTCGAGCCGCGCGGCGAGAAGACCTTCGAAATTCATGGATTCCGTTTCCGAAAGCGGTATATCTTCAAGCGAGTGATTCTCGCGCCTGCAGATAGTTTTCATTCCGAATTTTTCGGGATCGAGCGTTATGGCGGTGCCGGGATAGGGTATAAAATAAAAACCGGCCGTATCGAATCTGCCCGGCGCCGCTCTTAAAAGCGATTTTACAAGGCTCAGGCTTTCTTCGATCGTCGCCGGGCTTTCAACGGGACCGCCGAGAATTATATTTCCGGCCACCTGCGCTATATTGGCTTTTTCGCACTCCGACACCACTTTAATTATCATTTCACGATTCGTCTGCTTGCGGTATAATGAAAGCACTCTATCAGAGCCAGATTCAACGCCTATGAAAAGTTTGGCCAGACCCGCTTCCGACATCCGGCAGAGCATTTCAGGGTCCCTGGCGAGCGTCTGGACATGACCTTCGCAGAACCAGACGAAATCGAAATCACGCCGCAATTCAGCCAGGCCGTCGCAAAAACCGGCAACCCTTTTCGGATTTAGAGTGAAGGTATCGTCGATGAAAAATAAATATTTGCATTGCGGATGGCGGGTTAAATGGGTCTTAATTTCGGCGAGTACGCTTTCAACGCTTCTGTAGCGGACCTTTTTCACGCCGGCGCCTTCGTGGCAGAAAGCGCATGAAAAAGGACAGCCTCTTCCGGTCATTACCGGAAAGCTGTTCCAGGTTTCATGGCCTTTTTCGAGGCGGAAATCAGGGTGCGGAAATTTATCGAGATCTTCTATGGGCGGCCTGTCCGGCGTTTTAACGAATCCTTTTTCGGCGTCTATAAAAGAAATGCCGTCTATCTCGCCGATTTTTTTGCCGCCCCGTAATTTCGAATCGAGAAGCTCGAGCAGCGCGTATTCGCCTTCGCCGCGCACGACGGCGTCGCAGCGGGCGGCTTCGATGAATCCGGCGCCGAGTTCAGCGGCCTGCGGGCCGCCGATAAATACCGGAACGCCATATTTACTGCTGATATCGGCCGAAAGCCCCCGAACGAGCGTCATATTTTCATAATCGCAATAAAAACCTATACTTCCGGGAACTCCGCCGTCCGCGGAGGGTTTCATAAGCTCGTCCGCCGCGCAGGCAAGGCCCATGCGAATTTCGGCGTTATAGCCGCGCTCCCTTAAAAAAACGGCGAGAAGATTAAGCCCTATGGTCAGCCCGCCGTTTAAAAAGCCGCAGTAGTCCCTGTGTACGTTTACAAGCAATATATCGGCGGCGTTATTTTGCGAAGCGCCGTTGTTGTTATTCATATCGTTTTCCCCATCCACCGGTCATATCCGCGAATACAGTATCCAGTATTTTTTTTCGAAACCCGAAAGTATCTTGTCCACGGCTCTTTTCAGTTCATCAAAACCGGCGAAGCTGCGCGCGAATTTCGCGAACATAATATCGTAAATTTCTCCCAGCGTCGATTTGCCGGTACAGTAAAGCAGCAACTCGTATTCCAGCGGCGAAAGAACGTCCCTTCCGACGGCCGGATATCCCCTTTCAAAATCGAGGGCCATCCACACCGCCATAACCCTCTGGGGCCTGAAAGAAGACCTTTCGAACTTTTGCGGCCCCGCGCCGCCGGCGATACCCGTATCGGCCGTTCTTTGAGCCGCGCCGCGGGATATTATGGTGAAATAATTATAAATAAGAGGGTCCGGCGAAAATATCCGCCCGTAAAAAATTGTGTCTATACCATGCTGTTCATGCAGCCTGAAGTGTGCGAGCGCCGTTTCGAATTTTATCGATTTTGAATTATGTACTTTTAACATCCGCCCGGCGATCTTCGAATCTATCGTCTGCGCGGCCGCCGCATGCTCTTCGTATTGCGCTCCGCCGTTAAAAACAGCGTTTCTAAGATAGCCGTCATCGTAATACGCTTCGAATATCCCCGGATATTCACTGATTAGCGTTAATGCGGTATCCGCGGTTTTTATGACGGCCGCCGCATCCGCTTCCGAAAGGCCGGACGCGATACGCCCGGTTACTATTTTCGCGCCGTTTATAATTAAATTTTCGACGGCCGGTCTGAGTTCGTTTATTCCGGCGCCGGCGGACATTTCGATGACGGCTCTTTCAGACGTTTGCGCCGGGTTAACATATTCAATATTCGTATATTCTGTATTACTGAAATTTAAAATGACGCTTTTAGTATCTTCCGCCTGACGGGGGACCGCCGAAAATCCGATCCAGAGATTTTGCTCGAAGCTTTTAATCAATCTTACGGCCGATTTGACGAAATCGTTTTTCGACGGATAATTTTGGCCGAACTCGTCGAAGCATTTATCCAGTACGGCCGACAGCCGGAGCCTTCCGCCGCATAAAGACACGAGCCTGTATTCGAGCGGCGAAAGGACCGAGCCGCCGATCTTCGGAAAACCTTCGCCAAGATCGATCAGGTCGATAAAATCCATCACGGCGGCTGGATATAACCCCATCAAAGCTTCGAACGGCATGCCGTCCGAAGAAATAAACCGGCCCGATGCCATTTTTTTGTAATATTCATCTATGAACCTGTCGGCAGAAAATACGACCCTGTACCAGTTGCTTTCAAGACCGTATTTTTCGTTGATGCGGAACTCGTCGACGATCCTTTTGACCGGGATCCTGCCTTTTTTATAGGCGTCGACCATTTTTTGCAGGATCTTCCTGGTAAAATCGCGCCTCATGGACACTATTTGTTCGCGCGACAATCTTTTGGTTTCTATTACGGCCATATCGCCGATCGATGTGATCGAGAGCGGGTCTAAAATTTTAATGCCGAACTTCGACGGATTTTCGGATATAGCGGTTTTAGGAAGCGGAATGAAGAAAGTGGAGGTTATATCGGTCATTCCCGGTCCGGCGTCGATAAGTTTTTTAGAGAACGAGACGGTCTTTGCGAACGAAGCCTTCGTTTCGGCCGCGCCGCCGATTATCATATTTCCGGTGAGCTGCGCCAGGCCGCTTTTATAAGCCAGCCGCGTCAAATTTTCGATATCTTCGAGGACCGCCTGCTTGTTGTACATGCTTATGATCCCGGCGTCGCCGGATTCCATGCCGATCTGCATCCTGACAAGCCCCGCCTCTATCATCATGGAAAGCGTATCGGGCCACTTGAGCATCGCGCGCGGGTGGCACTCGCAGAACCACACGAAGTCGTGCTCTTTTCTGATCTCCGACAGGCCTTTACTGAAAGCCTCCATGCGGGCGGGGCTCAGCGTAAAAGTATCGTCGGCGAACCATATATATTTTATTTCGGGATTAAATTCGAGCGCCTGCCTGATCTCTTTCAGGGAATTATCGACGCCGCGCAGACGCACTCCGCCCGAAACGCTTCCTTCGTAACAGAAGGCGCATGAAAAAGGGCACCCTCTTCCGGTGAGTATCGAATAATTCCTGACGGCTTTACGGGCCGTGCCGTCGATGCCGCTTCTGCGCAGAGGCAGGAGATCGAGTTTGCCTATAGGCGGACGGGGCGGTATTTTAATAAAACTGCCGGCGGAGTCAATATAACTTACCCCGGCGATATCTTGCATTCTGCCGGCGCCGCGCATAAAAAATTCGAGAAGTTCGTAAAGCGGATATTCGCCTTCACCGCATACCACGGCGTCGCTTCGCGATCTTTTCAGAAATTCCTCACCGAGCGCCACGGCCTGAGGGCCGCCGACGAATACCTTCGCCGAAGTGTTTTCTTTTAAAAAGCGCGAAAAACTTTCGACGGCCGAGAGCGTTTCGAAATCGCAGTAAAGCCCGACCACCGCGGGCGTTTTTTCAGGCGCGCCGATACCCGCCAGCTTCACGGCTTCGTGGACCGAGCCGGAATAAACGTAAGAAGAATAACCTTTTTCTTCGATGAACGCCGCCAGCGCCTTTAAGCCGAGCGGTTCGGTGTTCTGATAAAGGTTTCCGGTTCCGAGACGATTTATATATAGCAGCAGGATGCGGCCGTCAGAAGATTTTGTTTTTTTCAAATCATCAGTTTCCTTTTTATATTGCGCGATTAATCCTGTTCATCATTAACCGCGTCTTTCGACAAATTCATATTTTATCATATTTTCAGTTTTTTATCATTAATAAACGAAATAAATATAACAATTTTTAAATATTAAATCGCTGTTTATTTTGCATATAATTAAATAGAAAATTTAACTGATATGTGTTATAATATTTTGCTGAATTATTAATAAAACTGTCAAAATAAGCGAATTCAATATTAACATCACACGGGTCAATTTATTGTTTTGAAAAACAAGTTAAAAATATAAAAGTTCGGGGAGGATCATGATAAAAATCAAAAACAAAACCGGCGTTAAATTCTTTGCAGCGGCGGCGCCGGCGGTATCCGCGCTTATATTATTCTTTTTATGCGCGGGCGCGGCCCACTCGATGAGCGTGACCATGAAGGACGGCGCCGTATATAAGGCGCGGATGGCCGAAGGCATGGAAAATTACCTGTCAGTGAAAAAAGGCGCCACCGAAGAAGTAATTTCAATATCAGAGGTCAAAACCATAGATTTTTCTGATGAAGCGCAAAAAAGCCCGGCGGACGCCGAAATCGGAACGGCCGCCGTCGAGATACCCGCGGATATAAAGTCGATACTTGAACAGGTCCCCGATAAAGGCAAATTTCCGAACGCGGGCGGATATATCATAAAAGACGAAGAGGTTTACACGCTCAACGCCGACGGAACCTATAAAGTGCGCTCTCACTATATTTTCAAAATATTCGAAGACCGCGCCGTCGACAGCAATATAATTTTAGGATACGCTTTCGAGCGTGAATCGGCTAAAATAATCATGGGCAGGACCATACAGCCGGACGGAAAAGTCTCTAATTTAAATCCCGCCGATATCAAAGAAGGCGATATGTTCCGCGGCGCGCAATATTACTCGAACACCCACAAGATATTATCTGCCACGCTGCCCGACGTTAAAAAAGGCTCTATCATAGAGTATGTAATTGAAATGAATATATTCAAGCCTATAATAGAAGGCTATTTCTGCCCGGCCGTATACTTCGCCGCCGGCGAGCCCAAACGCCTCTGCCGCGTAGAGATCAGGGCGCCGAAGGGTAAAAAGCTCTACTGGACGGCCAAAAACTTCGACACCATATACGACGCCAATTTCGATATATTAAAGGCAGTCAAAGATCCAAAAATAACCGAAACGGATAAAGAAACCGTTTATTTATTCGAGGTGAACGACATGCCGGAATTCATATCGGAACCGTATATGCCGGCTTACAAAGACGCGCTGCCATATATTCAATTTTCCTCATATGAAAATTGGGATAAAATCTACGAATGGTTCTACAGGAACTTCGACAAGCACGTCGAAGAGGTTTCCGAAGATATGAAGAAAAAAGTCGAAGAAATAACTAAAGACTGCAAAAACACCGAAGAGAAGATCGCCGCAATCTATCATTATATCCAGCAGCAGAACCGATATATTTCGATAAAAGGCGACCTGGTGGCCAGCCTCACCGGGCACGGCGCGAAGCGCACTTTCGATAACAAGTACGGCGACTGCGTCGATAAGGCCATACTTATGACAGCCATGCTCAAAATCGCCGGCGTCGAATCGTACCCGACGCTCATAAACGCCGGCGGACCGCAGTGGGCGATAGAAATGCCGCATCTCGACCTCAACCATTCCATATCGCTGGTAAGATACGATTCGAAGGAAATATTTCTGGACTGCACCTCGCAGGACAGCAGATTTCCGTTCTTCAGAAACGACGACCACGGCCGTTACAACATGGTGCCGCAGCTTAAAAAACTCATAAAAGCCGATATGCCGCTCAGTGTCCAGAAAAACTTCAGGCGCGTCGTCATCAATAAAGACGGCGGTATCAGCGTAACCGGAAAGCGCGAATTCGGCGGCGCGTTCGAACACTTTATCAGAATGATGAATAAAAGCCTTAAGGAGAGCGAGATCAAAGACCGCTACAAACAGCGGCTGAACGTGACGCTGCCGGGCGTCGATCTGAAGAAGATCGAATACACCGACCTTATGGACCTTAGCAAACAGGTCGTCGAAACGGTCGAATACGACGCGCCGGACGCGGTCATCGTCGCGGACGACCTGATACTCTTCGCCGTTCCCGGCTACGGCTTCGATTTCAACGAGGTCAGCCTTAAAGACCGCAAATATCCCATCGACTACCAGTACCTGACCAGGACTGAAAACACCTTCGAATTCAAGATCCCCGAAGGCTATATGGTCAAATACACGCCGAAGAAATTCGAAGTGGATAATAAATATATCAAATTCAGCGCCGCTTACGAAACCAAAGACGACGGCACGATAGTTTTCAGCGATCATTTCGAGCGCAGGGAGCGCGTCGTCGATATCAAAGACTATGCGTCATACAAGAGCGGCCTCGAAAGCATAGCAAGATACGCCGGCGAGAAACTGGTAATAGAAAAAATAAAGTAATACAAAGAATATAAAGAGTTATGAATAATATAAAGAGTTATGAATAATATAAATTTTAATAATATACCGGAGGAATTTGAATGAAAAAACACCGCGCCACAAAAAATTACGGCAAATATTTCAGGATCGTGATATTACTTTTTGCCCTGACCGCGGCGGTCTTAACGATAGGCGGTTTCGCCGCCGCCGACGTTATCCACCTTAAAAACGGCGACAAAATAAGCGGAAACGTCACTCTGAAAGACGGAATGGTAACGGTAAAGCCGCCCTACACCGAAAAACTTCTGATAGGATTCAAGGAGATCGATAAGATAGACGTTACCCAGACGAAAGACACCGAAGAACTTTCCGCCGTAAAAGACGACGTTCTCATAAAAGCGTGCGCCGATAAGATAGACGAATCGCAATATCCGAACGCCGGCCACGTATATTTATTATCGGAAGAAAACGATATAATTAACGAAGACGGCACCGTGGTCACGCGGTCGCGCTCCATCGTGAAAGTGCTCAAAGAAAGAAGCCTCGACGCGTCAAATTTCGTCAGATCGTTCAAAAAAGACGAAGAGAGCATCGAAATAGTTCATGCCCGCTCGGTTTCACCCGACGGAATAGTTTCGAATCTCAGAAGCGACGCGGTAAAATATACCGACAAATACCTTTCGCTTCCGATGTACGACAAGGTGAAGATCCTCCAGTTTTCGGTCCCTGAAGTGAAGATAGGAAGCGTCATCGACGTCGAACTCGTCACCAGATCTTACAAGGCCGACTGCCTCAATCCGCTCACCTACAGAAAATATTTCATGTCGTACGAGCCGGTCAGGCATTCGAAATTCACTCTGACGCATCACAAAAATATCAAAAATATCGAATATAAGAAATATTTCATAAAAGAGGGAAAAGATACCGACGATGTCGTCATAAACCGTGAAACGACGGGCGAAGTAGTGGTATATTCCTTCGAAAAAAGAGATATTCCCGACTACATCGACGAACCGGTTATGCCGCCTTTCTCTTATTTCGTGCCGAACGTAAAATTCGTTCAGAAGTTCAAATTAAGCGATATCGCCGCCGAACTTAAAAACAGAATCGCGCCGAAAGCTGTTCTGGACGATAAAATGAAAAGCGACCTGGCCATGATAATAAAAGACCGCAAAACCGCAAAAGACAAGGCGAAGGCTATTTACGGGTATCTGGCCACCAATATCAAGCACGCCGGCATCGAGGCCACTATCGACGACTACCGCCCGAACGACGCCGCGAAGATATACAGCGAAAAATACGCTTCGCTTTTCGACCGCTCCGTCCTTCTGTACACATTTCTGAAGGAAGCCGGTCTCTCATGCGACATCTGCTTCGGCACCGACCGGAATTCATATAAATTCGACGAAGAGATGCTGAGCGTGTACGATTTCGACAACATTCTCGTCGAATGCGAAAACGAATACCTGTACGCCAGCTCCGAATATTACCCGTACGGCGTCATCCCCGAAAGTTACAAGGACAACGGATATTTCAAAATATTCAAATTCAATAATAAACTGACGGAGCTCTCCCACGATAAATTCGAAAGAAGTTTCACCGACGATATGCTTACGCTCGATATCGCCCCCGACGCGAAGACTGTCTTTAATCTTCAAGAGCTCGCGCACGGCAGCAGCGATCCGTCGTTCCGCGCCGGATACAAGAATTTAAAACCCATCAAAAGGAAACAGTCTTTCGAGCAGGTCGCATCCAGCATAGCCAACGGCGGAAAGCTCATCAACTACACGCTGACCGACGTCGAGAATCACGAAGAAAAACAGGGCTGCACGATTGATTTCGAATCGGATAACTACGTTTCGAAGCTCGGCGATATGTACATGCTCGTGCCGCTTCCGCTTTCATCCGTCTACACCGGGTTCGTCTCAAAGGAAGACCGCAGGTTCGACATGTTCTTCGACAACTATAACCTCGATTCAGTAAGCGTTTCGATAAAGCTGCCCGCGGGCTATAAGGTCAAATACCTTCCGAAATCGATCGAAAAGGCCAACGATTATTTCAAAATATCGATGAAATTGAAATACGACGAAAAAAAGAACGAGGTCGTTTTCACCAAAAATTCAGAAACGCTTAAAAAGATAGTGCCGGTTGTCGATTTCAAAAAAATGAAAGAGCTCTTCGAAGCGGCGGCGACGCTGAAAAAAGAGCGCATGATCCTCGAAAAAGCCGTAAATTAATAGATGGAAAATAACTCGTCTATCGTAAAAAAAATAATAATCGGCTCGCTCCTCGGCGCGGCGGTCTTCATAATAATCGCTTTTATGGCCGATTATAAGAAGGTTGCCTCAGCGCTCATGGATTTTCCCCTGAGGCTGTGGCCGTTCATACTTTTTCTCTCGCTGATGAATTACGCTTTCAGAGTGGTAAAGTGGGATTTCTACCTGGACCGGCTTTACATAAAGATCCCGCGCGTGTCGAGCGTGCTCATTTTCTTTTCGGGGTTCATAATGGCGATAACGCCCGGTAAAATGGGCGAGGTCCTCAAATCGCTTCTGCTTTACGAACGCTACGGAGTACCCGTGACAAGAAGCGCGCCCGTCGTCTTTATGGAACGCCTTACGGACGTTCTCGCGCTGCTTTTCATATGCGCCTCCGGCGTCGCGTTCGCCCTGATGGGCGGCGGGCAGCCTTCCTCGCTGCAGGCCGTTACACCGTCAGCTTCGCCGGCGGGGGCGGCGGCCGGGATCGATCCTGGCCAGCTCATATCGCTCGGCGCGGTGGCCGCACTTACGATAATTCTAATAGCGGTTATATCTAACCAGAAACTGATAATGGCTATTTTAAAATTCATGGAGCGCTTCGCGTTCATTAAAAAACATATCGTTCATATCGAATCGCTTTTTGAGTCGGCGCGCGTCATACTAAAGCCGTGGCCGCTGTTTTACGCGACGTTTCTTTCGATACTCGCCTGGGCGCTCGAATGCTATTCACTGTATTATATAATCACCATAATATCGCCAGGCACGATCGAACCGCTTCCGCTTCTGATCTACTGCTCTTTCGCCTACGCCTTTTCGACTATAATCGGGGCGCTGGCGATGCTTCCGGGCGGGCTGTTCGTCACCGAGGGCGGTATGGCTTTTCTGCTCGTAAAACTGACCAAAGTGAGCATGTCGAAGGCGGTCGCGGCGACCTTCATGGTGCGCGCGGCGACGCTTTGGTTCGCGCTTCTGATCGGAATGGCGGCGCTTCCGGCGTTCAAAGCTTACTGCGCCCGAGTTAAAAATGAACCCGAACCCAGTGAGCGGGCGGGAGTTAATACTTAGAATCGTATGTTTTCCGGCAGATTTCAGGCAAATTTTGGTCATAATTGACTTTAAAGCCGTTTTGTTGTATAATACGCTATCATTTTGTTCCATTTCAATTAAATAAAAAAAGTAAACAGGAGAGTAAAAGTATCATGAAAAAAGGTATATTGAGATCAATAGTTTCCATAGGCGTTATTTTCGCTATATTATTGACGGTTTCGGCCGCGTTCGCGCAGGACGACATGCAGGAAGCAAAAGCATCTTTCATGGGCGCCGGCGTTAAATTCAAAATGGACAAGCCTTCGATGAAAGCCAGAAACCTCGAAAGCGCCAATACCGCTCAAGTAAAAGAAGCCCGCGAATTCAGGAATATGGACAAAGGCCTGCTCAGCGGCATGTTCAACGGCGGCGACGGCGACGGCGTCAGAAGCCGTCCGATCAAAGATACGAAGATCATATGCGAGGTCTGCAAGGCGAAAGCGGTTGTCAACGCCAGCGAAAACTGTGAATTCTGCAAGGGCAAAGCATACGCCGACCTCTGCGACAAATGCATCGCATGGTCGATATTGAACGCCTGCGACGAATGCAAGGCCAAGATACGCGGCAAGGTCGGCAAAAAAGAAGAAGCTGTTAACGATGAAAAAGCTGCTGAAGAGAATGCTGCTGAAGAAAGCGTAAAAGCGCCTGCGGCCGAACCAGCCGACGAAATAATCGCCGACGAAACGGCCTCCGAAAAAGAGATCGAAAAACCGAAATCGAAAACTAAAAAGAAAGTTTCTAAAAAAAGCAAAGCGAAAGCCGCTAAAAAAATTGAAAAAGCAGAAGAAGTTATAGAATAGTAATATCAGAAATATCGAATATATTATATAAGTAATATACAATATATTTCAAATGATATAATCGATAAAACCCTTCGAGGCATTACGCCACGAAGGGTTTTATTGTTTTTGACCGAAGGCGCGCCGAGTGAGAGCACTCGCGAACGCTTATCTGACTTCTATCTCCATTTCGGAATCGTATCCGCAATTTTCGCAAACGCCCCGGACGATGTATCTACGCGAACCATCGCGGGCGGTCCCGCCGAATTTTATGCCGCCGGGATCGGCGAAGAAAACCGGCTCGCAGCACACTTCGCACATGTGGGCGTTAATGGTTATCCATTCGATATCTTTTTTGTTAATATCCGTGTTCAAAAATACTTCCCGTTCCGCTAAAATTAAAAGTTATAATCGCTGCCGCCGCCGCCGGTGTAAGGATCGCCCGACGAATAATCATCAGGAGAAGATGAGGATGATGACGAAGACGAGCCGCTTGAACCGCAGCCGCTGTCAGATGAAGAACCGCACCCATTATCATAATCAGCGGGATAGCCGGTCGAAGGATAGGGGATCGTGCCGTTCTGGGTATGGTCATAATCGCCCGGGCACGATGAAGACGAAGATGAGGATGAGCTGGAAGACGACGAATAGCCGTCGCTGTCCGATTCGGTCGGATAGCCGGTGGTCGGGAAAGGAACGGTGCCGTTCTGGCTGTGATCGTAATTAGACGAAGACGAGTTGCCGTTCGAAGAGCCGTTATGGTTCGAAGCGCCTTCGGATGAAGGGCAGGGAACCTGGCCGCAGAAATCTCCGTCGCCGGGGATAATCGGTTCTTCTTTAGTCGTTTTCTGAGTTTTTACGGTTTTTTTAGCGGTCGAATGTTTTTTCGCCGTTTTTTTCTTCGCGCCGTCTTTTGCCGCCGCTGCTTCAGCGATCACGGGCATCGCGATAGAGATTAAGAATAAAACCGCCAGGATAAGAATAGATTTTTTCATTGAGAGCCTCCGTATAGGTAATATTTTACCGCATACTGTATACTCGACTTCTCATGGATAAAGAATTGTTAGTATAACACCATACAACATTAAATGTCAATAAATTTTTAATTGATGAATTGCATCGCCGGGTAATTGCCTTAAATATATATCCTGACAAATTGATTCACACGCACTCCGCTCGTTACAGCTTTATAGCGCGCGGTTTTAAATAAAATTAATATTTTGACTTTATATTAAGTCTTGTATTATACTTAATAAAACTAGCAATTAAAATTATTTACTTAATTTGAATGAATGAGTTGAATATGATTAAAAAATTATCTTTAACGATCCTTTTAATGGCTGCTTTTACGATACCCGCCTTCGCGGATGGCACCGGCGAGAATCTGCTGGTCGACCTGGGCGGCGGCGTCATGCTGGAAATGATCAAGATACCCGCTGGGACTTTCAATATGGGCGGACCCGACAGAGATCCCGATAAAGATCCGAACAGTTTTGATGATAACAGGGCTTCATTCGGCTCAGTCCATGCCGTAAGCATATCAAAAGATTTTTATATAGGTAAATATGAGCTGACCCAGGGACAGTGGGCAAAGGTAATGGGAAACAATCCGAGTCATTTTAAAAACGGCGATAACTGCCCGGTTGAAAATGTATCTTGGAATGATATATGTAACAGCGGGGGTTTTCTTGAAAAAATAAATACTTTAACGAAAAAAAAATTCCGGCTTCCTACCGAGGCTGAATGGGAATATGCCTGCCGCGCGCGAACGCAGACCAATTTTTATTTTGGCGGCGATTCATCAATAAAATCGATAGGCGATTATGCATGGTATGACGGCAATTCAGATAAAAAAACGCATCCGGCCGCTCAGAAATCGCCGAACGCTTTCGGTTTATACGATATGTCCGGCAATGTCCGCGAATGGTGCGGCGATTATTTCGGAAATTACGGCGATCAGGCGGTGACCGATCCTTGCGGACCTGCAGCGGGTTCTTTGCGCGTCTTCCGGGGCGGCGGCTGGTGTGATACCGCGTGGAGATGCCGTTCGGCGTATCGCGATCCCGGCAATCCATCAGACCGCGGTATCCATTTAGGTTTTAGACTTGCGCTTTAAAAATTTTCGGCTTTTTTTATTAATTTAAAAGGAGTGACCGATATCATGCCGCATACCAAAATTGAATTATATTACGGCGACATAACCGAACTCGAGGTCGGCGCGATCGTTAACGCCGCCAACAACCGCCTTCTCGGCGGCGGCGGGGTGGACGGGGCGATCCACAGGGCGGCCGGGGCGGAACTGCTCGCCGAATGCAGAACTCTTCATGGATGCGATACGGGCGACACGAAGATCACTAAAGGCTATAATTTAAAAGCTGGATTTGTTATCCACACGGTCGGCCCGGTCTGGAACGGCGGAAACTGGGACGAAGATAACCTGCTCGCGTCATGCTACAAAAAATCGCTGAAACTCGCCGTGAAAAACAAAATCAGAACTATTGCCTTCCCCTGTATCAGCACCGGAATTTATTCATTTCCGATCGAGCGCGCGGCGGCCATCGCCATAAAAGAGATCAGAGAATTTCTGAAAACGGACGACGGCGCGCGTATTGATAAAGTTATGATAGTCTGCTTTGACGATTATAACTATAAGGCTTATTCAAAACTTCTCGCAGACCAGAGTTAATCTGCGTCTGTTCAGTGGGGCGCAGTGCGGCAGTTTATAGCCCGCTTTAAAAATTCCGATTATTTTTCTTCAATTTTAATTTGAATTGTTGTATAATGATAAGTTATTTTTACGGGTCAGCGACACCTGAAAATAATTTATCTAAAAACGACAATATTAAGTATTCGTAATTTATAATATTACATATAATGGGGGTATTTTAATGAAAAAAAGATTCAGTTACATTCTATTGCTTACGGTATTATCGGTTATTCTTCTCGCCCCGCAGGGCGATATCTCGGCTAAAAACCGCCAAAAATCTCAAACCGCTAAAAACGTAATCATTTTAATAGCCGACGGCATGGGACCGGCCCATTTCCTGGCCGCGCGGTTATACAGCAAAAATATCCTGAAAAAAGACCTCAATATGGCCGCTATGCTCAAAACCGCCAACACCGCTTATCTTACGAACGAAACCGCCGACTCGCTGGTCACGGAATCGGCCGCGGCTGCAGGCCAGATGGCCACCGGAAAGCTCATGACCGCGAAGGCGGTCAGCGTTGAAGCGGACGGCAAAACGCACGTCATATCGATCATCGAAATGGCTAAAAAAAGGAATATGGCGACCGGCCTCGCCACCACCTCGGGCATAACCGACGCCACGCCCGCCGCTTTTTCAGCGCACGTTTCCAACCGCTATAACGAAGACGATATCGCCGCGCAGCAGATAGTTTCGGGTATAGACGTCCTTATGGGCGGACGCAAACTGAACTTCCTGCCCCAGGAGCGCGGCGGAAAGCGCAAAGACGGCAGGGACCTCACCGTCGAGGCGCAAAAAGCCGGATACGCCGTCGTCGAAACATCCAGAGGGCTGGACATGGTCCCTCCGGGCAAAAAGATCCTCGGCCTGTTCAACATATTCAACATGACATGGGATTTCAACCGCTCCGGCACCATGGAACCTTCTCTTGCGGAAATGGCCGTCAAGACCTTTGAGACGCTGTCAAAAAATAAGAACGGATTCATCGCGATGATCGAGGGCGGACGCATAGATCACGCCGCGCACAGCAACGATACGGCCTGCATGATACACGAAGTGCTGGCCTTCGACGAAGCCGTCGGCGCCGCTATGCGCTTTGCCGAAAAAGACCCGCGCACGCTCGTGATCGTCACGGCCGACCATGAAACCGGCGGATTAGCGCTGATAGGCAAAGATAAAGAAAGCGAAGAATACGTCGGCATGAACTTCGAAGCGATCAGTAAAATGAAAATTTCGTTCGACGTCATATACCAGAAAATAAAAAAAGATCCCACGCCGCAGAACGTAAAAGCGATAGTCAAAAGTGATCTGTCGATAGAACTGACCGACGAAGAGGCGAAGATCGTAGCAGAAGACGCGTTAAAAACAATGGACCCGTTCAATTACTATTACGATTATTCGCACTCGCTCGCCTTCGTGCTGCGCCCATATTTAAGGGTTGCCTGGGGCAGCCAGACGCACACGGCGATGCCGCTTCTGATGTTTGCGACGGGCCCCGGCTCAGAAATGGTCAAAGGCCTTCTGCATAACACCGAAGTTTTCAATATCGTTAAAAAAGCCCTGGATTTAAAATAAAAAACAAAAGACAAGAAGAAGAAAGGATGATATTAAAAATGCTTAAAAAAATTTTATCAGCGGCATGTTTTGCGGCAATATGTTCGTTTACTTTTTCTGCTGGAATTTTCGCGCAGGGCGATCCGACCGGATCGGTTGAAATAGAAAAAGCCGTCGCGACAACCGAAGTCACGGCGATGCCGCCGATCGTGCCTGAATTATCGGTCAGCACGGGGACCGACCTTAAAATAATAGATCTGAGCTGCAAGAAGACTACCGAAGAATGCGTGCTCACATGGAAAACCAGCGTCGCGCCGCCGCCGAGGGCTAAAATAGTATTCTGGAGCGGCGATCAGCCGAACATTCTCGACCCTTCGTTCGCGATAAGCGGCACCACGGGCGTTCTTCTTCATAAATACGCGTTAAAAGCGTCCGAGATACCCCAAAAACTGCTTAAAATAAGACTGTCATACATAATTTCCGAGGACGCCGGCGCCTATTCCGACGTCATGGCGAAAGACATTATCAGCGAATAATAATATTCGAGCCATTAATAAAGATCGAAACGATCCCGCTTTGGCAATACTGTATATTAATGCGCTTTATTTTGCTTTATTTTTTATTGTCTAACATCAGGAGAATAATATGTTTAAATTTCCGGAAGGGCTATATACAGACGTCCGCATAGAAGAAGTTTTCGAAACAAAGGTGCTCTTTACGCTCGATAAACTCGAAGAGATGAAGACGCGCAGATACAGCGGGGCGTTCATAAGAATTTTCGACGGTTCGCGCTGGTATTACTGCTCCACCACGGATATCGCGAACATTCAAAAAGAGATCGACGGCCTTGCCGCTTACGCGAAGCCCAACAAAGATATAAATTCAAACCCGGTTGTAAAAAAATTCAAGGCCAGCCGCGGCGTTTACATGAAATTCGAAAAATACAGCATAAAAGATATTACCGGCGAAGAAAAACTTGAATTTCTAATAAAATACTTTCCGCTGATGAATTCGCGCCCTAATATAAAATTATGGCGGGCGCAGTATATCGATAAACATGAAGTGAAAAGTTTTTATTCGAGCGCAGGCGCCGATATTAAATTCGACAATCAGAGAGCGGGAGCTAGTTTCAGCTTCAGGTTCGCCGACGGCGAACGGCAGTTCTCCGAATCGTTCAAAAAAGCATCCAATTATTTCGACGAAGTTAAAAGGCACGCGGAAGGCCTCGAAGCCTATATTCTGAAGTGCGAGGATTTTCTCAAAAGAGCCAAACCCGTAGAGCCCGGAAAATATACTGTGATCTTATCGCCTCTCGCCGCGGGCGTTTTTGCGCATGAAAGTTTCGGCCACAAAAGCGAGGCGGATTTCATGCTCGGCGACGAATCCATGAAAAAAGAGTGGATCATCGGAAAGAAGGTCGGCGCCGAAATTCTTTCTATAGTCGACAACGGCCTTGAAGCCGGCAGCGGCCTGGTTCAATTCGACGACGACGGCACCAGGCCCGAAAAAACTTATCTGATAAAAAACGGCATTCTAAGCGGAAGGCTTCACAGCGCGGCGACAGCGGCCGAACTTGGCGAGGAACTGACGGGCAACTCGCGCGCCATGAGCTTCGAGTTCGAGCCTATCGTGCGCATGACGACGACTTACATAGAAGCCGGAAATAAAACGAAGGAAGAACTTTTCGGCGAGGTCAAAGACGGAGTTTACATCGAAACCATAAAACATGGCTCCGGCCTTTCGACCTTTACCATGGCTCCGTCTCTGGCGTACCGCATAAGGGACGGCAGGATCGCGGAACCTCTGAATATAGCCGTGGTGACCGGCAACGTCTTTGAAACGCTCGGCGATATAGACGGCCTTTCCGATAAGCTCGAACTTTTATCGTTCGCGGAGGGCGGATGCGGAAAAATGGACCAGTGGCCGCTTCCGGTCGGATTCGGCGGCCCGTACATGCGGGTTAAAAATATGAATGTGCAGTAGTGGGGAAAATTATCATGATAATAGAAAAATATATTCAAAAAGACGAAGAAATATCGTTGAAAATAGTCCAGACGAAAATCGATTCGCTCAAGCGTAAAAACATAATCAGGACGGGCTGCAGAGCGTATGACGGTAAGTACATAGGCATCGCCGGCGCGCTCGGCGGACACGACGAAAAATTCCTTGAAAACGAAGCCCGTGCGGCGCTTTCATTGAAGGTGCCGTATGAATATGAGCCCGGCTGCGATCTGAACTTAAGTAAAAACCTGTCATGCGATATATTTGCTGAAAATGAACTCATAAGCGAAGTCGAAACCCTTCTTGAGGCCGTCCGCATCGCCCAGCCTGATTTTTCATTCTCGGACGCGGTAAAGCTCATAAATTACGAAGAGCGCATATTGAACGACCGCGGTCTCGACCTTTGCTACAGGGACAGAATCTTAGTACTGTCTCTTCTTTTCAAGAAAAAGACTTCCGTTAATATATTAGACGGCTTCGTTTCGTTTAAGGGTCGAAAGTACGACAGGGCTGCCTTTTTAAAACATCTCAACGCCGTTTGCGGCGCTTATAATAATCTAATTGATCTTCCGGCCGGCGAACGCTTTCCGGTCATATTTTCGACGGAAGACCCTACTCCGCTGATAAAATTCGCCCAGGATCTGCACGGCCTGCGTTTCGGGACTAAAAGTTCAATTTTTTCTGATAAATCAGGGCAAAAACTTTTTTCTGATAAATTCGATTTTTATTTCTGCCTCGATCCGGCTGAAAATCCGGGCTCTTTCTTCGACGCGGAAGGCTCCGTGAACGAAGGATTTGAAACGCCTCTGATCAAAAACGGCGTCCTGATATCGCCTTATACCGATAAAAACACTTCTAAAACATACGGCCTGCCTTACACAAAAAGCGCGTCCTGCGAATATGACGGCATTCCGCAGCCCGCGCTCACGGCCCACAGGATCGCCTCTTCGCAAAAAACGGCGAAGGAGCTGCTGGGAGGCCGTCCGGCAATATTTGTCATGATCGCAAGCGGCGGGGATTTCACTCCTGAAGGCAATTTCGCCACTCCGGTTCAGCTGGCGCTATATTTCGACGGCGAAAATTTCATTGGAAAACTTCCGGAACTTCAGATATCCTCTAACGTTTACGAGATGTTCGGCGGCGCGTATATAGGCGTTTCGAAGGACAGTTATTTTCCGCTTTCCCGCGAAAAGTGCCTTATAATGGACCTGAAAGTTTCAAAAATGTAGCCGAGGCGGGCATTTTATTTTATCATACCGCTTCTTTAAATTTAGCGAAAAAAAACTGCCGGGCAATTTGGTCCACCTGGCAGGTTTTTCGTTTATAAGCCGGTATCTTCATATCGCGAGCAGCGCCGGATCATTTAGCCGTGCCGGTTTTAGGCTTCGGAACCGCGAACGCTTTGTCGTCTATCTTTGCGAATCTATAGCTGCCGTAAACGCTGTCCTCGCCCAGAACTCCTTTTTTCGGATACGTGCATAATCTTTTGAAAACTTTAAGTTTTCTATCGATTACGTAAGTGTTCATAAATCCTGTTTTTTTATTGAGTATGTATATTAGAATATTATTATTTTTATCTTTTGATTCCTTTAATTCGAAAAGATCGATATTGTTCGATACAATAGAGCCAATATCCATCGCCGCAATTATTTCGGCGGATTTTTCAGGAGGAATCGCAGTCAGTTTCGCGTCGTTCTCCGAATAAAACCATGATCCGGCGCCTGATATAACCATTCTAACCTTCTGAGCCGCGGCGTGAGTATCGGAACGGAAATTCGAAGGATCTCTGTAGTAGAAATATTGAGTTAATTTGGCCGGCGGCTTGGTTTCATTACTGGTGGTCTGAACCGTAACGGCCGCGTCGTGAGTGCATTTGTTGAAAACCTCAAGAAACAGCTTCAGCACGGCGCTTTTTTTAGCGTCGGGCGCGGGCGGCGCCGGAGCCGCGGGAGCGCTGTTAATATCCGGCAGCATATTCGCTTTTTTTAAATTATCGGTGGTTTTGATCATTTCCTCGAGCGTCTTATTATGCTCAGGGCATTTTATAACGGTTTCATATCCTTTAACGGTTAATATATACGAGCTATCCTTATTGAGCGAACATTTGGGCTCTTTTTTCAAATATTTTTTTGTGATAAGCTCCGTGATCGTCAGCTGATCTTTCGGGGCTCCATTTTCCATAAGATAAAGTTCACACGCGCCTTCGATAGTTTTCATATTCGAGCAGCATGCCATAATTCTCGCGGCCGAGGCCGCCTTTACAGGATCGTTTTTCACTGAGGTTTTTGCCGGGCCGCCGCCCGCATTTCCGGAACCGGTTTTAGAATTGCCGGAATCTTCGGCATCAGGCGTTTTGCCTTCTTTAGTTGCGCCTTTACTTTCCAGAAGTTTTATCATATCCGGCTTGTTGGCTTTATATGCCCAGAAAAGCGCCGTTCTGTTAAAGCTGTTTATATAGTTGACGTCCGCTCCCTTTTGTATCAGAAGTTCGGCGACCTCTAACGAGCCGGTTTCGGCCGCCAGTATAAGGGCTGTGCTGTTGGCGGTTCCGTCCCGGCTGGTAAAGCCTTTGGCGTCCACCTCGGCGCCGCCTTCTAAAAGTATCTTCGCCGCCTGAACGTTATTTGTCGCGGCCGCATACATCAGAGGAGTGCAGTTATTAGGCGAACGCACTTCGATATTTACTCCGCGTGAAATGACCTCTTCGAGCGCCGTGCTATTGCGTGACTCTATGGCGGCGAAAAGTTCGTTCTCGTCGTCCGCCATGACTTTTGCGTCAAATCCTGAGCCGGCGAATGTTCCGATCATAATAACCGAAATTAAAATTACAGCGGATACGCGCTTGACCGATACCATATTTTCACGCCCTTTCATCACTACAAAATTCCATCTATTGCGGCCGACAAAAATCTTTTCTCCGCTCGCTGGTCCTCGGCGCCTTAGGCGCCTGCGGAGGCTTCGCTCCGAAAAATTTTTGCCGGCCTTACATGTCAACCAATTAATTTCGTTTACTATAATAAATATTGCGGTTGAGTTAAAAATTTACCTGGCGATGATTTTGAAAAGATCTCCGGCGGTCCCGGCGCAGAATATGAAACTGCCTTCCGGCGCGTAGATCTCGTCTTTATCGACAACGCTGTCGTATATTGCATTTTCTTCAGTCACGACTATTATTCTTCCTTTTTGAGGTTTATCGAAATTAACAATGGCGCCTTTTTCAACCCTGAGCCATTCATTGTAGTTTTCAGACTTTATAACTACCCTGTTGACACCGGTTATTAATTTCCTGGCGGAGTCTGCCGGCGAACAAAGGCCGTAGTTGGTTTTAATACAGGTTTCGCCGTTCATGTCAATGAGTCTCAGATCAGCCTGGTCGCGGAAAACGGCTACGGCGATGCCTGCGTACTCAGGATTTTCGATCTTTTTAACTCCGGCGAAATTAACGTATCCCGGCAGTTCCTCGTAAAAATCGGTTTTAGCGATACCGATGCTGCCGGCGAGAACGTAAGGCTTTTCGTTTCTAACAAGCCACGCTTTACCGGCAATGTCAGTTTTAAACGATACGGGATCTTTAATTTCATCGAGTTTCTGATATTCTATCGTGTCAACGCCGTAAGTTTTAATTTTATGCTGCACTAAATATTGACGGCCGTCGATCTCGGCAAAATAACATTTCGCTTCTTTTTCAAAATTATGAAAAAAGCCGGCGTTATATACATATGCTATAACCGGCGCAGCGTGGATTTTTCCGTCTTTGACCTCATTATTGTTTTTATCCGCGGCTGCGTTTTCGCCGCCGGATCTTTTTTCTTTTTTGGCCGGCTCCAGCGGATATATCTCAAACCCGTTTTTATCTTTGTTGAAGACTATCTTGAACGGCGCCGTGGATTTAGCGTAAATGCCGGCGAACTTAAGCAGGTCTTCAGGCACTTTCTGCGCTTCGACGGGCTTTTTAGCCGTAACGGGAGGCGGGGTTATCAGATTCTTATCTTTCATAAGAGCGTCGAGTATAGGGCGCGTGAGAGCCTCGCCCGAAGCATGGCCGTTGATCATAAGACCTATAGTAATTCCCTCGTCAGGCAGTATCTGCAGGTTGGTAGAATAACAAATCGTATTGCCGCCTTTGCCGAGGGCCTGAAAACCTTTGGCCTCGAGTTCGTCCAGGTTCGAATATTCCCAGCCGAATTCGCTCATCATCGGCCTGTGTTTCAGCTCGTTATAAAACCGGTAGGGCTGGTTTCTGCGTATCTCGGCGAGCGAAGCGGCCGACAATAATTTGTTTTTGCTTTTCGGATTGAAGCTGTTTCCGAATCTGCAAAGATCCTCGGCAGTGGATGAAATGCCGCCGCAGGCGTATACCTCGACGATCTCGGGCGGATATTTTTTACCGGTTTTCAGATCGTAATATTCGGCGATATTTTTGCTGCCGCACTCGCCGACGCTCGGACCCGAATTTTTCATTCCAAGCGGTTTAAATACGCGTTCCGCCAGAAAATCCATGAATTTTTTCCCGCTGAGCCTTTCGACTATTATCTCGGCGAGCGTGAAGCCGTCGTTACAATACATGGACATGGCTCCGGGAGCGTGTTTCAAGCTCGCGTTTTTCAAATTATCGAGAAGCAGCCCGTGCATACCGCCGTCGGGCTCGTAGCCGAAATAGAACGTGCTGCCGGGAAGGCCGGACGAATGGTTGAATATCATTCTGACGGTTATATCTTTATAACGCTCGTCTTTCATCGTAAAATCGGGGATGTATTTAACGATCTTTTCGTCGAGCGAAACCTTCCCTTCGTCGACAAGAAGTAAAATAGGTACGGCCACGAACATTTTACTGGTCGAGCCGATATTGAATCGCGTATTTTTATCGACGGGCCGGTTCGTCGCGCGCTCGGCGGCGCCGAAGCATTCGGAGTAAACGAGCCTGCCGTTGTCCATGACCGCCACGGTGGCGCAGCTGCCATGGCCGTCCGTCAGGGCTTTCCAAATAGTTTCGCGCGCGGCGGCGATTGTGTTTTTATAATATTCCCTGTCCTGAACGTGCCTGGTTTTTGCATCGCCGGCCGCCGCCATAAACAATATCATCAAAATTGCCATCAAAATTAAACTTGATCTTTTCAAAATAAATCACTCCTTAATAAGTCTAACTTAAATTTAATAAGAATATAACGGAAGATGATTTCAACACAAATAACTCTTTATGAAATTTAAACTAAAAAAACGTTTACTTTTAGTGATTTGAAACTTTAAACAATATATTACATAGACCGGTTTTTGTCAATTAAAATTTGACATTAAAATATTCATACGCATTTAGTAATAATTGAATCGAAAGGCTTTTTTGTGTTAAAATCTATCAGCGGTGTAAAAATAATAACAAAATTCAATTTTTATATATAAGGAGATTGGAATATGAGCGTAACCTTCGAAAAAGACATAAACGCTAAGGCCGTAATGGATATCGCCGAAAAAATGGCGGTCGCGGCGAGAACCGCGCCGAAAGGCCGGGGCGTGGATAATCTGGCGATAGCCATAGTCAGCGGCGCAGACATGGCCAGGATAGCCGATAAAATGAAAGAGATGGACCAGAAGCACGGCGTGCCGCTTTCAGCGACGGCCAAAAGCCCATTCTTCGACAAGAAACAGTAATTTAAAAAATTAAAAGGCGCCTGAATTTAAGTTTTCAGGCGGCCTTTTTATTTCATCGATCCGTTCAAATTTTAAAGTTATTTTCCCCTCTGCAACCTCTTCATTTCGACGCGTTTCATCACGGCCGAACTGATCGCGGAATATTCGGATGCGATCTTCGCGGTCTTATTGGCGACTGTGGGATATTCCGCAAGGTAGAGCATTTCAGCGAGCGTCTGATTATCGCCGAGTATGACGTTGACGAAAAATCGATCCGCTATGGCTTCATAGGTGTCGGCTTCGAGTTTTTCGGCGAGCATCTTTCTTATGATCTTTTTGACGGCGTTAATGTCGGAAAGTTCCATAGCGGCGCCTTCGGCAGCCCCGAGAAATTTTTCCTCGGCCTTTTTCGTAATCTTCGCGAAAAATCCGTCGGCTCTGACGAATATATTCCTTCTGTCTTTTCCTTTTGCAAGAAGAGTCTTATCGGCGATAAATGAAAGGACGTTATTCACGGAACGCGTAATGCCGCCGTCCTCCGATATCCCTTCGAATCTGTCGCTTTCGAGTTTATCCATTTCTGAGACTATTTGAGGTTTGTCGTGCGCGAGATATTTAGCGACCGTCATGTATGTGGTCACTATGAAAAGGTGCTTATTGATATGCCCCTTTATTTCTTTTTCGTTTGAAACAAGGGTGATTCGCTTCATCTTCGCGTATTCGTTCCTCGCTTCGATAAGGGTCTTCGAGTCTATAAAATTGATTTTGCATTTTTTGAAAAGTGCTTCGCAGCGGCTGTAAGAGAGCACATCGGCGATGAATTCGGTTATCCTGTGGTGCGGTTTCTTTTCGATGGGAAGCACCACTTTATTGTTGGCGTAGCCTTTTTCGGCATGAGCGACGATATCGGCGCACTTTATATGCGTCGCATATCCCATGGCGCGGGCGAGGAGTATCTCTTTTTCAGGGCTGGGTTTGCGGTTGGCGACTGCGACAAGCGCGTCGACAAAAACAGGATCGTGATAAACGTCATAATTCGCGGTTTTTTCGGCGAGAACGCCTATGTCGGGTTCGGTCGAGCCGGTAACGAATGTCCCTATGAGATTATCGGCGACGGGAAGACGTGATTTTTCACCTGCCATAAGCACGATCGACATGTGCGTGATGGGCCCCCAGGCGTAAGCCGCCGAAGTAAGCGCCAGCGTCAGAATCAAAGCGGCCAGAGATATTGCCGCGGTCAATGTTCTTTTTAACTTCATAACTGTCTCCTTATATGATATCCAAATTTTTTCTTAAGTTTAGATTTATTTTTGTTTGGTGTTTTAAATAATTTCATCATATTCGCCGATCTTTTCCTCGATTTCGTAAAGCGAGGCGGCCTCATCGGACAATGAGCGGTATTCTTCAAAATATTTTTTCTTAAAGTCATTATATGTTTTTTCATTATCCCATGCATCGATCAATAAATATTCACGATCGTCTTTGTGAAATAGTTTCGAAAATTTATACGATTTTGATTTTTTAAATAACCGGCTCCATTTTCCATTTTCTTTATATGTATCGATATAATCGCTTTTATATTCAGGTCTGATTATATACTTCCATACGATGATAAACATACGCGCCTCAAATTTTTGATTTTTTTCGTTAAATTCCTTTTCCCCGGTGTTGCTATTTCGCTTTCTCTATTACCCCGACAAGGGTTTTTTCAAACTTTTCATCCTCTTCGGCCGTGCGTTTCTTCGGGTTCGGCGTCCTGCCGCCCGACCGCCTTACCTTCGCCGATTCATGCCTGAAGCTGAGCAGCGAGTCTATATTCGAATTATCATATATAAACCCGTTCTGACTGATCACGAAATTCTTCGGCGACATCGCGAGCGCGGCAAGGCCGTGATCCTGCGTCACGATGATATCCCCAGGTTTTATGCTGTTGACGATGGCGTAATCGACCGAATCGGAATGCTGGTCGACGGTGACGACGGTTGAATAACCGTCATTTATGATATGGCAGGTATTTACGAACATGATCACCGGAATCAAGAAGCGCCTGGCGGTCCGTATTATTATTTCCTTTACGGGACAGGCATCGGCATCGACGAGTATTCTCATAATTCGGCCTTCTAAATATCATTCAAACTTAAGCGCTTCAAAATCCCTGAAAATCAGTTTCACGCGATTTCAAAGGTTAAAAAAGGATTTTCAACTGAGAATATCTTATCACACCGCCGAAAGCGTGTCAATAAGTTTTTAATCGCGCATATTTTATTGACATTGATTTTTCTTTTTGCTACAATGATTTTACATAAAAAGGAGCGTTTTGATTATGAGCGAGATTCGTACGATACGCCGGATTATAACGGGAACGCGCACGCAGGACGGCGCCGGCGTGAAACTGGTAAGGGTTTTCGGATACCACGACACGAAAGATTTCGATCCGTTTTTAATGCTTGACGCCTTCGATTCGACTTTATTTGTTTACATCATCGAAGGGGCCGCCCGCTTCGCCGCCGAAGGCGGCGAACTAATTACCGAAAAACACGCCGTATTATTCAATAACGGAAAGAAATTCATGGCAAAAGCCGCCGATAAAGGCGTAAGATTTTTGCTGCTTGAGGGAAAACCCGTTAAAGAGCCGATCGCGTGGGGCGGGCCGATAGTCATGAACACTAAAGAAGAGCTGGAGCTGGCTTTCAAAGAGATCGACGAAAATAAATTCATCAAATAACGGTCGAAGCTAAATAAGTATATTCGCATAAATTAATAAATTCGAAATAATTTTTATGATTTAAGTTTGAGCTGATACTAATTATGAAGATCGCGGAAACATATAAAAAATTATATATAGGCCTTTATCTGTGCTTAATCCTGTCGATAGCCGCGGCGGACCGCCCGCTCGAGCTGTTCGAATCGTATTCGCTCATCGACGTCGGCAGCATAAAAGCCATAATCGCGCGGATATCGGAAACTAAAAAAGAAGAATTGAAAACGAGCGGGGCTAAGACTTTCGGCATGCGCATCGGCGAAAACGTAAGATACGAACTTCCACTGCCCGAAGTCGGCGCCGGAGGATATGATCGAAAAGAAACGCTGGCGGGCGATACCGGTGAAATTGCCGGCAATGACAAAGTAAAATCTTCGCCGGGCGGCGGCCCCGTAATGAAAGGCAATCCGCTGCTCGATCAGAACAATTACGCATTCGAGATGTCGACCTCACAGGGGCTTGTCAATGTGCTCATAAGCGGCCGCAGCGGAGGAAGTTTTTCGGTTTCCTTCGAAAGAAGTTTTGAAAAAAAGGGCGTTGACAAGTATCCGTTTTTATATTTTTTTAATAAGCATTTCACGGTCTTTGCGCTCTGCGTAATTTTGATCTTAAGGCTTCTGCCGCTTTACTCCTTTAATTTCTCCGGAAATGCGCCCGACATCAACCGCCTTGAAAATATCGTATCGGGCCTTCCGCTTTTCATGCTTTCGCTCGTCTGGGCGGCCGGCCTGGTGAGGTTTGCGGTCAATCTCGCGGGCTGTTACGCCGTGCTGGAAAGTATTCCGATGGCGGCGCTCGCGCTTTTCGCGGTATCGCTGATCATGTTCATCGCGCTGACAAGCCTTCTCACGATGGGTTTCACTCACGAATACATCAAAAAATATATAGCAGCGCCTTTCTTTGAAAAATACAATCCTTACGGCATCAGGCAGGGGACCTCGATAAGCCTTTCAATAAGGTTTTTCATAATAGTGTTTTCCGTTGGAATGGCGCCGACGGCCATAGGGCTTTATCTTCCGCTTTCGTTCAACGCCGGAATTTTAAACGGCCTTTCGTCCATCACAACCGTCCTTGACAATTTTGAGATACTCATTCCGATACTGATAGCCTCGTTTTTCGCCATGTATTTTTTCGCGATGCAGATAGCCTCGATGTTCTCGTTCAGAAAAAACATCATAGTGCCCGTCAATAAACTGATCGAGCGGATGAAACTCGTCGCCAAAGGCGATTTCAAGTGTAAGACATCCGTGCTTTGCGTAGACGAAATAGGCCAGTTGAAGGGACATTTCAACTCGATGCTCGACGGGCTCGCCGAGCGGGAGAAGATCAAGGACACATTCGGCCGGTTCATGTCGATCGAGATCGCCGAAAAACTGCTCAAAGAGAAAAAGGTTAACCTTATGGGCGAGGAGATCGAGGCCACGATACTATTCTCGGACATCAGAGATTTCACGCCGCTCAGCGAAAAACTAAGCGCGGCCGAACTCGTCGACTTTTTAAACCTTTACTTTTCGCATGTCGTAAAACCTATCCATGCGAACGGCGGCGTCGTCAATAAATTTATAGGAGACGCCGTCATGGCCGTTTTTGCTCCTATATTCGGCAATGCCGGTCACGAAGAAGCGGCGGTCAGGGCCGCGCTTCAAATGAAGGCCGCGCTCGCCGAATTCAACGCGCTTGAAAAATATCCGGCCGTAAAAGCGGGCATAGGCATTCACAGGGGCAGGCTCGTCGCAGGAAATATAGGCACGGAAGAACGCATGGAGTACACGTTCATCGGCGATAACGTCAATATCGCCTCCAGAATAGAAACCGAGACGAAAAATTTCCAGACCGACATTTTAATGAGCGAAGACGTCGTAAATATTATCAATAAAGACAATTTCAAGGGTTTTGATTTCGTTAAACTCGGCCCTGTGGTCATGAAGGGAAAATCTGTGCCATTATCGCTTTACGGCATAAAGCAGGAATTTTATGAGCAGTAAAGAGATAGATATCGACGAAATAACCGAAACGCCGTTCGACCGATCTTACTGGGCCGACCATGAACACCTTCTGGCCGGCTGCTATCCGGGCGACATAGACCCCGAGCTCGCGCGCAAAAAGATCACATATCTTTTAAGATACGGCATCAGGCATATCATCAATCTTATGGAGGAAGGCGAACGCGACAGATATTACAACGAATTCGCGCCTTATGAGAACACCTTAAAAAAAGCGGCGGAGTCCCTCAAGGTCGATGTGACATGTAATCGCCACCCTATAAAAGATTTCGGCATAGCGCCGCCCGAAAAGATAAGGGAGATCCTCGACGAGATCGACGCAAAGGTAAGCGAAGGAAAAAGGGTTTATATTCACTGCTGGGGCGGGATCGGGCGGACCGGCATGATCGTCGGCTGTTATCTTGTAAGGCACGGATACGCGGACGGAGCGAGCGTCATAGATAAGTTAAAGGAACTCAGGGCCAATATCAGCAACGGTTTCATAGCCTCCCCCGAATCGGCGATGCAGAAAGAGGTCGTCAAAAACTGGAAATTCGGCGAGTGAGCCGACGGCATGATACAGCTCATAAAACGCCGCATCCGGCATGATTTTTTAATTTGCCGGCGCCGGTTTAAAAATCTTAAAAATTTCAATATTATAAAAATTTAATATTATAATTTATAATGCAAAAGAAGGAGATCATCATGAAAGCACTATTCAAACGGCCGTTATTGTTATTTTTATCCACCGAGCTGTTTTTTTCGCTCTCACTGGTTTTTTCAGCGGTTTTATCGCCAATTTTAATTATGCCGGCCCTCGCCGCCGAAAGCGAAAGCCGGAAGCACGAGATCGATATATTCGTCGATAAGGCCATGGATAAAGATCCTTCGACGGCCGGAATGATAAAGGCCATGGACGAGGGCGAAAAATTGTGGGATGCCGAGCTGAATAAATATTATAAACTTCTGTCCGAAAAGATGGATAAAGAATCGAAAGCGGAGCTGAAAAAAGCACAGCTTGCCTGGATAACCTTCCGCGACGCCGAATTCGCAATGATCGCCGATATTTACTCGAAACAGGAAGGCACCATGTACCGCGTCATAGCGGTCAGCTTGCGCATGGAGGTCGTGAAAAGAAGAGCGCTTGACCTGAAAAATTTATACCAGGAGCTTTTCGTCATAAAATAACCAGTACTTTATAAAACCTTTAGTCTCAACTCTCGATTTTAAATAAACCCGGTTATACATGTATAAAATCATCCTGTATTAAAATATTAAGTTTTAATTTAGTTGAAAATTATCATTTACTGTGCTAAAATATTTATACACTATGATTTTTAATACTAAAATAAAAACCATATTTCTGCTTGTATATTTATTTTTCTGGCTCTCCGCTGCCACTCCGCATGCGCAGGGTCAGAGCGGCATATTGAGCGAATCCGATCAGAAATGGCTTTCAGAACATAAAGAAGAACTTATCTTCGCCCCCGACCCGGCATACGCGCCTTTCGAATTCTTCGATTCAAAATCAGGCATTACAAAAGGCCTCGCACACGAATATATAAAAGCCATCGAAAAAAGGATCGGCGTGGAATTTAAAACGGCCATGGCGAATTCTTTCAAAGATATACTCAACATGGCTAAAGAAAAAAAAATCGCCATAGTCAACGCGGCGACCGCGACCCCTCAAAGAAGCGAATACCTTCTTTTTACAGACCCCATACTTGAAATAAAGAACGTGATACTCGTCAGAAAAAATGTGACGGGCGATCTTACCCTGGACGGCCTTAAAGACAAAAAAATATCCGTGGTCAGCGGTTACGCCGTCGCCGAGTATCTTCATAAAAATTATCCCTCCTACTCGTACGATCCGGTCCCTACCGATCTTAACGCTCTTCTTAACGCCGCCTACGGCATCTCGGACGCCGCCATAATAGACCTGGCTACGGCCTCCTACATGATCGAAAAAGAAGGAATCACCAATTTAAGGATCGCCGGCGACGCGGGTTACCCTGTCAAACTCGCCATAGGCTCGCGCCGCGACATACCCGAGCTCAACGCCATATTGAACAAGGCGTTAAAAGATATCGACGAAACCGAACGGAAAAAAATTTACCGCAGATGGGTGCATATCGACGAAAGTAATATTTTTGAAAGCCGCACTTTCTGGGCGATAGTTTTATCGATCGTCATTTTTTTCACGATCACCGGTTCATTGATCCTCGTCTGGAACCGCCAGCTTAAAAAACAGGTGGAGATAAGGACGGCCGACCTCCGCGAGGCGCGCGACAGAGCCGAGACCGCCTGCAAAGCTAAATGCGCTTTTTTGGCGAATATGAGCCATGAGTTAAGGACTCCCATGAACGCAATAATAGGCTTTTCAAGCGTTCTTTCCTACGGCAGACTGACGGATGAACAAAAAGAGTGCGTCGAAATGATAAAATCTTCGTCCGTCCATCTTCTCGAGCTTATCAACGATATGCTTGAATTCGCAAGGCTCGAGGCTAAAAAAATTACGTTGAATATAAAACCTTTCGACATAAGAGATCTGGTTAAAAACTCAATATCGCTTTTAAACGAACAGTTGAAAAATAAAAACATCAAATTATTTTACGAGATCGATTCATCCATAGATTATAATTTATACGGCGATCCGCTGAGAGTAAAGCAGATATTGCTCAATCTTCTTACCAACGCCATAAAATTCACGCCGGCGGGTAAAATCATAATAAAAGCGGCAGAAATTGAAAAAACCGATAAAACGGCCGTAATAGCCCTGAGCATCATCGACGAAGGCATCGGAATACCTTCCGACAAGATCGACGAAATATTCGAAATGTTTCACCAGCTCGATAATTCATCGACCAGGCGCCACGGCGGAACGGGGCTCGGGCTTTCCATAATTAAAGGACTCGCTGAGTTGATGAACGCAAAGATCAAGGTAAAAAGCGAGGTCGGAAAAGGCAGTTCATTCACGGTAGAAATTCCCTTTGAAATATTTTCAGATCAATTAAAAGTTGCCTCAGAAAATGTTTTTACTCAAGACGTTTACAAAAAAGACAGTTCAATTAGTATAATTCTCGCCGAAGACGACGAAGCCAGCTGCCTGCTGCTGAATTCCCTTGCAAAGCGCTTCGGATGGAACATAAAGATAGCGGGCAACGGCGCGGACGCGGTCGAACTTTATCTGGCGGGCGGATTCGACGTCATACTGATGGACGGCCAGATGCCCGAAATGGACGGTTTTGAGGCCACCATGAAAATTAGGGAGCTCGAGGCGGGAACCGGAAAGCGGATCCCGATAATAGCCCTGACGGCTTACGCTATGGAAGGCGACAGAGAAAAGTTCATCGCGGCCGGAATGGACGATTACATCACCAAGCCGATAGACAATATAGATACTTTTTATAATACCGTCATGAAATATATCGCTAAAAAACAGGCGCGAATCGTGGAAAAACCGCTGTAAATAATCGAGCGCTAAATATATTTTTCCATCCGGATGTCTTTGTACCAGCTCCCCTGCCAGCATGTAAACTTTTCGATAACACCGAGCTCGATATAACCCATATTTCTGTACAGCCCGATCGCGTTATGGTTGAACTCGAAAACGCCGAGTTCGATCCTGCTCAATTTAAGTTTCCTGCATTCATCTTCGATGAAACCTATCGCCGTTCTTCCGATCCCGCGGCCGCGAAATTCCGGCCTGCCGATCGTGATGCCGATCCAGCCTGTATTTTTGACCTTTTTTAATAATTGCGGCGGGTCGATCTGTATCGAGAACTCGCCGGCCGCAACGCCGTCGGCGAGTATCATATAATGATATGCGCCGGTTCTCGCATGGACATGGTCTAACAACTCTTCCGCAGTGACGTCCGGAATGCCTCCGCCCGTAAAATCAGGTGTGGCAAGGTGTTTTATTGACTCGTCGTTTGCCCACCCGGCGATAAGGATAAAATCGGCGAGCGTATCCTGATCGACTTTTCTGTATGTGATTTCCATGCTATCCGGCCTCCGTGTCAGATTTATTTTTACGTTCGTAATTATATACAATCGAGAGTTTAATTTCAAGCCGCAATTTTGATTAATTTTGAAAAATTATGAAATTTTTTTTGACTTTAAAGAACGGCGGGTGTATAATTAAGATGTATTTCTGCTTTAACGGTTAAGCAAAAATAAATGGCCGGATAACATACCATGCTGCCGGAAGCGGCCGAATATATGGCCTGTAATCCGCTCTGGTGAAAAATAACATCAAAAGTATCAGAAGGAGATAATTATGACCGATAAAAACCCTACCCATGATCTGGTTAAAAAAGCCTACGGCGAAGTTGCAAAAAAAAATACGTCCTGCTGCGGGCCATCTTCCGGTTCGTCGTGCTGCTCGACGGATAAAAGTTATATCATAGAGGATCACATAATCCCCGAATCCGAAATGGGTTTGTCATGCGGCAATCCGCTCGCGTTCTCGATGATAAAAAAAGGCGATACCGTCATAGATCTCGGCTCGGGCGGCGGAAAAGACGTTTTCATGGCGGCGGAGATCGTCGGAAGCGAAGGCCGCTCGATCGGAATAGACATGACGCATGAGATGCTCGAACTCGCCAACAGGAACGCCGTAAAATTCACCGAAAAAACCGGCCTGAGCAACGTCGAATTCCGCGAAGGTTATATTGAAAAACTTCCCGTCGAAAATAACACCGCCGACGCGGTCATTTCAAACTGCGTTATCAATCTTTCGACCGACAAGCAGGCGGTTTTCAACGAAATCTACCGCGCGCTCAAAAACGGCGGCAGCATGATAGTATCCGATATCGTCCTCGAAAAGCCGCTTTCGGATGAAATGAAGAATTCAGAAACTCTTTATTCCGCATGCGTGTCGGGCGCGCTTCTGCGCGGCCAATATTTAAAATGCATTGAAAACGCCGGATTTAAAAACATCAGAATATTGAGCGATAAAAAATACTGCGTAACCCAGGTCGGAAGCGATCCGATCACCGGCGAAGTAAAAGACGAATTAAAAGACTGCGCTTCCAGCATAACGGTCGCGGCGCAAAAATTCGTGATTTCATGTTGCTGCGGAGGAAAATGCTGATAACAGGCGCAGGGCGGCATAATAAATTCAACAACCGCCCTAATGAATAATTCCGGAGGACAAATTGAAAGAAGCAGCCGATATTTTTAAAGCTTTATCAGAGGAATGCAGATTGCGGATCCTGGCGATGCTCGCCGACGGCCGCGAAGTCTGCGTATGCAAACTGACGGAAGTCCTGAAATCGACCCACTCTAAAACCAGCCGCCATCTGGCATATTTAAAACGCACTAAAATAGTCGCGTCAAGGCGGAAAGGCCAGTGGATGTATTATAAACTTAACGATAAAACAGTATCCGGAACCGGGAAACTGCTTAACGCGATAAGGCCTTTTATAACAGAAACCGCGCAGGGCAAAAAGGATGTTAAAAAACTTCGTGAGTTGGAAGAAACCGGAGAATGCAAAACCGTTAAAAAAAATTCATAATTCACAATTTTCAGTTCACAATCATTAGTTTATAGTTTAATTTATAATTTTCAGTTTGTAATTATATTCATAAAACAAGAAGGAGTTTTAGATGAGTGACAGCGTTTCTTCGAAATTATCGTTTCTGGACAGGTATCTGACCTTATGGATTTTTCTTGCGATGGCGGCCGGAATCGGCGGCGGCTATGCGTTTCCGCAGATCAACGATCTTTTGATGAAGTTCTCGATCGGCACGACATCTATTCCCATAGCGGCCGGCCTCATCCTGATGATGTATCCGCCGCTGGCAAAGGTTAAATATGAGCAACTGCACGAAGTATTCAAAAATTATAAAATACTCGGCCTTTCGCTCGTGCAGAACTGGCTGATCGGCCCCGTGCTGATGTTCGTTCTCGCCATAGCGTTTTTAAAAGACTTTCCCGAATATATGATCGGGCTTATATTGATCGGCCTTGCCCGCTGCATTGCCATGGTCATAGTGTGGAACGATCTGGCGAAAGGCGATACCGAATACGCGGCCGGGCTCGTGGCGTTCAACTCTATATTCCAGGTGCTTTTCTATTCGCTGTTTGCGTGGATATTCGTAACCGTGCTTCCGCCTTACTTCGGGTTGAAGGGCGAATATGTCAACATATCGATAAAAGACATCGCCGTCAGCGTTTTTATATACCTCGGCATTCCTTTCATCGCCGGCATGATAACGCGCTTCACGCTTATAAAGGCAAAAAACAAAGAATGGTATGAAAAATCCTTCATACCCGCAATAAGCCCGCTGACGCTTATTTCGCTTCTTTTCACGATCGTGGTGATGTTTTCGATACAGGGCCAGAAGATAATATCTCAGCCTATGGAAGTCGTATTGATCGCGATCCCTCTTCTAATCTATTTCGTCGTGATGTTCTTCGTGAGCTTCTATCTGAGCATGAAATTCAACGCCACTTACGAACAATCGACCACGCTTTCTTTCACGGCCGCCAGCAATAATTTCGAACTTGCAATAGCAGTCGCCGTCGGCGTTTTCGGAATAAAACACGGCGCCGCCTTCGCGGCCGTCATCGGGCCGCTCGTCGAAGTTCCCGTCATGATAGCGCTCGTCAACGCGGCGTTCTGGTTCGGCAAAAAATATTTCAAACGCGATATCGCGGTTGAAATCAATAAATGTAACTGCTGATTTTAGTGGAGGTATCAAATGAATTTTCTCAAAAAGATTATGCGGTATCATATTATATATAATGGCTGCCGTTAATAAAGGATAAAATATGAAATTTAAAGTGCTTTTCGTCTGTACTCACAACTCATGCCGTTCGCAAATAGCGGAAGGGCTTATGAACGCTTTACTCGGCGATAAATACGAAGCCGCGAGCGCTGGGACCGAACCATCGAAGGTAAATGAAAACGCTGCCGCCGCTTTAAAAGAAATCGGAATAGACATATCGGGCCACCGTTCAAAAAATATAGATGAATTTAAACCCTCTGATTTTGATTTCGTCGTTACTGTCTGCGACAGCGCGAAACAAGCGTGCCCATATATCGCAGGCGCCAAAAAAATGATACATAAAAGCTTTATAGATCCTTCGAATACGCTCGGAACTTCTGAAGAAATAGCCGCCGGATTTCGGAAAACGCGCGATGAGATCCGGGCCTGGCTTATTGAATATTTTAAATAAAACTTATACATTTTTACATTTTTTTTAATAACAAATAAATAAAGCGAGGGGTGATCATGTGAGTGAAGAATTTAAAACGGTCTATATTAAATCCGAATGGCTGAGAAATTTTATCAGCGAGCACGGCAAGGCTTTTTATGTGTTTCAGGTAGTCACGATAGTCGGATGATGAAGCGCATATAAAGGCCCGTGCGGCTTTTCAACGCTTCCCGAAAATTCCCTGCCAGGAATGAATCCGATGCCGCTCGATCTTCATCATTTCAAAAGCGCGGAGGACGGCTTCGATATCTTCATCGAAGACGCTTGCATGAAATCTAATTTTTTCGAAAATGACGAGCAGGAATTCAATCTCGAAGGTTTTGGAAAATTCAGAATCGGTTTACAAGCTCCGGAAAATTAAAAGGTTAAACTATCGCGCCGCCTTTCAGGATATATATATGATGGGCAGATCGATACAACACAGCCCGGTAGTCATAAAGTTCCAGAAGAAATTTCATGGCACTTAAAAATGCAACTATACCTTCATTTTTCGGATAACATTTCACATATTTCATCGATATTTTTTGAAATCTTTTCGTTGTTATCACCTGTTTTTGAATCGTGTAAAATTTTTAATATTTCTATGTTAATAAAAGTTGAACGTATGGAAGAATAAATGAAATATACCGTCAGCATGAGCCAGAACGATGATATATACACGCGGTTCATACTTATTATGCCTTTCAGTAATGGATTCGGGGTCGAAATCGGTAAATTCGAATCGATCAAGAGAACCCCGATGACGGAAAAAATCGACAAAATGATTCCAGAAATTATAGGACTGCAAAAATAATACCCGATCATATTGTCAGGATCAAGCAATCTTATAGACTTTAAAAATTTTTCGTTAAATTTGTCATTGAAACGGAAGTCATGGTAATAAGCGATCCGGAAATTATGGAAACGAAACAAACGCAGTTGGAACATATAAATTTATAATCATATTCCGCGATATCGAACCTGAAAAAAATTGAAAATATCATCAAAAGACACGAAAAAATTTCAGGCACCCACAATTTGTAATAACTTTTCAACCGTTTTTCTCCTTTTTGTCAGGTTATGCGACAATAAATCCAAACTTAATTATTTATAAATTTTCGTGACGCAATATTGAAATTAAAAGCCAGAACCCTAAAATACTCGCGATAGAAAATCCTGCAATTCCGATAATCGGTATTTCATTCCATAAAGGCGGTATTTTTGAATGTATGACTATCGAAGAGCCTATTACCAATGACGCTAAAACGACTGAAAAAGCTAGTTTATTTGTGGTTCGCTCATATGTTGTAAGCATATGTTCAACGCCTTTATGCTCGATGTCCATTTTCAATTTTCCGTATTTGATTTTGTCTATTATTTCACTGATCTCGGAAGGCAGATCTCGCGATAAAATCGCCAGATCTGTCGCCGAATTAAATATATCACCAGCTAATTTAAACGGATCGAGCCGTTCACGTATCATTTTTTCAGCATACGGTTTTATATGTTCTGAAATATTGAATTTTTTATTTAATTTTTCCCCGTTTGCCTGAAGAATTATTAACGCCCTCAATAGCAGATAAAAATCAGGCGGCATTTTCAAACGGTTTTCTATCAGGATTGTAATAAGCGTATTCAACATCGTCGCCATATCTATGTAAGCCAGCGATTGATAAAAATGTCTTTCTATCAATTCACTTACCTGCGATTCTATGAGCGCAAAATTTATATTTTCATCGCTTTTTACTGAAAATTTAATTAATGTTTTCGCGATTTTTCCCGCATCGTGGTTCGCCACGCCAATTATTATGGATGATAAATGCTCGTGAGCGGATTTCGTTATGAGTCCCATCATTCCGTAATCAAGAAAGCATATCAGGTTATCGCCTAAAACCATCATATTCCCTGGATGCGGATCGGCATGAAAAAAACCATGCTCGAATATCTGTTTTAAAATCAGGTTCGCTCCGCGGCTTGCTATGATTTCAAGTGATAAACCTCTTCCTTTTATCTTCTCGATTTCAGATATGTTGATGCCATCGATAAATTCCATCGTAAGTATGATTTTAGTCGAATAATCACGATAACATTTTGGGACATAAATTTCGGCGTCATTTTGAAAGTTAAGTCGAAATTTTTCCATATTCGAGGCTTCGAACGAAAAATCTAATTCCTTGAGCATGCTTTTTTCAAATTCTTCGACGATACCTTTAATATCCATCCGTTTAAATTCCTGATCATAATTTTCAAGAAGCCCCGCCAAATCCTTCATGATCTCGAGATCGACTTCTATAATTTTTTTTATTTTTGGCCGTTGCACTTTAACTACGACTATTTGGCCATCATGTAGAACGGCTTTATGTACTTGTGCTATAGATGCCGCGGCGATCGGCTCATCGATAAAGTCCTTAAACAACCTGGTTATTGTGTCGCCAAGTTCTTTTTCAATGATTTGAGCCGCTTCTTCGCTTGAAAATGCTTGAACCGAATTTTGAAGTTTTTCAAGTTCATTAAGAAGTTCGGCCGGAATTAAATTAGGCCGGTTGCTTATAGTCTGGCCAAGTTTAATAAAAGCGGGACCAAGTTCTTCAAGGATCATTCTTATTCTTTGCCATATTGTTTTTTCGGCTTCAGCCAGTTTAAGTTCGTTTGTGTTTTTTGGTCTATTAAATTCAAAAATTTTATCGATTTTTGTTCTTGATATAAAATCGCCAAAGCCGTGTTTCGCCAACACGCTCAATATTTCAATATAGCGATTAGCATGACGATAGGTTTTTAATATCCCGCTTTTTTTTAAACTCATTGTCGCTCCACCTGTTTATCTTGTGTTAAACTTTGTAATTTGGAAACCCGGCGTTCAAGATCGTTATATTCGGCTCGTGTCGGCACATCGAGTTTCGTCAGCGTCTCGCACGTCAATCTGATCACAAGTTCGTCCATGTTTTTTTTTGAATTTTTAATCTGTTCGAGAAGTTCTGTGATCACTTTTTGTCCCTCGTCTTCCGAAACTCTGGCATCTTCAGATATTTTTTTCGTGAATTCGTTTATTTTTTCCTTAGTAATCGAGGTAATTCCCACTCCCATTAAAAAAACATTTTTCAATAAATCTATCATAATTGTCCCTCCTTATTTTATACCCGGAATTATATAAAGTCAATATAATTAACCCTTTTTTTCGATTATGTATTTAACGGTTTGGTCCATGGTCGTAATTTTTCCCTCCTGATCTTCCGGAATTTCAATATCGAATTCATCTTCAATAGCCATTATTATTTCAATAACGGCAAGAGAATCGGCCCCCAGATCATCCGTGAAATTTGAATTTTTTCTTATTTCAGATTCATTAACGCTTAATTTCTCAACGACTATTTTCATAACTTTTTCATAAACGCTTTCGTAAGTCAGCTCCACAACTTTACCTCCTTTTTCTTTCAAAATTTTTATCACTTCTTTATTTTATTTGCCGGTAACCTGCAAATAAGTCGTTTCGTTGATTCTGTAATTTACTTTCGCATCCACGAGTTTGTCCGCTTCCTGTTGAAGCATCGCCTGAGCTTCAAGCAAGTCAGACACCGTCACAAGGCCGTTCTGATAACTATCGTTATTTACCTTTAAGTTTTCCTCGGCCTGCGCTTTTGCTTCCTCGCATATCATAACCTGTTTACGGGCGTCATTGAGGTCGCACCAGGCCTTCTTCATTTGAACCAGAAGCAGATTCGACGATTCAATCCGATTGTTTTCAGCCATCTTTTCTTTCTGTTCACGCTCTTTGAGAGTATGCGACGCTTCATGCCAGTCCGAAAGCGGAATTTGCACGGCGGCATAAACGAAGCGGTTGTTTGACTTGCCTGATTCGTCGATATTCATATACATTCCGCCGCCGCCTACGACGACCTGCGGCATATACTCTCCCCGTTTGAGACGGGTCTGCAAATCTTCCGCTTCGACGGATTTTTTGAGCAAATGATATTCCGCACGGCTGCTCAACGCTTTATTATTATCAACATAAAGTTTCTCCGGTTGAAAATTATTAACCAGGTTATATTCGAGTCTGTATTGAGTTTCATCCGCAATCCCGATATATTGCGCAAAAGCCATCTTCGCTATAGTTATTCCATTTTCAAGTTTTGATCTTTTTAACTCAAGTTCGCTTTGCTTGAGCTTCACTTTTAAAACATCGTTTTTCATGACAACCCCTGATTGATAGGCGTCTTCGACTTGTTTTCGTAAACTTGAAATCAGTTTATCGAATCTTTCGATCGTTGAAAGTTTTTCATAGAACGACACGATCTGCCAGTATTGTTCTTCAGTTTTTAACATTACTTCATTATTAGAAAGCCTGCTCTTGAACTTGCTGACTTCCACGCCAAGGCCGGCAAGTTTGTTTCCGTTCTTTATTCTTCCGCCCGTATAAACCGGATAAGTTACGGTGACGGTTCCAATGTCAGCCCTTTTCAGCATGCCGAGCGACATCGGCGGGAAAAACGCGAATTGCGACGCTGAGGCCAGATTCGCAAGGTTGCCGTCATAGACCGGAAGATTGCCTCCATTCAATCCTTTTTCAATCATATTCTCGCGGGCGCGAAATGACATCGTGCCGGCGCTTATATTGGGATAGTATTTCGTTCTCGCGGCCCGCCTGATCTGATCGGCGGCTTCGATTTCAAGACGGCTGTTTTTCATTTTAGCGTTATTCGCAAGAGCGAGTTCCTTGCATTTTTCGAGCGTCAGTGCTTTGGCAAGCTGGATTTCACCGCTTGACGCATCCAAAGCCGGCCCGGTCTCCGCGCGGGCCTCACTTTCCGGCATTTGACAGCATGAAGTGGTAAATATAAATAGTAATGCCGCTATGCGGAATAAATGTGCGGTTATTTTCATTATAGACACCTCTCAGATTATATTTTTTTTAGTTTATTCGTGAGCGCTTACGGGCTGACTCGAAGGCGTTTGATCTTTCGCGGAACCGGCCACCGCAGAGTAAAGAACGGGTAGCACGTGGAGCATTACGACCGTGGAAGACATCAATCCGAAGCATACGACCGTAGCCAGCGGCCCCCATAGCGGTGAACGGGCTATAATCATCGGGATCACGCCGATCGCGGCCGCGGCCGCCGTCAGAAAGATCGGACGCATGCGTCGCTTGCCAGCCGCAAATGCGGCATCCGCAATCGTGAACCCCTGGTCCCGGTAAAGCTGTTCGGCGTAGTCTACGAAAATAATTCCGTTACGAACGACCATCCCTGAAAGACTGATTATGCCTACGAATGCCGTAAAACCAAACGGATAATCAAGTATCAATAAACCAAGCACGGAGCCCAATATACCAAGCGGCATCGTAAACATAATGAGCAAAGAAAGGCTTATTTTTCTGAATTGAAAAAGAATAATAAAAAAAGTCAGAACGGTGCTTGAAAATAATGAAACCGCCATTGGACCATAATTCTCGATTTCACTTTCAATTTCCCCGCCAAAATCAATATTGATTCCATCGGGCAGTTTTATTTCTTTTATCGCGTGTTTAATATTAGAAAACACGGATGAAGCTCTGATTTCTCTTGCGACATCGGCTTTCACAGTCAACGTTCGAATGCCGTTTCGCCTGATTATTCTGCCTTCGGTCCATTCGGGAGCAAGAGCCGCGATTTGACGCACCGGCACTGTCGCTAAAGGCAGGAACGTCGACACATGCTGGTTACGGATATCGTCGGCGCCCGGTCTCTTCGCCTTCTCTCTTTTCAAGATCATTTCAACCGGATGGTCACCCTCCCAGAGCGTGGTCAGCGGAAGGCCGCCAAAGCCCATCGCCAGCGAATACGCGAGCGTTCCCTTCGTCAGCCCTAATCTGTTAGTCTCGTCCTGATTAACGTCCAGCCGGACGCTCTCCAGAGGCTGTTCGTAATCATTCCTGACCCAGACGATTCCATCGGCCGCCTTCATTATTGCGCCAATCCTTGCCGCGACCTCTTTAAGCGTTTTTATATCATCACCCGAAATTCTGATTTCAATCGGGGCGCTGGTACTGGACATCTCAATTTGCTTGAATCGAACATATGCATTCGGAAAGTGGTCTCTCCATTTCGGGCTGTATTCGTTAAGTATATCTTCCGTCGCCTTGTTGGATATCGTATTTACGATAAGCTGCGCGTAGTTTTTCGCCGGAAATTTTGGCGCATATGTCGTATGAAAACGTGGAGAGCTTGTTCCGACAAACGATGTAACGTTCGTGATTCTCTTATCGGCTAATAGCACGGCCTCGAGTTCTTTTACCGTTTTCGCGGTTTGATCGAGGGATTTTCCCTCAGACAGATATATTTCCATCGCGAATTGATTTCGTTCCACGATCGGGAAGAGCTGCCTTGGCACGAAAGCCGCTGTCGCAATCCCCAGAATCACCGCGAAAATACCGAAAACGATGGTTGTTTTCGAAAAATGGAACGCTTTTTCCAGAGTTGCGTTGTACAATGCCTGCAAGCCGTCCAGCAATGACGGCCTTCCTTTTTCTTCCTTTGATTTCAATCCTGTTCTTATGAATTTCATATTCATAATTGGAACGAGGAGCGTAGCTATAAAAAACGAAACGGTAAGCGCCACAGCCACTGTGATAGGCAGCGCCCCGACGAAATCCCCTGCGATGCCTGTAAGAAAAAACATGAGCGGAAAATATGCTATGATGATGGCAAGAGTAGCGGAAAATACCGGAACGGCAAGTTCAACGGCGCTTTTCCGGGCCGCCTCGAGAGGCGACTCTCCGTGGTCCAATTTTTCAAGGTGATTATCGATTACGACTATGGCGTTATCGACAACCATACCAAGCACTATAATCAACGCGGCGAGCGACACCGTATGCAAAGCGATGCCCATGACGCTCAATATATTTAAGGTTATCAATATGGATATCGGAATCGTTACCGCCGCTACCGCGGCTACTTTTAAAGGCAGGAGAAGGAATGTAACTATAATGACGGCGACGACCGCCGTAATAAACTCGAAGAAAAAATGTTCCATGGAAGCCGCCACGACGCGCGGCATACTGACTATTGTATGAATATTGACATTTTCAGGCAAACTTCTGGAAACTTTCGCGATGGCGGCGTCGACTTTTTCTCCGAATTGTACGATATTATTACCGGCCTGCATTTCTAACGATACAAGCAGACATTTCTTGCCATTGACTTCTACGAATGAATCGGGATCCTGGTATTCGCGGACGACTCTGGCGACGTCCTTTACCCTGATAATATTGCCCAGAGGGTCCGCGTAAACGATCTGCTGGGCAATATCCTGTTCAGAGCGATATCGCGGAGGCACATGAACAGGCATAATGATTTTGCCGTTATCGACTTCTCCGGCGTAGCTTATCGCGCCTTCCGTCTTGAGCAGGCCCAGAACCGTTAGTGGCGAAATGCCATATAACGCAAGTTTTTCATCATTGATGTATATAGATATTTGTTCTTTTTGAAGACCGAAACGCCTGATTTTTGAAGTGGCGTCAATTTTGCGAAGCTCGCCTTCGAGCTGTTTTACATACTCCTCGAGTTCCTTGTATGTTTTGTTTTGAGATTCGAGCGCGAGGATAAGAGCGGAAGTGTCCCCGAAATCATTACTGGCGACGAGTGCGAGTACCTCTAATGGAAGTTGAGCCTTTAGTTCATTGAGTCCATCGCGGCACTTCGACCAGAATACATCCGCGAGTTTAATATTTTCGTTCAGTTCTACGAAAACGACCATCACGCCTTCTTTTGAAATCGAATAAGTTTTCTGCTTATTTACTTCTTTAAGGCCGAAAAGATAATTCTCGACTTTTGTGGTAAGCTGCTCTTCTACCTGAAGCGATGAAGCGCCCGGATAGATACCTACAACGATTCCCTGGCGTATAACGAAATCCGGAAACTCCTGACGGGGCATTTGGAACAATACGTATACGCCCATACAAACAAGCGTTATGATCACCGTCCAAACTATTTGTTTGTTATCTATAGCGGCTCCAATTATATGATTAATGAAACCAGAATTGGGATCGTCTTTAGAATTCATTATTAAACCTCGCAAATATTACTCAAAAAAATGCGTTATTAAAAACTTTGTTTTTGATACCGTTTCAATTTACTATTTCGATCGGTGAAAAATCTTCTAATTTGTGATGGCCGGATACTATAACCCGATTTCCGTCCTCGAGACCCTGGAAAATTTCGATTCCCTCCTTGTATAAAGTGCCCGTGTTAACGTATTTTTTTACGGCTCTCATACATGAAATATCAGCAATAAAAAGAAAAGGTTTTCCGGTTTCGTCCACTATAACGGCATCGTTTGGCACCAGTAACGATTTACTTTTTGAAGCCATTATTTTGGAGCTCCCGCCAATCGTCACGCGCGCGACCATTCCGGGCTTTATTTTTCCATCATCATTGGATATGATTATCTTGACTTTATAAGAGTGAGCGAGCGGGTCTGCGACGACTCCGATCTCTTCGACAAAACCCGCACGCATGTTTTTGTCTGACGCATAATCCAGCGCCGGAATGACGATAAACGCTTTTTGGCCTTTCTCTATGAGCGCTATTTCATTTTCAGGAACTGAGATCCTTGTGTATAATTTATCCGTTTTTATTATTGTTATTGCCGTAATACTCGATGATATTCCCGTACCGGACTCTATCGCTTTTCTTCCTATCAGGCCGTCGGCGGTGGCGTACAAAGAGCAGCTTTTCAAATTTTTCATGGCGATTGCGGCGGCCGATCTCGCTTCCTGCAGGCTTGTTTCCACCTCGATCATTTTAATTTCGGGTAACGAACCGCTCTTATACATCTTCTTGAGTCTGCTATATGCGTCCTCGGCCTGCTTTTCCTTCGCAGACGCAATGTCATACCAATTTTTGTAGTTTGTATTATCGAGTGTAGCCAGCAGTTGGCCTGCTTTAACTTTTTCGCCTTCAGATACAAACACCTTCGAAACATTGCCGAGAACTGAAAAACACAGAGGAATCGACTCGGATTCTTCAAGAGTGCCGCAATAAACGAGCTCGCGTTGATATTCTCGTGATTGCACTTCCTTCACTTCGACCTTCGTGGGAATTTTTGAAATGCTGGACGAATCTTTCGACAATTCGTGGCTGCCGGCTGAAACATTATCATTGATAAATATATAACCGCCTGACAATACGATACAGATGAATGAAATTCGGCAAATCTGGAATATGGCGTTTTTAATTTTTTTGTCATGATTTTTGAAAAATCCCTCTGATTGCATAACATCCTCCTTAAAAATTACCGAAGCTTTAATCATGTTTGTTGGACTGAAAATTATCGATATTATTAGAACATATGTTTTAATATTTACAATAAAACCTTTTAAAAAGCATGTTTTCAATAAATTATTTATTAGAACACTAGTTCTAATAATATTATATGGTGTTTTCAAAAAAATGTCAATATATTTTTTAATTTTTTTCGGAAGTTTTGTTGACTTTAAAATATTTTGGTGTTAGAATTAGCATGGATATTAATATTTACGGAGGTACGCAATGTCTAAAAAACTCATTAAGGATGAACAGTCCGTAAATAAAGGGAAAATTTTAAAGGCCGCCGTTGAAGTATTTTTAAAAAAAGGGTATCAGCAAACCACTATTCGTGAAATTTCAACTAAATCCAAACTTTCAACCGGCACGATCTATTTTCATTTTAAAAACAAAGAAGAAATTCTTAAAGACGTGGCTAGAAAAATTGATGTGATAGCAACGGGTCCTTTTTTAGAAAAGACCGACGAAATAAATCCCGTCAAATTTTTAAAGAACGTCAATCTGGAACTTACCGAAGTAATGGCTAAAAATTATGAATTCATACTCTTGTTAATTAATGCAAGCCGTGACGTCACAAACATGAACAGTTTTCTTTATGAACAGTTTAAGGATAAAGCACGCGATCTCACTGAAATGTTCGAAAAATTGATGAAAAAAGGCGTCATCAGACAAATGGATCCCGAAAAAGCCGCGATTTTTACGTTAAGCAATTGTTTTTCAATGGTAATATTAAAAGAAGGCGTTTTCAAAAAGAGCCTTGAAAAATCTTATTACGAAGAAATGCATAAATTTATTCTCGATATATTCGCCAACGGCTTTTTTTTGAAAAAATAAATCTTTTCGCATGTCAAATATTCCATTTTCATATTGTTTTACCGTTCAATATTTGTATTATTGCATATGCAATGTCGTCTATCGAAATAAGACGTTCAGCCCCGCCTTTTTCATAAGCGACCCTGGGCATTCCAAAAACGACTGAAGAGGCTTCGTCCTGGGCCATCGTTCTGGCGCCGGCCCTTCTCATGGCGAGCATTCCGTCCGCGCCGTCGCCTCCCATTCCGGTGAGCATGACGCCGACCGCGTTCGCTCCGACATGAACCGATAACGACTGAAAAAGAACCTCGACCGATGGGCAGTGACCGCAGACCTTATCTCCACGTTTACAGTCGGCCAGATATACGCCTCCCGAACGCACGACTTTCATATGAAACTCGCCCGGCGCGATAAGGACCCTTCCCGGCTTCACCCTGTCGCCGCTTTCGGCCTCTTTGACCTCCATCGCGCAGATACCGTTAAGACTGTCGGCGAAATGTTTGGTGAAACCCGCCGGCATGTGCTGCACTATAACGACCCCCGGCATCGTCGCTGGAAATCTTTTAATAACTTTTCTGATCGCTTCAGTGCCGCCGGTCGATGCGCCTATCGCTATTACCTTGTCGGTCGATTCGGCGAGCGCCCTGCTTTCGATCGAGATAGGCTTCGTATCAGTCTTTCTTTCTTTCTTCCACGCGCTCACGTTGACACCCGAGGCTATTTTGACCTTTTCGCGAAGATCGGCGAGCATGGCGTTGAGATTTCTTGAAACGTCGATGCCCGGCTTTGTGACCACGTCCACCGCGCCGGCTTCAAATGCCTCGATAGTCAGGGCGGCGCCTTTTTTTGTAAGCGCGCTTACGACGACTACCGGGATCGGATTTTGAGGCATGAGACGGCGAAGAAACTCGACGCCGTCCATTCCCGGCATTTCTATATCGAGCGTCAATACGTCGGGGCAAAGCCGCACAATCTTGTCACGCGCGATGAAAGGGTCAGAAGCGGTTCCGACCACTTCCAGGTCCCTGTCCATAGCGAGCCCCTGCGAAAGAATATCCCGGACCAGCGCCGAATCGTCAACCACTAAAACTCGTATTTTTCTGTTAATGGCACCCACCCCCCAAAAATCCTGTATAAACAATTTATTTTTATTACTAGAATTTACCGTATTCCCTGTCATCGAGCGATATTACGTCTTCAGGGTTCCTCAAAACCGCTTTTCTGGACTTTTCCTGAGTGCGCGCATTGGCCATTTTGTGCGGCTGAGAAATTATGTGCTTCATTTCCTGCCTCGCCATTCCTGAATTCGGCGTGACATAGGCGCTTACGATCTTGTCGTGCTTTCTGAGCCTGAATTTTCCGAGCATTTCCTTCAGCTGCGCCGACTGGCCGGAAAGTTCTTCGCTCGCGGAAGCCGACTCTTCGGCGGTAGCGGTGTTCTGCTGCGTTACCTGATCGACCTGCGACAGGCCTTGATTGATCTGGATGACGGCCTGCGCCTGTTCCTTCGAAGCGGACGCGATCTCGCCTATTAAGTCCGTGACTTTTGTCGCTCCCGTGACGATTTCAGTCAAAGCTTTCGAGGTCTCGTCGGCGATCTTCGTTCCATTGTCAGTCTTCTTGATCGAACTTTCGATCATCTCGGCGGTCTCCTTGGCGGCTTTCGCACTTCTCTGAGCGAGGTTTCTGACTTCTTCGGCGACGACCGTAAAACCCTTGCCGTGTTTGCCGGCCCTTGCGGCTTCGACAGCCGCGTTTAACGCGAGCAGGTTTGTCTGGAAAGCTATTTCGTCTATCGCTTTTATAATCTTGGATATGTTCGCGGCCGACTCATTGATATCGGCCATTGCCTTGAGCATCTGTTTCATGCGTTCATTGCCGGTTTCGGCCGAAATCCTGGCGGTCGTCGAAAGCTGGTTCGCCTGGGTCGCGTTGTCCGCGTTTAGTTTCGTCTGGGCGCTGACTTCCTGCATCGAAGATGATACTTCTTCCAGCGAGCTGGCAGCTTCGGTCGAAGACTGGGAAAGCGACTGGCTTGCATCGGAAACCTGCCTTGCTCCGGAATTGATCTGCTCGACGGCCATAGCCACCTGAGATAATATATCGTTCATCGAATCGAGCGTGGAGTTCAGGGCGTTCTTGAGTATCGCGTGATCGCCCTTATAATCGCCGGTTACCGATACTTCGAGATTACCTTTAGCCATTTCTTCAAGGCATTCCCGGGCTTCCTTCACGGGAACGATAACGGCGTCGAGCGTATCGTTGACGCCCCCGATGATCTTTCTGAAATCGCCCATGTGCTTTGCGGCGTCGGCGCGGGTCGAAAGCTTTCCGTCAACCGCGGCTTTGGCCAGCATATTGGCGTCGGCGGCAAGCGCTTTGATAGAATCGACGGAACGTTTTAGAGCGTTCGAAAGCGTTTCGAATTTTTGTTTTATTCCCTGTACATCTTTGTCGCCTGCATTTACGTTGAAATCACAATCAAGGTTTCCTTCGGCTATTTTTTTGAGGTTCGAATCAAGGCGCGCGACTTCCTGGTCCTGATAATCGGCCATTTTCTTCAGCAGGCGCTCGTTACTCTTTATCTGAGTTTGATCAACGACGAATTCAAGGGCGCCGACTATTTTACCGGATGAGTTTTTAATGGGAATACCGTTGTAAGCGATATCGAGATTAAAACTTCCGGGATGCGCGTCCGTCTGACTGGACACTTCGCTGTTTTGCTGCATCGCCTGCGCGCATGCGCATTTAGGGGTTTTACAATCGCTGGTTTTAAAAAAGTCGTAACACTTCGTTTTATTATTTAAAAGCGATTCGCGGGTTGTGTTGCCAAGAGAAGCGCCAGCCTTATTTATAAACTGAAGTTCATAAGAATCGTCAATGGTAATAACCGGCGAGGGTATGCTGTCGATCACTCCGACCATTGAATCCAATGTTAAATTAAAAGCCCTGACGACTTCCTCGAATTCGAAATTCACTTTGCTTAAATCTGCGCGCGCGTTGAGTTTACCTGTTGTAATAGCCTCGGTCAGTCTCTTAGCGCCATCGACAAGGCCGTTAATGATATTTTTGACGTTAAGAGTTAAAAACCATCCTATGATTATTGCAAGGAATATTCCGAATCCGAGCGCGTAAAACATATTGTTTTTTGCATCTTCAAAATCGGCATCGACTTTTTTAGACATCCTGGCCGCTTCCTGGATGTTAATATTGGATAATTCGTCAAGCATTTTGCCGGTCTCGAGGAATATTTTTCTGTTTTCGATAGAAGCGTTATAAGCTTTATCGTCGAGTTCCACGACTCTGGTGTCTTCTAGCCTGGCGCCGGACACAATTAATTTTTCCTTTTCCCTGGACATGGATACGATTTCTTCGGCGCCTTTTTTCCATTCATTATATTTAGGGACGAACTCGTTCCATATTTTCTTTTCCGTTTCGACCTTTGGAAGCGGTTCGTAAATTTTCCAGGCGTCGGCCGCGGCTTTAAAAGCGTTTTCGATGTAGTCGACCTGCGCCTTCATTATTGCCGGGTCGGCGGACATTTTTACGTTGATCAAACCGCGTATGCCTACGATCACGTCGCCCTGTGAAATCTGCATTTCAAGCATAGACTTGACGCCCGGAAGATTGATATCGGTTATTACATCCGTCGATTTCATTATAGAACCCATGCCGGAATATCCTGAATAGCATACGAATGAAGCTATCGCCGTTAAGAAAACGAACGCCAGAATTACTTTGGTTCCCAGTTTCATATTTGAAAACATATTTTTGCCCCCTATTATCTTTTATTTTTACAGCCTCATTAATTTACGCATAATTTCTATGCGCCCGCCGATTTTAACGCTTCCTCGACTCCGTATAAAATTTTGTCGGCGTTCAATAATATCTTGACCTGGTCGCCGACCTTGCCCATTCCCTGAACGAAAAGGCTCGACGAATCCTTCTTGACCTTCGGCGGCGGCTCAATCTCTGATTTTTGTATGTCGAGCACCTCCGAAACCTGGTCAACGATGAGCCCTACCGGCTGATCGCTGATGTTGATGACGATTATGCAGGTACGGTCGTCGTATTTGCGCTCCTGCATGTGGAACCTCAACCGAACGTCCATGACCGGAATGACTTTTCCGCGAAGATTGATGACGCCTTTAACAAATTCGGGCAGGTCGGGAACGCAGGTGACGTGCTGAATTCCTATTATCTCGGTAACGTACCTGATCTCGATTCCATATTCCTCGTTGCCGAGAACGAATGTAAGAAACTTGTTCTCTTGAGTGTCCTCATCCTGTTCAAACTCGTCGTCGAGAAGTTCGGTATCGACTCTTTCTTTCTCTTTTTCTTTTACACCTGTAGCCATGTCACACCTCCATATAGATTTGTTTACGCCGTTTGCATTACTTTTTTAACGTTTTTACTATCAACGCAAAGCCTGTTGCCCGTTTCGACGGCGTTGATCAGATCGCCGATGTCGAGTATGATGCTGATGTCTCCGCCGCCAAGGATCGCGCAGCCTGAAATGCCCTGGACATGGCCTAAGTAAGCGGGCAGGCCCTTGATGACTATCTGCTGCTGGCCGATGAGTTCGTCCGCGAACAGGCAGCATTTTTTTTCGTTGTTTTCGACTATTATCAAAAGGCCGTCGGTAAGTTTATCAAAATCCGGGTTCACATCGTAAAGCTCGTGGATCCTGATCACGGGAAGCAGCTCGCCGCGGATGCGAACTATCTCCATTCCGTCGGGGTTCACCGTTATCTGTTCGGACTTCGGTTTTATCGATTCGCAGATCGAGTTGATCGGAATCGTATAATGCGAGCTCCCAACGCGGATCACCATTCCCTCGATAATCGCCAGAGTCAGGGGTATCCTGAGCATTATCATCGAGCCGTGCCCGGACTTCGTCCTGATGTCGATTTTGCCGCGCATCTTTTCAATATTCTTTTTAACGACGTCCATACCCACTCCGCGGCCGGATATGCTGGTGACCTTCTCGGCCGTCGAAAAACCGGGTTCGAATATAAGTTTCCAGACTTCTTCATCCTTCATTCCGGGGGCGGTTTCTTCACTTACAAGGTTTTTTTCGACTGCTTTTTTCAATATTTTTTCACGGTCGAGGCCCCTGCCGTCGTCTTCGACCGTTATCCAGACCTCTCCGGCCGAGTGTTTGGCTTCGAGTTTTATATGCCCGGTTTCTTCCTTGCCTGCGGCCGCCCGCGCCCCGGAACTTTCAAGTCCGTGATCGACGGAATTTCTTATGATATGGATCAGCGGGTCAGATATTTGTTCGATTATAGTTTTATCGACTTCAGTTTCTTCACCGGCGATCTCGAGGGCGACTACTTTTTCCGCTTTAAGCGAAAGATCACGCACCAGACGCTCCATCTTATGGAAAGTCTGCGCGATCGGGATCATGCGCATTGAAAGCGCGACTTCCTGGATATTGCGCGTGATTTTATCGAGTCCGATCGCGGCCTTTTCAAATCTCGGGATCTGAAGTCCTTTCAGATCGGGATTTTTGGCGACCATCGTCTCGGATATAACGAGTTCTCCGACCAGGTCTAAAAGCATATCGAGCTTTTCTATGTCGACGCGTATGACCTGCTGACTTGCGTTGACCGGCTTTTGAGAATGCGTTTCGCCGATTTTTATTCCGCCGCCTTTTGCGGAGGTTCTATCGTCCGCGCGTACTATTATCTTTTCCGCGGCGTCTCCGCCGGAACCAGACACGGCCACGCCTTGCGTTGTCATTGGATTTGTTTCCGGTTCAAACGGTTCATTATTTAAAAGCCGCTTTACGTTTGTTCTTAAAAAATCTACCGCCGCGAGGAGTTCTGAAATGGTTATTTTGTCGGGCGCCGTCTCTTTGGAGCGTATCCCGTCCAACACGCTTTCCGCCATATGACTCGCTTTTTCAAGATCCGAAAATCCGAAAAATCCGGCGTTGCCTTTAAAACTGTGAATCGCGCGGAACGCATTAGTAGCCAGTTCTAAATTGTCCGGAACTTTTTCAAACGCCAGAAGCATTATCTCGGCTTCCTCGCAAAGTTCAAGCGATTCATCGCAAAATTTTTTTATCATTTCCGGAGTTATCGTTAAGTTAAGGTTTTCAAAATTATCCGATGATTTAAAATCCGTGAATCCGGCTTCCGATATTTCCACGGAAGCGTTTTTTCCGCGTCCATCTTCGATTTCGGCCATATCCGCTTTATAGTCTTTCGCTATATCGGTTATCATATTTTTAAGTGCGCAAACTATCTCGCCGGCTTCATTCACATGAACATCCTCGCTGTCCTGAGATTCAACCGTGTCAAGGACCTTTCTGACAAAATCGCTCGCGTGGCAGAAAAGATCTACATGCGCCTCGTTTAATTTTTCACTGCCGTTTCTGAAAATCTCAAGAAGGGTTTCCGCCTCGTGCGTAACGCTTATGATGGTATGGATGTTCACGAATCCGGCCGAACCCTTTAATGAGTGAAAAAGCCTGAAAATAGAGTTTATGACTTCGTTGTCGACTTTCCCCGACGAAGCGACGCTTTTTTCAAGCGCGATGATCTGAGGTTCCACGTCGTCTAAGAGTTCGCGGCTGCTATTTATAAATTCCTGAAGATAAACTCTTTGGTCATTGGGGTCGTCTGATATCTTTATCATAAAAAAGCCTCCGCTCATTTCTGTTATATGATCTGCATCTCTACGGGTTCCGCCGCTATCGTCGGGTTCAATTTTTTTTGCGCCAGAATCTTTTCGGCGATCTGCATGACGGTTTGAATTTTATTCTGCTCATAAGGTTTGGTAATATATGCTATAGGATAGGTTTTAGATGCTTTTGAAATTATATTCTGATCGTCATACGCGGAGACGAAGACTATTAATACTTCTTTATCGTTTTCCCGGATCTCTTTCGCCGCGCTGATTCCGTCAATTTCACCTATAAGTATTATATCCATGAATATGATGTCGGGATTGATTTCTCGCGCGGCCGCTATAGCTTTCGGCCCCGTTGACACATTTACGGCGGCGGCGTATTCCAGATTGTTTAAATAAAATTTAAGTAATTTAGCGCAGAAGATATCGTCTTCAACTATGAGAATTTTCATTTTTGTCTTCATATTTCAAACCCTCGCTTTATATAAGATATTTGGAAAACTGATGTTGCAATACAGGCCTTTTTTTGAAATGAACGAAATGCTTCCCTGCAATTGGTCTTCGACGATCGAAATGATCGAATCCATTCCCATTTTTCCGTCATTGCGGCAGTCAAAACCATGAGGCAGGCCGACGCCGTCATCGGAATATCGCAGATTGATCGTAGAATCCTTTATACTTATCGATAATGATATTTTTCCATGCCTATCGTCCGGAAAAGCGTATTTCAAAGAATTAGAAACCAGTTCATTTAGAACCAATCCGCATGGAGTGGCAATATCGATTATTACTGAAATATTTTCAATATTAAGATCGAGCGCTATCCGGTCAGGGGAAATATTATAACTTTTCATCAAAAAATTAATAAGCTCGCCTGCATATTCATTAAGATTAATATTTGAAAGGTCGTTTGATTTATACAACTTTTGATGCACGAGAGCCATTGAATGGATCCTGTTTTTCATGTCCCTGAAAATATTTTTCAAATCACTGTTGTCATTTTTATTTGAATACAGCTCCAGCAGGGCGCATATGACCTGCATATTGTTCTTCGTTCTGTGATACAACTCTCTCAAAAGCGCTTCTTTTTCATGGAGCGCAGCTTTTATTTTTTCTTCGGCTTTCTTTCTTTCCGTGATATTCTCGACGAGTCCTTCAATGTAAGTTTGATCGTCAGATTCGCCTTTTACAAGGCGGGCTTTGAGTGAACCCCACGCTTTTTCACCATTTTTTAGAATAAATTCAGTTTCGTAGTTCTCGACGCTCAATTTTTCCTTTAACCCTTTGTTAAAAGCGATTCGCTCTTCGGGATACGCAAAAAGTTGATGGCTTGAGCTATTGACCGCCTGAATAAATTCGTCTGACGAATTATACCCGGCCATTTTCGCCACCACGGAGTTCGCGGTTAGTATTTTTCCATCAAGTGTCACTTGATAAATCCCTTCGACCGAGTTTTCATAAATGTTTCGGTATTTTTGCTCGCTTTTTTTTATATTTTCTTCCGCGAGTTTATATTCGGTGATGTCCCTGATGCTTTCGATCGCACCTATAATATTGCCGGATTGATCGTGCAGAGGCGAGGCTTTGGCGAAACACCACGCTCCCTTATTGTCATAGAGGGCGTCGCAAAATCCCAGCGCCACGATTGTATCGCCCTCACGGGTAATGTCGGAATATCGCGCCGCGATATTCTCATTATATTTGAGGACCAGATCAATTAACTGCGGCCTGGCTTCTCCATAAAATGGGATTGAATACGTGTAATTGCCGCGGCCGATCATTTCCGAAGCGGGAATGCCGGTCATTTTCTCAATGGCCCTGTTCCAGATGATGACACGCCCTTCATTATCGATGGCTAAAGTGGCGTCCGGCAGGAAATCGATGATGTCCGCCAGTTGCCGCTGGCTCTTTTGCAACGCCTCCTCGGCCAGCTTATGCCCGGTGATGTCCTTCGAGATGCCGAACAGATACAGGGGGTCGCCATTTGCGTCCATAATCGGGATCTTTTTCGTATGCAGTATCCTCTGGCCGAGCTTCCTGGTCTGGATCGTCTCTTCGGGAATATCAATGAGTTCTTTTCTATCAAGTGCTTCTCTGTCCCTGGAAGTGAAAAAATCGGCTTCTCGCTTCGGGAAAATGTCGTGGTCGTTCTTACCGATAAGTTCCCCTTTCGAAAATCCCAGCAATTCCTCCCCGGCCCGGTTAACCCTCACAAAACGCAGGTCCCTGGCGTCCTTGACGAACACCATATCGGGGATGTTCTCCAGGACGCTGTCGATAAATTCTTCGTTTTTCCATATCTGTTCCGCCTGCTTTTTAATGGTGTCATGCGCTTCAAAAAGCCTGGGTGCCATCTTGATTGTCGCGGCAAACATCGTACCGCCCGATTCTTTAGCGATGTACCCACGGGACGTTATGTTCTCGATTATTGGCACGGTTTTTGTTTCCGCGGGCACATTATTTTCGATCTTATTAATGGTTTCAATAAGTTTATCTAAATCAAAAGGTTTATTTAAAAAAGCATTTACGCGGTTGTCGAAGGCTGAATTAAAAGTCTCCGCACTTCTGTTTGCCGTAATGATTATAACTTTCGCCTCGGAGTTCAACTCGCGTATTTTTTTCAAAACCTCGATTCCGTTCATGCCCGGCATTTGCATATCAGTTATGACCAGATCGAACGCTTTTTTTCGATATTCTTCGACGGCCAGCTCAGGCACGGTAAATGAATCGCATGTATGGCCGAATAAAGTAAGCGCATCACGAAGGAAGTCAAGACAGTCTTCGTAATCGTCTACAAGTAAAATATTCATACAGCTCACCTCGATTATATGATTTGCGTCTCAGTTGGCTCGTCGTCGCCGGCGAAAGTTATTATATTTTTATACACGTCAAAATTTTTGATAGAATCCAAAGAGCTTTTAAGCATAGCTGGATCGACGGGTTTGGTTAAAAATGAAACCGGATCGAGCGCCATTGCATGTTTAAAAATGTCCGGATCGATTTTTGTGGAAACAAATATTATTGAAATATTTCGATCTTTTTCCAGCATCTTTCTGGCGGTTTCAATGCCATTCATATCGCCTTCGAGGCATATATCCATAATAACGACGTTCGGATTTTCTTTATTGGCGATGATAATGGCGTCTTCTCCGCTTCGTGCCTTTCCGCATATTTCATATCCAAGAGTATTCAAGTATATTAATAAATAATGGGCTGAAGTTCCGTCGTCTTCGACTATAAGTATTTTTAATTTTTTATTCATAGCATTTCACCCGATTTAGCGCGGCATTTTATCTCACAAGTTAAATTCCAAAATGAATTTAGTCCCGTTATCCCTTTCGATCTTCATACCGCCGTTTAGTGACATAGCCATCATATTCAAAAGCTGAAGTCCAAAACTGCTGGAATTTTCAATATTGACGGATTCGGGAATTCCGATTCCATTGTCTGCAACAGATATTGTCAAGCGATTATCTTTCACTAAAGCCGACACGTTTATGATTCCGCTGATTCTGCCGGTAAACGCGTATTTCATAGAGTTTGTGAGAATTTCATTAATAAATATACCTAAATCAGACATTTTTTTCGTGTCAAGAATAAAATCGTCAATATTTTTTTCGATTCTTACTATTCCCTTGTTCGGAAAATTATCGATTATCTCGTCTACAAGCGTCGATAAATATTCTCTGGCGGATAACTTGTTGAAATTGTGCGAGATATAAAGTTTATCGTATAACAGCATCATGCTCAGCACCCGGCTTTGAGCGTCATTGAGAGCCGCGATTGCCGAATCTTCTTTCAACGTGTTGGCCTGCATATACATTATGCCTGCGACCGTGTTCATGTTGTTTTTGATTCTGTGGTGGACTTCCTTTAATATTAATTCCTTTTCTGCGAGGAGTCCTTTAATTTTTTCCGAGGCGATTTCAAGTTCGGTTATATCACGGGCTACTACAAAAACTCCTGCCGGCAAACCGTCTGCGTTCTGATATAATGAGGCGTTAAAAATAACATTTGTTACTTTACCGTTGAGATGGCGAACCGCGAGCGGGTAATTACTGACATACCCTTGTTTTAAGGTGTTCATAAAACCTTCACGCGCTTTTTGATGATCAGTAAAAAAGTACGTAAAATCACTTCCAATTAATTTTTCACGAGAGGCTCCGGTTACTTTTTCGGCGGCGATGTTTGTATCAACGATTTTTCCTTCTAAGTTAATCATAACCAACGGGTCAAGAGCGGACTCTTTTAAATTTTGCAAAGAGGTATATTGCTCAAATAGTTTTTTTTCCATTAAGCATTTTTCTGTTATATCAGAGAATACCATTACAACGCCTATGATTTTTCCTTCTTTATTGCGTATGGGTGCGGCGCTGTCGGCTATATTATATTCAGTTCCATCTTTGCTTGTTAATATAGTATGATCAGCCAGATGCTCCACTTTGCCGCTTTTCAAAGCTTTTTCGGCCGGATTGTCGACGAATACAAGAGTTTTTTCATTATAAATTTTTAAAATATCTGAAAGCGGTTTGTTGATGGCATCGTTAATCATCCACCCGGTCAGGCGTTCGGCGGTTCGGTTCATTTTCGTGACAAGACAGTTAGTATCAGTGGTAATGAGACCATCGCCTATGGAATTCAGGATTATAGAAAGTAATTCTTCGTGCGCGTGCGTTTTCTCATGCGATTCAAATAATTCAAACGCCATTTCGATAGTCGATTTCAGGACGAAATCACCGGAATTCTTGATCACATAACCGTAATGTGTGATCTGCCTTACCTTTTCAACATATTCTTTTTCAGAATGTGAAGTGAGAAAGACGATAGGAACATTTCTTTTTTTGAGAATCTGCCTGGCGGCTTCGGTGCCGTCGATTCCATCACCAAGATTGATATCCATGAGAATAAGGCTTGTCGTTTCATTGCTTAAGGCAATTTCAACGGCTTTTTCGCCGGTATTTGCGGTAATCACGTTGAAGCCGAAATCCTTTACAATTTCAGATGTAATTTTAGATTTAACGATATCATCTTCAACCAGAAGGATAGTTTTTTGTTCCTGTGTACTCATATTACACCTCTTATTTCTGAAATTTTAATTTTATATATTTATTTTATTCAAAAAAATGACAATAAAAAAGCATTCAATGCAATTTTTCAATTGACATCGTTCATATTTGAACTTCGTTTTAAAATTTCTGAAAATTTTTTAAGGCTCGAACACATTTTAGCAATATACATGCCAAGAAACCGATGTCAATGTAAAATCATGAAATCGGCCTGGAATAAGGATTTTAAGGTTTAATAAATGATATTTTACGAACGCAACATTGTTTCACGGGAGATCGTGAAATGTTTTTGAACTAATGTTGCAAAAAATGATGCTTTATTTAATACCGTATTTTTTCATTTTCCGCCATAAGGTTATTCTGTCAATATTTAATATCTCTGCGGCTTTTGTCTTATTTCCACTGGTTTTTTGAAGCGACGCTATTATTTCTTTTTTTTCGTTTTTTTCAACATTTGATAATGTTGCATCGAGATTTTTTAAAACTTCTGCCGAGTCGTTTTTATGAAGCTTTTCAAACAGGTGATCAAGATCATATTTTTTTATTTTTCGCCAGAGTGTTGCTTTGCTGATATTAAGCGTTTTAGCTGCTTCAGATCTATTGTTATTGCAGCTTTTTAAAGCTTTGATCAGACTTTCTTTTTCGCCTGATTTTGAAACACCCGTTTCATCTTCGACTGATTCTTTAATTTCCAATTGAGCTTTCAAATCATTAATATCAATCTTTTTCATTTTTTGAAATAACGAAATATACTCATTTGCAAAGTGTTGTATTTCAACTTTAGCGCCATCACAAAAAATAACGGCGCGTTCAAGCATGTTTTTAAGTTCTCTTATATTTCCAGGAAAATCATACGCTTTAAGAAAGCAAAATGCTTCATCGGAAAGGCGTATAATATTTTTATTGTATTTATTGTTGAAAATATTTATAAAACTTTCAATAATAATATCTATATCTTCAGGCCTTTCTTTCAGAGACGGTATCGTAAAACTTATTATTTTCAACCTGTAATATAAATCGCTTCTGAATTTTCCTTCGTTCACGAGAGAATAAAGATTTTTATTGGTGGCCGCGATGATTTTAACGTCAATTTTAACCGTCTGGTTCGAACCGATAGGTTCATAGCATTTTTCCTCGATAACGCGTAAAAGCTTAACCTGCAGATTCAGCGGCATTTCCCCTATTTCATCAAGAAAAATAATCCCCCCGGAGGCGGCTGAAAATTTTCCGGGCTTGTCTTTGTCGGCGCCGGTGAACGCTCCTTTTAAATAGCCGAAGAGCTCAGATTCCAGAAGATTTTCCGGAAGAGCTCCGCAATTTACGGTTATAAAAGGTTTTTCGTGCCTGTTTGAAATATAATGAATAATCTTTGCTATATGCGTCTTTCCGGTTCCGGACGGCCCTTCTATCAAAATGTTGCAATCTGAATTCGCCACTACCTGAAGCAGTTCCATAATTTTTTTCATCGATTCGCTTTTGCAATATATTCCATGGTATGAATAATCTTCGAGTAATTTTCGCCTTGTTGAACTTACTTCTTTTTCAAGTTCGATTTCTTTCGTACAATCAGTTATTAATGAAAGAGTTCCATCAAAAAGGCCGTTCTCTTCAAAAATAGGCGATGTCGTGATTTTTAAATGGATATTCTGATTGTTATCAGGTTTTATCACGATAGTAAAATCATTTTGATATCCTTTTTTACAGGATTCAAAAGCTGTTTTTACGATTTCCAAGTTTTCTTGTTTTGTATATTTAAATAAATTAAATATACTTACGCCTGTTAATTCGTCTTTCGCATGACCTATAATTTCACAAAGCCTTTTATTAACATAACAAATAATTCCATTTTTGTCTGTTCTCAAATAGCCTTCACGGGCAAGTTCAACCAGATGACGATATTTTCTTTCGCTTTTACTCAATTCATCTTCTAATTTTTTTCTTGCAGCTATATTAAAAGCTATGCCGCCTATCATAAACGATGATGAGTTCTTTGGAATCTTGAATTTTCTGACGATATAATTACCAAACTCGACTTCCGTTTCTATGTTCAAGCCTTCGTGTTCTTCTGAACTAAGAATTTTAGCGTCCTGCTCAGAAAATTTTCTGGCGGTTTCATAGTCATGCAATTCAAAAATGCTTTTCCCTATGATCTCTTCTCTTTTTAATGAAAAATAGTTTTCAAAAACTTTATTAACATAAGAAATTTTAGAGTTTTCATCTTTTATAAAAACGCCTTCGGGAAAATGATCCATGAAAGTTGAAAACAGTTTATGCGATTCTGCTAATTCTTTTTGATATTTAATATTTGTCAGTATTCCTTCTAAAACATGAGCGAATAATTTAAGCGATGATATTTCTTCTTCAGACCATTTTCGGGTTAAAGTGTTTGATTTTAAAGATAGACATCCCTTAAATTCGTTGTTTATGAATAATGGCAAATAAATTACCGATTTAATTTTAAGCGTTTTCCAGAAAAGAGGGTCCGATATCGGATCGTTTTTTTCAACATTGTCAAGGTTAACAATTTCATACGCTTCTAAACGTTTTCTAATTGGACTTAATTCATCGAAGACTTTTTCGATAATTTTAATGATTTCAGCGGCGCTATAATCTAAGTCATACGACCAGCGGAAAAGTTCTTCTATTTTTTTTTCAGAATAAAGAAAGACGGCGCATTCGTTTTGTTTAAAATAATTAGATATTTCTTTTAAAATATTAACAATCTCTTTTTCAAGATTTTCCGGCGAGGTGTTCAAAGTGCGATAAAGCATATCGGAAGTTAATTTTTCAATAAAAAACGAGTTTTTGATTTTTTCATATGCGATAGAAAGTTCGTTCGTCCTTTCGGCGATGATATTTTCAAGTTCCGAGCTCATTTTCAATAGTTTTTCTTCGCTTACTTTTTTTTGAGTTATGTCGTTGACGAAAATAAAACAACATATCTTTCCATTTTTATCTTCAAGGATTTGATGCAGAGATAGCGAGACGTATATGCGCGATCCATCTTTTTTAATATATTCTTTTTCATAAATAGCTTTGATATTTTTATTTGAATTAAAGGCGTTTGTTTCTACGGGAAAATATTCTTCAGGAGTAAAATCGCGCCATGAAATTTTTAAAAGCTCTTCGGTTGTATATCCTAAAAGATCGCAATAAGCTTTGTTAGAGTATACCATGCCGCCGTCAGCATAACCTATGGTGAAGGGTTGATAGGAATTTTCCATTATGGTTTCCATGAATTTTACTTGTTCGGTAAACTTGTCTGAAATCGATGGTGCTTTAGAATCTTTAAAATTCAACAATATTGTATGCAGCATTACGCTCAAACATTTAAGCGCGTCGATTTCCTCAGGGGATTTACTATCGAAATCTTTAAATAGAAGGAGCGCTCCCGATACATTTTCACAATTTGAAATAATCGTTAAAGTGATGTTTTTCTTGTTTGTGCGTGAAAATAATTCATTTAAAAAGGCTTTTTCTTCGGGATAGTTTTGAGATTCAAAAAAGAATATTTTATTTCCGTGAAGGGATTCTCCGGTTACAAATCTTCTTAAAGAAGGTATTATTTTTTTTGTTATATTGACGTGTTTTTCGGGCAAATTATAGGACGATATTATTTCAGTATCTTCGTTTTCATTAAATAAAATTGAAATTCCATTTTCATAACTCAGAGTCTGGCAAAGCGCTTCAATCAATTTTGACCAAAAATTTTTCATGGAAGTTTTTACGCATCGGGAATATACGATAGAAATATTATATAAGAGTTTTTCGGTTAATGACATAATACTCCGCCTTGTTCTTATATTAAAAAACTACGCTTTGCCTGAAAAATATAGTAATGACCTTAATTTTATTGATTTTTCGACAAAATTCGCATACTGCTTAAAAACAAAATTTTAGATTTTTGAAAAAAGTATATAAATATTTCAGCAGACGATCCGTTCGCCTTTACGACGCTACACTATTATAGATAAAATTTTTGAAGAAGTCAAGTTCCATATTAATTATGAAATTTAAAGTACTTTTCGTCTGTACTCACAACTCATGCCGTTCGCAAATAGCGGAAGGGCTTATGAACGCTTTACTCGGCGATAAATACGAAGCCGCGAGCGCTGGGACCGAACCATCGAAGGTAAATGAAAACGCTGCCGCCGCTTTAAAAGAAATCGGAATAGACATATCATAGCCACCATTATGATCTATTTGAACCTCATCAGGGCTGTTTTAGGAACTGAAGCGGACTTCGGCCGCAAAGTGAATTGCCTGGCTCTGATAAGGATAATTTTTAACCTCTTATAGTTTGCCATATTTAACCTTCTACTTTTTGAATTTTTTAAATTCGCCAGATGAAAGGCGCATAAGTTTATCGGTTCTTTTGATGGCACCGGCGCAGTTTACTTCAAATATGCCCCAGTAAATCCCTTTTCAATAACTTCCGCCTTTTTTTCTTCTCTCAATGTGAATTTAGATACCGCGCCTTTTAATTCCATCGACTGCGCCGTGAGCTGCTCGCCAGCGGCCGCCGTCTGTTCGGCAATCGCCGTATTCTGCTGAGTAACTTTGTCAACCTGATCGAGGCCCCGATTGATCTGTTTAATGCCTTCCGCCTGTTCCTTCGAAGAAACCGATATTTCACCCACCAGATCTGACACTTTGACGACGCTCGACACTATATCGTTTAAAGATCGGGACGTTTCACCTACAATTAAAACTCCTGCGCTTATTTTGTTGATCGAACCCGCTATCATATCACCGGTTTCTCTGGCAGCCGTCGCACTTCTCCGAGCGAGATTCCTCACTTCCTGCGCGACAACCGCAAATCCCTTGCCGTGTTTGCCGGCCCTGGCGGCTTCAACGGCCGCGTTCAGTGCGAGAATATTTGTTTGAAAAGCAATTTCATCTATAGTCTTAATTATTTTAGATATACTTGCCGAAGCGTTATTTATTTCATCCATAGCCCTTACCATATCTCCCATTTTAGCTTTGCCGCCCTCGGCTGCCGTTTTCGTTTCTGACGCTAGTTCGTTTGCCTTTTCGGCGCTTTCGGCATTATCTCTGGTCTGCGAATTTAATTGCTGCATGGAAGCGCTTATTTGTTCGAGTGAGCTCGCGCTTTCTGTAGCAGCCTGTGACATTGACTGGCTTGTCGCCGCGACCTGCGCGGCTGCGCTGTTTACCTGATCGACCGATGAATCGACGTTCGACAATATGCGGTCAAAAGAATATACTGTCCTGTTAAAAGCTTTTTTGATTTCTTCGTGAGAGCCTTTATATCCCCCCTTCATTTCTGCGCCAAGATCACCGGCGGCCAATTTTTCGAGGCTCGCATAGATTTCGCTTATAAGCGAATTCATCGGTTTTACGACGGCATCGAGCGTCTCATTGAAACCTCCTACGATCACGACAAATCCACCGCGGTACTTTGAAATATCCGCCCTGACCGAATAATCCCCCGCTTTAGCTCTCTTGACCAGAATATCGACATCGTTGACCATATCTTCGAGTTCTTCTAACATTTTAATCAGCGCCGGAGTTATCATGTCGTTAGCGCTTCTTCTGCCGGCATTTCGAAGAACCTCGAGATCGGCGGTATCTCCGGCCGCAACACGCCCGAAAATTTCACATATATAAATGAATCTTTCCCTGATTCCATTAACGGAAGACCTCATTTCATTCCAGACACCTGGATAATGCGTTTCCACTCCAACACTTGTATCATGAACTGAAAGTCTGTCAATTACCAATTTGAATTCATCTATTGGCCTTTTTATCGAATCCAGCAATCGATTCATCGATTCTATTATAACGGCAAATTTTCCGCTATGGCCTTTTAAATCAACCCGTTTAGACATATTTCCTTCTAAAGATGAAGAAACGAGCAATTCAGTATCTTCGAGCAGTTTGTTTATTCCATGAATCATAACTGACATCGATCCGGCAAGTTCTTTGAATTCATCGTTTCTATTTGTGTCTACAGACACTTCCATATCTCCTGAGGCGATCTTTTTCGCAACGGCTGAAAGCTCGTTAATCGAACCTATTACAAATTGATAAAGGCATATAAGAATATATACCAGTAATATAAAGCACACCGCCGCAAATATGGTGATTCGTGTTTTTCCATTTTTCAGACCTTCTATTCTGAGCATTATCAAGTCGTCCATTTCTTTCATAAATAAATCAAAAGCCGCGTAGTTTTTCTCCAGGGCGTTATCAGCAAGCTGTCCTATCTCCGAAATTTTCACTGCAAGAGAAGCATCTGCTAAGATTTTCGCCTCAAATTCTTTCATAAAAATCGAAACAGATGATTTCTGATCTCCCAATACCTTTTCAAGACTGAGTTTAGATGATGAGTTATAGTCGAAAACCTTTTTTAAGTTTCCAGAAACGCTGTCGATTTTTTCTCTTGTCATACCGCTCATAACGACAAAATCGATTTTTTCTTCCGCTGTAATGAGCTTTTTAGAAAGAACTCCGGCCGCTTTAATCTTGAGCTTTGAAATATTCTCGACAAGCGCCGGGATCTTGGTTGTCACGGAATCCATAATATAGTAAGTATCGACATCCGGATCAAGGGTAAGATTTGAGTTGTCAGCGATATCAACGATCAGATTAAGAGCGCTCAAAATAATATCATTATGTGCGATTATGACATCATCGATTTTGCCCGAAGATATCTTTGAGGGCATATCAGTCCATTTTTTTTTAATATCGGCCCATTTTTCCTTCGTGGAAAGTTCACCCGAAAGCCGCGAATCAATTTCGTCAATATTTTTTATCAGGACTTCCGTCTCCGATTCTATATTCGCACGCTCAATTCTTTTATCGACGGCCGAAAATATTTCTCTGCTCTGCTGTAAATTTTTCACCAGATGAAGAAGCGGCCTGTCATATTCGACTCCAAGCCTTTCTTTCGCCGAAAACTCAATTCTGATATCAAGCTCTGATATAACCGAATAAAGGAATTGCCCGAATGAAACAACTATAATAAGACCGGTGAGCATAAAAACATGTTTGAATTTGAACTTTTTCATTAAATTTAAACCGGGGTCGAAAACAGATCTCATAAGTTCTCCTTTAAAGCAATTGCTTAAAAAAAAAGGGGTTCTCATTTTGAAAACCCCTTTAAATTAATTCAGGCGCGGCCCCTGCCGCGCCGTTATTCACCGTGGGTGGGTGCCTTATTAAAACGTATGGGTCTCATACGCGGTTTCGCCGTGCAGAGCTTCGTCGAGTCCTAATTCTTCGTCGTCGTTACCGACTCTGACGGGCGTTACCAGATTTATTACGGCGAGCATGAAATAAGTGAACGCGAAAGCGTATATGGATGTCAGTATTATCGCCGCAAGCTGTGTCATAAAAAATTTCATCCCTTCTGCGCCGCCCAGAAGAAGGCCGTTGACGCCGGCCGCGTTTACGGATTTATCGGCGAATATTCCAAGCATGATTATGCCTATCATTCCGCCGACGCCGTGAACGCCCCATACGTCGAGCGCGTCGTCCCAGCCGAGGGCGTTTTTAATCATCACGGCGCCGTAGCATATCACGCCGGCGACGCAGCCTATTATCGCGGCGCTTCCTATAGTCACATAACCCGCCGCGGGCGTTATCGTGGCAAGCCCCGCCACCGCGCCGGTAAGAAGGCCGAGAAATTTCGGCTTTTTCTCGAATATCCAGGCGATGGCAAGCCATACCACCGCGGCGAACGACGCCGCAGTATCGGTGTTTATAAATGCCAGGGCGGTAACCGAATCTACCGCGAACTCGCTGCCGGCGTTAAAGCCGTACCAGCCGAACCACAAAAGCCCCGTACCGAGAGCTACAAGAGGTATGCTGTGCGGCACGTTCGAAAGTTCCTTTCTTTTTCCGACGTATAAAACGGAAGCCAGGGCCGCCATTCCCGCGATATTATGAACGACGATGCCGCCCGCGAAATCAAGGACGCCCCATTTAGCCATTATACCGCCGCCCCATATCATGTGAACCATCGGGAAATAAACGAAAACGAGCCAGCCTACAAGAAATATTATATACGACTTGAAAGTCACCCTGTTGGCGAAAGCGCCGGTTATGAGAGCGGGCGTTATTATCGCGAACATCATCTGATAAGCTATGAACACAAATAATGGTATCGTAGGATTAAGCGGAGTAGGAGTGTTTACGGTAATTCCGCTGAAGCAGGCCTGATTTAAATTTCCGATTATTCCAAAAAAATCAGTTCCGCTTTTGAGATCGCCGCTGAAACACAATGAATATCCGAAAAGAAACCATATAACGGAAGTGATACCCATGGATATGAAACTTTGAAGCATTATAGTAAGAACGTTCTTTCTTCCTACAAGGCCGCCGTAAAAGAAAGCGAGTCCGGGCGTCATGAGCATTACAAGGCTCGTGGCGATGAGCATAAAACCGGTGTTGCCCGTGTCTAATTTTAACAGAATTTCCGCCGTACCTGGCATTTTTACTCCCCCTGATTTTACTTTTATTTATGGCCCGCGCTTGTGCGGGCCACATTTTAACCAAATATTTTAATGAACACTGCTATTTCAAAGGCATCGAATAAGTGACGCCGACCCAGTGCTGTTTTGGAAATTCAGCCTGCGACACCGGAAGCGGATTATTCAAAGGCTTATAAAAACAATAGAACCAGCTGATCTTAGGGCTGAGCGGTTGGGAAATTCCTATTCCGACCGAAGACAGCGGGCCGCCGGTATAGTCTATCATCATAGTAAGCGGATGCCTGGGATGTTTCCAGACAACGCCATCTACGGCCGCGATCAATCCGCGGCTTCTTTTGTTGTCGGCATCGGCCTGTTTGAAACCGAGAATGTTATCCTGATATCCGAGGTGAAGCCTTACGTCTTTGAACGCCTTCGAAAAAACGATATAAGGCGAAGGATAATAATACTGGCCGCCCGCGTATTTTTTCGCGCCTAAAAACATCGCGCCAACCGCCATGGATATTTCATCCGTGCCCTGGGTCAGTATCCTCCATTTGAAGTTCCAATCGGTGCGCCCGGGATAATTGCCGCCGTCGACGAAAGATCCGCTTCCGACAAAGTCCGCGCCGATCTCCAGTTTTTTAAACCCGTACTCGAGGCTTGTGATCATGGTCTGCGTATCGACGGCCTGAGGCGTCTTGTAAGCGTACTTGTAATAATTGAGCATCAATACGAGAGTTCCGTCGACCGTCGTATCGGTAGAAGGCACGTTGCAAAAAATAGTTGGAAGCGCGTAAGAAGCCTGAACTGAAAAAAGAACGAAGATAAACGCCGCCGAGACGATAATCGGGGCAGTCAATAAAACCTGTTTGATCTTGACAAGCGATAACAAAATGAAACACCTTTCCTTTCAATAAATAATCCAAATGGATTTTAACTTAATTTTAACATCATGAAAGCCAATAATCAACATGGATTTAATACGTATAATATACGTATAAAAAATACGTATTATACATTTAAAACGCTTATTTAATAAATATTTTGTAGAATAAATTGATTTTGATGATTACAATTATTACAGTGAAAAGTAATTTTGAAGATATGTGACCAGATTCACCCCGGCGCGTGCGATGCCGAGTTTTTTCCTGATATTGTTGCGGTGCGTTTCAGCCGTCCTGACCGATATTTTGAGCATTTCAGAGATTTCCTTGCTGTTCATGCCGTTTTTGATCATATTGCATATTCTGATCTCTTTAGGGGTGAGTTTCAGCGATTTCACGGAGATCCTGCTGCCGAAGGCGGAAGTCAGATCGCCTATATTCTTTTTAATGAGTTCGATGTTGTTTTTCTCGCGGCCGTTCGAAGCGGAAGCCAGATCGTTCAATATCGGCAGCAGAACATTTTCGACGTTCAGCATAACATTGTCCTGGACCTCTTTCTTCTCGAGCTCGATCCTTCCGAGGACCTCTTTCAAGGCGATATTTTTGCGCTCCAGCTCGAGGTTCTGCTCTATCAGTTTTTTTCTTGATTCTTCGAGTTCCCTGTCGGTTTTCTTTCGCGAGGTTATATCGCGGTTGGAGGCGCGCCGCCCGAGGTAATTTCCGTTTTTGCTGTAAACCGGCTGGGATATGTGATGGATCCAGCGGATATCCCCGTCGGAGCGGATTATTCTAAAATCCGTCTCGCATACGGCCGAAGTTTCCGACGCCTCGCGTATCAAAGAAACTGCGCGTTTTCTATCGGTTGGATGTATGATCTTTTCAAAAAGATCCGGGTCGCCGATGAACTTATCGGACGCATAACCCGATATCCTCTCGCAGGACGGCGAAACATAGCGCATGCCGCCTTCCGGCGATATCCAGTATTCCCAGTCATAGGTAAAATCGGCGACCGTCCGGTAGCGCTCTTCGCTCTCTAATATTTCGTCTTCCATCATTTTTCTTTCGGTTATATCGCGGTTGGAAGCGCGCCGCCCCAGAGATTTTCCGCCGGCGCCAAAAACAGGCTGGGATATGTGGTGCACCCATCTTACTTCTTTGTCGGGGCGGATGATCCTGAAAACGATCTCGGAAATCCCCGAGCGTTTCGATACTTTTTCCATATATTGAATGGTTTTGCGCCTGTCGTCGGCATGCATTATATTATAAAAAAGTCCGGGGTCTTTAATAAATTCTTCGGGGCTATGGCACGATATTCTTTCGCATGACGGCGAAACATAAATCATTTCCCCTTCAGGAGAGGTCCAGTATTCCCAGTCATAGGTAAAATCGGCGACCGTCCGGTATCTTTCCTCGCTGGCTTTAAGGTCTTCATCGGCTCTTTTGCGAAAATAATCTATTTCGCTTTTCGCCCTGAAATTTTTCACCACGAACGCCGCGCCGTGTGGAGTTTTATTGCCGTCATAAACGGGGAATGCCGTTCCAGCGAATTCTTTTTCTATAAACGGTGAACTGCCGGCCGGTATTTTAAAACCGGCCTTTTTCACCAGTGGCGAAGAAAACAACTTGAAGGGGCAGTTTGCGGCGTTTTCGGCCGGCGCGCATCCGAACAAGCGCGCGCAGCTCACGCCCGCGGTTTTATCGACTTTTTTACCGAACATTTTTTTCGCGGCATAGTTTAAGAAGACGAGCTTTCTGTCCGGCCCGAAAACTATTACGGGCTCGCAAAGCTCATCGAAAAGCGATTTATTTAATATCGAAGCATATTTGAACATCGGCATATCATTTCCGGTTAGAAAATTGCGCCCTGCGCCGGAGCATTTTCACAAGATAATATAATTTTAGATTAAACGCTTGAATAAGTCAAGAAAATTTAAACCTTTTGAAATTATAGATCGGGCCGGCTAAACTATCGCGCCGTCTTTCAGGCTGTATATAAAGTCGAACCCGTCGATCATTCGTTTATCGTGCGTTACGACTATCACGCCCGTGTTTTTTTCACGGGCTATTTTTTTCAGCATCGACATGACCTTCAATCCGCGCTCCGTGTCGAGCGCCGCGGTGGGTTCGTCGGCGAGTATTATTTCGGGATCTGAAATTACAGCCCTTGCGATCGCGACGCGCTGGTTCTCGCCGCCGGAGAGCATATATGGAAAATGATGCATACGGTGGCCGAGCTCGAGATAATCGAGCGTTTCCTTTATTTTATCCGAGGCGCCTTTTCCTTTTATTCCGTTGATATGAAGCATCAGATTGACGTTATCGTATGCGCTCAAAAACGGCAGCAGGTTATGGTGCTGAAAAATAAATCCTATGTTTTTCCTTCTGAACGCGGCAAGGTCGATATCAGCCCAGCCGTTGTCGTAAACCGTCGTGCCGGCGATCTCGATATAGCCGCCGGTCGGCTCGTTCACAAGGCCTATCCCGGTAAGAAGGGTGGTCTTGCCGGAGCCGGACGGGCCAAGAAGCGCTACCAGCTGGCCTTTTTCAACCGTAACGTGGGCGTTTGAAAGCGCGGTGATCTCAGTCTCTCCGCTTCCGTATATTTTTTTCAGATCTCTAACTATTACGACCGGCATACTAACCTCCCAGCGCCTGATTTATATCGGTGTTCAGGGCTTTTTTGATCCCGAGCAAACTCGCCAGCACGCACATGGCAAAAACTATAAAAAACAACGAGACCATATCCTCGGCCATAATTTTCACCCGGCGCGGAAAAAGATGATGAGTGTTATAAATGATAGTGAAGGCCGTGGCGTAACCTATAAGACCCATGGCTATGGCCTGATTCAATATAAGCCCGACGATCATATACACGGGCGTGCCGATAAGTTTCAGCGTGGCGATGTCTTTCGTCTTATCCTGCGTCAGCGTGTATATGATAAGCATCACTATGGCCGTGGCCGCTATCAGAAGTATCATCTTAAAAAGCCCGAGCTGTTTTTTAGGCTTTTCAATAACGTTTTTAGTGAGGATGTCTATTTGCTCTTCGGTGGTGAACACGCCGAAGTAATTCCAGCGTTTGATCGAATTCAGAACGCTTTCCTTCCAGCCTTTTTCAGTCGATAATATAATCGCGTTGACGATGCGGTTGTTGTATATTTTTTCGAGTTTCGCCCTGTCGGACCTCGAACTTTCGTTCACATTGAGCGAACTCTTAAGCTGCGCCTTGTCATTTCTTACCGCCTCGTTGTTCTTCTGAAACTGGATCTTCTGCGCGTCCTGCAGCGCCATGAAAACCACGGCTTCGCCTGACGAATTGACCACTCCGCCGGTGAGTCCGACTACCTTGAAATCGTCGTAGCCGATCCTGATGAATTCGCCTAATTTCAGACCGAGCGAAATATCCGCGACGATCTCATAATGGCTGCTTTTGATATAATTTCCGGATATTATTCTTTTAGAGAAACCCTGCGGCTCTTTTTTGAGGCCCACGACGGTGAGGCGCTTTTTATTGGCGCCTATGGCCGCCTGCAGGGTCTGGAACGAAACCATGTTATATTCCCTGACGCCTTTTATGGAGCCCAGGACCGAGCCGTATATTTCAGATATTTTAGTCGCGTCCGCGAAAGGGCCAAAAGTGTCTTTTTGAACGACCCACAGGTCGGCATTCAAAGTTTCGACCAGCACCCCCGCTTCGAACACGAGGCCGGCGTATATTCCGCTCATTGCCATAACGACCGTCAGCAAAAGCCCCAGGCCGAAGGAGGTCATTATAAACCTCAGTTTATTGTGCAGTATATCCTTGAAGGCGAGATTCATGATTATAAGCCTTCTTTTTTAACCGCGACGGTTTCGTTTTCCCTTAATTTATGCATTTCATCGAAGCGCACTATGCTCTCGCCGCCGGCCAGGCCGTTGACGACCTCAATAAATCCCGATCTATCCATAATTCCAAATTCGATTTTTTTAAAGACCGTTTTTGAGCCTTCAAGGGTGAAAACGCCTTTGCGGCCATCCGCGGCGGCGGCTACGCAAGATGAAGGTATGGCCAGAGCCGTTCTGCCTGAGGTTTCGATATGCACTTCGGCTTTTTCGTCCAGATATAAATTTTGAATATTCGAATCAAATAATATATCGACTTTCAGCTCTTCAGTGATCTTATCGCCTTCCTGTTCTATTCTGTAAACTTTTCCGATGTATTTGGCTCCGGGCTGGCGGTTTAAAATTATCTCCGCGCTCAGGCCGGCTCTGATATTTTGCATCTGGCTTATGTCGATATAAGAAGAAACCCAGTAGCTGCCTTTTTTTACGACCCGCATCACGGGGCTTCCGGAATTTATGACCATGCCTTCTTCGGCGAAACGCTTTACTATGACGCCGTCGAACGGCGCGCGTATCGATGAATATTCGCACTTTAACGCGGCCTGTTTTATGGATATTTTAGCGTTTTCGATATCGGAGGCGGCCAGTTTTTCAGACACGGCCTGCTTTTCCTTTTCGATAGCCAGTATCTTCAAAGCGACCGAAGCGTTGCTATTTTCTCCGGCGGAAACGGTATAAGCCATTTGCTTTTCATCGTATATCTTCGGGGCGATCTGGTTCGAATCTAAAAGAGATTTGTAGCGGGCGGTTTCCTTCCGGTTAAACTCCATAACGGCGGCGCTTTTTTCCATGTTGGAACGGGCGATCGCCATATTTTCGCCGATCAGCGAAATATTAGTTTTTATCGATTCGAGCTGCGCCTCGGCTTTTTGCAGGTTGACCTTCGCCGAATCGAGCGCGTTATTGAATTCGGCTGCGTCTATTATAACAAGAACCTCGCCCGATTTAACTTCGGCGCCTTCAGCGAGAGGCGTTCTTTCTATTTTTCCCGACACCTGCGCGGCCACGTCGGAAATAACTTCGGCGCCGACGTAACCGACTCCGAAAACAGTCTCTTTGAGCGGCATTGAAACAGCCTTGATTACATCGACTTTTTTAACTATAAAATTCGCTTTAAATAAGACCGCCGCTGCGGCGATTATCAATACTATTATCAAAAGCCTGGCATATTTAAAAATGGGAATCACCTCTTTTTATAGATTGCTTGTCATTTATATTTAACATTATAACAGATATTATCGGTTTTGTAATTGACTTAAGTCAACTATTACATTTTAAGAAAAATAAACAATGCAGGCCCGCGGCTTAATTTCAAAGCCGCAGGCCTGTATTTCAAATCAAAGAATAAAAGAAGGCCGGCAGCGGAAATATGAACCGCGTTAAAACTAAATTTTCTAAAATATCGCACCGTAGAACATTCCGGTCAACGTCGCCATTACCGTTACAAGCGCCACGAACACGATCGTTTTTTCGGTGCCCATTACGCTTTTAATAACAAGCATGTTAGGCAGCGAAAGCGCGGGGCCGGCCAGAAGAAGCGCGAGCGCCGGGCCCTTGCCCATTCCGCTTCCGAGAAGGCCCTGCACTATCGGCACTTCGGTGAGCGTGGCGAAATACATGAACGCGCCTATGACCGAAGATATTGCATTGGCGAAAAGCGAATTGCCGCCAACGGCGGAGGCTATCCATATATTAGGGATAAGCCCTTCGTTGCCGGGGCGGCCAAGAAGAAGGCCGCTGACGAAAACGCCGCCGAGCAGAAGCGGCATTATCTGTTTAGCGAAGTCCCAGGAGGCTTTGAACCAATCGCCGCATTCGCCTTTATCGAAACTCGTTATAATAGACAGGCCTATAGTTCCGACCAGGAAAGGCACCATGGGCTCGTGAGGAAAAAATATCCATGAAACAATAACTGCAACGGAAGAAAGAACCACCGAAACGACATTCAATTTAAACCATGCCGCCAGAATGACTGCGAATAAAGCGGAAAACACCGCCGTAACTGCCCATTTATAATAATAGATAGCGTACCATGCTCCGCTGGTCTCATCGGCCGGCTTCGCCCAGTTGGCGAATACGAGGATAGCGACCATCGTGAAAAAATGAACGGTGGTCTGCCACAGCGGGCGGGTGACCTCAGGCTCGGGTATATCGGCCATCGCTATTACCTTGTCGTTTTCTTCTTTTCTGTATATGAAATGCATTATGGCGCCTATGATAAGGCTGAACGCTATCGCGCCAAGCGCGCGCGCTACGCCGATTTCAAAACCGAGTATGCGCGCCGATATGATTATGGCGAGAATGCTTATAGCGGGGCCTGAATAGAGGAACGCGACGGCGGGACCGAGACCGGCGCCCATTTTGTAGATACCCGCGAAAAGCGGAAGTATGGTGCAGGAGCATACGGCGAGGATAGTGCCTGAAACGGAGGCGACGCCGTAAGCCAGGAATTTGTTCGCCTTCGGGCCGAGATATTTCATCACCGACTGCTGGCTGACGAATACCGATATGGCGCCCGCTATAAAAAACGCCGGCACAAGACACAGAAGCACATGTTCCTGAGCGTACCATTTCGTGAGCTCGAGCGCTTCCTTTAAAGCGTTATCGAAGCGGGGAATGCCGACCGGCAGATAAAAACAGAATAAAAATACCGTAACTATCCAGAATAAAGGGGTTAATTCATTTTTCCATTCCATAAAAAGGGCTCCTTATCTAAATATAATTTTGACGCAGATTAAATTGAATTATAAATTGGCAAAAATATCAATCAAAAAATATAAGCAAATTTCATACCATGTTTTTACGTTTGAATTTTAAACGAGGATAATCATGCCGAGAATTCGATAAGCCGGTATTCAACACGCATCGATATAAAACCATATTTCATCCTTATCCATTCGAGCGTCTCGAGGCTATAGAAAAAAGTGTGAGTGGTATCGTTTTTATAGTGCCAGTTATCAAAATCGATGCCTGAATGGTATATGCAGGTCATGCAAAACAATTTTCCATTCTTTTTCAAAAGCCGCCTCAGCCGGCCGAATTCTTCGGCGGGCCGCGCGAAATGCTCCATTACTTCGCAGCAAACTATATAATCATAGGCCGATTCGAGCGCCGCCGGATCGTTATGAAAGAACGGATCGTAAAGCCTTATGTCATATCCGTCGTCTTTCAGCAGTTTCGCTATCACCGGACCCGGGCCTGCGCCAAAATCGAGTCCTTTATGTTCCATGCCGAATCCCGCTTTCACGGAAGCGACCACGGGCCCCACGAACTTCCTGTACCCCGGGTCGTCGACGTCGTTATTATGGGCCATATAACGCTTCTTTTCATCTTCGGCGGAAATAAAATTATCGGAAGCTAGCATTACGGCGCCGCAAACGGGGCACGAATAATATTTTTTGACCTTTATAGTTTTGAAATGTCCTGCCGTCGAAGAGCAAAGGCGGCATTCAATAAAGGCAGCGGCATCTCCAGCCGCCCTCGTAATTTTATTTATAACTTTTTTCAGCGAGAACCGTCCTTTTCGGGCGATCATAGCGACGGCTTTGTTCAAGCCTGTATGCGCCCTTTTTTCATATCGCTTATGTTTATATTATATTCCGTGATCTTTTTTTTAATGGTATTTCGGTGCAGGCCAAGTTTTTCTGCTGCAAGTCTCTGGTTCCCGCGTGTTTCAAGCAATGCGTTCTCTATGAGCTGTTTTTCGATAATATCCATGACGCGGCCGTCCTTTTGAGTAATTGCGACGGAACTTGACCTGCAAGCTTTGTTCTGACAGGTCCGCGCCTTGACGCAAAGGTCTTCCGGAAAAAAATCGGTGCCGATGTGATCGCCCGCCTCGAATATGACGAGGCGCTCTATAAGATTTTTCAGTTCACGCACATTGCCGTGCCACGGATAATTCTGGAGGCATTCGAGCGCCCCGGGTTCGAATCCTTTGATATTTTTTGAGTATTTTTCACAGTACAACTCCAGGAAAAAATCGAGCAGCGGGCCGATGTCCTCTCTGCGCTCGCGCAGGGGCGGAACGCTTATTTCGATCACGTTGAGCCTGTAATAAAGGTCTTCCCTGAACAAACCTTTATGAACGAGCGATTTCAGGTTTTTATTCGACGCCGAAATGACCCTGAAATCTACCTTTATCGGAATATTGCCGCCTATGCGCAGTATCTCTTTTTCCTGAAGAACCCTCAGCAGCTTGGGCTGAAGCGAAAGAGGCACCTCGCCTATTTCATCGAGCAGTATCGTGCCTTTATCGGCCAATTCAAATATTCCTTTTTTCTGTTTTTGAGCTCCTGTAAAAGCGTGCGCTTCGTATCCAAAAAGTTCGCTTTCGAAAAGGTTTTCAGGCAACGCCACGCAGTTTATTTTTATTATTTTTTCGCCGGCGCGTAAACTCGTATTATGAATGTAATCGGCGACCACTTCCTTTCCCGTGCCGGATTCGCCGTAAATAAGAACAGGCGCGTCCGAAACGGCAGCAGCCCGGGCCATATCAAGAACTTTCAAAAAACTTCGCGATTTGACTATCACTTTTTCTTCGTTTGCCATAAAGTTCTTAAATTCCTTCCAACGCTTTATTTACAATATATTTAACTTGCCCGAAACCATTTTATATGGTATAATGTACCTATAAAAACAAACAATAATTAATAAATTGAAGTATTACTATTCGCCACATTATAACACAACACTAATAAAATTGCACTAATTTTGTTCATTGCATAGTGCATTGCTATTTTTAAGTGCTTTCAATATACAAATTAATTAAAACTGAATAATTAAAATTTAACTTTAATTTATTGTGCTAATGCAAGAAATAATTATATTATTAAAAATATAAAAGCTTGGCATAAAAATTGCTTTAAAATAGTTGAATAATCATTGGTAAATATCTTAAAATAACTTTTTTTGATATTGATAAAAAACACAAAGTTTAAATGGAGGATCATCATGAAAATCGAAATTCTCGGCATGGGCTGCCCGAAGTGCCACGCTCTTGAAGCTAACGTTAAAGAGGCGTTAAAAAAATTAAATATCGAAGCGGAAGTCGAAAAAGTGGCTGATTTATCAAAAATAATGGCCTACGGCGTAATGACCACTCCCGCGCTCGTTATCGACGGAAAAGTGAAATCGGCCGGAAAACTTCTCACGGTCGACGAGATATCTAAATTGTTACAATAACCTCGCTGCTTAAGCGATCAAATACGGAGGATCAATACCACATGAATAATAAAGTAATCATATTCTTAATTCTGGCCTTATTCGTCTGTTTATCAGGTTTTCATTATAAATATATTTCGCCTGTCCCGGTTTCGGCAAATCCCGCGGGTTCCGCTGCCACGGCCGAAACAAACATTTTGACGCCCGCCGATCTAGAAGTAACGCCCGCTAAAGGTTTCATAGAAGATACCGTTGCCGTCACTCTGGCTACGACCGAAATGGAACTCGACCAGAAAACGCTCGATCTCATCAACAAGCACAAAATTTCCCTTTACGAATTTGGCGCCGGAAAATGCGTGCAGTGCAAAAACATGAAACCCATCATCGAAGGATTACAGAAAGAACTCGAAGGCAAAGTAGAAGTCAAGTTGTTCGACGTCGGCGTCGACAAAGAGATCACCGAAAAGCACAAAATAATGCTCATTCCCTGTCAGGTATTTCTCGACGGCGAAGGCAAAGAATTGTTCCGCCACGAAGGCTTTTACGAAAAAGAAGAGATCGTCAACAAATTAAAAGAACTCGGAGCTAAATTATAAAATCATAATATATTAATATTTCTATACCGGGCTTTTTTATTTAAATAACAGGCCAGCAAAGCAAACAGCGGAAAACTCAAAATAAGGAGTTGAATAAAATGCAATTCATCGAAACTTTCATTCAAAATATAGGCGGATATATTTCTACGAATCCGGCGCTTGCCGTCGTCGCCGCCTTTTTTGGAGGCCTTCTCACCGCGTCGAATCCCTGCGTTTTAGCCATGGTCCCGCTGATGCTCGGCTTTGTCGGCGGCTACGACGAGCTTAAAGGCCTTAAAAAATCGCTCACATTCTCGCTTCTGTTCGTTATCGGACTTGGTATCACTTTTACGGCGATGGGTCTTTTCGCCGCCGCGTTCGGTAAACTTTTCGGCGACGTAGGCCGCTACTGGAATTATATAATATTCGGCATTTGCGTTTTAATGGCGCTCCATTTGTGGGGCCTCATCGAATTCAAAAGCGGCAAGCTCGCTGGTCTGACGAGCAAAGTCAAACATAAAGGCTGGCTTGGCGCCATATTGCTCGGCGCGCTTTTCGGAGTCGTATCGGCTCCCTGCGCGGTGCCGGTACTCGCCGTAATTCTCGCGTATATGGTTAAAGGCGGAAGCATGACCTACGGCGGAATTCTTTTATTCGCTTACGCTGTCGGACATTCAGTTTTAATAGTCATCGCCGGAACTTCCTTCGGCGCGGCCCAGGCGCTTTTATCATCTGAAAAACTCGCTTACGCAAATAAAGTGTTCAAACACGTCGCAGCCGTTCTGATCCTCGGCGTCGGCGTTTATTTCGTTATGATATAATAATTTTATTATATATAGTAAAAGACATAAATTAATTTTGCTGTCCGGCAATAATCTTTTCTCCGCTCGCTGGTCCTCGGCGCCTATGGCGCCTGCGGAGGCTTCGCTCCGAAAAATTATTGCCGGCCTTCCTGATGTAAACTAACTAATTTCGCTTACTATAGATTAAGAAAAAAATAGATCAACTTAAATAATTTTCGAAATACAGTGCGATCAGCGCCGCTGCTGACAAAGCTAATATTTTTAAGGCTTTTTTTAATTTATCCATCGATCGCTCCAATATTTTTTATGCAGTTTTTCATAAATATTGTTCATTATACACGAACGGGAAAATTTATTCAAGTCACATCATGCATCGAATTTATTCGCCAGCTGCGGTTTTTATAATATCAGCCATGGCAGTTAATAAAAATAAATTTCAGATAAAATCAGCCATAAATTTTTAAATCATAAATTTTTAAATCATTTGACAACATTCATAATATACTATATACTTTGAAAAAAGTATGAAAAACATTGGCGGTATTTTCACAGACATTCTCATAGTGCTAATCGGATTGCTCTTTGCGATATATGGAGCGGGCGCAATTTTGCAGCAGTCATTTTACGCGATCGACGATCAGAGATATTTCACCTTCGCCGACGACGGCTTGATTACGCTCCGATACGGATGGAACCTGGCCCATGGCAATGGACTGGTGTGGAACCCCGGTGAAAAAGTGGAAGGAATAACAAATACCCTCTGGGCTCTGCAGGCTTGCTGCTTCTCTTTCTTCGTCGATAAGCGTTTTTTGCCGCTGGCAATGAAATTTTCAGCAGTGGGCTGGCTCCTGCTCACCGCATACTGCTTTTTTCAAATCGCCCGCGCCTGCCTGCCTTCACCTAAAAACTCCTTATCGGGCAATGTTTTTAACGCCATGGCTTTTTTTCTTCCGCTATCGTACAGCCCGCTGATTTACTGGAGCCTCAGAGGAATGGAAACAAGCATCCTGGCTGCATTGATTTCCGCCGGCATCCTCCTTTTTCTTCGCGCTCGAAGCCAACCGGCTTTCATGGGTTCGCTGCTTCTGGGACTTTCATTCATGGCAAGGCCCGATTCCATCATCGCCGGCGCACTGGTATTTGGATTCCGCCTTCGGGCGGTATTTAAAGGGGAACTTAAGCGGCGTCATCTGCTGGCGGAAATTATACCTTTCATCAGCGTCATCCTCACGCTATGCATATTCAGGACGCTTTACTACGGCTCGCCGGTACCCAACACATACGCCCTTAAAATCAACGGAATGTCGGCCTTTGAGCGCATAAGTCTGAACGGCGCCGGCTACATCATGCCCTTCATCGTTATTAGCCTTCCCCTTATTACAGCGCTAGCGGGCAGTTTGCTGCTTTACCCTGACGGAAAAAAAATTCTCTTTGCCGCGCTTCCAGCCGCCATGACCGTTTACACCGTTTATGCCGGCGGCGATTCGTTCGGCAACTGGCGATTTCTGGCTCCATATGTCCCTTACGCTTTCCTGGCCCTGCTCATGGATTTCCCCCGGATTAACGACATTCTTCGGCGTCATCTTCACGGCCGCGCCGCAGCACGGACAAGGCGATATATTTTTCTCGCGGGCGTCTGCCTGCTTCTGCTAACCATGGCGCGCCCGCCGCTGTTCAAAAGTTACGCCGGCAACCTTCAAAAACCCCAGCAAGACGACATCGCAAATATTAATACCGCAATCTGGCTGAACGGCGTCCTGAAACCGGCCGCAAGCGTCGGTGTGTTCTACGCCGGTTCAATTCCTTTTTATACGGACTTCTACGCACTCGATTTTCTCGGCAAATCAGACGCCTACATCGCCTCGCTGCGGCCCGATAAATCAGAAACTACATCCAGAAACGGCCTCATGAGCGTCCCGGGCCACAACAAATACGACCTGCGATATTCAATCCTCGATCGAAAACCTACATATGTCCAGGGACTGAAATGGGCAAAGGAAGATATAACGCAAAAAGCGCTTGAGATATATGAACCGGTCGGCGTAAATTTCAAAACATGGACTTCCTACAGCGATAATGCAATACTTCTGCAAAAGGAATCCCCGCTGGTGAACTGGGAAAAAATACAAGGACGAAGCAGCGAAACACCGCATTATTAAAAAAGGCTTGACTTTTAAAAGTAATTACATTATAATTACAATAGAGGTGATTAATATGAGAGCAAGTATAATTAAAATAGGTAATTCGCAGGGCATACGCATACCCAAAACTATACTTCAGCAATGTGATATTCAGAATGAAGTTGAAATTGAAATTAAGGGAAAAATAATAATGTTAAAGCCTTTTCACAAAAAAGCTCGTGACGGTTGGGCAGAGGCTTTCAAGCAGATGAAAAAAAATAAAGACGACAAATTATTGATAGATGACAACCTTGATTTGCAAATGGAGAATTGGAAATGGTAATAAAACAATACGACATCTTTTTAATATCTCTTGACCCCACACTTGGCCATGAGATAAATAAAACAAGGCCATGTTTAGTAATTTCGCCAGATGAAATTAACAACAATATAGGCACTGTAATAGTTGCGCCTATGACTACTAAATCTTTTATATATCCGACCAGAATTCCTGTTAATTTTGATGGCAAGCACGGTCTAATTATATTGGATCAAATAAGAACGGTTGATAAAAGAAGGCTGGTTAAAAAGTTAGGAACGTTAGAGCATGAAACCATTTTAAAAATTAAAAACATATTAAAAGAAATGCTTATAGATTAAACTTAATCACCAAATCAAATTCAATTATTAGGCTCTTTCCTGTCTCACCCCGAGGAGAGCCCGCCGCCGCCGCGCCGATAATCCAGGCCTTATGTAAACTTTCGCCCGTCCTGGGGCCGGGCTCAGAAGCGAGCGGCAAACGGCAGGCTCGATATCATGGGTGATGCGTTGAATTGAAAGATAAAGTAAATATTTGACTCGCCGCGCAAAATGAATAACGGCCGTTATTTATTTTCATCCAATTAATTCAGAACTTATTTTTCATTGACACGCTTACTGAAACGACCGGCGGTCATAGGCCAGAAAGTCTTCACAGCCTCGATCGTCTGAATTAATATCGCCGCAATAAAAACCAGTGAAAGATAATGAACGTGGCGATCGGCCGTCGCCGAATTAAAACTTATAAAATATTTAATTATCATAGCTGAATTAAACGTTATTAACAGCGCATTCAATAGCACCATCAATCCGATGCTTCTCGTCTTGCCGGACCTGACTATCAGCGCCGAAAACATTGCCAGGCAAAGCGCTATCGATAAAACGAATATTATTCCGTCGTAACTCACGCCGCCGCCGCGATCTATGCCGTATTTTAACTCGAAAAGCATTATAAGCGCCGAAAGCGTGAACATATATTTCAATATGGGCCTTCCCGCGCGCATCGAGTTAAAAAGCGCCACGCCGCCGGCGAAAAAACCGGCCGAAATGAATAAGATCAAAAACCAGCCCACGCCGAGGGCGCTGAAAATATCGTCGAGGCCGGGAAGTTTTTGTGCGCCCTTCGCGATGCCGTCGTGGGTTATATAAAAAATCGGAAGCAAAGCGACCAGGAAAAAAAGGCCTGAAGCCGATGAGATCAGGTAGCCGAAAGTGACGTCGAAAAGCCTTTCGTGAACGCTCGTGGAAATAAAGCCGATATCAGCGGTTTTTATTTCGGCGTCGTCCGCGTAATCGTCGAACGCCTTATCCATTTTGTTTTTTTCTGAATTTTCACATTTACCGGCCGCGCTGGAGATTTTTTCGATATTGATTTTATCGCTCATAATTTTTCCTCCTCGTGTATCTTCCTTAAATTGGCGCAAAGTTCTTTTCTTATGTAAAACATCCTGCTTTTAACCGTGCCTTCCGCCAGCGAAAATATCTCCGCCATATCACGGAACCCCGTTTTAAGCGACAGGATGAACATCGCGCGCTTATCGGCCGCGAGCATCACGACTGCCTGCTCTATCATTTCTTTCGAATATTCGAAATCGGGCTCTTTTTCCGGGGTGTTTTCAGAGATCAGTTCGCGGTAATACTCATCCACGGCCAATTCTTCTTTGCGCCTGAACCTTTCACGGTCGTAATAAATATTCACCGCGATCTTATAAAGCCAGTTTTTGACGCTTCCGCGCTGCGCATCGAACAGCGCAAGTTTTATGGATGCCCGGACATATGCATCCTGGATTATATCTTCGCTTTCGTGATAATCGCCGGTCAGCTTTACCAGAAAACGAAAAAGACCGTCATGAAACTCTTCGAACCAGTTCGAAATATTTAAATCAGCCTTCATTTCGCCTCCTTTAAAAACGATACGCTAAAAACCGGGCGGGGTTCAAAAAAAATTGAAATTTAAAAATTAAAACAATAAAATTATCCGTTAATTCTATCAGAACTACACCGCACATACAATAAAAATTTGATATGTATTTTGATAGTAAAGTTTGATAATGGCAAGCCGGATAAAATAAAAACAAAAATAAAATATTTATATTGAACTTTTTACGATTTTTATGGATAATGTATGGCATGAGAGAAGAAGCGAACGGTTTATACCTTAATTTCATAAACGGCGGACTTGACGCCTTCGGCGCGCTGGTAAAACTTCTGACGCCGCGTTTTTACAGGCTGTTTCTCCACCTGGGCGCCGATTGCGCCGACGCCGAAGACCTCTGCCAGGAATTTTTCATGGCGATATGGCGCGCGGGCGGCACTTTTTCAAAAGACCGCGATTTCATGCCCTGGGCGTACGCCATAGCGCGTAATATTTACTTTAAGGAAGCCGGGCGGGCGGCGAAGGTGAAGATCATCCCGCTCTTCGAGTGGATAGCGGCCAAAAGCGGGCATGACGAGGGCGGAAGCATCGATATAACCCGGATGCTTGCAAAGTTATCCAGAGAAAAACGCGAGGTCTTCGAGTTGAAGCATTTCGGCAGGCTTAAATTTTCCGAGATATCTGAAATTTTAAAAATACCCGAGGGCACGGCTAAATCAAGAATGTTCGCCGCCGTGTGCGATCTGAAAGAAATTATTACAAGGAGCGGTATATGAAACATCCAACCGATGAAATTATAATAGCATATCTTTATAAAGAGGCCGCGGCCGAAGAAATCAAGGCGGTCGAAAAGCATATCGCCGAATGCCGCAGCTGCGCCGAAAAGATCGAAGGCATCAAAAACACTATTTTCGATATAGACCGGATGGATGACGCCGCCGTTCCTGAATTTTTAGAGAACAAACTATCCGATTTTTTTGAAAAGATCGCAAATATGGATAATCCCGGCGCAAATTCAGAGAAAGAAGAAGCGGCCGAAGAATTCGATAAGAAGGCCGAAAAACTCTATGGCAGTGAAAAATTCAGCAAAGAGTCAAAACCGGATTCAAAACAAAAAGATAACGCCGGCAACGGCGGCGGAAAAACAATCATCGATATAATGACGCCGGAAGAGCTTGCCGAAAATCTTAAAATCCCCGCCAGTTCAATATACGACATGCTCGGCGAAATTCCCCACTTGATCCTGGCGGGCCGCGTCAGGTTCCGCAGAAGCTCCATAGATAAGTGGCTCGATTCGCGCGAGAAAAACTCGCCGACAAAAATATCTACCATACGCGATTTCGACGATTCCGTCAAACTATGGCGAAACGTCATTTAAAGTGGAGAGTTAAGAGTGGAGAGTGGAGAACTAGAGGACTTTTTGACAGTTATAAATGTTTTTAAGCGCTTAAAAGCCTTTTCTAATATTCAAAAATCCAAAACTCTCAACTCTCCGTTCTCCGTTCTCAACTATCACTATGCACTATGCACTATCAGTTATGCACTGATTAAAGGGGGGCTTCTTATGGATAAAATAATATTATCGAATTTCTTCGCGCACTTCGCGCAACTACTCGCCTCAGGAAAACCTTTACTGGACGCTATTATAACCAGCGGTAAAAAAAGTTATATGAAGGGCCATCAGGATTTTGTAAATTATCTGACGGGAAAGTTAAAATCCGGTCAGAACCTGGGCCAGGCGCTTTTAGATATAGGATTTCCGAAAGAATATATCGGCTACTTCAACGCCGGCGAATGGGAAGGAAGGCTCGATCAGACGATGAACGAACTTTCGCTGGCGCTTAAATCGGATGAAAAAGGCGGAGCTGAAATCGAACTTAGTTTATCAGAAAAAACCTCTGCCAGAAAGATTATCGGCGGCGGCAGCAGAAGCATCGGCGCCGGAAATGGAAACGGAGCGGGAGCGGAGCGCACTAAAAATGAAGAAGAAAGCGATACCGATGTTGATAAAGATACCGAAACTTATGACGACGCCGAATATAAGCAAACCATAAAACTGGTCAACGGCTGGCTTAAAAAGTGCGTCGAGGCGAAGGCGAGCGATCTTCACATAATACCGGTCAGAGGCGGAGACGGCATTTTGAAATACAGAGTGGGCGGGGTTCTGCACGAGATCGAAAAGATCGGCAGAGACGAACTGATCAAGGCCGTGGCGCGCGTTAAATTCATGTCGTGCCTGGACATCGCCGAAAAGCGCCTGCCGCAGGACGGGCGCATGCTGATCAAGATCGGCGAAAAAGAATCAGACCTGAGAGTATCCGTCGTGCCGTCGCTCACCGGCGAAAAGGTCACGATAAGGTTCATATCGAAAAGCGAGATCATGATAGGCCTTGACGAAATCAAACTGAGCGGGCCTGAGCTCGGCGATATAAAAAAAATGATGGAAAAACCTTACGGCCTGATACTCGTAACCGGCATGAGCGGCTCCGGAAAGACCACTACCTGCTATTCGATATTGAACGAATATATCAAAAGAGGCTGCAATGTCGTAACCATCGAGCAGCCCGCCGAATATCTGCTGAACGGCGCGACGCAGATCGCGCTGGATCCTTCGATCGGGCTCAACTGCCTGGCCGCGCTTAAAACCGCCATGAGGACCGATCCCGACGTTATATTCGTCAGCGGCCCTTTCGCCGGCGACTCTTCCGACCGCGACATATTGAATTACGCCGTAAAAGCTGCGCAGACAGGCCATATCGTAATATGCCAGTTCGGCTGCAAAAACATATTCGAACTGATCGAATCGCTTTTAAAAACGAAGGATATTGACGCCGCCGCGCTCGCCAATATTTTAAACGGCGCCATAGCCCAGGTCCTCTTAAGAAAACTCTGCGATTGCAAAAAAGCCGCGGATACGGCGCCGCCCGCTTTCATAAAGAAAACGAAAAACGCCGCGATATATATGTCGTCCGGCTGCGAAAAATGCCTTAATTCAGGCTATATGGGCCGCATCCCTGTTTACGACGTGATCATCTTCGACCGCGATATAAAAGAAGCCATCGCCTCCGGCAATATTGATAAAATTAAAAAGACTGCGACCGGTCACCTCGAAAAAAAAGCGGCGGAACTGGTGAAAGCCGGGATAACTTCATTAGAAGAAGTGTATAGGGTTTTCGGGCAGTTTTTTTAGGCCTGGTTTTTCAGGCTTGTTTAATATTTGCTTGACAAACTTATTATAAATTCGATATTATGTAATATTCATTCACTTGAAATGAAAATTAGTATGCAAGCATTAAGTATCAAATTTATCTAATCTTTTTAACAGTTTTACCGGAGGAAAAAATGCTCACGAGGAATTCTTTACTTACGTTACTGGTTTTCGTAATGGTTTTATCTTTCACATCGGCCGCTTTCGCTTTCGACGCATGCGTCGCCACCGCCAACGGCTTTTTTAAAATTAAAAGTTACAAACTGGCGTTCACGCACTATGACGCCTACGCTAAAAGATGCGAAAAAAATCTCACGGCCACCGATCCCGACGATCACTACCTCTGCATGAAACAGGCCGAAAAAAAGCAGCTTGAAGAAGGCCGCGAACTGCTCGAAAAAACATTTTACTGCTACTACATGGCCGGCGTAACGCTCGAAAAGATGAACAAACCCGCCGACGCGCTCAACTATTATGTAAAAGCGCTTTATATGACGGCCGCTTACAAGAACGTAACTTTCATCCACACCATTACCAGAAAGAAAACTACTAAAAGCCTCGTTTTCAAAATAAATCCGAAAAATCTCAACGACAACTACGACAGGATCTACGCGCTCGGCATCGACACCGTCGTTCTCATGGAAAAGATCCGCGCCGTCGCCGAGATACGACGCGACCTGGCCAAACTCATCGAAGGCAACATCGACCCCGAAAAACAGGGCGAATATAAAGCCCGTTTCGCGGTCTGCCAGACCAGAGAATATAACCTCAGCGTACTGCTCGAAAACCTGGTCGTATATGAAATGAACCGCGGCATCTACACGCGCTTCGACGCGTTCGTAAAGCACATCAACGAGTTCAAGCCCATCACTCCGGCCGTATCGTCGCTTCTTAAAGTGGCCGAGGTCATGAAGCAGAACCTCATCACTATCATCGCGCACAGCGAAAACCCATATTCAGTTCCGACGCTCGAAGAGCTCAACGCTAAGCTGGCCGGTCTTTCCGAGATCATCGACTACATTCACGCTAATATCAACTAATTAGAATATACCCTATACTCAGTTATTTCTATAAATGAGTCCGCTCCAGAAAGTCACAAAACGGCAAAAACGTGCCTGAAAACCATTGAAAAATTGACTATTTGGAGTGGACTCATATTTTAATGCTGCAAAAACACTGAATCACTGAAATGGACAGTTCGATTGCCGGCCGTGCGTAAAAACGACAAATTTTCCTCTTCGGCCCTGCCGTAAATAAGTTTAATAACGTTTATCATATCCATTTGACATTTTCAATAATTTGTGTTAAAATTCATATAGAAGGTGATTAACCGATCACCTCAACCTTGAATAGGCCGGGGAAAGTCTATAAAATAAGAAACAAAGCAATCACGGAGCCAGCACATGCATGCGGAAAAAGTAGAAACTGAAATAAGGCGCGAACAGATAGCCCAGGCGGCTCTCGAGATCATCTCGCTCTTCGGGCTCAAGGGCCTTACGAACGGAAGGGTAGCGGCCCTTGTCGGGGTCGTCCCTTCTGCGCTTTACAAGCATTATAGAAGCAAAAGCAAGATAATCGAGGCGGTCGTGGGCCTGATGCGGGAGCGCATGTTGAACGTTATAAAGACCGCCCAGAGCGTCGGCACCGACCCGATGGAATGCATCAGGCGGGTCTATCTTGCCGAAGTCAGGATGGTCATGCAAAGCCCCGGCGCGCCGTTCATATTTTTTTCGGACGAATTCGTCGCCAATAAAAACAAGATCAAAAACAAGTTCGACGAGGTCGGCCGGCTCCACTTCGAAGAAATGTTGAAGCTTTTCCAGAAAGCCCTCGATCAAAAGCAGATACGACAGGATTTCAACGCGCAGACGCTCGTGTTCTTTTATATGGGAATGGTCTCCCAGACGATGTTATTATCTCATCCTCCCGATAAAAACATAAAAATCGATATAGATATATTGAAGCACAGCGAAAATGCCTGGAAGGCCTTCATTGACATGCTCAAAGTGAAGTAATTTTTTTTGCGCCATCAGGTGATTATACAATCACCTCGCGGAATTACGGCGTTTTTATAACAGTATAAAGGGTCAAAATATTCAGTATTCAGGTTGTTTTATATTTAAATATTCGCATACAATCATATAAAGCCTCATCATAGCATATTTTTTTACACGACGAGGTGATTTATAAATCACCTATTATTATAAAATTATAAATCTATTTCAAACGATTAAGGAGGAATATCATGTATAACCATTGCGTTACTCTTTCAAAAGACTCTTCCGTAAGGAGCGCTGCTGTCCTCATCGCCGTCGGATCGGCTTTCCTTTTCACCATGTTTTTCGCTTATCCCGCTCTCGGGCAGGGAACGGCCGTCGTCGAGCTCGATTCCCTTAAACCCGCGTCGGAGCAATTTATGGGCGAAATTACCGCGATAAGAAAAGCAGTCCTTTCCACTAATGTTTCCGGGCGTTTGATCAAAATACCTTATTTCGTGGGAGATTACGTTAAATTGGCAACTCCGATAGCCAGCCTCGACACGAGAGACTTCGAAATAGTCGTCAAACAGGCGAAGGCCGTCGTCGATGCCAGCGCCGCCAGGCTCCGGCAGCTTGAAACCGGGTCCAGACCTGAAGAAAAAAAGCAGGCGGCCGAGCAGCTTCGCCAGGCCGAGGCGACATCGAAGACGGCGATTTCCGATTATGTCAGGATGAAGGAACTCTTCGCGTCGAATATGATTTCCAAGCAAACGATGGAAGCCACGGAAGCGAAGGCGACCGTGTCCGACGCCCAGTACGCTTCGGCGAAGCTGCAAAAATCTATTATTGACAATGGCCCGAGGGTGGAAGAAAAGGAAAATATGCGCGCGCTCATAAGGCAGCAGGAGGCGTCTGTCGAACTCGCCATGATCCAGCTGGAATACGCGACGCTGAAGGCCCCGTTCGACGGCATTGTTTCGGCGCGCCATGCGGACGAGGGAGTCTTTGTAAACCCGTCGTCCCCGATATATACTCTGCAACAAATCGACCCGATCTACGCCTCGGTGGACTGTCCTGAAAAATACCTGTCCCTGCTTCAAAAAGGGACCAGGGCCGCGATAACCATCGACGCGCTTCCCGGAAAGAAGTTTTCTGGCACTCTCGAGCGGACGCCGGCCGTCATAGACACCATAACTCGCACGGCAAAGGCCGAATTCATCATAGAAAACCCGGATAAGCTCCTCAGGCCGGGCATGTTCGTCCGCGCCACGATTTTGTTTGAAGCGAAGAGCGGAGGGACGAATGAACGTTTCTGATATTTTTATCAAGCGGCCGATTTTCACGATCATGTTCACGTCTTTTCTGGTCGTGATAGGGCTGTTTTCATACGCCGGACTCGGCGTCGAGCAATTCCCGCAGATAGATTTTCCTATGGCGCGAATCTTCGCGATGCTTCCCGGCGCGAGCGCTGAGGAACTCGAAACTCAGGTAGCCAAGCCCATCGAAGAAGCTATAAATTCCATTTCCGGCATTAGCCAGATATCTACTACATGCACCTTCGAGGCCGTCCAGATAATGGTCCAGTTCAATATGGAAAAAAGCGCCGACATGGCCGCTCAGGAAGTGCGGGAGCGCGTTTCTCAGATACAGGGTAAGTTCCCGAAAGGAATGGACGCGCCGCAGGTCGGGAAGCTCGATCCTGGCGCGCAGCCCGTCATAACTTATATCATTTCGGCGAATATGTCGTTGCGCGACCTTACCTACTTCGCGCGAAAAAAAATCAAGGAACAGCTTGAAACGTTAAACGGCATTGGCAGCGTCAGGATCGTCGGCGGCCTCGAGCGCGAGATAATGGTCGAGCTGGACGCCGTGAAGATGAACGCATACAAGATTTCCCCGGCCCAGGTGAAGGCGGCGATAATAGGGCAGAATTCCGAGGTCCCCGGCGGAAACGTGACGAACGGCGACCGGGAATACGTCTTAAGGACCCTCGGCCGGCTCGAAACAGTCGATGAATTTTCAAACATCGTCATAGCCTCACCGAATAACGTTCCGATAAAAATCTCCGACGTAGGAAGGATCGTCGACGGCGAAGAAGAAAAGCGGACTTTAGCCCGCCTTGACCAGAAAGCCTGCCTTTCAGTGATTGTGCAAAAACAATCCGGCGTGAACGCGGTCGAAGTGACGGATATTGTCAAGCAGCGCCTCGAAGAACTCAGACCCGCATTTCCCGAAGGAGTAAAGATCACGCCCATACGCGACAACTCCAGGTTCGTCAAAAATTCGCTCCATGAATTGAATCTCCATCTCGTGCTCGGAGCCGTTCTCGCCTCGCTTGCGGTGCTTCTGTTTATGGGAAACGCCGTTTCGACAGTCATAGCGGCGATCTCGATTCCGATCTCGATAATATCGACATTCTTCCTCATAAGCTACATGGGCTTCACCATGAACAACATGTCAATGCTCGGGCTGACGCTCGCCGTCGGTATTGTCATCGACGACGCCATAGTCGTTCTCGAAAACATCTTCAGGCACATGGAAGAAAAAGGGGCCGATTCCATGAAAGCGGCCAGCGAGGGCACTTCCGAAATATATCTGGCGGTAATGGCGACTTCCCTTTCGCTCGCCGTCATATTTATTCCGGTGGCCTTCATGCAGGGCATTATCGGGAGATTTATGAAGCAGTTCGGGCTTACCGTCGCCTTTGCCATTTTAATCTCGATAGTGGTTTCGCTGACCCTCACTCCGATGATGTGCTCGAGGCTTTTCAAGTATAAATTCGCCCGGGGATCGGGCCACAGCAAATCATCGCGTTTTTATTCCTTTATAGACAAAATTTATGGGATTCTCCTGCGTTTTTCAATGAAAAACCGGATGTCCATAGTGATCGTCTCAATTTTATGCGTGGCCGCGATCTTTCCGCTCGTGAAACTGGTCAAGATAGACTTCGTCCCGGCGGACGATACTAACGAATACACTATATTTTTCAGGACGCCGGAAGGGACGTCGCTCGAAGGGACGGCTAAAATCCTGGTGGAGCTGGAAGACAGGGTTAAAAAAATCCGCGGCATCGAGCATATGTTCTCGTCGATAGCCGAAAACGAGGGCTCCGGAGTTAATGAAGGCTCCATTTTCATTCAGCTGGTGGACATTTCGAAGAGAGATTATTCCATCTTCGACTCGATGGACGAGGCGCGGAAAGCCCTCGCGGAATACGGCAGGTACAAGCCCGTCGTCCAGGTTTCCGGCGGCATGGGCAGCGGAAAGAACTGGGACGTGACAATGGCCGTCAGAGGGCCTGACCTCGATAAAATAAGGGAATATTCCGAAAAAATCGTCGAGAAGATAAGAAAAGACCCGATGATATCGGCGGCCGAATCTTCCGCGCTCGAAACCAAGCCCGAGATACACGTTAAAATCGACCGCCAGCGGGCTTTCCGCTCGGGGATCGACATTGAGGCCGTCGCCTACGCCCTTCGGACTCTCATCGGCGGCGTGGACGACATCAACCAGTTCAAGCAAAACGACGAAATGTATGAAATAAGGATGCGCCTTGGGAAGGACTACAGAAACGACGTCTCCGCGATAGCCGGCCTGACGTTTCAAAACCGCGAGGGAAAGATGATGCGCCTGGATACCTTCGCGTCCGTGAACGAGGGCCGCGGCGCCACCCAGATCGACCGCCAGGACAGACAGAGAAGCGTCTCGGTAAACGCCAACATGACTCCGCTTGGCGCCGTCAACGAAGTCAACAATCTCATGGAAAACGCCGCGCGTGAGCTTAAAATGCCTCCCGAATATGCCTTCGGATTCTTCGGCAGGTCGCGCGACATGAACCAGACGATAAACGGCTTCATCATGGCGTTTTTAATGAGCTCCATTTTCATGTACCTGATACTCGCGTCTCAATTCGAAAGCCTTTTACATCCCGTCACCATAATGCTTTCACTGCCGCTTTCGATACCGTTCGCCCTGCTTTCGCTGTTTGTAACCGGAAATTCCCTCAACATCTTCTCCGCTCTCGGCGTTTTCATGCTCTTCGGCATCGTCAAGAAAAATTCGATCCTCCAGATCGATTATACCAACACGCTGCGCGAGTCCGGAATGCCCCGCGAGGAGGCCATTATCGCCGCAAATCACGCCAGGCTCAGGCCCATACTCATGACGACGGTCACTCTCATTGCCGGAATGATACCTATGGCTTTGGGGACCGGTGCCGGCGCCGGAACCCGGGCGTCTCTGGCGATAGTCATAATCGGCGGTCAAACGTTATGCCTTTTAATCACGCTACTATTGACACCCGTGGCCTACAGCCTTTTCGACGACCTTCTTGAATGGATAAAATTGAGAACGCCTGGCTTCGAGGAATAATAATCTTTTTGTAAACCCCGGCAGTTATTTCACTAACGGCGGCGGCACCGTCATAACAATATTTTCCCTCGTATCGCCCTGCATATCGACGCCGTTGAAGCCCACGCTGTAAAATTTTATTGAGCCGTCGGCCATCGGAATGAATTTCATTCGTTCGTCGTTCATGGGGTCTATGGCCGATTCCGCGGCTTCTTTATTAAATTCTTTGTCGTTGTTCAGGTCCGGCCATCTTCCGTTTTTCAGATAGAACAATCTGGCCAGGCCTCCGAGCGTGGTAAGCCTGAATGAAGCCACGCCTTCACCGAGTTTGCTGTAGACTTTTTCATATTCGATCGGGCCGCGGAACTGATGGCTTATCAGAGGATTGACGCTCAGCGCGCTTAAAAACGATCGGTCACCCGGCGCGTGATTATCTTTAAAATCTTTTTCCAGGCCGGATAATATCTTCTTGATTTCGGCGAACCCTGAAGTTTTCAGCATTTTAACGCCGACGAACCACTTACTTTCCAGCGGAAACGACCCGCCGTACCACATATTAAAAAACGCCGTCGTTAAAGGATATTCATCGTTATAAATTTTCAGGCGCTTCATCGTAAGGGCCATTAAATAATAGACGGCCCTATCGGCTTTAGAGAAAATTCCGGAACTATTAGCCCTTATGATAAGAGATTTTCTGATCTTTTCCGCCGCCGCGGCGTTCGAAAGAAGGTCGCCGTTATCGATATAAAGCCGCTTTGAAAGGCCCGAAACTGCCTTCAGTGAAAGGTACTGAGCGACGGCGCCTGACACGCTCATATAGCGGTTGTTGTAATAAGCGAAGCTCCTTATCAATTTAAGAAGAAAAATATCGGCCGCGGCTGCGAATTCGATATCGGCCGTATCCGCCGCCAGCAAGGCAAGGCAGACCAGGTTCGTCAGTTTTCTGTGTGCGCCGCGTTCTATTATCTTTTCGCTGAAAGGCTCCTTAACGGATTCGTCATAAGTCTTATCGGTTTGCTTAAGACTGAGTTTTTCAAATTCAGCCGCGCAGGCCATGATCATCTGAGTTCTGATCTCCGAGTTGATTTCATAAAATTCGGTTTTGTTGACGCCGGCCGCGATCTCATCGCTTCCCGTCATAAATATCAGCCTGCCTTCGGCGTCATGACCGGCGTAAGATATTCCGCGCGGAAATTTGATCTCGAGCGTGCCCCATTGAAGCCTGTCTTCGATATACGGCCAGCCGGAAAAATCGGTTCCGCTTCCGGACGCCGCCGGAGAAAAAAGCCTTCTGGTTTCAGCAGTTCCCGTCATTTTGCTGAAATTATAAGCGATGAAGGCGGTTAAAATGCCGGCCAGGATCAAAACCACGAATACATACTTCATTATTTTATTGAAATCTATGCCGGCAAAGCTTTTCACAGCAATAATTTTATCATTCATATCGAACCTCCCTTATTTGAAAAGAGTTTTTAAGCTTCGAGCCGGCGGCTGTAAAAAAAGTTGAACAGCGACCCGGCTATATAGGAGAAAAAAGCCATTATAGCGCTTACCGAAGCAGAAATTAAAAACATGGAAAAAACTATCATTATTGCTGCTCCGCCCGTCCTCTGGACCGCCGCGAGGGGTTCGGCCGGACTCGCAACGGCATGAAAACTTTCTTCGGTTATACCTTCCAAAACCGCAGCTTCAGTAATGATTTGAACCGGCTCACGCATCAGGATTTCCGCGGCGTATCCGAATGCGAAAATAGTTACCAGCAAAGCGGCCGTCCCCAGAAAAACGGTCGTTAAATATTCGAACCGGCCGGATGTTTTTTCATGTCGCGTTTCCCCGCCGTCATTGACGGCGGCCTGTCCTTCGTAACCTTTCAGTATGCGGCTGTAATGCTTTTTAATTTCGCCGTCAAAAAGCGACATCGGCAGATTCATGGCCAGAAGCGAGGTTAAAAGAGCCGTTTCAGAGTAATAACAGTATAATATAAAACAAATCACCACGGCCAGCATCCCGCCGTTATAATATATATTTCTTTTCTGGAACTGCCACGTATTTATGAGGTTTTTCAATCTAGCGTTCCTGGCTTCATACATGAAATCGGTTTTGACGGCCAGATAATAGTCATAGTAAGAAACCGCGGCGCCGACGATAAGGCCTATAAAGGTTCCCGATATCAGCTTGCTGTAATATAATGCGCCATAGATCGTTCTGGTATAATAGTCCGTGCGGAAATAAGAAATTAATAAAGCGATCCAGGCAACGGCGCAGATAATAACACAGGATACTTTGAACCACGGAACGTTTAAATTCATTGAGTTGATCCTGTTCCATGTTAACTTCTGCCTGGATCCTAATTCGCCGAAGTAAGATCTGATCAATTCTTCTTTCGCTTTTTCGATGTCGTTCTGATTATTGTTATTGCTGTTATCTTTGTTATTCGGGTCCGAATTCATCTGAAAGCCTCCTTAACGCGCGCGATAAGCGTGAAGCCACCGTTCCCTCGGGCACTTCGATTATCTCGCCGATCTCTTTGTAACTCATTTGTTCAAAGTATTTGAGGTAGAGTATCTGCCTGTCCGTTCCGTCGAGTTTGCGCATCGCCTTTTCAAGCCGGCCGAACTCTTCATTCTTGATAACGTCCCGCTGAACGTCCGAAGAACTTTTATTCAGCGCGTCGATCAAATAATTGGGAAGACGCAAAATTTTTCTGACGAAGCGCATCATGAAATTTTTTGAAAGGTTGGCAGCCACTTTGAAAAGCCATGCTTTTACCATGAAGTCCGGCTCCGTTACGCGCGGCTCCGACAATAATTTTAAAAAAGTTTCGGCCGTTATATCCCTGGCCTCGTCGGCGTCGCCTGTCAGGCTGAAAGCGAACGCGAAGATATTTTCGCTGTATTCGCCAAACGCCTCTTCCACCTTAAAATATTTAGTTTTTGATTCTTCATTATTTACGTTGCGCATTTTTCATCTCCGAAGTATAACACACGAGGCCGTTTTTTCTTCCGCTTTTTTTTTAAAAATTTTGCGCGTCTAAAAAAGTTCAGCCAAAAATATATTCAGCCGGAGTTTCCTCCGCCGCTCTTTATTTATAGACAAGGCTTCAGATAACTCATACAACTCAAATTGATTAATTATAAATTTTATGATATTATTGATTAAAATTACAGGAGCTTTTAATGATACAAACCGAACGCATTATAAAATTAAACGAAAAAAATATATTAGAAGGTTATTATATTCTTTACTGGATGCAGGCTTCAGTACGCTCCGAATATAATCACGCGCTCGAATACGCCATAGAACTGGCTAATAAAGTTAAAAAACCGCTTTTCGTTTTTTTCGGCATCACAGAAAATTTTCCGGAAGCTAACCTCCGCCATTATTACTTTCTGCTGGAAGGCCTGGCCGAAGCGGAAACGGGATTAAAAAAAAGGAAGATCAAACTGATCTGCCGGTTCTGCGATCCATCAAAGGAAGTAATAAGCCTTTCAAATAAGGCCTGCGCGGTCGTTTGCGACAGGGGATACCTTCGAGTGCAGAAGCAATGGCGGAAACACGCCGCTGAAAATATAAAATGCGCCGTTTATCAGGTTGAATCGGAAGCTATAGTGCCCGTCAACGAGGCTTCCGATAAAGAGGAATTCGCCGCGCGAACGCTGCGGCCGAAGATAACGAAGAAACTCGAAAAATATCTGATAGCGCCGCCGGTCAATAAAGTCGATATAAGCTCGCTTGGTCTGAATATAGAGGCGGACCGGCCGGACATTGATAATTCGGGCACGCGCTCATCCGCGGCCGTAAAAGGCTCCGGCGTGAGCCGGGTGCGCGGGTTGGAAGCGATCTCCGAAATAGGCGGCAAAAATTTATCCGGCCATAATAACGGAATTATCGATCTGAGCGATATAGGCGCGCTCATAACTAAAATGAGTTCGATCGACCGTTCCGTTTTCAGATCGCCGTATTTTAAAGGCGGCGAAGCCGCGGCACTGGCCGCCACGGAAGATTTCATCGATAACCGACTCGATACTTACGACACCATGCGCAACGACCCGGCGCTCAATCATCTGTCACATCTATCACCCTATCTTCATTTCGGGCATATATCACCGCTGAAAATAGCCATGGCCATCAAAAATTCAAAAGCGCCAGCCGAAGCTAAAGAAAAATTCCTCGAAGAACTTATCGTACGCCGCGAACTGTCCTTTAATTTCTGCGAATATAACCATCGTTACGACTCGCATGGATCGCTTCCGGACTGGGCCGTCCAGACACTCGATAACGGTGCGAAAGACAAACGCCCGTACATCTACGAAACGGCCGACCTCGAATACGCGCGCACGCACGACCATTGCTGGAACGCGGCGCAGCTTCAGATGATAGTTTCAGGCAAGATGCATAATTATATGAGGATGTACTGGGGCAAGAAGATCATCGAATGGACGCCGGACTTCAGAACGGCGTATAAAACGGCGCTTTATTTGAACAACAAGTATAACCTTGACGGCCGCGACCCCAACAGTTTCGCCGGCGTGGCGTGGTGTTTCGGAAAGCACGACCGCCCATGGACGCGCCGCCCCATATTCGGCAGCATCAGGTATATGAACGAAGCCGGCCTCAAGCGCAAATTCGACATGGAAGCCTATATTGAAAGCGTCGCGAAGATATGCGCCGACAATGATTATGAACTCGACTCGCTGACGCACCTTATGGAAAAATAAATTTTTAAATGAATGAATTACACGCTTTAAACGTAAAAGAATACCGAGATTTTATTTTGTCGGAAGCCGCGGCCGCGATCGTGTCGAAAGAACGGCTCGAATGGTCGCGCAAATTCCGGAACGAATCTGATTTTCTGCTTTCGATGGGCAGCGAACTTCTTATCCGCGCGCTTATACGCGAAAAACTCGGCATCGAAAACAAAGATATAAATTTCAGCAAAATGCTATATGGCAAGCCGTTTCTGGCGGGGCACGAAAATTTTCATTTCAACGTCTCGCATTCGGGCGATATAGTTTTATGCGCGCTAGCGGACAACGATATAGGCTGTGACTGCGAATTTATCAACGCGGACAATAAGATCGAAGATATCAAAATTGTCTATACCGATAACGAGTATAAAACCATACAATCCCTTCACGGCGGCGATAAAATTCTTTTCTGCCATAAAATATGGGCGCTGAAGGAAAGTTATCTCAAGTGCGCCGGCATCGGCCTCAGCGAAGAGCCCGCCGCGATCGAGACCTCGTTTAACGACGCCGGCGGCTCCCCGTCTGTTTACAAAAACGGCCGCAGGCTTGACTTTATCATGAAAATGTACGACGACATAAAAGGATACGCCGCCGCGCTGTGTATTAAAAAAACCTCTCAGCCGCGGGCCGCCGCTCCGGAAATTCTTCCCGCTAAAATATCATTCGCCGGCCTCGATTTATTAATCAATACTTAATTAATAAACAGCTCCGCTGAAAAAGTCTTTTGAAACCTGAAAAGCGCGGACCGCGATTATATTTTTGCGTCTGAAGCCGTAGCATGATACTTCACGGCACACCGGCGTCTTATCGAGTTAAATCAAACCTTTTCAATATACCTCTTCAAATTCCTTTATTTAAAATTAATTTCAGACAATACTCATATTATTATTAAGTACTAAATGGGTATTGTATCTTAAGTTGAAAATATATATAATATGCGGGCCGATTTCAAAATTTAAAAATTATGAGATTAAAAAACAAAAATCAAGAAAATCTAAGGAGTGAAGTATGTTCAGGAATTTTAAATCACTTGCCGTTTTAACTTTGACGGCTTTCGTATGCGCTGGTATCTTTGCGGGCGCGGCTGACGCGAAGTCGCAGAAGAAAACGGCAAAAAAGAAAAAATACATGACCGAAGAAGAGGTCGTGGATATAGTGAAGCGCGCTCTGGCCGAAAAAGAGCTGCAGGACACAATGGCAAAAGAGGCCGAAACGGTTCAGAAAGATAAGGAAGTCGCGGAGCTGGTCGCAAAGGTCGTCGCCGATAAAGAAAAAGAGATGAACGACAAAGCGAAAAAAGACAAAGAAAACGAGATTTCCATCGGCGGCTATATGCAGGTCATGTATAGCGACATGGAAGGCCAGGCCGCCGGCACCGGCGCCAACTGGAATGTTTCAAGGGCGCGGCTGATCATGAAGAAAAAATTGAACGATAAAACATCCTTCTTTTCGCAGTACAACGCCAATACCACAAACCAGGACAGCTCGCAGTTCGCGATAATCGACATGTACGTCGATCACAAACTCACAAGCGATCTCGGCCTGCAGCTCGGTCAGTTCATAATCCCGACCGGCTATCAGCCCTCGCTGATCTCCCCTAAAGATACTTATATGATCAACCTCGGCCAGATATACCACAACGCCGCGCACGACATGAACGCGCTCTGGGACACTCGCGATCTCGGCCTGCGCATGCAGTACAAACAGAAAGGCAGCAAGTTCGACTACTCGCTGGCCGTAGCCAACGGAACCGGCATATTGAGCGGCATCCAGCGTTCAGACGCTAAAACCGTTTTCGGCCGCATAGGATACGAGCCTAACAAATACTGGAAGCTCGGCATTTACGGACTTTCCGGCAAGCGCTACAAGGCCGCGGCTGTCGCAAACCCGATTTACGGCGCGAGCGCCGCCGCAACTACCGCAGGCGACAAAGACCGCAAGCGCGCCGGTTTCGACTTCCGCTTCAAAAAAGAAAAATTCACGCTCCAGGGCGACTACCAGATGATGGAAACCGGGCTTCCGGGCCGTGCGGCGAACCTTAAAGGCAAAGGCTATTTCGTCGAAGCCGGATACTATGTAAGGCCTAAATTCGAACTTACGCTTAAAAACGACATGCTCAAACCGGACGATACGAACGTTCTTTCTAAATCAACCGTCAACGCCGGCGGCTTCAACTGGTATTTCGATAAAAAGGCTAAATTTCAGCTCGTAATATCGAAGATAAAAGAAACGGTCGAAGTCAAAAACGACCGCGTGGACTCTCTGGTCACCGTCGAATTTTAATAGCTGTTCATAATAATTCAAAAAAGTCCTTTAAAATCATATAAAATTCAAAATGGCCGTCAAAAGATCTGTTGCAATTAAAAGCAGGCTTTTTGGCGGCCATGTTTTATTTCATGTTTAATTTATATAATTGATTCCTCGAACCGATTGATATTATTTCGCGATTATGATAAAATAGTTTTATAGATCACATCTGATGAATGCCGCTCGATATAGATGAAAGGTCATATGCGCGTAAATAAAGTGCCAGACATATTTAAGAATATAGTTGAAAAAATTCCGGTGCCGATCAGAATAAGCGATTGCGACGGAAACATCCTTTATATCAATCCAAAATTCACCGAAACATTCGGTTACGAACTCGGCGATATTCCGACCATCTCGGTCTGGCGTAAAAAAGCCTATCCCGACGCCAGATACCGCAAAAAAGTCGATTACGAATGGGACAGCGACGTTAAAAAGATCATAAAAAGCAAATCCGCCCTGCGCGAATATTATTCAATAAGCTGCGCCGACGGCTCAAAGAAAAACGTAGAGGTCACCTTCACCGTCGTCGATAACATAATATACGCCGTGATGAACGACGTCACCGAAATGATATCGCTGCGCATGAAACTATCCGACTTTAAAAAACAGATATTCGAGGCGACCGCCAAACTGGACAATAAAAGCCTTGCGCTGACCGAGGTTATCAATCAGGTCGAGACCGAAAAGGAAAAAATAAAAAAAGACATATACAAAAGGATCAGCGACTATTTCATGAAGATAAAGGGCGGGCATAAATCGGTATACTCGAATTATTTAAAGATCGCGCCGGAACTGATCGTCAAAAAAACGAAAGAACTCATATTCGCCAGAGCTGACGCTGACGGCGTCAATTTAAAAACCCTGCTTTCGCAGCGCGAACTGAAGATATGCTCGCTCATAAAAAAAGGATATTCGTCGAAGGAAATATCGAAAATACTCGATATTTCGATCAGAACCACCGAAAACCACCGCAACAACATAAGAAAAAAACTGTCCATAATATCCAATAAAACCTCGCTTTATAATTATCTTCACAGTCTGTCTTTTTAAGGCCTTTACTTATTTTCATGACACCGGTCACAATAATTTGAATTTAACCTGTTAATGTGGTAAAATGTTTTATCTATAATTTTATCTATTAAGTAAAGACAAAATCATTAATAACCGGAGTTTGATCATACCATGAGCGATTTGAAACTTCTTGTAGTCGAAGATGAAGCCACGTCGGCCCTTATAATGAAATTATTCTTCGGCTCTCTGGGTTATGACATTGGCGAAGTCGCGGCCACCGGCGAAGAAGCTGTTTTAAGGGGCATAAAAGAAAAACCAGACATCGTTTTCATGGATATACAGCTCGCCGGAAAAATTGACGGAATAGAAGCGGCCGAAGAGATCATTTCGCAAAGCAAAAATACTTCCATCGTTTTCGTGACGGCTTATTCCGACGAAGAGACCGTTGCGAGGGCAAAAAAACTCAATCCTGTCGATTATATTTTAAAACCTTTCAATCTGAACGATCTGAAAAAGATCATAGATTCAGTAGTATCCGGCCTGCAGCTTAATAAAAGGTAATTTCATCGTGATCGATTTCATAAAAAAACTTAAACTCAGCGTAAGAGTAATTCTTCTGGGGGCGGGCAGCGTGTTGCTCACCGCTGTGGCGCTCGTTTCTCTGGCAGTGTTACAGAGCGGGCAGTATAACCGGCTGGCCCAGAAAGAAGTCGAAGGCCTGATAAACTCCGATCTGGATCACATCGCCTGCGGCGTTTATAATCTCGTCCGGACCGAAAACGATGCAGTCCAGCAGAGGGCGGACGGCAATCTCAATGTTTTGCGCCGGCTTATTTTAAAAGCTGGCGGCATAAGCCTTGCCGGCGAAAGCGTTGCCTGGCTTGCGGCAAATCAATTTAACGGCGAAACTTTCGAGATATCGCTTCCTAAAATGCTCGCCGGAGACCGGTGGCTCGGCAGGAACGCCGATGCGAGCGTCGAAACCGCCATTATCGATATCATAGTCAGACTGAACGGCGAATCGGCCTCCATATTCCAGCGAATAAACGAACGCGGCGACATGCTGCGCGTCGCGACCACGGTCAAAAATGCTGCGGGGCTGCTCGCCATAGGTACGTATATACCGGCGGTGGATCCGGACGGCAAAGACAATCCCGTCATTTCCGCTATAATGAAAGACGGATCTTATCACGGACCCGCCTTTGAAGTTAACGCTAAATACCTTGCCGCTTACGAACCTCTCAAGGATAATACCGGACGGATCATAGGTATGATCTACGCTGGCGTAAAACAGGAGATACTCGAATCCAGGGTGCGTCAGGCCATTTTACAGACGAGCCTTGGAAAAACCGGCTATGTGTTCGTACTGGGCGGTACCGGCAAACTGCGCGGCCATTATATTATTTCACAACAAGGCAAACGCGACGGCGAAAACATCTGGAATACTCAGGTAGAAGGGCGCTACGTTATCCATCAGATCATCAACACCGCGCTTTCCCTGAAACCCGGCGAGTTCACCGCCATAAGTTATCCCTGGCAGAACCCGGGCGAACCGGAACCCCGCCGAAAAATAGCTCGTTTATTTTATTTTGCCCCATGGGACTGGGTGATCGGAGTCAGCGTTTATGAGGACGAGCTTCAAACTTACAAAACCGTCTTAAATGAAGGACGCCGCATAATGACGGACTTCATGTGCGCGGCGGGCCTGTTTATAACGCTTTTAATAGGGTTTATAAGCATTTTCATTTCTATGACGATCATAATTCCCATCCAGCATATAACCCGCGCCGCGGAAAAAATCACCATGGGAAAATTCGACCAGACGGTGGAGGTCCAATCATTTGATGAAATAGGCCGGCTCGCAACTACTTTTAATTTTATGACCGGCAGGCTCAATGAAACGATGGAAGGGCTGCGTAACAACGAAGAAAAACTAAAGGAAAGCGCGAGAAAGATCAGGGCCATTTTCGACCTTTCATTCGAATTCATAGGGCTTCTGACTCCCGAAGGAACATTAATCGAAGTCAATGAATCCGCTCTTAATTTTGCCGGAGTTCAGCTTTCCGACGTTATTGGAAAACCTTTCTGGGAAACCCGCTTTTGGTCTCATTCAAAAGAAATGCAGGATAAATTGAAGACCGCGATCCTGAAGGCATCAAATGGTGAATTTGTCCGGTTCGAGGTCACTAATCTGGATTCGCGAAACGAGGTCCGAATCATAGATTTTTCTTTAAAACCCGTCAATGACGATACTGGTAAAGTAGTCTTTATGATCCCGGAGGGCCACGATATCACCGACCGCAAGGCGGCTGAAACGGAACTTTTGAAACACCGCGAGCATCTGGAAGAAATGGTCAGGGAGCGCACCAACGAATTGGCAGCCGCCAAAGAAATTGCCGACACGGCAAATAAATCGAAATCGTTATTTCTGGCCAATATGTCTCATGAATTGCGCACTCCCATGAACGTGATCCTCGGTTTCGCCCATATCATGGCTCAGGACACGCAAATTCACCCAAAGCATAAAGAAAATCTGAAATTGATACTAAAATCAGGTGAACACCTTCTTACCATTATCAACAACATTCTTGACATCTCAAAAATCGAATCGGGAAGGCTGGATGCTGAAGTCCTCGATTTCGACCTTGGCGAGCTCATCGACGGCCTCATTTCGATGCTTCGCGTCCGTGCCGAGGCTAAAAATCTTCAGCTCACGCTCGATCAATCTTCGTCGTTTCCCCGCTTCGTCCGTACCGATCCGGCAAAACTTCGCCAGATAATCATAAATCTGGTCGGTAATTCCATCAAATTTACCTTTAAAGGCAGTATAACGGTCAAACTCGGGATAATGTCAATGAATCATAAGCAGAACGGGCAATATCTGGTTTTTGAAATAATCGACACCGGAATAGGCATCGCAGCGGCGGATCTGAAAAGAATTTTTCAGCCTTTCGTTCAACTGGGCCAGCACGAGGGCACCGGCCTGGGGCTTGCCATCACTCAAAAATACGTCGAACTTCTCGGCGGGTCCATCACCGTAGACAGCGAGCCTGAAAAAGGATCGGTATTTAAATTTACAATAGCTCATGAGCCTGTAGATATCGATAAAATCAAGATTTTCACATCGCCCGGAAAAGGCGGGGTCATCGGTTTTGAAAATGCTTATAAATATCGGATCCTTATCGTCGAAGACCATCTGGAAAGCAGGAAGCTGTTACAAAACACCCTGGCCCCTTTCGGGTTCCAGCTTCTCGAAGCCGACAACGGGCTCATAAGCATTGAATTATTCAAAAAATACCGGCCCGATCTGATATTTATGGACCGCCGAATGCCGGTTCTTGACGGCCTTCAGGCCACCGCTGAAATTCGTAAAATTCCGGAATCGGCCGGCACCGTCATTATCGCGGTCACTGCCCATGCCTTCATGGACGAAAGGCAGGAGATGATCAAAGCGGGATGTAACGATTTCGTGGCCAAACCTTTTTTTGCAGAAAGAATTTTCACGGTAATAGAAAAATATCTCAACATTCGCGCCATCCGGACGGATGACGACATAGCCCCGGAGACGCCGGATTTTTCACTGGACAGGGCGGCCATCGCGGGGCTTCCAGAAACGCTCCGCCGCGAGTTCGAAGACGCCATTATCCGCCTGGACGTGGCGCTCATCGGGGACATTATCCGGCGCATAGCCGGGCAAAACGCCTCGCTGGCCAAAAATCTTGAAAATTACGCCGGGCGTTTCGATTATAAACCAATTATAATTGCGCTGCAAGAAATTTCAGGGGGTAAAAAATGAGCGAACGCAAAGGAATACTGGTTGTCGACGATTCTCTGGCGGCGCTTAAACTGCTGACAGATATTCTCATGGGTGAAGGAT
>Ga0209212_1000285_pt1 | contig 106209 bp, 110 predicted proteins | sample RifGroC2_FD_183996 | JGI IMG/M metagenome (GOLD analysis project Ga0209212, IMG submission 183996) | Groundwater microbial communities from Rifle, Colorado, USA - Groundwater C2 (SPAdes) (version 2) | ecosystem: Environmental > Aquatic > Deep subsurface > Groundwater | place: Rifle, Colorado... | reverse complement strand
GTTCATCCTGAGCCAGGATCAAACTCTCCATAAATTTATGTTTTGTTTGTTAATAGCTCTTATTTTTTACTACTTTTTTTATCTTTCGATACACTCATCATCATTCAGTTTTCAAAGACCTTCTTGCTCACCGTTCTTGGCGTGCTTTTACATTCTATCATTATATAATAATGTTGTCAACAGTTTTCAGAATAATTGCTTATTTTGACTGCTGACTGAATGATTTATACACGTTTTTTTGGGTGACCTGTACTATTCTACAATATTAAAATTTATAAGTCAATACTTTTGTTCATAAAAAAATAAATTCCCAAAATCAAAAATTTGAGAACTTATCGAAGTGCAATTTATGGCTTCATTGTGTTGTCAAGTGCTTGATGTGAAATAATTGGAATATATTGAACAAGTGGCTTTTTGATACAGTCACTCTTTACTGACGTGTGTGAAAGAGGCTTTTGAAATTTGTATTTCTAGTAGTCCTTTTTCTCTTCTTCATTGTTTTGAATTCGAATGATCGCATTTTTACACAAAAAAGACTCTTTATAATATTCATAGTAATATACACATAATCCAACCATAAAAACCACATAAAAAAACGGTAGTACAGTGTTTGTTACAGACTGTTCATCAGTGTTGAAATCGTTATAATGGGCGATGATGGATGTTGCCAAAAATGCAATCCAATAGATGCTTGAAGCCATACTCAGCACGATACCCTTTACATTAAGTGTTGAATGGTCATTTTCTTTGTAAACAGTGACCAATAACACGATTGCAGCGATCATTAACCCTGTAATGAAAACAGACCAGAAAACAAATCCATCGATCAACATGAATTCCACTAAAAGAAACTTTAAGAACCCGAGCATCACGTAAGCTAAAGATAAATGTTTACGTGCCATATGCTGATTCGATGAAACGTAGAGTCCTACAAATCCAAAAATAATCCCGAGATCACCAAATCTTAAGTAAAGATTGATATAAACTTCTAAAAAATCTAACCCGCCGATATAGATTTGGATCAGACTAGAAACATTGAAGATGATATTTAGGGATGCGCTCACTAAAATGAGTGTGATCGAAAAACGCTTCAAGATGTATTCCCCCATTTACTACTTTTCTTACATTTTAGCATATTTCTAAAAAAAACATAAAAAAAAGGGATTTTTTATCCCTTTATTAGTCTAATTATGTCGTTATATGTCACAAAGACGAATAATCCAATCAAGATGAAGAACATAACGTTGTTGATTGTATTTTCAATCTTGCGATTCAATGGTTTTCTAGTGACTGCTTCAATTCCTAAAAATACGAGTCTTCCACCATCTAGTGCAGGTATTGGCATCAAGTTGAGCAACCCGATATTGATAGATAGAAAGCCGGTAAAACCTAAGATTGCGATGAACCCCTGACTTGCAGTGCTGCTCACCAATGTAAAGATTCCAACAGGACCGGATAAATCACCTAACCCTAAATCTTCTTTCGCATCAAATAGCAATCCAAGCGTGTTGAACACCTGCATCATATTGCTGTAAAATGTCTTGAATGGATATGCCAATGTATAGCCTAAATTGAACTCTGATGTTGGCGTTATTCCGATTTGAAACACAATTGCCTGATAGCCAAGTCTGCCTAATGCATCCTTGCTGATCAAGTTATATGTCGCTTCGTTGGAAACACCTTCTCGTTCATAGGTTACAGTAATTGTTCCACGTGTGTTTGTCTTGAAGAAAACAATGATATCATCCCAAGATGTTACCACCTGGTTGACTCCATCTATTTCAAGACTTGTGATCAAATCTCCGCTTTGTAATTCACCATCTGTTTCCGCTCTTCCAAATGCAGCACCAACAATTGGTTCATCATTGTAAATCGCCACAAATTGACCGTCTTCATCGTATTCCAGATTGGAAATGCCTGCCATTTGAATGATGACAGAAATAACGACATCGTCAACTTGATATGTTGTTCCAGCACGCTCATATGACATAGAAATGATACCTGTATTTAAGTTTTGCATCACTGCAGATAAATCGTACCAGGAATTGATTGTTTCTCCATTGATTTCTGTGAGAATATCTTCTGATTGCAACCCAGCGGTGACCGCTGGTGAATCAGGAGATACGCCAAGAATCTCAGAACTGTCCAAATTAGGTTGTTTAACAAAGAACCCGACAATGGTAAATAAAACGATTGCCAGAATAAAGTTCATGAATGGACCTGCAAAGATGACAAGAAATCTCTGCCACAGGGTTTTCGATTCAAAGCTCTTCTCTGAAGGTGTAATCCACATTTCCTTTTTTTCAGTCAGACGGTAAACTGCATTTCTAACGACTGGATAGTTGGAAAGGGTTCCATTGATTTCGAGTTCAATAAAGAGCGGATCAAAATCCTTACCATATAAATCAAAAGACTTAACGATGCCAACAGCATCGCTTTTCAAATCAGAATTGAGATTAATCTGATAAATTTGGCCTTGTTCATTGATATTGATGCCAATCACCATATCAGTTTTGATTAATGCATCATTGACGCTTTCGCCAGCCATGGAAACATAACCGCCGATTGGAATCGCGCGAATGGAATATATTGTTTCTCCATTCCTTTTTTGATAAACAGCGGGTCCCATGCCAATCGAAAACTCATGACAAAGAATTCCAGCTCTTTTCGCAAAATAGAAATGACCCAGTTCATGGATTAAAATGATAACGCCCAGTACTAAAACAAAGATGATGAAATCGACAATAAACATAGCTTACCTCTTCTCATGAGCCAACTTGATGGCCTGTTGAATTTGACGATCTGTCTCAATGATCAGATCTAGTGATGGTTCCTTGATATTTTTAAATTGATGGACAGTATCAGAAACGATCGTTTCAATATCCAAAAATGAAATTTGATGATTTAAAAATAGTTTGACTGCTGCTTCATTGGAAGCATTCATCACTGTCGGTAACAAACCGCCTGCTTCACCCACTTGATAAGCAAGTTCCAGTAACGGAAACCTTTCTTTATCCATTGGTTCAAAGCTTAAATTGGTTAATTCCAAGTGTTGATGATATTCAGTTCTATTTGGATAAAACAATGCATAAGCGATTGGTATTCTCATATCGGAAACGCTTAAGCTCGCCTTGATGGTTCCATCTTTGAAATAAATCAAACCATGGACGACGCTTTCCTTATGCAAAATGGTCTCAATCTGATGGTAAGGAAGATGGAACAGATGATGCGCTTCAATAACTTCCAAGCCTTTGTTCATCATGGTTGCACTGTCTATAGTTATTTTAGCACCCATGCTCCAGTTTGGATGCTTGAGTGCATCTTCAACCTTGACTTCTTTGAGTTCGCTTCTTTTCTTATCTCTGAAAGAACCGCCGCTCGCGGTGATTACAAGCTTTTGAATATCTTCTTGATGTTCACCCTTCAGAACCTGCCAAAGCGCGCTATGTTCGCTATCTACGGGGTATAAATTGACTTTATATTCATACACCAGCTTGTTGATAATCTCTCCAGCCATAACAAGTGTTTCTTTGTTCGCGAGAGCGATATCCTTATAAAACTTAATAGCTTCTACCGTAGGCTTAAGGCCTGAAGATCCTGAAAGTGCATTTAAGAGCATGCCTTTTTTTGGATATTTTGCAAGTTGAATCAATCCTGCATCTCCAAAAGTAAATTGGATATCCGGATACTTTGATTGATAGTCCAAGATCTTTTGTTCAGTACGCAGACAAACCATTTCAGGATGAAATCTTGTTAAAATATCATGATTGATTTCATCATTGCTACCTAAGGAAATACCAACTAAATTGAATGTATCCATATGCTTTTCAATAACGTCAAGCGTTTGAAGACCAATCGAGCCCGCTGCTCCCAAGATATAAAGATTTTTCATAAGATGACCATTGCTGGGAATAGATTATAAATCAATAAGAACACTGAAGTTAAAAACATCGCTACAAAGAGCACGGAATCGAAACGGTCAAGCAATCCGCCATGTCCGGGTAAAATCGTACCGAAATCTTTGATTTCATAGGTTCTCTTCAATCTGGATGCAACTAAATCACCGATTTGAGCAAATATGGAAGATAGGAATGTCACAGGTACGATAATGAAGGATTGAGCCCAAATGGGAAGGCTTTCGCCCAAGCTGGAAAAATTATCCAAGAGCGTCATTTCACCAGTTCCATTAAGCATATCTCCAAGCCAAGTTCCCGGTGAAAAGAATGTTCCATAACCTAAAGCAAATATAGAGGCGAATACAGTCGCAAACAGTGTGCCCGCGATTGCACCCTCCCAAGTCTTTTTAGGAGATATATGAGGAGCTAACTTATGCTTGCCGTATTTCATTCCAAACAAATATGCGAATATATCAGTCAATGAGGTGATCAACAGCAAATATACAATAAAACGCACCCCCAAGAATCTCAAAATAACGATGGATGCCGCACCAAGCCCGATATAATTGACGACCATCAAACCCTTCCCTACATCTTCACCATTAAAATCCTTGAATAATACAAGAAAACTCAATAAAACCAATGTAATCAATGGAATGGTAATAGATAACCATCCATTCGCATCTAAGGGATTATGTTCAGCGCTGCCTAAAACACCACCAACAGAAAAGAATGTAGCTAGTGTTAATAAAATGATTCCCATTCTAGGTAAAACTTGAAATTTTTTCTTTGTTTCATACATGCGGATCATCTCATATGCTGAAATGATGACAAATAAAGACATTAAAACCTGGAAGACTTCTAAAAAGATTTCAATGCTGATAACTGGGATGAGTATTGCTGCAAGCACAAGGCCTGTGATGATGCGATCTTTCATTTCAATCCTCCGAAGCGACGTTGTCTTTTCATATAGCTTTTCAACGCTTTTTTAAGTTCTTTTTCATTAAATGCCGGCCAATGGACCTTTGTAAAATAGAATTCAGCATAGGAAACCTGCCATAACAAGAAATTAGATAAGCGTTGCTCACCACTCGTTCGAATCAGCAAATCCACAGGTTCCTTAATCATCAAGTGCGCTTCGATATCTTCTTTTGTCACTGGTTTTTCCAATTGGTTGATTGCAGAAAGCAATTCATCATAGGATCCATAGTCAACAGCGACCGTCAATTCAAATCCAGAATTTTTTATCGTAGCTTTTTCAATATATTCCATAACTTCAAGCAATTCCTTGCTTAAACGGTCTCTTCTGCCTGCAAACGTGATTTTATAGTCGATTTCTTTGATGCGATCTTTATTCTCACTAAACATTTCTATCGGTTTGGTCATCAAGAAATTGACTTCCTCTTGAGGTCTTTTCCAGTTTTCTGTACTGAATGCATATACAGTCAGTTTTTGAATACCTAGCTTCTGAGCAACCTTGGCAACTCTAAAAAGATTTCTTCCCCCCTGTAGGTGTCCGAAAGATCTTGGTTGTCCGTATTTTTTTGCCCATCTGCCATTTCCATCTAGGATAATAGCAACATGTGAAGGAACTCTATTTTCATTCAATTTTATTCACCGTAGATAATTATACATGATTTAAATCATATTTCTTTCCATAATAGCATTTTAACATAAAATCACAAAAAAAGGCTTATCGCCTTTTCAAGTTTTTATGGATTATATTTTAAGTAATTCATCAGATTTGATTTTGATTTCTTCATCAATTCTCTTGATGAACCTATCTGTCAAATCCTGTACATCCTTAAGATATCCTTTTTCATCATCTTCACTGAGTTCAAGTCTCTTGATATGCTCATTGCCGTCTCTGCGCACATTACGCACACCGACCTTGCCATGTTCACCCATTCTTTCAATATCCTTGACCAATTCACGACGTCTTTGTTCATTCAACGCTGGTAAAATCAAACGGATGCCGATACCGTCATTCATTGGGTTTAACCCTAAGTCAGATGCCTGAATGCCATGTTCAATACCTTTTAAAACTGATTTGTCAAAAGGCTTGATATATAGCTGATTTCCTTCAACAACGCTTATTGCTGAAATTTGTTTAAGTTGTGTTTCTACACCATAGTAGTTCACTGAAATTTTGTCTAGAAGTGCTGGGTTCGCTCTTCCTGTCCGGACTGCTGCGAATTCTCTGCGTAGCACTTCAACAGTTTTAGTCATATGATCTTCAAGTTCCATTAAAATCAAATCTGCTTGTTCGCTCATAGTTTTTTTACTCCTCCCATTTCACCAATGTACCAATTTGTTCCTGCATGACCGCTCTCTTGATATTCCCATGAAGATTCATGTTGAACACCAAAATGTTAATCTTATTTTCTCGGCAAATCGATGCTGCTGTCTGATCCATCACCTGAAGGTTTTTTTCTAAAACCATCTGTTGGGTGACCGTATGATACATGACTGCATCGCTGTGCTTTCTTGGATCCATATCATAGACGCCTTCAACACCATTTTTAGCCATTAGGATAATATCGGCGTTTAATTCAGCGGCACGAAGTGCTGCTGCGGTATCTGTCGAAAAGAATGGTGAACCCGTACCACCAGAAAAGATCAAAACGCGACCCTTCTCAAAGTGTCTCATCGCTCTTCTTCTGATATAAGGCTCAGCAACTGCGCTGACCGGTAAAACAGTCATGACTCTTGTTGGCACCATTGCGGATTCTAAAGCATCCTGAAGCGCCAATCCATTCATGATTGTTCCAAGCATGCCCATATAATCGGCTTGCGCCCTGTCCATGCCTAGTTCTTCACCAGTTTTTCCACGCCATAGATTGCCTGCTCCCACGACGATTCCAATTTGAACACCAAGTTCATAAATCTCTTTAATTTCGGTGGCAATGTTTTTCACTGTTGCAGGATTAATCCCGTAGGTTCCATTACCTTTCAATGCTTCTCCACTAAGTTTTAAAATCACTCTCTGGTACATTTGGCCACACTCCTTAAGTTTTTGATTTACTTGCTTGCTTGTGTTACTGCTGCGACTTCTGCTGCAAAATCTTCTTCCTTCTTTTCAATACCTTCACCTACAGCTAAGCGGATGAAGCTTAATACAGATGATTTATGTGACTTAAGGTAGTCACTGACTTTTAAATCAGGATCCTTGACAAATCCCTGGTCAACCAAGCATATGTCTTGAAGATATTTATTTAAACGGCCAATAACCATTTTTTCAGCGATATTCGCAGGTTTTCCTTCTTCAATTGCCTGTTGTGTAAGAACCTTCTTTTCATGATCAAGCGTAGCCTGATCAACTTGAGAACGGTCTAAGTATTTTGGGTTTTGAGCTGCAACATGCATTGCGATATCCTTAGCGACTTCAGCATTATCTGAACCGATGACTGCTAAAACTGCAATTCTTCCGCCCATATGCTTGTAAGCTCCAAAGCTTTCTCCATCTGTTTTGACAACTCTGGATACTCTTCTTAATGAAATCTTTTCACCGATCTTGGCAGTAGCATCCGCCAAAAGGAATTCAATTGTCTTTCCATCTACCAATAAAGCAAGTGCTTCATCCGCATTGGAAGCCTTTGAATTTAAAATTGTATTTCCTACCTTATCCAATAAATCAAGAAACTGTGAATTCTTTGAAACGAAATCTGTTTCTGAATTTAATTCAAAAATAACAGCTTGATTGCCGTTCGTTACGACACTGCATAAGCCTTCAGCAGCGATTCTGCCTGCTTTTTTAGCAGCTTTTGCAATACCTTTTTCTCTTAAATAATCAATTGCGGCTTCAATGTCGCCATTCGTATGATCAAGCGCCCCTTTGCAATCCATCATACCTGCGCCGGTTCTTTCTCTTAGTTCTTTTACCATTTGTGCTGTAACAGCCATATAAAATTCCTCCTTGTTATATCACTTATAATTATACTTTAATTTTCAAAAAAATAAAGGGGATTAGGTATCCCCTTTTAGCATTTATTTTAATAAATCAATGAGATCTGCTTTTTTAAGGGTTGAAAAACCGGTAATACCACGTTCTTTTGCAAGAGCACGCAGATCAGCAACTGTCATTGCTTCAAGGCTTACTGGTGCTGGAGCAACTGCTTCAACAACAACCTCTTCAGCTTTCACTTCTTCTACTACTACAGCTTCTTCAACAACAGGTTCAGCAACAGGTTGTTCAACTGTTTCTTTAACTGTTTCTCTTGGTCTGTATGCAGGTCTTTCACGCTTTGGAGCAGCACTTGTGATTGGTTCATCTTCGAACTTTTCAACAACTCCGCCTTGCGCTTCAATTACAGCATTACCCATCACCCAAGCAATCAGTTTGACAGCGCGGATTGCGTCGTCATTCGCTGGGATAATATAGTCGACATCATCTGGGTCGCAGTTTGTGTCCACGATACCAAATACCTTGATGCCAAGCTTACGGGCTTCAAGAATTGCGTTTCTTTCTTTTCTTGGGTCAACAATAAAGATAGCTTCAGGAACCTTCTTCATTTCCTTGATACCACCAAGGAACTTTTCGAGACGGTCTCTTTCATGCTTTAACTGTTGAACTTCTTTCTTTGGAAGTTTTTCAAAGACTAAATCTGTTTCCATCTTATAAAGATCTTGCAATCTCTTAATCCGGCGACGAATGGTCTTGAAGTTTGTTAATGTTCCACCTAACCAGCGTTGATCGACATAGTAGTGACCAGTGCGGGCAGCTTCTTCTTTAACTGCTTCCTGAGCTTGTTTCTTGGTACCAATAAAGAGTACCTTTCCGCCTTCTTGCACGATGTTAAATAGTGCTTGATAGGACTTTTCAATTTCTTCAGCTGTTTTTTTCAAGTCGATAATGTAGATACCGTTTCTTGACGTGAAGATGTATGGTGCCATTTTAGGATTCCAACGACGCGTTGCGTGGCCGAAATGTACACCAGATTCCAATAATTGCTTCATTGAAACTACTGCCATAAAATTTATTCCTCCGTTTTCGTTTGTTCTTCTGCATCACTATAAAACATCCACCCCGAAGGGCACTGGGACATCAAACATGACGCATGCTTATTTTTCATAGCCTTATTTAATATAACATATTTATATGCTATTTGCAAGCCAAGTATTTCCTTTTACAGCCAAAAAGCATATAAACATGGGGTATTTATTTCGTTTTAGTTGATTTGCATGAGGGAATTCATGAAATCAAAGATGCTGTCAAATTCAATGACACCCAATGCCATCAATAAGAAGATAATCATGACTGCAATGACGGATCCAATAATGCTGAATATAACTCTAACTAGTGCTCCAACTCCTGCTGAGCGGGATGCTTTAGGTTTTTCTTCGAGCCAGATGAGATACAAAACAAGTCCGACAAGGGGCATGACAAATCCTAAAACTGCATATCCGAAGGTAGAATTTTCTTCTTCTTTTTTGATTTTTTGTTTGGAAAAATTGAGATTATTTCCACAGTCTTGACAGATGTTTTGTGTTTCTCTGACCTGTGTTCCACAGTTTGGACAGTATGGCATGAATGATCCCTCCCTCATGGTTTGTTGAATCTATTTTATCATTGAAGATGTCTATTTACAAGGTGTTATTGACCGCTGCTTCCAAAACCACCTAAACGCACGTTGCCGTCTGTTTCATCGGTGTTTGTTTTCAAGTATGCCATGAAGATGCCTTGAGCGATGCGTTCACCCTTCAATACAGTGACAGGTTCTGGTTTGAAATTGTAAAGCGGAACCATGATGTGTCCTTCATTGTCGCTATTTCCGTAATAATCAGCATCAATAACACCGACGCTATTGCTCATCATCAAGCCTTTTTTGATTGCTAAAGATGATCTTGGGAAAACAAAAAGCGCTTCATTTTTCGGCATGGAAACCTTGAGTCCAGTTGGAATCATCTTGATTTCACCAGGCAAGATTGTTACATCCGAAATGCTGGATAAATCATATCCTGCACTGTTTTCAGTTGCTCTTTTAGGGATGGATACTCCTTGATTTTTAAATTTCGTTACCACTTCAAATTGTCTCATGATGATTCTCCTTTTAGCGCTCTTAACACATTATTTTCTCGTATCAATACTGTTTTTAACCCTTTAACTTGATGATGAGAATTGTTCATCACTTTCATATTTTGTATGAGTGCATCTTCTGCCTTTACCCATCTCGGCTCAATGCCGTGGAGTATTTCTCTTCCAATGAGTTCCTGCTTGCCGAACTGAAGAATTTCACATAGGTAATATTTTGATGTTTGAAGAAAAACATCGTCGGTTCCGGTGATTCCATAGCGCAGCTCTTGAATCTGTCCCACAACCTGTTTGACCTCAACCGATAATGCACCTAATTCTTCTTTCAATTCTCTTTTTAGCCCATCAATCTCATTCTCGTCTTGTTTAACTCCACCGCCTGGAAACGTATAGTCATCAAACCATTTGGAATACACCATCAAGAGCTCGTTTTTGTCGTTTTTGATGATTGCGCGCACAGTTTTTCTGTGTTTTAACGCGCCTTGCTGAATCAATCCATCTTCGATAATCATCGGTCCGAATTCCATTATTTTTTCACCATTCTCGGAGATGTGGTTTTATATTTTTCCTTTAAGACTTCACTGGATACATGTGTATAAATTTGTGTGGATTTTAGATGCTCATGTCCAAGAAGCTCTTGAACAACACGTAAATCAGCACCATGATTGAGCAGCGTGGTTGCGAAAGCATGCCTGAGCATATGCGGGTGAATCTTATAGGTTTCTCCTGAATTTTTAATAATTTGTTTTAATATAAGCTGTAACCCTCTAACAGTTAACGGCGTACCCTTGTAATTGATAAAGACGTGTGCTTCATAGGAAGTAGGACCTTTTGATAAAAGTATAGGTCTGATGTAGGTCAAATACTGCTTTAAATCATCTATCAGTTTTCCATGAAGTGGAACATAGCGATCTTTGGATCCCTTTCCGTGGATTAGGATTTGCTCACGATCAATTTGAATGTCTTTGATTGTGATTTCTGTGAGCTCGCTTGCTCTGAGTCCGCAACTGAATAAAAGATCTAAAAGTACATAATTTCTAAATCCCAATGGTTTGAATCGATCAATCGACTTGAACAACATGTCGATTTCAGAATCATTGATGATTTGGGGTAGTTTTTTAGGAACTTTTGGCGTTTCAAGATTGGTGAATATATTGATATCGATGTGTTTATTCGTGATTAAATAGTCATAAAAAGTTCTTAATGATGAGATTTTGCGGGCGATCGACTTTTTTGCATACCCTTCAGCATCCAAAAAAGACAGATAATGTCTGCCTAGACGTTCTCTGGTGACATCCAGCAAATCCTTTGCAAGCTCTTCTTTATGAATGAAATTCTCGAAATCAGAAATATCCTTCATATAGCTCGTGATGGTATTGTCTGAATAGTTCTTTTCAATGAGCAAATAAGACTTATAGTCACTAATAATACTCAAACCAATCCCTCCTTATACACTTTTAAGGAATCGAGCGAGCGCTTCGCATAAAGTTCTTTTCTCATTTTTTTAGAATGCTTGTATTCCAATCCCGGGAATAATCCCAGATTGGCGTTCATTGGAACAAATGATGCATTCGGCGTGGATATGTAATGCGCCATCGCACCCATCATTGTATCCTTGGGAAGCGGCATCAACCTGTTAAACTTAATCAATTGGCTCATTTGAATCGCAGCATTTAAACCTGATGCAGCGCTTTCTACATACCCCTCGACTCCGCTGATTTGTCCAGCAAAAAAGAGCTTTGGATACATCAGGGTCTGATAACTTGAATTCAGCAATTTAGGGGATTCAAGGTAAGTGTTCCGGTGCATGACGCCATATCTTAAAATGTTCGCATTTTCCAATCCTGGAATCATGCGAATGACTCTTTTTTGTTCATCCCATGTCAGATGTGTCTGGAATCCGACGATGTTATACATACTTTTTGCAGCATCATCTTGTCTGAGTTGGATGACAGCATACGGTCTTTTCTTTCCATCTTCTTCTAATCCGACTGGTTTAAGGGGGCCATAAAGCAGTGTTTCGATGCCTCTGGCTGCCATGACTTCAACAGGCATGCACCCTTCAAATACATTATTTTCAAAGCCCTTGACTTCAACCTTTTTAGATTCGATCAATGCATGATAAAAAGCTTCATACTCTTCTTTGTTCATCGGACAGTTGATATAAGCAGCTTCTCCCTTGTCATATCTGCTTTTTAAATACGCAATTTCCATATTGATCGAACTTGCATCGATGATTGGCGCAATCGCATCAAAGAAATGAAGGTGATCCTGATGAAATAAATTGGATATTTCTTCAGATAATGCTTCACTTGCCAAAGGACCAGCGCTGATGATTGTATATTCGTCAGGATTGATTGAGGTCACTTCGTCATAAATGACTTCTATATTGGGATGATTCTTGATTTCTTGTTCTATAAATGCAGAGAATATATCTCTGTCGACTGCCAGACTTGAACCTGCTGGAACTTGCGCAAGTACTGCAGCCTTCATGATTAAAGAATTGAATTCAATCATTTCATACTTCAAAAGACCCACAGCATTATGGATGTCATTGGATCTTAATGAATTTGAACAAACGAGTTCAGCAAAATGCCCTGTTTGATGCGCAGGTGTCATTTTTTTCGGTCTCATTTCGTAGAGCTTAACCTTGATGTTTTGATTGGCAAGATAGTATGCAGCTTCAACGCCTGCAAGTCCTGCGCCAATTATTTTGACCATTTTATCACCAATTTTATTATACCTTATATATTGCTGTTTCTTCATAGAAAAAACTGCAAGTTCAATACTAGCTTGCAGTTTATTTTTAAAACTATTCAGACTGAATGCTTTTTTAGAAACGTCCAATAATGACGTCTTCTAATGTTAAAATTCCAGCTTCAACCAATGCTTTTTGATAAGATTCGGATTCTCTGGACATTCTTACTGTTGCCCCGGCAATCGTATCAAATGAATCTTGAACAGTCACTGTAGATCCCGCAGGAACATCAATGCCAAATTCATTGTCATCGTTGATGGATTCTAAGTAATCTGGATTTGTCCAATCAACTAATGACAGGAGTCCAGTAGCGTTCTTGCCAATTAAAAATGATGCAATTGCTGCATAGTTCCCAGCCCATCCTCCAAGACCAAAATAACCAAATGATACAACTTGTTCCTGTGGTTTGTTATCGACAAATGATATTCCTAGTTTCTCTAGTAACAACTGTACTGTAGAATCCTTTGTTACTCCAGCAAAAATACCTGAATCAGTCACAACGTGTGAGTAATATGAAATATCAAAAAATGTCTTTGCAGCTAAACTATCCCATGAAGCAGGTTTAGTTAACGCACCACCCGCTGTTTGAGTTGTTGGAACCAGCAAACCACTTCCGATAGTCAATGTGGAAACAGGTTGTGTATAATCAAACGTACTGTCAAGTTTGACTTCAAAACGGTATCTTGTCATTGGATCAACAAATGTTAAAGCAACAATACCATCTGAATTCACTCCGACTGCATAGAAACTCATCATATTGCTTCCTGTGATTGTAAACATGGATGTTCCATTTGATGGCGTGGTACCTAACACTGCAGCAGTAGGTGTAACGCTGTAATCAATGGCTACGGCAGTATTACCGTTCAGTCTACTTGACCAAACACCATCTTTCAATATCTTAAAATCCACATCAGCATCTAAAATGACGCCATCTTTATCTAAAGTCAGGGTTGTGATGACATATTCTGTCGCATCATCAAAGAGAACACCATTGTTTTCACCCTTCCAGGAATAGCCAACATAAGTTCCCGTATACCCTGTATCTTCATTGCTTGTGCAAGCAACTAAAACTACTAAACTAATCAATAAAACTAAAGTTGTTAAAATCTTTTTCATATCTATTCAATTCCTCCTTAGGTAGATTTTTAACGCATTGATTATATATGATGAACATATAGAATGCAAATGATAGCATCTTCAAAAAAGAATTGTTGATAAACATTATAATTCAGGGGCTTTCAATTAAAAATAGTATAAAAAAAGTACATCGTGTGATGTACTTCTCAAATCTAACTTAAGATTTTTGAGCAGAAAGCGTATATTGCTCATGAAATGGCAATAATTTGTGATATAAATCCCTCACAACAAAGAACATGACAATCGAATTAAATGGTATAAGCGCCATGCGTAATATCAATAAAGCCATGGTTGTCTCTATTCCAAAATGAATAAAAAGGGCAAGCGTGTTGGAAAGGGACGCTATGATGTATGTGAATGGAATCACATATGCCAGTTTATTTGTTGCATATTTTTTATGCAGGAATAAACCAGGTAAAACACCCCAGACAATCGGTGCCAAGACAAACATTGGAAGATATCCTTGATTGGAAACGACCACGCCGATGGCATCGCCTACAAATGCCATCGCCATTCCATAGACAGGACCTAAGATGATGCTTCCCAAAATAATCGGAACCGCATAGAAAGGCAAACCAAAATTTTGAATATTCAAAGCATACTTGAAAAAAATATCGATGACAACGGATACTGCAGCTAATGATGCAGCAAGCACAAGCTTTTGAATCTGGTTACTTCTGTTCATGAAAAAAGCCTCCTTGTTTTGAGGCCCACTATAATTGCTTACAGCGGACGCACTAGAAAACCGCCACTTTCGTGTTCGTTCTAATCCGACATCCCATGATTAGACACTTAACGCTTTCTAGTTACTCTGTAATTATCATTATACATGATTCAAAGAATATGTGTTTAAAAAATGCAAAAACGATTGAACTGATGTCTTTTTATAAAGACCAATCAATCGGTTCAAGCTTATTTTGAATTAAATATTGATTGGTTTTAGAAAATGGTTTTGAACCGAAGAAACCACGGGAAGCTGATAGCGGAGAAGGGTGAACGGATGTTAAGACCAGATGCTTATAATTAGATATATACATCTTGAACTTTTGCGCATGTGCTCCCCAAAGAATGAAAATCATCGGTTTATTTTGATCGCTCAATCTCTTGACTGCTTCAAGTGTGAATATTTCCCATCCCTTGTCCTTATGGCTTAACGGTTCGTGAACCTCTACAGTAAGTACTGTATTTAATAATAGGACTCCTTGTTTTGCCCACTTCGTCAAATCACCGGTCTTAGGAAAAGGAACTCCCAAATCATCGACGAGTTCTTTAAAAATGTTTCGCAAGGATGGAGGAAAACTTCCAGATTCCACACTGAATGCCAGTCCATGCGCTTGATGAAAATCATGATAAGGATCTTGGCCGATGATCACAACCTTCACTTCATCAAAAGGAGTTAACTTAAAACAGGATAATCTCTTATCCTTTGGTGGTAATATCGTCTTTACTTGATCTTCCGCTTTCAAGAACTCGACAAGCTTGATGAAATACGGTTTTTTCAGTTCTTCAGCAACGAAATCATTCCAGTTCATCTTCAACCTACTTCTTCTTTATGACTTTGATGATAACGATAACAATCAATATATTAATAGCAATCAATAGCAATAAAATCGGATTATAAAATATTTTCATGATGATTCCGATAAACGGAATCACGAGAGCTACCTTGCCAATGATATCAGATTCAGTAATTTCTACAGGATCTCCGTTGATATCATTCCATTCATCATAATCTAAAGGATCTGCAATCGCTCCTTGTGTTTTATATATCAAGGAATCTCCAGAAGATTGGATGTCTCTTAAATAATGGGTGACAACGCTTCTCAGATAAATCGTATCTCCTTCATCATCGACTTGATTGGTTGGTAGGTACGTATAAAAGCTGATTGCGTCTCCTACCTCCAGCTTTTCAGGATCCACTTTCACGATGATGACCAGGTCATTGACGTTGATATCAGGCTCCATGCTGGCAGATACAACCACGAAACTCTTAAATCTGAATATATTCATCGTTTGAGATGGCAAAAACGCCTCGACTAAAATATAACCGCCGAGTAGGATGACGAGTAAATAAAAGATGATATTCTTAATGACATGCCAAACTTTGTCTCTCATTTTACACCTTCCGATATTTAATAAAATAAACCCTATGATGTCAAAGGTTTATTTTTTGGCTTTTTATTCACATATAGAAAGTAAACCGCAGATAGGACAAGCGCATAAGTCAAAATCAAAATGATATAACCTCGTGTATTTGTCGAAATATAAGATAAAAGCTGTAGAAAATTAGCATCTTCAATATAAACACCTTCAATTTCATCAATCGATACGGTGTTTGCTAAAAGCCCATCAAATGTAGTTGTGATTTCATTTTGTTCTAAATCAATGGCGATGACTTCTTCAATCCAGTAGAAATCAGAACCATATTTGCCATAAATGATGACTTTATCGCCAATCACTAAAGTCTCTAAATCAAGTTTTTTGATACGCGCTACAGTTGCTGTAAGCTCATCATCAAGTTCCTGATCCATCGGTACAGCCAAGACTGTTGTATACCCAAGTGTATTGATTCCTCTATTTTCAGAGAAAAACGTAATGGATTGGCTTAAAATATGAATTATAGACAAAATAACTGCGAACCAGAATATATGTTTGCGATTAATCTTAAATTTTACTTTTTTTTTAAAGTTGTACGTAGGAATTTCTGATTGTTTTTTAATCAGGTTAAGCAACTCATCCGTTGATAAATATTCTGTCAATCTAACACATCCTACTTCTTAGTCTCTGTTTTCTTCTTATCAGACTTAACTAAAACTACAATTGCAACAATCACACCGATGTTAACCAAGATGGCAGCAATCCCAAATGGGCTCTTGACGAAATTGATAAATACACCAAGTTGTGAAATTTTAAATCCATAAACTCCAATCACATCATCTTCAGATAGAATCCAGGTATCCGGAACAGTGCCACCTTCTCGGATGGTTCTGAACGTCAGATTTCCTTCGCCGTCATCGGTGATGGAATAAATATAATGGGTAACAATTTCCTTCGTCCCATTATAATCAATATCAGCTTCAAAAGTGATGATGTCTTCAACTTCTAATTTGTCGACGTTGGGATTATAAACGATAATCATATCATTTACATTCAAGACAGGCTCCATGCTTTCAGTAATGACAACATACGGTTTAAATTGAAAAACCTTGATGGTCATCGAAGGCATAAATGCTTCCGTGATAATATATAGAACCAATATTCCTGAAATGATATAGAAAAATATTGACCCAATTTGTTTAAATAAAGATTGATTTTGTACCTTATTAGCCACTTTTTTTACCCCATATTCTGCATTGTAATATCGAGCAAATTATATCATGAAAATGATGAAAAGTTAGTGTTTTCATCATATTTTCATTTTTTTATCTAATTTTTAGTTTGTATAGAGAACCCAGTATGATTCTGAACCAGATTCACCGGGTAATACGTTTGTTGACGTCGCGATGGCTTGATAAGCTGTATTTTCATAAATTGCGATATCACCAGTCGTATATGTATTGAACGCTTGATAATAAAGCGTACCTACACGATTCCATGCATCATTTGCAGAGCCTGGTATTACATTGTTATTTGCATTGGTTGTATTGACTACTTTAAATGCAAAATCATTATAAAATACATAATCATTCAAGAGATACACGTTGTTGGGTGTCCATTCAGATGTATTAATCAGATTCCATGAGTTGAATGATGTTCCGGGTGCATTTAAACTTGCATTTGTCACTTCAACAACTTCATAAAGATCACCATTATAGAATACATTTTCATTAAGTGCATACACATTATAAGACTGATACTGATCAGTATCTGCACGGTTCCATGCGTTATAGGATGTTCCTGGTTCATTAAGAAGGGCATTGGTTAGGTTCTGTATTTTAAAGATGAATCCATTATGAGTAACATAATCTGTTACAACATAAACGTTATACCATTGCCAATCTGTTGAATCAATACGATTCCATGCGTTGTACATAGATCCTGGAGCATTGTTTTTAGCGTTCGTCTTATTGGCTGCAGAAAAGATCATGCCATTATATTGGACGATTGCGCCAACACTGTAGTTAGTTCCTGAAACAAATGTTGGGATGGTATAAGCTTCCCATGCACCACCGCTTGTAGGTAATGAACCGGCACTTGCATACCATTTTGCTTTGTAAGAATTTCCTAAATATGTGACAATTGAATTTTTTGCATAATTTGTGAAAGAATTCCATTCTATAGATCCGACTCTCTTCCAATTTGAACTTACACCAGGGGTGAAGTTTAGGTTGTAGGAAGCAGTTGATTTGTAGAGAATTCCATTGTGAACCACATGGTCGTTAGTTGTGTAGATAACTGTTGAACTCCATGACATACTTCCGACCTGTTTCCAGCTGGAGTTTGTTCCAGGAGCTGAATCTAAACCATAACCAAGAACCGCCTTATAGATTAAACCATTATAGAGCGTGTAATCATTAAGTGCATAAGATTGTGATGCATCCCATTCATGGGAGTACATGTTGAACCAACCAGCTGCGCTTGTTCCTGGAGTGTTTGAGTTTGCAATGCCTGCGTTAAGTACTTTATAGAACATTCCATTATAAAGAACAACATCATCGACTACATAAGTGTTTGTTGATCTGTATTCATGCGTGATTTCATTGAAAGGACCATATGGAGCGGTTGATGGAGGTGGAGCTGATGCATAACCGCCACCAATGATTTGATAGATCGCACCTTCATACCAGACGTAATCTCCAGTATTGTAGGTATCTCCAAGAACATATTCAGGGATTCCTATGGGAGCACCGGCTGTCAAGCCCCATTCACCAACAAAAACCAACTCATCTTCAACATTGATAACGCTGTCTGATCCTGCTGCCCAGTATGCGAATGTGTAGGATGTGAAGAAAGATGTGACAAAAAAGAGCATGACTAAAATGAATGCTTGAACGATATTCTTTTTCTTTTTCATCTCTACACCTCCTTTTGGGAATAAAAGCGGCTAGTTTTAGCCGCTATATATATCCTTGAATCAATACAGATTCTTAAGCTGCTGTAGTGCTAGCTGCTACTGAGAATGAGAATGATAATGTGATTGGTAGTCCTGCGATTAGTAAATATGCTGCTTGGTTAGCTGGTTCGTCAATAGTAATTGTAACAACTACAGAAACTGCAGAACCATCAGTGATTACTGTGTATTCATTGCTACCTGCGCCTGCGCCATTGAATGCTGCATTGAACATAGCCAATACTGCTGCATCATTAGCTGGAGTTCCATTTGATGCGTTTGTTAAAGCTACTGACAATGTGCTTGTCAAACCAGAAGCATCTAAACCAGTTGAATCCCAGTCAACTGCAAAAGTCAATGTTAATGAAGTGATCTTGTTTGTACCTGCAAAACCTGCTGGAACTAATGCGTCAGCGCCTTGGCTGTTAACTGCTGCTGCTACGTTTACTGTAGAAACAACTGTTTCCCCTGTACCAACTGTTACTGTTCCTGTCTTTGTTTCAGTGTCAGCTGCTACTCCAGCTGCCCAGAATGCATAAGTGAATCCTGATACTGCTAATGCTAATACTACTAATAATGCTACGACTAAATTTTTTGATCTCATGTTTTGTAAATCTCCCTTTTTTTCTTTTTATTTTTCTAATTTTATTTTTTTAACTCATTAAACCTTTTTTTAAACTCTTGTTTCTACGCGGAAGCTGATTGTAAAATTAATGGTCTTACCTTTTATTGCGTTAAATGCTGCTTCCGAATCTTCAACATTTACCAATTCTTCACTTAATCCTCTTTCAACAGCTTCTGCTGCATCAATCGGCTCTAATAACCTCACAGTAATCGTTATTGTCACTACACTGTTAAATAATTCATTGACGAAGTATCGATCACCATTACCAATTGTGATTTCTACAAGATGCTCATAATCCACAACACCGTCAATCGTTACGTCGATTGCTTCTACAATAAGATTCATTGTCTTTGCCAGTTCTTTATCTACTGATACTTCATAGACGAACACGACTTCTTCAACTTCACCAGTGAAATTCGCATGTCCTTCGGGTACGAGCATACCAGTAAATGCTTCACTCTGCTGCTCAATAACCAAATTTGCATCTTCACCTTCAAATTCAAGCACGACGTTTGAATAAGTCTTTACATCCGTCCAGTAAGCGTATGCTGCGGTTGATGTAAATCCAAGTGCAATAATCAAGATAATAATAATTACGATTTGCGCGGATTTTCCTCCAGGCATCATTTCGCCTCCTTTACTGAAAAGAAAAAGTCAACGTCCATTAAATCATCGACGTTAACTTAAAGTTTTGCCTTTTTTAAATAAAAAGCCCTTAGAGTCAGTACGTCGAAATGCATTTCTATCAAACAAAAATAGAATGTTACATCAAGACAACTGGCTACCTTTTGCAGGCCCTATAGCTTTGCGTCCCTAGATTTCTCATAGGTTTGCCTTTAACATGATTTGTGAACTATTAATCATAATTCCCTTACATTATAACGTACGCATGCACATATGTCAACAAAAATGATTTCATTTACATATTTTTTACATAAGAAAATCGTAAGAAATACGTAAGATGCATAAAAACGTCAAAAAAAGGCTAACTTATGCAAAGTTTAGCCTTTTTGTTTTATTTATTTTTTAAACTTTTATTACTTCTTAATCAGACTTGCAAGTTTAGATACTGTACGTACCAATTGAGCAGTATAGCTCATTTCATTGTCGTACCAGCCCATAACCTTAACGAGTTGTCTATCGCCATAGTTAACGATCTGAGTTGTGTTTGCATCATACATGGAACCATAAAGAGATCCGATAACATCAGAAGAGACAATTGGATCAGAAACATATGCCAATGTTTCGTTTGCTGCTTTTCTGAATGCAGCATCGATTTCTTCAAGTGTTGTATGCTTCTTAACTTCAACAGTCAAGTCAACGATAGAACCTGTGATTGTTGGAACACGCAGTGCGGTACCATCCAATTTGCCCTTTAATTGTGGCAATACCAAACCGATAGCTTTTGCAGCTCCAGTTGAACTTGGGATGATGCTTTCAGCTGCAGCGCGGCCTCTTCTTGACAAAATGCCCTTCTTATGAGGCTGATCAACTAAAGACTGGTCTGCTGTGTAAGCATGCACAGTCGTCATCATACCGCCGACAATACCGAAATTGTCATCAAGAACCTTAGCCAATGGTGCCAAGCAGTTTGTTGTACATGAAGCAGCACTGATGATGTGTTCATCACCTGTCAAGGTATTATCATTGACGTTGAATACGATTGTTTTAACGTTTCCTGATGCAGGAGCACTGATTACAACTTTTTTAGCTCCAGCTTCTAAATGCCAGCCAGCCTTCACTTCATCAGTGAATAAGCCAGTGCATTCCAAGACAACATCAACACCGAGTTTAGCCCAAGGTAATGCTTTTGGATCTTTTTCACTGAAAATCGGAATGTGCTTACCAGCAAACACTAAATCAGTTCCTACATAGCTGACCTGATCAAGCTTGAAATTGCCTTGTGCAGTGTCATACTTTAGTAAGTATGCCAATGTTTCTGCGTCTGTCAAATCGTTAATACCTACAAGTTCAAAAGTTGGATCGCTTGACATTAATCTGAATGCAAGACGTCCGATGCGGCCGAAGCCGTTGATTGCTACTTTAATAGCCATATTTTATATTCCTCCTTGAATAGTTTGATTCACGATTCTATTTTACCATTTCTATCAATAAATTCAAATATATTGAAAACGCGTTCATAAATGTAAACGTTTTTCTTCCTTTTATAGACCTGATTTGATATAATAAAGAAGGCAAGTTGTTTTACTACAAGATCTTAAAGGAGTGTTATCAATGAATAAGAATATTGAAATTGAATTTAAGACCGGTATACCACAAGAAAAGTATGAAGAACTGTTGCAGCTATTTAAATTAGAAAACAATATTTTCAAGCAGGTCAATCATTATTTCGATACAGATCAATATGATTTGAATCAACAAAAGATTGTCTTGAGAATTCGTCAAAAAGGTGAAAACCACTATAAGGTAACTTTAAAAAGCCAAAGTGAACAAGGAGCGTTTGAAAGTCATGTGCTTTTGCAAAAAGCGAAGGCTGAAGATATGATTAAAAATGGATTCAATACAAAAGATTTTTTTGATGAAATTGATTACTTTGTAACATTCAAGGTAAGTCTGGACAATTACAGAGTCAGCACACCTTATGAAGGGGGAACACTTTTCTTAGATCGTTGCGAATACTGCAATGTAGTGGATTACGAAGTTGAATATGAAGTCAGCAATTATGCAGAAGGCCAAAAACTATTCAAGCAGTTTGTGATCGCACACCAAATTGAAATGCAACCCACAAAGCGTAAGAGCGAAAGAGCATTTACTTGCAAGAGATAGCGGTTTTCCGCTATTTTTTATTTTTTAATATAACATTGACATATTTACATAATAAACTTATAATATTATATGTAAGTATAATTCGATGGAGGACCTTATGAAAGAACGTAGTTTACTTTATTTTATAACAGCTGTTGTCACTACTGTGCTATTTTTGGTTTCAATATTAATAACAACCCAACGTTGGTTTGATACATATGGAGTAATGGCAATGCCAAGCTGGTATATGTTTTTAATCCCTGTGATTCTATTATGGGTTGGATGGTTCTTCGAAGTGAAGGGTTATCTTCTAGCAGCTTCAATTCTCTTAAGCATCTTGCTTGGCGGACAATTTGATTATACCGGTTTAGTGAACGGTTCCCAATTCGTTCCCTCGTTATATGCTCCAATGGTAAGAACAGTTTACGTACTTGGATTGATGTTATTGATTGGCTCCACTGGATTGGGATATTTCACCTATCACCAACTTCACCAAATTAAGAAGTAACAAATTCCACAATAAAAAAGGGAACCTGCTGGTTCCCATTTTTTTTAGTGCGGGTGTTGTACTTCTTTTTTTATTTCATCAAAATAGCGTCTGAGCGCACTTTGATAGTCACAATGTTCACCTTGAGGACAATCAACACACATAATCAACTCTCTAAGTCTCTTAGGAATGAATACGCGAATCTCTTCATCATTATAACCTACCTGCAACTTGTCACCATCAATCATGATTGGTCTTTTCAAAACGCTTGGATTTTCAATAATGAATGCTTTAAGTTCACTAATTCTCATATCTTCAACGTCAAGTGATTGTTCCTTGAAAATCTTTGACCGTGTAGAAATGATATCTTCAAATCCATTCTCAGCATTTTCCAGCATCCGATCAATATCTTCTTCTGTGATGCGTTGGTTAAATAGGTTTTTCTCTTCATAAGGTATCTTATGATCATCAAGCCACTTTTTCGCTTTCCGACAAGATGAACAACTTGGAGTTGTAAAAATAGTAATCATGTCTTCCTCCTCTTGGAGCATAGGTTTAAGCCTATAGCACTTTGTGTCTTTGGGACATTTCGTCCTGTTGCTTCATTATATAATTAATTGATACTTTTTTCAACCTGTGTAAACGTTTTTGTCATCATTTTACATAATTCATAAAGGATACGCACCTTCCAAATTATACCGGTTTGAGTTATAATAGAATCAATACTTTAAGAAAGGACCATCTATCATGTCAAAATGGGATTTATCCATATTTTATCCTAGCTTGGAAGCCTGGGAAGAAGATTTAAAGAAATTACCTGTTCACATTGAAAAACTTGCTTCTTATAAAGACAAGCTCAATGAATTTGAAAGTTTCAAGAATTTTTATCTTGAAGAGGAAGAAGCTACCAAACTTCTTTACAGATTATACGCTTATATTCATTTAAGCAGTGATTTAAATCTAAAGGATTCTGTAAAATCAGCTAAAAACCAGCAAATGATGCTTGTTTTATCTGATTTGAATCAAAAAACATCTTTTGTTTCACCAGAACTTATTCAAATAGGTGAATCGAAAATCATGGAATTTGTGGCAAAAGACCCATTCTTGAAGCCTTATCAATTCCCAATGGAAAAATTGTTTGTCCAACAGAAGCATGTATTAACTACCGATCAAGAAAAACTTCTTGCTAATTTCGGTCCAACCAGAAGCATTCCTTCTTCTTTATATCAAGCGCTCTCTATTGTTGATGCGCATGATGAAAAAGTCATTTTGGCATCTGGTAAGGAAGTCTTAGTCACACAATCCAATTTCAGATCGATGTTAGGTGAACTTCAAGATGCGAACGATAGAAAACTTGTTTTTGAAGCAGCATTCAAGAGATATAAAGAACATAAGGCTGCATTCGCTGCGACCTATAATCTCGTACTTCAGCAGCAAGCTGCAAATTTCAAATCTAGAAATTACGCATCCGCACTGGATTCAGCGCTATTCAAAAACAACATTCCTACATCCGTATTTCATAATTTGAAGGATGTAGCATATGAAAACACACATGCGATCAAGCGTTATATCGCACTCAGAAAGAAACATTTGAATATTGAAACCTATCATACTTATGATCGTTTCATGAAACTTGCCAAAGATGACACGAAGTATCCATTTGAAGATGCAAGAAAGATGTTCTTTGAAGCCATTTCTACGATGGATAAAAACTTTGTTGAACACCAAAAAGATGCAGTGAAAGATGGATTTGTTGATGCTTACCCTCAAGAAGGCAAGAGAACCGGTGCTTATTCTTCCGGTTTCTACGGATTCCACCCATTCATTCTTTTGAATCATGATGATACTTTGGATTCAGTCTTTACGCTTGCTCATGAAGCAGGACACAGCGCGCATACCTTATTCTCTAATGAAAACCAGCCATTGGCGATTTCTGACTATACGATTTTCGTTGCTGAAATTGCGTCCACATTCAATGAACACGCCTTATTGGATTATTTATTGAAAAAAGCAGTTACGAAGAATCAAAAAATTGATTTGCTAGAATCTGCTCTTGACGGCATTATGGCAACCTTCTTCCGTCAAACACTATTCGCTACCTATGAATTCAAAGCGAATGAACTCGTTGAACAGGGAATGCCGATCACTGATCAGGCATTATCCAAAATCATGGTTGATCTTTACAAGCATTATTACGATCTTGATATCACACTGGAAGATGGAAAAGAATTTGTATGGGCATACATCCCACATCTGTTCCACACGCCATTTTATGTCTACCAATATGCAACTTCTTATAGCGCATCCCTTAAAATCTATGACAATGTGAAGAACAAAAAACCAAATGCGATGGAAAATTATCTCGGTCTTCTTAAATCTGGAGGAAGCGACTATCCAGTCAATCAAGCAGCGAAAGCAGGAGCTGATTTGACGAATAAGGATACTTTCATGGCTGTAATCGCACGTTTTGAGAGCCTTATCGACCAATTAGAGAAAGTTCTTGAAGAAAAATAAAGTTTGTTGTATAATTAAATTGCGATGAAAAGGAATAGTAATTGATGATTTGCTTTATAGAGAGTCGGTCATGGTGGAACCCGATAGCAATTGATCAATGAATGGGCCCTTGGAGCACATAGTAAATCGGCTATAACGATATTGAGGGCTAGAATTCATTCTAGAACTAAGGTGGTACCGCGTTTAATGACGTCCTTAGAACATTCTAAGGGCGTTTTATTTTTTCAGGAGGAATAGATATGAAATCAGTAGGAATCGACAAACCAAAAACATTGAAAAAGGTTGAAAAACCAGCAGCTCCGCTTATAACGGAACCGGTCGTTGAACCCGTTGTTAAGCCTGTTGTTAAAAAGACTTTAGTTTCAGGCATCAAGCCGACCGGTCAGCTGACTTTGGGAAACTATATCGGAGCACTTAAGCAGTTCGTGATGCTTCAGGATGAATTAGAAGATACTGAATTCTTCATTTTTATCGCTGACCTGCATGCCATTACTACCCCGCAGGACAGACAAGAGCTGAAGAAAAATATTAGAAGCGTCGCTGCTTTATATATAGCATGCGGTTTAAATCCTGAAAAGGTCAATTTATTCATTCAATCTGAAGTTGCTGAACACGCTGCTTTGGGATATATCATGGAATCCACTGCATATATCGGCGAAATGGAACGCATGACACAGTATAAAGATAAAAAAGTCAACCAAGTTGAAGGTGTAAGAACGTCGCTTTTGACATATCCTGCATTAATGGCTGCTGATATTCTATTGTATGATGCGAATGTCGTGCCCATCGGAGATGATCAGAAACAACATCTTGAACTCACAAGAAATCTCGCAATGCGCTTTAACAATGCATATGGAGAAACCTTTGTTGTTCCTGAAGGATTCTTTCCCAAAACAGGTGCTCGTATCAAATCACTCACAGAGCCTTTGAAAAAGATGGAAAAGAGTGCAGAAAATCCAAAATCATACATACTTCTCTTGGATGATCTAGGGCTAATCCGCAATAAGATCAAGAGCGCTGTCACAGATTCGGATGGTGTCGTCAAATTTGATTTGAAGAATAAGCCGGGCATCGCGAATTTACTCACAATATACGCATCATTATCAGAATACTCCATCAAAGATTTAGAAAAGAAGTATGAAAAATCAAATTACGCGACCTTTAAAGAAGATTTAGCCGAGGTTGTCGTAGATGCGATTCGTCCTATTCAGAAGAAATACTTTGAAATTATCAATGATTCCAAATTAGATGACATTTTGACGGCAGGAGCTGAGCGTGCTAGATTGTTGGCATCTAGAAAACTGCTTAAGGTTTATAAGAAGCTTGGTTTAGGTCGAATTAGATAATTTATCAAAAACAAGGGTTGCCAATGATGGCAACCCTTGATTATTATTCGTATGCTTTTGCGCTGAATCGATCGATTGGATATTCCACATCCCCATCAATTTGAAGATAAGTAGGCTTATCGAACACAATTGACATTTCCTTACCGACAATAATTTTTACATATTTCTTAAAAATCACATGCCATCCAAGATAGATGGTTGGAAATATCAAAATTAGTTTCCATTTTGGAATGTCTTTGACAATCACCAAGTGCAGATTGTCATGCTCTCTTTTTGCATCGGGAGCTATTTTCATCCCACCGCCAAAATAAGCGCCATTCATCATGCTGGTGAACCAAAGCTTATTTTCATGCCATGATTTTCCATCTATCGTGATTGTTCCCGAGACTGGCGTGAATTTGGCAAATGCCTCAAAGGCATGTCTAAAGTAATTGATTTTATTTTTCTTAAATCTGGATGTATTGACTAAATGTCCGACATATCCGTCAAGTCCTGCTCCTGCTCCGTTCAAAAAGTATCTTGTTTTATCTTGGTAAGAAACATAAGGTAGCTTTTGAATGTGCTCCTTAATAGGAACAACTTTCGCTTTGGTATGAAGACTTCTTACGAAGTCATTTCCAGTACCTGCCTGATACATGAAAATTTCCTGTTTGATATCGAGATTATAGATTGTATTTGCGAGCCTGTTGATTGTCCCGTCTCCACCCACAATAATTATGCGGTCTTCTGGAGCGCAGCCTGAAATAAACGCATCCACATCATCGATTGCGAGCACGTTGTAGTGAACTACAGCGTTCCCGTTTTTTCTTAAATGCTTCATGATTTTTTCGATAAACTTCTCATTCTTTCCATTTCTTGATAGTGGATTATAAAGTACGATATCCATAATATGCTCCTTATTTAAAGATGATCATTGCGTATTTCTTTTTCCCGCGACGTACGATGATGAAGGCATCATACATGGATATTGCTTTCGTCACTATAAATTCAACTTCATTGACTTTTTGATCATTCAAAAGGATTGCTCCACTTTGGATGAAGGTTCTCGCTTCTCGTTTGGATGATGCAAGATTGGTTTCAACCAAGATATCCAAAATACCTTTCGGTTCGTCAAGATGAACAGTATCAAGCGTTTTTGATAGCATCATCAAGCCATTTTCAGATAAATCACTGAATTCTCCGGAGAATAGCGCGTTTGTCACTTTGAGTGCTTCTTTCAAAGCTTTCTCTCCATGAACAAGTTTGACAACTTCTGCTGCGAGTGTTTTTTGGGCTTCTCTTTGTTCAGGTTCAAGAATCATCTTTTGTTCAAGCGCTTCTATCTCTGTTCTAGATAAGAGGGTGAGCGATTTTAGGTAGTTCACAACATCAGCATCCGATGCATTTAAAAAGTATTGATAAATTTCATATGGCGAAGTCAAATTCTGATCTAACCATAATGCTCCTGATTCGCTCTTTCCAAATTTGGATCCATCTGCTTTGAGCAGTAATGGTGAAGATAATCCGATTGCCTGACTTTGGTCGCCTTCGATTTTTCTAATTAACTCCAAACCGGTGGTGATATTGCCCCATTGATCCGATCCACCAAACTGAAGCTTGCAATCAAGTTCCTGATAGAGGTGAAGAAAGTCAATAGCTTGAATCAACATGTAACTGAATTCAGTGTAGGATATCCCGATTTCCAATCGCTTTTGGACGGTATCCTTGGCAATCATATAGTTGATTGAAAAGTGTTTTCCATAATCTCTTAAGAAGGATATCATATCAATTTTACCAATCCAATCGTAATTATTCACGAAAATTGCTTTTTCGGGATTTAAAAAGTAACTGAGCTGTTTCTTGATTTTCTCTGCATTTTGCAGGGATTCTTCCAATGTCAGTAATTTTCTTTCTGCTGTTTGTCTTGGATCGCCGATCAAGCCTGTTGCTCCACCGATTAAAACAATTGGCGTATGTCCGCTTTTTTCCAATAAAAGCATTCTGACAATTTGGACGAGATGACCAACGGTTAAAGATTCTCCTGTTGGGTCAAATCCGCAATAAAACTTAATTTTATCTTCATTTAGTAACTGTTTCGCTTTTTCTTCATTGCTGACGTCTTTAATCAGTCCACGCCAGATGAGTTCTTCATATAATTTCATAATATTTCCTCCTGATTTTAAAATAAAATCGTCCTTAGAAAACTCTAAGGACGAAATAATCCGCGGTACCACCTTAGTTCTAGAAAGTATCTAGCACTTTGTTTTATGATGATCTCCATAAATGTATTTCGAGCTTTGTCTTCTCTCCATGTCACACCATCATGAAGTCTCTTTCTTAGGACTCAAAGTCTCTACTGAAGTTTATATCTTTGATCGATTTAGTTGGTTGATTGTCTCTTGACGATATAATGAGGAAGGATGATTCTGATATTGTCAACATCCTTTTGGTTCATCAATTTAGTCAAAAGTCTCATCGATACAGCACCTATATCATATACTGGAACATCGATGGATGTCAAGGTTGGTCTGGATAATAAGGCATATTTGGTATTTTGGAATCCTGCGATTGCAAGATCACGTGGAACGAGTCTGCCGTTGTCTCTTGCGATATTCATGAAGGATACAGCGATTGAATCTCTGACACCGATGGCTCCATCAATTTTCTTATCTGAGAAGAAGGTTGAAAAATGCATACGGTTGATATTTGTGTCTCCGCTTGTTCTAAAGATCTTCGGTTCAAGACCAGCTTCTTCCATCGCTCTTGTATATCCTGCTTCTTTTTTATCATTGACGGAATATCTTCTTGCTGTGCTGAGCAGATATACATTTTGTCTGTGATCGTTTAACATCAGCTTCGTGATTTCATATCCTGCTTTTTCATAATCGATGGAAACAGTGGGAACTTCCGCATCATCTGAAACAACATTGGCGAAAACAAATGGAATTCCATTACTGTTGAACATCTTTTTGATGTCATCGACTCTGTTTTCGGAAAGTTCGTCATTTAAATAAAGAACTCCGTCCACCTGTTCTGCAACGATATCTTGAAGCGTATCCAGCACATCCATATCTTCACGAATGGCGAACAGCTTGATTGAATACTTATAGTTCTGCGCAATATCACTGATACCGCCCAGCATTTCAGCTACAGATGCTCTGGTGATATCAGAAATCACAACACCGACTGTTGTTGTCTTTCTGCTTGCGAGACCACGTGCAATCACGTTAGGGCGATAGCCCAATTCCTTAATGACCTTCAAGACACGCTGTCTTGTTTCTTCCTTAACTTTTTCAGGATTATTAAGTACGCGGGATACGGTTGCCAACGATACGCCAGCTGCTCCTGCTACGTCATAAATGGTTGCATTACTCATCTATAATCACTCCAATTTTTTCTGTATTATGAAATAATTATATCATTATGTGTAAAGGCTTTCAAGCATTTCATGAAAATATTTTCATTCGTTTTCAAAAAAAATAAAGAGGCAATAATTGCCTCTTTACTAAACTGAACGTTTTTCTTTGATTCTTGATGCTTTTGCTGATAAATTACGGATGTAATTCAATACAGCGCGTCTGACTTTACCCTGACGTGCAACTTCGATACGATCGATTGTTGGCGCGTGTACCGGGAATGTACGTTCTACACCGATGCCATAAGAAATCTTACGGACAGTAAATGTTTCAGAAACTCCTCCGCCTTGTCTTTTGATGACCAGACCTTCGAATAACTGGAGACGTTCTCTGTTTCCTTCCTTAATTTTCACGTAAACCTTGACGGTGTCACCTGAACTAAAGGATGGGACATCCTTGATGTAAGAATTTGTGACAGCAGCAATCAGTGCTTGCCCTTTTAATCTTGACATGTTCGACTCACTCTCTTTCTTCCAATGTTCATGTTCTGTGACAGCGGACCATTGTGCTAATTTGATGTAATACTATACGGCTTTATCATTATAACAAAGTTAATGAAAACTTGCAACAGTTTTCGTGGCGCTTTGTCGTCAAATGGTTTATGTATTCGGTAAATAAGTTGTTTTGCCTAAGAAATAATCAGATTGGAACATTTTTTCATAGATGTCAATCACTTCATAGACCCATTGCTTCTTCAGTTCATAATCTTCAGGGTTGTCATTACCCGCTAAAATCTGATCAAACAAGACGACATTTTCTTTGCTGATCCAGCTTGAATACGTTAAAATGATCGGTAAATCAAGCCTATGTTCCAAAAACACACTTTGGCCATAATAGTAATCCTGATAATAACGGATGCCTAGAAGGTCCATAACGGTTGGGGTGATGTCATAATGAGATGATAAAGTATCTTCCAGATAATTGCCTAAAGCGTGGCTGTAGATGATGAATGGAACTTTTTCCATTTCATAAGGAACATCGCTATTTGGCGTATATTTATGGGTTATCGGATAACTTGAGTAATTTTTATGGTCACTGTAAAGGACTATGATTGTTTCTTCTAGAAGATTCTTTTCAGTTAAATCGTCTAAAAGTATACCTAAGCCTTTATCAAAATCCATTTGTGCAGCCATTAAAGTCGTCAATTCCAGTTCTGATTCATCATACTGCGGATCGAGGGCGATTAAATCATAATACTCCTGAAGTTCATCCCGATACTCGTTATGGGGTCCATGTGGTGTGACGGTGATGATGAATGTGAAGAATGGATCTTCCTGAATCGGAACCATCAAATCTTTCATTTGTTCAAACATCATGGAATCTTGTGGCCATCCATCTGTTTCAGGAACCACTAAGTCTTCAACACCATAGAAGTTTTCAAAGCCCATGCTCATGTGCATCTCATCGCGATTGAAGAAATCCTTATAATAATCGTGGAATGAGTTTGCAGTATAACCGTTTGCGGCTAGTACTGAGGGGAGAGCGTTCGGATAACTGTTACCGCCAAAAGTGTACATGAAGTTGTCAGCTTGGAAATACATCATCGATGTTAAGGATTTAAATTCAGCATCGTAAGTATAATTGCTTTTCGCTGCGGAATAGAAATTGTTAAAGTAAATACCAGAATTATATAATCTGTAATAATTTGGTGTAAGTTCCGGTGTGAACGCATATTCTTCGCAAGTTTCACACATGATCATGATGACATTTTGTCCAGACAACGCTCCAAAATAGATTGACGTGTCAGCAAGTGTTTCTACGATAACTTCATCAATGATTTCTTCATATTCCTCTGAATATAATAATGGTTTGATGGCGTTGTTTGCATAGGTTACAATATCTTTGGTATGATAGGTGATCGAACCGAATTTTTGCACAAACAGACTCTTGTCTGCTGGAGTTGTGTAGGTTAAGAAGTCTGCTGAATCGATAACGAAAGGGCTGAACAGCAAACCAAGCATGGAAACAGTCAAATAGATTGTTCTGCTCACAAAACGGTGTCTTTGGGTTTCCTGATTCAGTTTAACTATTTTATTCAACACTTTGACAGTAAATAGTACAAATAAAATGATTCCCATCCAAAGTAGAACGCCATATGGTGTCAAGGGATTATACTTAAGTCCGATTTTCATTGTATTCTTTCCTGATTCCAAAAGCATCGCAATCGAGGTGACATCCTGTTTGAAATAATACAGAGTGCTGTCTGTGACGAAGAAAGTGAACATAATCAGGATGTAAATGGAATAAGCGATATATCTCGTTTTATTTTTTTTAATGAAAGATAATGTGGATACGATGATAGCAACATTGAAGAATGCAATAATCCAATGCCCCAGAGAAACTCCGAATCCATATCTGAAAATGAAGATGAAGTCAAAGCTGAAGACAATGAATACGACAAAAAGGAACTCAACAATGATGCTGTTTTGTGCTAATTTTTTAATGAAATTCATGTTTGCTTTCCTCTTTTCTTCGATTATCCATATCAAAAACTCTTTATAAATATATAAAGATTGCCATGCATATATATTAATACTTTTCATAAGAAAATGCAAGTTATTGCCCTTGCATTGTTATTTTGAATGCTCTTTAATTTTCTTCAACACTTTTTCTTGATCTTTTGAAAGTTTTACTTTTTCAATGAGATCAGGTCTTTTAATGAATGTCTGTTTAATTTGCTCTTCGTTACGCCATTTCTCAATGTTTTGATGATTGCCTGATAAAAGCACTTCAGGTACATCAAATCCTTTGTAGTGATCAGGTTTTGTATATTGAGGGTACTTGAGTAAACCGTTTTGCAAACTGTCTTCAAGAGATGAATCCTCATGAATGACGCCAGGTAGCAGTCTGGAGACTGTATCAGCTACAATCATTGCAGGGATTTCACCGCCTGTCAAGACATAATCACCAATCGATAATTCCATATCAATCAAGGATTCAACGCGTGCATCAATGCCTTCATAGTGACCGCACAATAGAATCAAATGATTCGATTGGGCGAGTGATTTCGCTGTTTCCTGATTGAAGAGCTTTCCTTGAGGAGAGAGCAAAATGACTTTTGTCTGTTCACCCTTCAATTTATCAATCACGTCATAGAAGGGAGGAAATTGCATCAGCATGCCCACTCCGCCTCCATAAGGCGTATCATCTATCTTCTTATGCTTGTTATGACTGTAGTCTCTCAGTTGATGAAGATTGATTTCAACAAACTTGCTTTCAATTGCGCGCTTGATGATCGATGTTCCAAGAAAAGTATCAAAAAACTCCGGAAAAATCGTAACGATATCGATAATCATAATAATCCCTCGATTGGAAGAATAATGATTCTATCCTCAGTTACTTCTTTAACAAAAGCTTTTACAAAGGGAACAAGAGCTTTTTTCCCATCTGTTTTTTCAATTTCGATCAAATGACCCTGAGGTACCGGAACCAAACTGATGACTTTCCCTAAAAGCGTTCCATCTTCTGAATAAACGTCTTTATCTAGTATCGATGTGTAATGATAATCATCTTCTTCAAGCTGCTTAGAGACATCTTCATCAGAAAATACATCCATGCCTTTATAGGCCAAGACATCATTGATATTATCAATACCTTTGAATTTCACAATGAAGAGGTTACCCTGTGGTCTGACTCTTTCAATGATGAAATATTTTTTTACACCCTTGATTTGCACATAGATTTTAGCAGAAACTAAAAAGCGGTTAAAATCACTTAGATTGTAGATTTTAACCTCTCCCTTAATGCCGTGTGTATTTGCAATATTACCAATAAGATACATAGCGTTCATTCCTTAAAATGAGTCAATGTCGATTTGTACGCGCTTGCCTTCTCTTGAAGCACCTGCATAAACAATCGTGCGCATTGCGCTTGCGATTTTTCCACCCTTGCCAATCACGCGTCCTAAGTCCGCTTCATTGACCATGAGTTGAATGGTAATTGTTTCCTCATCGTTAGATAGGATCTTAACTAATACATCATCTGGGTTAACGACTAATGGCATTATCATATTTTTGATGAGTTTTTCAAAATCAACCGCCATGATAAGTTCCCCCTTTTGTTACTTATTTTTAAGAACGTCGTACTTCTTAAACAAACTCTTTACAGTATCTGTAGGTTGTGCGCCTTGACCAATCCACTTTGTGATTTTTTCTGCATCTACAGAAACCAATCCTAAAATAGGATCATAAGTTCCCAATAAATCCAAAAATTTTCCATCTCTTGGTTTTGTTGATTCGCTTGCTACAACTCTGTAAAATGGTCTCTTGTGTGTGCCAAAACGTTGTAAACGTAGTTTAACTGCCATGTTGTTCACTCTCTTTCTTTTTTATATCCACTACCATTATAACCAAAAAAATTCATCTGTCAAGTCTTTTTACTTAACAGTTAAAAATTTAAGTTGGGATCATACATCAAGGATGGTCCGATGAACTTGAAACCCTTGACATCCTTCAATGTTTTTTTAAAGGCTGCTTCCTGATCCTTATCTCCATAAACAACTGCGTAGTTTTGTTTTTCAGACACATAAGCGATATCCACAGGCATTGTCTGGAGCTTTTCAATCACATGTTTACCTTGGAAAAAAACAATATATGCCATACGATTAGCGTACATGACAGCTACCTCCTTTTTTGATAATACCCATTTTGTCCGGTGTTTTGATATGAGACGAAACGGCTTGCGTCAATTCAAATAGAAAATCATTAAGTTCTGTTTCAAATTTCTTTTCAAACTCGAAGTAGGTTTTAACTTCTTCTTTGCTGTATAATATCGATTTCGCCTCTGAAAGTGTTCGAACTGCATCTTTGAAATCCGGATGGTATGTTCCCCCTTCATTCATGATTTGATCATAATGCGCTCTTGCTTTCTGAAATGCCTGAGTTTCTTCCTGATAGAGCTTTGTTACCACCCGATCAAACTGCTTAATTTTTTGATAGGTGGAATCTTTCTTGATTTCATCCAGCACTTGATAAGCTTGCATGATGATTGATGTCATAAGAGTTCGCTCCTTTCAAATAACCGGTATTGCCCTTCAACTAAATCATCTAGAGATAAGTTCCCGATTTTGATGCGCTTTAAATTCAGCACTTCATAACCAACCGCTTGAAACATCCGTTTAACTTGATGAAACTTTCCTTCATCGATGACAATGGTAACCTTAAGTCCATCAACTATGACTGATAAAGCTTTCGCAAGATATTCAACTTCCTTGCCGTCCTTGATTGTTACACCTTTAAGCAGCGTTTTCGCACTCTTGAATTCGCGGTCTAGTGTAACTTCATATGTTTTATCCATATGGGTCTTCGGATGCATGATGTGGTGCGCCAACTCTCCATCTGTCGTTAGAATCAGCAATCCTTCGCTATCGATATCCAATCTTCCAGCGATACCGTAATCAAATCGGTTATAAGGCGCTTGAATCAGCTGGACGATACACGGGTGCATTTTATCCGTGTTCGCGGATAAAAAGCCCTTAGGCTTGTATATTGCAAGGTTGATCTGATCTTTATAGAAGATCTTTTCACCATTCAGGTAAATATCTTCTACTAAAGGATTCACATCGAACGTTGGATCAAAGATCCTGTTTTCATTGACAACAACGTCTTCATCCTTGAGAAAATCCTTGATTTCTTTTCTTGACCCATATTTTAAATTGCTTAGAAACTTATCGATACGCATAGATTTCCTCCTTATGATATAATAAATATGAGGTGCATTGAACATGATATTGATGAAAAATATAATCCGTGAAGGACATAAAACATTAGAAACCGTTGCCAAGGAAGTCAAACTTCCTTTGACTCAAGCTGATAAAAAACTGCTCAAAGAGATGTTGGAATACGTCATTCATTCACAGGATAACGAAATGGTTGAAAAGTACGGACTGCGTCCAGCTGTCGGACTTGCTGCTCCGCAAGTCAACGTTTCCAAGCGTATGTTTGCTTGCCACGTGACTGATTTTGATGGGACGCTTTACTCATACGCTATGGTGAATCCAGTACTTAAGGAAAAGAGTAAATCCCTGATTTACGTACCAGGCGGAGAAGGCTGTTTGAGCGTAGACCGTGATACAGAGGGATTAACTCCAAGATATGAAACGGTATCCTTTGTAGGACTCGCATACGATATTCAAAGCGATCAATTAATTCCGGTAGAACTGCATCTTGAGGGTTATGTCGGAATAGTTTTCCAGCATGAATATGATCATATCAATGGAATCATGTACACCAGCAAGCTGTTTAAAGAATTGCCAAACGCGAAGCCAGCCTTTGAATTCATCCAATCTGAAGATGATCTCGAGGATGAGATTGAGGACGCGCTTACTTAAATAATAAATTCAATATTTTGATTTGATTCGCTAAAATGTCATCATAGGTGACATTTTTTGTTTCTTCATTGGGGAATATTTTCTTGGAAAGTTCAGTTAAAACATCATTTTTCTTCTTTTTTTCAGTAGAGAAGATACTTTTTAAGAATCCGACTTTTTTCGGTTCATCATCAAATACTGTTTCAGAAAACTGATTATCCACAGATAAAAAACCGGCATAATTATCTCTGAAGAGTTTCTTCATGATTTCAGTGATATCTGTAGCTCCGTAGCCCATGAGCTTCGGCATGCCGTGGCGATCAGCATCTCGTGCCATGAAAATGCCTATTCTCTTTTTGAGCAAGCGATAAGAAGTTGTTGTTGATTCATTGTTGTTCATGATGTAAACAGGGTCAAATGCGATGGATATGACATTTGACTTAATTTTCTTTAAAATGAATGCATAGACACTTGCCTTATAATCATGCACAGGCAATAAGATGATTTTCTTGCTATTTCTCATCGCAAAATCAACATAGGAATCCAATCTCTTGCTGATGACGTCGTACTCTTTGATGACGTCATTGAAAATCGGCAATCTGAAGTATAAATGCGATGCTTTCAGTTTATCAGCGACTTTTACCATGTATTTGAACTCATCAAGAGCGTCTTTATGTTTCTTATCATCATATAAGTCATAAGACATGATTCCGGTATCAATGACGCCAATTTTAATCTTGGCATCCTTAGTTGTTTGGATGATTTGTTTTAAATCATTGTCGGATATTTCAATGATGGGTCGATTGTTATATGTTTTCAGGCAGATGGTATCAATATGATGCTTGAGAGCTAGAGCGATTTGTTCATCAAATGTAGATTTTCCCTGATGGTCTAAAAATCCTGTTATGATTGGTTTCATAGGTTTCTCCATTCATACATCAAGATACCGCCAGCAACGCTGACATTGAGGCTTTCGACGTTCCTTGTTGGAATGTGGATAGAACGATCAGATAGACTTTTAATTTCATCAGAAATTCCGTGTCCTTCGTTTCCAAGAATCAAAACGACCTTTCCACTCTGTTTTGAATCCCCTTTTTCATGGGCATCGGCATATACAATCTGGTATCCTTCATTCTTAAGTTCAAGAATAGCAGCTTCAAGAGGTCTTCTTTCCAAATAAACATCAAAAATGGACCCCTTGGATGCTCTGATTGTTTTTTCATTGTAAAAATCGGCAGATTTCAAGCTGACGATGACATGAAGAAATCCAAATGCAGCTGCGCTTCTAATCAGTGCTCCGACATTATCCGGATCTTGCACATCATCAAGCATTAATATTTTGTTGGATTTGATGGTTGGGTTTCTCTTTTTACAGACAGCTATATCGTCAAAATAAGTTTCAGCTTGCTGGAGTTCATCCATCAGTTCCTTTGTCAGCACCGTATCAATACTATGTTCATTGGTAGAAAGAATTTCTTCAATCGCATCATGCTGTTTGGCTTTCTCAATCAAATGCTTTCCGTAAACCAAAAACATATCGGAAGCGTCACGATATTTTTTGATTTTCAAATTCTTCCACAGCTTGAATGATTTATTTTGTTTGGATGTGATCAGCATCAGTCATCATTTCCTTTTCATATGTGTCAAGTGATTCTTTTACAGTGAAACCATAATCGGAAATGACAAGATCGGTTGTTCCTGAAATTTCCAATGTTTTAACATTTTTAATAGCTTCTAGAATTAATGTATCATAATCAATGTTTTCTTCATACTTTAATGCATAAACCTCCATTGGTTTGGTTACTGGAGATTTCGGTACATAGATGCTGCAGCAATCATTGAATGGACGGATAGATGTCTCATAGGTTCCGATTCTTTTTGATATATCTACAATTTCTTGTTTATCATAGGTAATCAATGGTCTTAAGATCGGTATTTTCGTAACTGCTTCCACAACCTGCATGCTGTTTAAGGTCTGACTGGCAACTTGACCGACAGATTCTCCGTTGATGATGCATAGCAATTTCTTTTTTCTGGCAAAACGTTCAGCAAGCCTGTACATCATCCGTCTCATGACAGTGATGATATAAGGATCAAAAACCTTGGCTAAAACTTCCTCATGGATTTTTGTAAAGGGAACCAAGTGCAGTACTATCATACCACTTGGTGTGAATTCTGCGAGAATTTTAGTTAAATCAATGACCTTTTGTACAGATTCAAGAGGGGTGAGCGGTGTAGATTCAAAATGAAACAGTTCAATATCAATCCCTTGTTTCATGGATAGATAAGCGGCAATTGGAGAATCTATCCCTCCGCTCATCATGAGTAATCCCTTTCCAGCAGTGCCGAACGGGTATCCTCCCATGCCTTTATAGCTCTTTAAGTAAATATATGCGATGTCTCTTCTTAAATCGATGTTCAATACTTCTTCAGGATGTCTGACATCTACGATGAACTTCTTTTCTGCTCCAGATAAAATACGGCTGGCAATCGCTTGCGTGATTTCAAGACTTGTCATCGGAAATGTTTTATCAGTTCTTCTGGTTTCAATTTTAAGCCGGACCATTTCCGTCTTAATCTCTATATTTAAAACTTGAATCGCTTTATCGATGATATCTTCGAATTTCGGTTCTGCAACATAAACAACGCTATAGGAATAAAGACCCTGGATTTGATCCAGTCTCTTCAGTATGGTTTGTTCATCCTTCTCATCAAAACTGATAAAGATGCGATCATGCGTAAATTCGTACTTCACTTCCAAATCTTTGAGCTTGCTTACAAGGTGCGCTCTCACCTTCTTAATAAAAAAGCCAATATTTTTACCTTTCAGCATCATATCGCCGAAGCGGATTAATATTTTTTTCGTCATGTTTTATCACCATAACTATTTTATCATATATGATATAATATTTTCGGTGGTGATATCATGAAATATAAAGAATTATTAGAATCAGCTCAGGGTTTACTAGAGATCCAACCCAATCAAATCGCATTGCTGTCAAATGCATCGGCATTTCTTAAGGAATCCTTTGATCTTATCAACTGGGTTGGTTTTTATTTATATGACGGAAAACAACTTCTTGTGGGTCCCTTTCAGGGAAAGGTCGCATGTGCTGAAATTCCACTAGGAAAAGGCGTATGCGGAGAGTCTGCAGTCAAAAGACAGACGATGGTTATCAAAGATGTTCATCAGCACGATAATCACATCGCCTGCGATTCTGCGAGCCAGTCTGAAGTGGTTGTCCCAATCTTCATCAAAAACAAGCTTTATGGCGTTTTAGACGTAGATAGTCCGGTGATTGATCGATTCGACCATGATACCGTGCGCTTCTTCGAACAATTCGTCGGGTTATTGATAAAAACAATTGACATTTAATACCCTATAGGGTAAAATAAATTGCGTCGGTAAAAAGCAGGCGAACTATTTTTAAAAGAACGATCCCTACCCAATTTGGAGCCCTTAGTACCCTATCTGCTTTTAGGTGAACAGAATATCGGGATACCTTTTAATTAAGTACTTTGCAGTTTTTGCCTACCAAAAACTAAAAAGAGGAGGTAAAAATTATGTCACGTTACACTGGACCATCATGGAAAATATCACGTCGTTTAGGATATTCCATTTCTGAAACAGGAATTGAATTGAAAAAGCGCCCTTATGCACCAGGTCAACATGGACAACGTCGTTCTAAGGTTAGCGATTACGGTACTCAGCTACAAGAAAAACAAAAGGTAAGATTCACTTACGGAGTATCTGAAAAGCAATTTAGAAAGACATTCGATGAAGCAGGAAAGATTAAAGGTAAAACAGGTGAAAACTTCTTACGTTTACTTGAATCCCGTCTTGACAACGTCGTCTATCGTTTAGGATTGGCTAAAACAAGAGCTCAGGCTCGTCAGTTGGTCAATCATGGACATTTCCTAGTTGATGGCAAGAAAGTCGATATTCCATCCTATCGTTTGCAACCCAATCAAAAGATTGCGCTGAGAGAAACATCCAAGGGCTTAAAAGTCGTTGTTGATGCGCTTGCAGGACAATACGCATCTGTTGAATTCGTATCATTCGATAAAGACACTAACGTAGGAACATTCGTTCGTTATCCAGAACGTAAGGAAATCCTACCAGAAATCAATGAACAATTGATCGTTGAATTCTACAACAGATAACAAAAATAAAAGATGAATCCTCGGACTCATCTTTTTTTTGTGCTCTGATTCGGTTAAGACTTGGATTCTTCTAAATATTGAAAGGATGAAATCCATCTTTTCTTGTTCACATCTTCTATCAAAGCGTATTTGAATGCACTGACTTCAACGAGTTTGTACTCATTGATTTCATTGATTTGATCTAAAGCTGGGTATAAATGATAGTAGTAATCCACTCTGCTTTGAATGAACGACTTAGGAATTTGCATATTTTTATAGCCATACGCGTTGAAATTGCTCTTCAGGGTGTTGATCTTCGTAACTCTAAAGCGTTCCGGATATGGATAAGACTGATCAATGCCAGTAACGATAACCTTCATTCCTTTCAGAGAAGCACTAAATCTTTTGTTAAGTATTGAGAAAACCAGCATGTCCAATAACAGAAACAATCCTGCAAGTATCAAGATTTCTCTAAGTGTTTCTGGAAACATAAATAAAGCGATACCCAATAAAATCATCGGTATTGCCATCAAAATCACGCTCTTAACAACCATCTTGTTAAAACGTTTCGTCATTGTATTTTTTAACATGGACCCCTCCACATATTTTAAGTTCATTATAACACAATAATAAAAAAAAGACCCAAAACGGGTCTTATTTATGTGCTGCAGCCTTAACAAGTGTTAAAAACGAGTTCGGGTCGAGTGATGCTCCGCCAACAAGCGCTCCATCGATATCAGACATTGAAAGCAAACTTTCAATATTCTTCGTATTGACAGATCCTCCATAAAGGATTCTAACCGCTTCCGCGACTTCTTTTCCATAGAGATTTTGCAAAACATTTCGAATTGCCTTGATCGTATCGTTTGCTTGGTCAGGTGTCGCTGTTCTTCCGGTTCCGATCGCCCAGATGGGTTCATAAGCAATAACTGTCTTCAATGCTTCTTCAGCATCAACATTCAAGTAAGCTTTTTCAATCTGTTTTTTAACAACTTGGTCTGTTGTTCCAGCTTCTCTGATTTCCAAAGATTCACCGACACAAAGGATTGGAGTGATATCATTATTGATTGCTTGAATCACCTTTAAGTTCACTGTTTCATCAGTTTCATTAAAATATGCACGACGTTCGCTGTGACCGATGACGACATAATCGACACCATAGCTTTTCAGCATGGCAGCAGATGTTTCGCCTGTATAAGCTCCTTCGTTCGCATAATGCATGTTTTGTGCACCGATTTTAATATTTTCGCCTTCTCTTTTTACAAGGTCTCTTAAAAATATAGATGGTGCGCAAATGACAGATTCAACTAAATCCTTACTTGGAACAGCGAGATTGACCGCATAGATGAATGCTAGAGCATCATCTTTGGTCTTATACATCTTCCAGTTTCCTGCAATGATAGGTTTTCTCATGATACTACCCTAAGATAGAGGATACGTCTTTGATTGCTTCTTCAGCACGTGCTCCCCTAGCAACGATTCTAACATTTTCTCCATGTGGAACAGCGAGAGACATTAAAGCCAGGATTGACTTTAAGTCAACGATTTTATTTTGGTAATGCAGTTCGATTTCTACAGCGTATTTGGAAGCAGTTTGAACAACCTTAGCTGCCAGGCTAGCATGTAAGCCTTGTGTGCTTTTAATCAAGATTTCTTTTTCCATAGTTTGATCCTTCCTTAGTTAAAACGTTGGCGGGGTGCTAATCCATAGCACCTTTGCATATTGTTGACTGTTGTTGATGAGATAATGTTCCTTTTTGGCGAGGTAATAAAATGCTTCACCCTTACGGACTGCATATCTCTTTTTATTAAGTACCAAAGTCACTTGGCCTTCGAGGATGTAACCGAATTCTTCACCTGGATGGGGGTCGTGCATGACAGACTGGCCGCCCGGTTCCAATTCAATGATGACAGGTTCCATTTCATATTGTAAATCATTTGGAACAATCTGAGTTATCATATGCTTCAAATCTTCATTTTTATCGTTTTTGAAGTCTTCTTTTTTATAGATAACCGTCAATTCTTCTTCTTTTGAGAAAAATTCATGGATATCGGTACCCAGTACTTCAAGAATGGAGAACAGGGTTTGCAGCGATGGAGATGTCAGATTGTTTTCGAGTTGGGAGATATAGCCCTTGGTCAAATCAAGTCTGCCAGCAAGCTCTTCCTGCGTCAGATTATTTCCCAGTCTAAGCGATCTAATCTTTGTTCCAATGTCCATTATTTGTTATCTACACATTCAATACCTGGAAGCACTTTGCCTTCAAGATACTCAAGTGAAGCCCCTCCGCCTGTTGAAATGTGCGTAAAGCCTTCAGCCAAACCGAATTGAATGACTGCAGCTGCAGAGTCTCCGCCACCGATGATGGTTGTCGCCTGATTCTTAACTTCAACAATCGCTTGTGCAATACTTCTTGTTCCTTCAGCGAATTTAGCGAATTCAAATACGCCGAGAGGTCCGTTCCAAACCACAGTTTTAGCTTTTGCGATATAGGATTCGAATTCTGCAATCGTTCTTGGTCCGATATCCAAACCAAGTTCATCGCTTGGAATTGCATAAATGGATCTGACATTCTTTTCTGTTTCAGGATCGAATGCCTTTCCAGTGATCACATCGTCGCCTAAAATGATTTTCCCTTTTGCAAGTTCCAATAATTCCTTAGCGAGATCAACCTTGTCGGCTTCCAAAAGGCTCTTTCCGATTTCAAGACCTTGCGCCTTGAAGAAGGTAAACGCCATGCCGCCGCCGATCAATACAGTATCGGCAATCTTCAATAAATTCTTTATGACTTCAATCTTATCTGACACCTTGGCTCCACCAAGAATCGCCACAAATGGTCTTTGTGGGTTTTCCAAGGTGCCGCCAATGAAATTAATTTCTTTTTCTAATAAGAATCCTGCAACTGTTTCTTTGATATTTGCTGCGATTCCGACATTGGAAGCTGCTGCTCTATGCGCAGTACCGAATGCATCGTTGACAAATACGTCCCCCAAAGAAGCCCAGTATTGACCCAATTCAGGATTGTTCTTGCTTTCCTTGTTCCCATCAATATCTTCAAATCTAGTATTTTCGAACATGAGTACTTCACCGTTTTTAAGCGCATTTATTGCGTCTTCAAGGGCTTTACCTCTTGTTACAGGTACAAATACCACCTTTTGATTCAAATGCTCGCTCAGTCTCTTTGCTACGATTTCAAGACTGTTCTTTGCCTTGTCTGCTTCATCCTTGACACGTCCGAGATGTGAAAATACGATTGCTCTACCCCCTTGGGAGAGTACGTACTTAATCGTAGGCAACGCTTCTACGATTCTATTTTCGTCACTGATTTCACCATTCTTTAACGGAACGTTGAAATCGACACGAATTAACACCTTTTTACCTTTGACATTGATGTCTTTAATTGTTTTTTTTGCCATCATTTTTCCTCCTTAATGATGCAATCGTCTATTATTTAAGCCGACTATATTATAACACTATATGTAAACATTTTCTATAAGATTAGGAATGAAAATGTTTTACTTTGATGAAACGAATACGTTCTAATTCATCTATTTGTTTTTTTAACGTTTGATAAGAATTTTTTAAATGGATTTGCCTGTTGCCATAAAAGATAATATCCGTACCTTCTAATCCTTCGATTAACTCGCAAATAGATGCGTAATTTATCCAAATATTATCGTAATCTCTGACTCTTTTCGTCGGAATCATCAGTGTGACATCATCGATATATACAGGTACTTTATATCTAAAACCAAGTTTCTTATGAATTGCTTTCAGATATCCATCATAGGTAAACAAGGACTCTATGCATTTCTTTTTAATATAGGAAAGATTAGATATGGTAAGTTTGATGATTGCTCCTTCTTGATATAGGATTGAACCTTCTGCGGTGTTTTCTATGTATTGGATCATGATTTGATATAAATAAAAAAAGGCCGGGTGGCCTTTTACTTATTTAACTTCCTCAACTACTTTTTTTTCTGCCTTCTTGACTGGTCTTTCTTCAATAGCAACCAATCTTAATTCTGATGATGGATCAAAGAAATGGCACTTGTGCATATCTAATGCAAGGTTCATTTTATCACCGATTCTAACACCTGAACGCGCATTGATGCTTGCACAAATGTGATTATCATTAACATTGGTATAGATGTTGGTTTCAGAACCTAAAAGTTCAGCAACGTCAACAACGATATTTAAAATAGCTCCTGGATAAGTGTCCATGACGACTTGTTCATCATGAATATCTTCAGGACGGATACCAAGAATGACTTCTTTTCCAAGCATATCATTCGTTCTGATGATTTCCATCTTGTCTTCTGGAACAACCAATGTATGATCACCAGCAGTGAATACACCTTTCTTGTCAACAGTTCCTCTGATAAAGTTCATTGGAGGTGTACCGATGAAACCTGCAACGAATAAGTTATTAGGATTGTCATAAATAGCCTTTGGAGCTCCGACTTGCATGATGTATCCATCCTTCATGACGACGATACGGCTAGCCATTGTCATCGCTTCAATCTGGTCATGGGTTACATAAATGGTTGTTGTTTCAATTCTATTGTGAAGCTTGATCAATTCGCCTCTCATTTGAACACGAAGCTTAGCATCTAGGTTTGATAATGGTTCATCCATTAAGAATACCTTGGCATTACGCACGATTGCTCTACCTAAGGCAACACGTTGTCTTTGACCGCCTGACAGTGCTTTTGGCTTACGCTTCAAGTATGGAGTCAGTCCTAGTATTTCAGCAGCAGCATTAACCTTTTCGTTAATGACATCTTTTGGCATTTTTCTTAACTTCAATCCGAATGCCATGTTATCATACACGGACATATGTGGATAAAGCGCATAGGATTGGAATACCATCGCGATATTTCTGTCTTTTGGTGCCTTGTCATTGACAAGTTCATCATCGATATACAATTCTCCTGAAGAAATTTCTTCAAGACCTGCGATCATTCTGAGTGTAGTTGATTTACCGCAACCAGAAGGTCCGACGAAAACGATAAATTCTTTGTCTCTGATTTCAAGATTGAAATCGAAAACAGCTTGAACTCCATTTGGATAAATCTTGTTGATACCTTTAAGTTTTAAAGTAGCCATATTTTTCTCCCTTTTTTTACTTTGAGACTATTATAGCAAGCAATTCTAAAAAAAAAAATGTGCAGTGTGCACACATTTTACTTAATGAGATGATAAATGGGAAATGCATCATTGAAATCTCTGACATCAAAGCCTGTGATTTCTTTGAACTTGTCAAGTCTTTGAATCAAGGTGTTTCTATGAACATAAAGATTTTTTGCAGCTAAACTGCTGTTTTGGTTGGATTCCAGATAAACCTTGATGGATTGGAGCATGGTTTGGTCGTTCGTAAACTTCCTTAAAATATGCTTTTTGAGTTCTTCTGTGATGTGAATCAAGTTATGCTTAAGAATAATCTTGTCATCTAGATAAAAATATTGAGCAAATTGTATATCCTTTAATAGTTTTCTTACAACTTCAAGTTGCTGATCTCTTTCCAGTTCAGTGGCGTAATGATAGGAAGCGTAAAGCCTTAAGTCAGTGAGCGTGTCGCTCATGACATTCAAGATGACATCCTTAAAGGATATATCAATATTTTGTTCATAGAAAAGAATGATTTGATGATCAAGGGTTTTGACATGAGTAAATTCTACAAACTCAGAAAATAGGGAAATGATCATGGAGTCATCAAGTTGTTCTTGTTTTTTGTATTCTATTATCAAGTATTTATACATGTCATGTTCTCCCTTCTTCAATGGTACTATCCCTTGCTAAATATTTAAGTAAGTTCTGATTGATTGAAGTCCGATAATAACCGCTTGGTCTTCATAATATCTGATGGTCACACCGACAATCTCGTTTCTCATATCAATGACAACTCCGCCAACACTGTAGGCATCAGCAGGAAATGTTGTTATATAACGGTCAGTTTCTTCGTTTTTTGATTCCAATAGTCCCATCACCATTGAATTATGCGTTCTTTGATAATCGCTAATCATCAATAATGGTTCATTGTCCATGGGGATATATCTTGAAATCATCAATTTTCTAATGCGGGCGATGGATGCAATCGTATCAAATTTGAGTCTTGCAAGCCCATAAGCTTCAGAGCGATCTAAAACAAGTGCACTATATGAACGATTCGCATAATCATATATTTCGTAGGATACCGTAAACTCTTCCGATTCCAAGGTAACAAGTTCATAAGCCGTTAGCACACGCATCGAATTATCGTAAATTTCATAAATAAATCCGGTACCTTCCTTAGTATCTACAGTTAGACCAAAGGAATTCTTAATCGTTTTTTTGATGGTTACAATTCCCGGGATGATTTGATTGGAAGCTTCATTCAAAAAGTTATCAAAGAATTCAGGACTCATGATATCTTCTTCTAAATATGATTCATATTGATTGAACAAGATGACTGCTGGATCCTGATCTGGATCTTTGCAACCAAAGAGGGTGAGCGATAAAAGTAAAACAACTACAACAAGCATCACTTTCTTCATCATGACACCTCCCTGTAGAATAAGTCGTTTTCATCAAGAAATAATTTAACTTGCTCGATTGGAATTAGGAAAGCATAATCAGAAATATTGCTGCCCCCTGTAAAATTACCTGCGTAAACAATTCCAACTAAACCAAACTCATCATCAATTGCTCCGCTTCCGCTTGAACCTACCTTGACAGGTAAATCCGCAATCATGACGTCAAACTGCACATTGATGATTGAAGTAGGCAAATCAATGCCGATTGGACCGTAATCAATCAATTCTCCCATATTAATCGCATTCGATTGACTTTCAGGATATCCGACTGTCGTGATGTGATTATCAATCGCAAGATTATCTGTAGCAAACTTAAGTACGGTTAAATCAGAATATCTTTTTTTAATTCTCAAGACTGCAAGATCATAATCATTATCTCCAACGATGTATGTCGCCGAATAACTATTGTTTTGATAATCATAGACAATATAATCGGAATCAGGAATATTGTCATCGAAGACAACATGGTTGTTGGTGATGATGTAATAGTACAACGGGGTATCATAAAACACAATTCCCGAACCTAAGGTTATGGAACTTAAATTGGATGAAAGTTTCTTAACTTTAACAACACCCTTGATCAATTCATCCGTGATGCGGTTGATGAATGCAATGCGTTCAAGATAAACCGATTGGTTTTCTTCAAGATGCACTGAAAAATCTTCATATACGGCTTCGTAGGAAGGTTTGGTTTGACAAGCGCTTAATAGTATGGTTGACAGAAAAACAATGAAAATTAACCCTTTTTTCATAATATCACCTTATTGCTAATTTTACCCTATTTATACTAAATAAAAAAGATATTTGCTGAATTATGCAAATATCCTTATTTATTCATTTGATTTAATTATCCGATGGAGCCTTCCATTTCAAGCTTGATCAACTGATTAAGTTCGATGGCATATTCCATTGGGAGTTCTTTTGCAAATGGTTCAATAAAGCCCATAACAATCATTTCTGTCGCTTGCGCTTCAGTAAGTCCTCTGCTCATCAGGTAGAACAATTGTTCTTCTGAAATCTTTGAAACGGTTGCTTCATGTTCAAGGAATACATCAGAATTCCTAACAATATTTGTCGGGATTGTATCTGAGAATGAGAAATCATCCAAAATGATGGTATCGCACTCCACATGCGCCTTAGCGCCTTTGGCATTCTTTCCAAAGTCAACTTTACCTCGGTAGTTTACAGAACCTCCGCCTCTTGAAATGGATTTGGAAATGATGGTTGAGGTCGTATTTGGTGCGACATGGATCATTTTAGCTCCAGCATCCTGGATTTGGTTCTTGCCAGCGAACGCGATGGAGATTGTTGTTCCCTTCGCTCTTTCTCCAAGAAGGACGCAAGAAGGGTATTTCATATTGACGCTGGATCCGATATTTCCATCAATCCACTGCATATGTCCGTTTTCATAAACAAATGCTCTTTTTGTGACAAGATTAATGACGTTGGTCGACCAGTTTTGAATGGTTGTGTAACGGCAAACCGCATCTTTTTCAACAATGATTTCTACGATTGCGGCATGTAGGGATTCCTTTGAATATACAGGGGCTGTACAACCTTCTACATAGTTAACAGAACCGCCTTCATCGACAACGATCAAAGTTCTCTCAAACTGACCCATCTGATCGGAATTAATTCTGAAATAGGATTGAAGAGGTTTTGTCACCTTCACGCCCTTGGGGACGTAAATAAATGATCCACCGCTCCATACGGCGCTATTGAGCGCTGCATATTTATTATCTGAAAATGGAATCACCTTGCCGAAGTACTTTTTGACCAATTCTGGATAGTCGCGAAGCGCTGTATCGGTATCCACATAAATGACGCCTAGATCTTCAAGTTCTTTCAGTGTATTGTGATAAACAACTTCGCTTTCAAACTGTGTTGAAACCCCTGCTAGGTAGTTTCTTTCAGCTTCAGGAATTCCTAGTTTTTCGAAGGTATCCTTAATCTCTGATGGAACATCGTTCCAGTTGTTTTCAGCGCGTTCACTCGCTCTGATAAAATATGTGAATTCATCAAATTTGATGAACGATAAATCTGGTCCCCACGTTGGATTTTTCAATTCAACGAATTTTTTATAGCTCTTTAAACGGAAATCAAGCATCCATTCAGGTTCATTTTTGTGTGAACTGATGGAACGGACAATATCTTCATTGATTCCTTTTCCTGTTGTAAAAACAGATTTTGTTTCTGTATTCCAACCAAATTGGTATTCACCGACGATTTGGTCAATTTTCTTTTTGTTGTCATCCATTCGTTTTACCCTCCTTTATTTTAATGATTGCTTGTTCGGCTGCTTTCCAAGCAAGCGTTGCACACTTGACGCGTGCAGGAAATTGGGAAACGCCTTGATAAACAATTGCGTCTCCTGTTAAGATCTCTTGATTAAACGGGTACCCTTTAATCAGCTCATAGAATTCATGCAGGATAGCCTGAGCTTCTACTATTGTGTGGTCTTTAAGAGTCACACTCATGACACTTGCGCTTGAACAGCATATAGAACAACCAGTTCCCTGGTGTTTGACATCAGTAATGATATGATCTTGGACCTTGACTTGAACAGTCATTTCGTCCCCGCAGCTTGGATTGTTAAGGTGTACAGTCATATAACTGTTGTCAGCAACAATTCCCTTATTCTTCGGACTTTTGTAGTGATCCATGATGACTTGTCTATACAGATGTTCAATATTCATAAAAGTACGCTCCTAAAATGCTAAAAAGAAATTTTTTGCAGCAATCACTGCATTGATGAATGCATCGCAATCCTGTTTGTTGTTATAAACATGGAATGATGCCCTTAATGTTGAACTCACACCTAAAAATCTGGTAATCAGCTGTGCGCAATGATGACCTGCCCGAACATTGACATGGTTTTGATCAAGTAGGGTTGCAATATCATGGGGATGCACATTGTCGATATTAAATGTAATCACTGGATTTTCAGCGGACTCGTTATAAATGGTAACCCCTTCGATTTGTTTCAGTTTCTCTAGGGTATATTGCTGAAGTTCACGCGTGTGTTGATGGATGTTATCCAATCCAATCGAATCGATATAACGGATTGCTGCCGCCAAACCGATTGCTCCGCTAATGACAGGCGTGCCTGCTTCCAGCCTCATTGGAGCTTCTTTGAATGTGACACTATCCTTTAATACAATGTCTGCCATCTCTCCGCCATATTCAAATGGCTCAAGCTGATTGAGCAGGTGTTTTTTGCCGTAGAGTACGCCAACACCTGATGGACCGAACATTTTATGTCCTGAGAATGCCAAATAATCGATGTCAAGTAGCTTGACGTCAACGTTCATATGTGGAACAGACTGTGCGCCATCTAAAATAACGACGGCATTTTTTTCATGTGCGAGTTTTGTGATTTCTGCAATCGGTGTTAGATAACCCATGACGTTGGAGACATGTGTCAAGGCTACCACCTTGGTTTGATCACTTAAAACAGACTTGAAATTTTCAACAGTAATTCTTCCTGACGATGTCAGAGGTATATAAATGAGTGATGCTCCTGTTTGTTTTGCGATGATCATCCATGGAAGAACAGAAGAGTGATGTTCAAGTTCGCTCGTGATAATCTCATCGCCTGGTTTAAGTATATCCCGATAAGCATGAGCTACCATGTTGAGTGCGCTTGTCGCACCTCTGGTAAACACGATTTCTTCTTCATCAGCATGAATAAATTTTGCGACCGTTTGTCTTGCATCTTCAAAAAGCATTGTCGTTTGATAGGCAAGCTCATATGCTCCACGATGCACATTCACACCAAGATCCTGATAATAATGGTCAAGTTGCTCAATGACCGATCTTACCTTGAGCGATGATGCTGCGGAATCTAGATAGACAATATTCGGTTGTTTGGAGTAAACAGGAAAATCTTTCCTGATTTTGTTAATATCAATCATATTCTCGAGTTAACAAGATGCGCAAATCTTTCCTTCAGTGGCTCATCGTCGATTTCATCGATGACGGGTTTGAGGAACCCATTGATGATCAGCTTTTCAGCTTCACGTTGGGTGAGTCCCCTGCTTCTTAAATAGTACAAAGCGTCTTCAGCAATCTTGCCGATGGTAGCTCCATGACCTGCTTTAACATCAAATTCATCAATCAGCAGGATTGGATTCACTTCAACAATCGCCTGGTCAGACATGATGATACCCTTTAAGGTTTGGAAAGCATTGGCATGCTTCATCCCCTTTTCTATTTTTTCGACACCATTGAGAAGAATTCTACCGCGTTTGTTGGCAATTCCGATGTTGGTCATATCTCCAAAGGTGTTTGGTGCCTTGTGAATAATCAATACATCAATCGTTTGCTTGTTATCATCTGATGAAACAGCAACAACACGCATTTTGACTTCAGCGCCTTCACCAATCAGATCAACATGCATTTTGGCATCGATGACATCGGAAACGAATCCGCCGATCAGTTCAAGTTTTGCATCTCGTTCTGCTGTGAAATAATGTTCAACTAGCGCTTTTTTACTGGCAAGTTCGCTGACAAGAAGATATTTTACCTGTGAGTTTTGTTTTGCAATCAAGTTTAACTTGTAATTGTTAGGTGTGACTTCTTTGCTGGATAGTTCTAAAATGATTTTTATTCCTGTATTTTCTGATACGACAATTTCTAGCGATTCGTTATTGTCATCTTGAATTGTAATTTTAATAGGTTCTTGATATTGGATATTTTTTGGGATAATGAGTTTTTGGTTTTCGTAAATGAAATCCTTTGGAAGCTTTGTTTGGATTTCATGATTTTTAATAACAATGTCTCTCATTATTCTTGGCCTTCAACGAAATCGATTCCTAACTCTTCCCTAACCCATGCATATCCATTCTTATCAATCTTGGAGATTAATTCTTTGCCGCCGCTCAATACGATTTTTCCATCAATCATGATGTGTACGTGTGTTGGCTTGATGAAATCTAAAATTCTTTGATAATGTGTAATTAAAATGCAACCAAATTCTCCGCCAACCAAATCATTGACATTTTCTCCGACGATCTTTAATGCATCGACATCAAGACCAGAATCGATTTCGTCGAGAATGGCGAACTTAGGTCTCAAAACCTTCAATTGAAGGATCTCATTTCTCTTTCTTTCTCCGCCTGAAAAACCTTCATTCAAATAACGATGCGCTAAATCTGGACGCATTTTCAATTCTTCAACCGTTTTTTCATATTTGATTGCAAACTCAAACAAGCCAACTTCTTTACCAGAAGTCGCCTTTAAGGCTTGACGCATGAAATCCGAATTGGTAACACCTGGTACTTCTGCAGGATATTGCATCGCAAGAAACAAACCTGCTCTAGCGCGTTCATCAACTTCCATTTCCAGCAGATTTTTTCCATCTAGGAAAGCTTCGCCTTCTGTAACCTGATATTTTGGATGACCCATCAGAGCGCTCGCAAGCGTTGACTTGCCAGTTCCGTTCGGGCCCATGATTGCGTGTACTTCGCCAAAGTTAACCGTTAAGTTAACACCCTTTAATATTTCTTTCCCTTCAATACCGACGTGAAGGTTTTTAATTTCTAATTTTGCCATGTAGACCTCCTTGAATTTAACATACTTATTATATAACATAAGACAATATAATGCTATTTATATGCTAATTTATAAATAAGCAGAATAAGGAAACGTTTTCAATGAAAATGAATGTAAATTTACATGAATATTCATTCACCTTGTGATAAAATGGAAATGTAGTAAGGATTACCTTTTATATGATCTCTTATTACATTCAAGTATTTTTCTCCCAAAAAATACGGCGTCGACCACGCCTTGTATGATTAAAAGGACTGCCATCCACTTTAATCCCTACATAAATGGTTACTCCCAAAAATGGGCTTCCCCGGAAGCTCTTTTTTTATAAAATGTGTATCTTGCACAAAATTGTTGAATTTCAATCACTCTTGAATCATATCAAGTTTAATTATAGAATCATTTCATGGTATCATATAGGCCAATCGATCATTAATCTATTTATTGTAGTAATCAGGTAGATTTTTACCGGTTTTTGTGATATCCTTATAGGTAGCGATTACCTAAATCATCATCAAACCAAAGTGGGTGAACTAAATCATGTTAGATAGAGCCAATAAGAATAAAATTATCGTTTTCGCATCAATTGTCGGAGGAATTTTGGTTTTTGACCTATTCACAGTCATTTCCAATATATTCGTTGCCCCATTGTTAGATGGATATGGCATTCCGGATATATTGATTTATCTGAAAACAGTTGTTTTCTTGTTTTTGTTCATTGTTCTGTTTGTCTGGATCAAAAACGAAAATTTCAAACTGACAAAAACCAGTCTTAAAATATTTTCTATCGTAGCTTTAGCGCTCATTATTGCTTACTTCTTGAGTTTATACATGTATAAATATGTCTTAATCCTGGAAACGACTCAAATCATTAAAACGAATATTTTAAATGGCAATCCGAGTCTTGTCTACGAGTTTTCGAGAATCAATTATAAGACATTGTCTTACGTTCAGATGATCTTTGCAGGATTCAACTCGGAGTTGATTATCTTTGCAGAAGCGATGGTTCTTCAATTAATGGTCACTTCAATTGAAAAATATGTTGTCACAGATGAACCTACGCATGTTTATGACCCGTTCTTATTCGATGGCAAGCTGTTCCCCTTATTCTTTATCTTAACGATTGCAGCCTTTGGCTCACTCAATATATTCCTCTTGAGATATGATATGCTTGGTGCGCTCGAAATGGCAATCGGAATCGCTGGATTTGCAGTAGTCTTCCCAGCATTATTTCCCTCGATGCATATTTATAAAACAAGAAACGGTGAATGTACGAAATCATATTTCACCGGAACCTACACATTGTTGCTCGTACTTTCTATCTTAGCTACCTTGTTCTTTACGGCATTGTTCGGTTTGAATGTCATGTTTATTACATCAGGTAGAGGAACATACCGCATCATTTCATCATTCATCGCTTTAGTATTATCAGTTTTCATCGCAATCCGCGTTCAAAAAATCATCTCCTTGGAAAACAAATAAATCGTTTTATAATCATTGATCCCTCGCTTTCAGCAAGGGATTTTTTTATGCATTAAAAAGCCTGGAATCCAAACTGGATTTCAGGCTTTATGCAATTTATTAAATAAAACTTTTGATTTGCTCAATATGGTATTTATAGTAAAGACTTGGGCTATACGTATCAGAATAAAGCATCACTGCTAAATTTGACGGTATGTGACAACCGATGTTGATTACAGATACGATACCGATATTGGATTTGACAAAAACAATTTCCTTGATAGACTCTTTAGCTTCATCATTCATTTCATTGAATTGCTTGATTTGTGTGATGAACATGCGGTCGATCTTGTGATGTTCCGCCAATTGCTGCTGCTGGATTTTGTGAATATCCTCATCAACGACATCTAGGAAAAATGAATCTGTTTCTTTATGGATGAGCACGACAACTTCCAGCATGAATCTACGGTTCATTCTTTTAACGCTGTCCTTTGATAATCTATAAAACAAAGTATGATTGTTATCGTAGGTAAGTCTCGAGTATCCCTTTCTGTGTAGAACGGATGTCATTTGATCGAAATTTTTCAAGTGATTCATTTGAAGCGGAGCTGATTGATTCGATCTGATTTTAATGATATAGGATGTGTTCGTCATGCGTTCAAGCGTGTTTTTATACGTGGCTACAAGGAACATCAGCGCCATCAAAACAGCGAAATAAATAGCATAGGTGATATCATTATTCTCAATGAAGATTCCTGATACAACCATGATTGCTGCTGCCGCCAAAACGATAAAAACGAAAGAGATTAGAGTAAACAGAAACTTTCTATTAATTCTTTTTATCTCATTCATGACATGGATACCCTCGCTAAAATTATAGCGATGACCACAATTAAGAATGAAGAAATCAGAACTTCAAGAAAAACAGTTGTTTTACTTTTTTCAACTTTTTCAGCTTTGTAATCATGAAATCTTGGATAATTTCTTTGAAAAGAGGGTGAGGCAATGACTCTGAACACATATTGTATGCCCTTAAACATTTCATACGCGCTAGAGATTGCAACAATTGATGGCAGCAAGAAAAGGATTCCTACGACAAATAAGGAATTCGATATGGAGGCATGCGTAAAATATGTTTGATAAACCAACAAATGCAGAAAGAATGCCAACAGTGCCATACTTACAAGGAAAATTAATAATCTAAAATAGTTCATTTGTTTTTAATTTTTGCAACGTATCTTTCAAATTCTTCCGTGTTGCATAACACCATATGTCCTGGTTCAACTTCTCTAAGTGTTGGTTGTTCCTTGGAGTAATCGTGTTGTGCTGCTGGGTTGTATCTGACAGTTCTTCCTCTACGCTTTTCATACTCTGGATCAGGAAGCGGAATTGATTCCATCAAGGAAAGTGTGTAAGGATGCATCGGATTGTCGAAAATCGAATCCTTATTTCCCATTTCAACGATATGGCCGTAATACATAACTGCCAAACGATCACTGAAATACTTAACTACCGATAAGTCATGCGCGATAAACATGATGGTGATGCCTCTTGTTTCACGCAAGTCATTGAGTAGGTTGATAATCTGTGCTCTGATGGATACGTCAAGTGATGAAATCGGTTCATCTGCAATGATGAAGGTTGGTTCAACAACCAATGCGCGTGCAATACCGATACGCTGACGCTGTCCGCCGCTGAATTCATGAGGATAACGGCTCGCATGTTCTGGAACCAAGCCTACTGTCTTCAATGCGATTTTAACTCTATCATCAATTTCTTTTTCATTTCTGACGCCGTTGATTCTGAGTCCTTCAGCAATAATTTCCTTAACGGTCATTCTTGGGTTCAGGGAAGCAATCGGATCTTGGAAAATCATTTGCATTTTACGCATCAAAAGGCGGTTTCTGTTGGTTAAGCTGTACTTGTATAATTGAACGTCTTGTTTTTGTCTGACAGCATTCAGCTTAAGTTCCTTTTGAAGCTTGCCCATTTCTTTTTGTACATCTGAATACTTTTCTTTTGCGCTTTTAACTTCGTCCTTGTCACTTGAGCCTTCAGTATTTGTTAAGGACCTCTTTGCTGAGTCCACTTTTAACTGAAGTTCATTAATTCTATCTACAATTTCCTTATTAATTTCAGCGTATTTCGCTTCAATTTCTGCATATCTTGGCTGTGACTTTAAGTCTTGTCTTGCCTTGATGCTGGATTCATCAACAATAGATTCAAATCTCTTATCTCTTTTTGCTTGTCTTAACACATTGAGCGCTTCGGAAGCCTTTTGATTGTATTTTTCGTTAATTTCACTAGTTTTGGAATCGAATTCCTCTTTAGTGATTGCCCCAGAAGCCAGATTGTCATTATATTGCTGAAGATCGCTTGCTTTACTTGTAGAAATCTCAGAAGTTGCATTTTTATATGCTAGTTTTGCACTCTTCACGTCACTGACAATTCTTGTACCATGGAAATATACTTCTCCACCTGATGACTGATACAATTTGATAATGGTTCTGCCAGTTGTTGTCTTGCCGCATCCAGATTCACCTACGAGTGAAAATACTTCACCCTTGTAAATGCTGAAAGAAACGTCATCAACAGCCTTATTGACAGATTTATTTCTACCGGATCCTAGTTTGAAGTATTGCTTCAGACCGGATACTCTTAGTATTTCTTCTCTATTGGTATTGTTCAATTCTTCTCACCTACACTTGCAGCTTCAGCTTCAGTTTTAAGTTTCTTGTCAGCAATCTTATTATCTTTAGATTCCTGCTTGAAACGGTCAACTCTATACTGAATTATTTTTGGCATATCAATTTTTGGTGCATCTGGATGTAACAACCAAGTTGCAGCATAATGAGTATCGCTAACTTTAAAGAATGGTGGTTGTTCTTCAAAATCAATCTTTAATGCAAATTGATTCCGATCAGCAAACGCATCGCCCTTTGGTGGGAATAACATGTCTGGAGGAGTTCCAGGAATAGATAAAAGCTTATCCTTAGTGTCTAAGTCAGGAACACTGGATAATAAAGCCCATGTGTAAGGATGGCTTGGTTCATAGAATATATCATGAAGCGTGCCATACTCAACAATCTTGCCGGCATACATGACAGCAACGCGGTCAGCCATATTCGCAACAACACCTAAGTCATGCGTGATGAAAATAACAGACAGATTACGTTCTTTTTTGATATCCTTGATCAGGTTTAGAATCTGACCTTGGATGGTAACGTCAAGCGCTGTGGTTGGTTCATCGCAAATCAAGAGTTCTGGATCGGCTGTCAGTGCAATCGCAATAACGATACGCTGTCTCATACCGCCAGAAAACTGGAATGGATATTGATTGAATCTGATTTCAGGTTCTGGAATACCGACTTCCTTCATGATTTGAATTGCTTTTTCGTAAGCTTCTCTCTTGGTAACGTGGAACTTTCTTCTGTACACTTCATTATTATTTGAGATATTTTCTCTAATAACAGCCAGTTCACCACGTAACTTGTCATGCTCTTTACTGCCTTTTGCAGCAGATGCAAGTTCTAGTTGTTTAGCTTTCAGTTCATTTTGAAGTTTGCCGAGCGCTTCATGCTTTTCAAGCATAATCGCAGCTTTTTCTTCCTTGGTCTGCAGCTTCGCTTTCGTTTTCACTTCAAGATATTTAGCTTTTAACTCTGGAAGATTTGCATGAAGTTCATGAATCAATTTTTGTTGCTTATCCTTAAATGCCTGGATTTGACTCTTTTTTTGTTCTTTCGACAGTTCTTTATTGGTATTGATTTCAAATTTTTTAAACCTTAAATCATTTTTAGCAAACTCAATTCTTGCAACCATATTCAAATAGTCATGGTATTCCTTATGGAATAAATCATTGAATCTATTCTTAATGCGGTCACCGTTCACGAGCATTGCTTCTGTGATTTGCTTACCAATCTTCATGATTGGGTTTAAGCTCGATAAGGGGTCCTGGAAAATCATACCGATTTTGCTTCCTCTAATTAAGTGGAAGTTTTCTTCAGAAAGTTTTGTCAAGTTCTGGTTTGAGTACAGAATTTCGCCATCATCGATAATTGCATTTCTTGCCAAAATACCCATGATTGCTCTTGTCGTCACTGACTTGCCAGATCCGGATTCACCAACAATCGCCAGTGTTTCGCCCTTATATAGGTCAAATGAAACGCCTCTTACCGCTCTAACCAAGCCGTTAGGTGTTTTAAATGAAATCGTTAAGTTGTTTACTTCTAGAATCTTTTCTGTTCTCATTATTCACTACCTCTCAACTGTGGATTCAGAGCATCGCGTAGCGCATTACCAAACATATTGAAAGTAATCATCAAAATGGATACGATAATGGTTGGGAAAATAACTAACCATAGATTTCCAGCGAAAATCTGCTGCTGGCCATCGTTCAAAATAACACCGATGGATGTACCTGTTAATGTGATCGGACCAAGAACGAGAGCTTGACCGTTCCCAATACCGAATCCTAGATATGATAAGTTAACTTCAAGGAAGATAATGGATGGAATACTCAAAATAACTCTTGTAATAATGGTTCCTAAGGCGTTTGGTAAAATATGCTTGAAAATGATTCTGCCATCTGATGCGCCTAGTGTTCTTGCCGCCAATACATATTCACGGCCTTTATAACGATAGAATTGCGATCTGGTAACCTTCGCAGCTCCAATCCATCCGTCATAAATAACGAAGATGAATAAAGCAAGGAAGCCCGGTCCTATCAATACGGTTATAATACCAATCATCGTAATTTGAGGAAAACTACCCCAAATATCGGTAAATCTTTCCATCAATATATCAACTTGTCCGCCATAATAAGCACTTGTCGCACCCCAAATGACACCCACGATGATATTGATTAAGGCTGCCAAGAAACCAAGTAATAAGGAGGTTCTCAGACCCAGCCAGATTAATGTAAATAAGTCTTTTCCAAACACGTCAGTTCCAAATAAGAAATAAGGAGCTTCTTCAAATCCGAGTGCGTAAGCACCGTTCATCATGACGTTATAATTGGTGTATACTCTGCCAGCAATGGTAATTGAAGTTGTTCCAGTAACTCCTGTTAGCGGGAATCCTTCACCGAATGTCCATGCATTGGGATTTAGTGGGTCAACAACAATACTATCAGCCATTCCTGGATTATCTTCAAGTATTCTTTCATATTCAACAGCACCGATTGTTCTGGGAGCATCTGCGAAGAGTGCATCATAAACATTGTATCTGAAGGTTGCGACAGTCATCACTGCGCCATCTCTCAAATATCGGCCATTTTCATTCGTTTGATTGATTGTGAATAAATTAAAGTTTGATAGTGTATATCCTTCAAAACGAACAACACTTACATCAAGCGCATTGAAGATTTCAACTGAATTCAAGGTAGCAAATTCATTGCCATCAAGGCTTGCTTCTGGAAGTTCAAGTTTGATAATGACGTATCCTGATGTTCCTGTAGTTACTGCAAGCAGTGGGTCAATGGTATGGACTCCAGCTTCAGTAATCGTTCCTATCAAGGTTATATCGTCCCAGGAAGTTAACGTTCCTCCTGAGTTTGTAGGAGATAAATATACCTTGAGTACTGCAGATTCATCCATGGATTCTACATCAATTTCGATGGTGTGTCCTGTAATCATCGGATAAGACTGAAGAGTGATGATAGAAAATGCAATCTGTTCAAAGTTAACATATAAATTATTGGTACCGCCAACATAGAGCTCGCTTCTTTCTGATCCCACGATACCCTTATTGGTTAGAGTGTCTAAATCGATGAAATCAATTTGGAAGCCAGTTGTTGGATAACCGAGACCTGTTACAGGATCAATCGTCGAATAGTCGATAGGCTGATCTTTATACTCCTTGGTGCCATCCAAAATTCCAATTTTTTCTAGTAAAGGAACTCTTGGAGGTAGTGTTGTCAATGCGGAATTTGTTTGATTGTATAATGTTTTTGGCGTGATCACCGGTACGAAAATAGAGAGCAGGATAAAAATTGATAGAATCACGGTTGCAATCACGTTGTACTTGTTTTTAGTAAATCTCAGCATCGCATCTTGGAAATAAGTGAGTTGCTTTGTCTTAAGAGGTTTATCTAAAAGTCTTTCATTTTCTTGGACTAATGTAAAATCATCTTTGTTATAGTCTTTGTTAATCATTATTTTCTTGCCCCCATTCTGATTTGTGGGTCAATGATACCATAGGATAAGTCAACGATCAGAACCGTAAACAATCCAACAATGCCATAGAATGCACTGGATGCCATAATGACGTTATAGTCGTAGTTTCCTTGTGCCAGAGCCTGTAGTGTGATTCTGCCGACACCTGGTATTGCATAAACTCTTTCCAAAATAAATGACCCGCCTAAAAGACCGGCGAATGAACCGATAATGATTGGAACCATTGGAACCAATGAGTTTCTAATCGCATGTCTCATTACAGCTTGCGTATGGCTAAGACCCTTAGTCTTGGCAAGCAAAACGAATTCTGATGTTAATACTTCTGATAATTCAGCACGTAAGATTCTTGTCAGACCAGCGATTGATGGCATACCTACAGCCAGTACTGGAATCACGAATCCCTGTGCAATCTTGCCAGCTGACTCAATTCCTACTAACGGGAATAATGACGGTAAAAAATTATTCATCGAATAACTGAAGATAATAATCAAGATCAATAGGAATACTAAGCTTGGAATAGATAAGAACATCATAATCACAACCTGCATGATATTATCGACGATTGTATCTTTCTTGAGCGCCGCCAATATACCAAAAGCAAAGCCGAATGGCAAATAGAAAAAGAGCGAGGCTAAGTTAAGGTAAAGCGTAATAGGCATTCTTTCTGCAATGATATCGAATGCTGGAACATTGACTCTGATCTTGGTTGAAGTTCCCCAATTCCAATCCGTGAAAACATTGTCTAACCAGCGGAAATACTGTACCGAGATGGGTACGCGAGTGAATACCTTGATTGTATTGCTTGTACGAACGGGGTTAACGATAAAAACACTACGATTGATTTCCGGATTTGTTGTTCGGATTAAATCAACCGCTGCCATGTCCTCTGGATCATCAACATCGTAATACTCAGATGTATAATATCCATCTGTAACTTGCTTTTCAAGCCAAGTGTCCTTCTCATCATTCTTTGTTGGTGGATATTCAGGAGCCAGTTTCAGCAACACAAACGTGATGGTGAGTGTTGTAAACAAAATAATGAATATCCATATGACTCTTTGTATAATGTATTTTGTCATTTAATCTCATCCTTACTCTTATTTTTTTTAATTATATCATACTTCATGTGTTATTACACCATATTTTAATCTTTAATATAATAGCACATGAATATGATAAAAAAAGCATAATAAGGGGGGCCATAGAGTATATCTTTATTACATATGGCACCCCTCTTATTATTATTAAGTTATCGTTAAAACAGAATTAATTTGTTGTGATTGTTAAATACTATAGCCAGAACCAACCAATGTAGTAGATACCGATGTGAACAACTACATAAGCATCAGACCAACCATCCCAGTCACAAGCATAAATTTCAGTAAATTCAACTGGTGAACCCTTTGCAGCAGCAATTGCAGCAATTGTAGTAAGTGTTGGATAAGATCCAGCAATATAAGCATTTGCAGCAACTTCAGCATCTGTTGTTAATCTTACAGCTGGAGCAACTAGTTCATAACCAGAATCCGCTTCAATTGCTTCATCAGGAGTAGTGAATAGTGAAGCTTGATCATACATCTTGTAGCTTGTACCTTCTAGTGAGATTACATAAAGCACGTTCAAACCAGATTCAGTAACAACAATCTTAGCAACTAAGGAATCAAATCCTTCTTCAGTAGCTAAATCTTCAAGTGTATCGCCTAATACGTAGCTAGCCAATTCAGCGCCGTCTACGGATGTAGCAAGAACTTCACCGTTCATATCTAGGTATGCATTGATTAAATCATCTGCAGATTCCCAAGCGACTTGTTCTTCGCCATTCTTAACATAAACTCTACCTACTAAAGCTTCAACTAATGCATTAAAGCCCCACTTTTCATAAACCAATTTACCTTCTAGGTTATGGTAAGAAACTGGAATATTTGGAGTTGTTGTGTCAATGCCCCAGTTCAATGTGAATCCACCGCGGTTATCGTCAGCGAATACATCTAGGAAGCTTGGTGCATCAAGTAATGATCCACTGATACCACCAATACCTAAGTCAGTATTAGCAACCATCATGTAGTCATAGTAGTTATTTGGGAATGCTACGTCAGCAACTGTGATAGAAATTCTTACGAAGTTTTCATCATCAACTAATAATGCTTCGTATTGTTCTTCGATGTTTGCAACCATAGCTTGTGCAGAAGTGTTACCACTTGATGCATAAGTCAACACAAGATCAATCACTGTGTAGTTGCTAGCGGTACCAGCTTCATAATAACCGTCAGCAATAGCTTCAGTTACAGCTTCCTTGAATAAATCAAGAGCAGCATCTGGGAAATATCCACTTGAGTCGCCACCGAAATCATCAACGATTGCTTGTCCAGCATCAGTACCTCTAACGGAAATTCCTGATTCGCCGTCTAAGAAGTATGTTGAAGCAAACAATGTATGAGCTGGTAAGTATAATTTAACAACTTCTACTGCAGCATGGTATCTGTCGAAACCATAGAACAGAGCTTGTCTCATTGGTAAGTATGAAAGAATTGGTTCTGGAACAAAGTCTTCACTTAGTCCAACTTCTGGATGTGCTGCAATGTATGCATCACGAGCATCAGTAGTTCCAAATCCGTTAGTCATCAATCTCCAAGTAGTAGCATCTGGAGCTGTCTTAACACGTGGGTCATTTGCATAAGCAGTAACCTGTGAAGCAGGAACAGAAGCACTTTCTAGTCTACCAGCTAAGTATTCAGCAAAGATATTGTCTGAGCCGTCAACATAACGATATTGGTAACCAGTGTACTTGTAAATTGCGCTGTCTGGATGTAAAGTGTTCTTCTTGAAAGTTAATAATTGTCCTGGAGTCCAAACATCAAAGTAGTAAATACCACTTGAAGCAACGTCTGTTGGAGAAATACCATAATCTTCCCCTAGTTCTTCAAATAATTCTTGATTGATTGGAGTAAGTACTGCGCCAGCAAATCCGTACTTAATTTCGAATGTGCTCTTTTCGTTAACATATTCTAATTCAAGTGTGTTTGTAGTGCCTTCAGCTAAACGTAAACCAACTTCGCTCCAAGCAACAGTTCCGTCTAGATAAGCAGCAGCGTTCTTAATACCTTGGCTGACAAAGTCTCCTCCGCCAGTTCTAGCTCTGAACCAGTCGTTATCTAAAGCATATTGCCAAGTCCATAAGTAGTCGGAAGCATCTAGATCTGCATAGCCTGCAGGTAAACCAGATACGTCAGTTTCTGGATGGAACTTCCATTGAAGGTCATCTCTCAATTCAATCTGCCATACCTTCGCATAAGTCTTACCATTGATTACAGTTGGATTAACTGGAATTGGTTCAGATTTAGCTAAGCTTGGAAGAATTTCATAACCTGTCTTGGTAGCATCAAAATAGAAATCATATAATGCGCCATTGAACATGTCAGTGAATGTAGCCGTGTTGCTGTCATCAGCATTCCATGGGTTCAAGCTTGTTGGATCGGAATTAAAGGATGCTCTCCAAGTATATTCGCCAGCGGTACCATAAGTATCACCATACATCAATACATTAGAATCGTCCTGTGAAAATTGTGAGAATGCAGTACCGAAACCAAGGACACCATTATATTCTGGGCTGAATAATTGGACTCTGTCTGAGTACATTACTCTTGTAGCACGAGTATATAGTGGAATACCAGCGTAAACATTGTCCAATAGGTAACGTTCAGCAGCAGCAAATAGAATACCCTTATCTTCAGCTGGAAGCTTAGATAGATCAACACCGCTTAGGTATTGTGCTAGAGGATAGTCTTCAGCAGCCAATGCGTTAACTGTAACAGCTCTTGCGACCTGTACAACATTTAATGCGCTATCTGTGACTTCATAAACTACTGAGTATGTACCAACAACTGTGTTATCAACATTATTTGACTTGACAATAACAGCAGCAGTTAAATCTCCATCTTCAGTATCTGTTGCAGTAACGCCTGCTAGTGGTACGAATGTATCATATAGATCAATCGCAACGGCACCAACTCCTGCTAATACAGGGTCTGCGTCTACAACGACTTCGTCTTCACAAGCAAACAATAATAAACTTGCAAAAACTAGTGTAATAACTAAAAGCAATTTCTTTGGAAATTTCATTTTATTCTCTCCTTTTCTCCTTAAGATTATGTAATATTATATCAAAGAAACAATGAAAAATATACACAATAAATCAAAAAATCGTTATGAAAGCGTTTTTCATTGTTCTTTTATACCAAATAGACTATAAAATGCGTTGTTTTATGCCTTATTTACATGAAAACTTTCATTTTTTGTTAATTGAATACTGTGAGTAAGGTTTCCACGTTGTAAATCAGATTGATATCGATTGCAAAATCGGGGGTGATTCCAAATTCATTATTATGATAAACAAAGGGGTCTTCTTCTGTTCCTGTACCGGTTCTATAGGCATTGATGTTGTTGCTGCTCATTGTGAATGCAGTTCCGTTTGGAAGTAAGATTGGAGTGATTGAACATGCTCCGCCGCCAGAAGTCTTTCCAACAATCGGACCAAGATCATTTGCCATGAAGATGGTTGCCAATGAATTGGCTGCACTGAATGAAACCGGAGTGATGAGCAGTGCCCAATTCAAATGTGCATAACTTGGAACGCCTTCAATCAAGACATGTGATGTAGACATGCCGCCTGTATCACCATCGATACCGCTCACTGCGAATGGTTGATCAGTGATAAAACCAACGATTCTATAAAGCGCACCGACATTACCGCCTGTGTTCCATGAGATATCAAGAATGATATTTTCAAGAGTTGGTGCTGCAAGGATGATTTGATCCATCATCATTTCCATATAGACTGCGCTATCGGAATAAACGATTTCATCGATATTGACTGTGAATGGCCAAACTCCTGCGAAGCTGAGCGGGATAGAATTTATAATACCTACATAGAATAATTTCATTGCTTCGTTATAAGCAATCTGTACCATATAGGATTGTTCAGCATTTGTTCCATCTGCAGGAATAACCAATTGATAATAACCGTTCGCTTTTGCAAGATTGGTTGTCGTTTCTAAAACGAACGTATATCCAAGGGCTACAAGTGCGTTACCATAAGTTGTCAAGTCTGCTGCTGTTAATCCCTTGACCAAAACTTCTAATTTGTTTCTATTTTCATCACTGTTATTATAGTAGAAATACTTACTTCCTGAATTGATTGCAGGTAGCACCAAGCTGATATCGGGAGCTTCTAAAACTGCGTTTGCTAAAGTAGCATCATATGTTGCGCTTTCTTCAATGTCCGCCGTATTGAAATCATCTAAGTTCAACATGACGGTAACATCATCTAAGAACCAGTAATGAGGTCTTCCTGATGAACTTGCATTCCAACCTGTTGCTGCTTCACCCCATTTAGCGCCGATGACTGCATCCACTGCAACATATCCGTCGTAGTACCAAGACTTAAATCGATCTCCATAATATTTCAAATCGTTTTGTTCAGGTCCTGCCCAATCAGATTCATTGAAATAAGATGGATATCCATAACTTGTATGTGGTTCATCAATGCTCTTCAGTAGTAAATCGCGAAGTGCATAATCGAAATCTTCTGGATCGTTCGTGAGTAATTTATTTCTTTGTGCATAAAGCAAATCATAATAAGTTTCAACTTCCATGATATCCTTCAATCCGTAAAAATAATCCAAATTGAACGCAAGCATATTGAATGTGTGTACCAATAAGTCTGCTGGCATCTTCTCATCATTCATCGAGCTTTCTTTGATGGTTCTGTATTCAAGAGAACCTTCGCTTGGTAGTGAATAGATACCAAATAGACCATCGTTATTGTAATAAACGTTATAATAACTTGATCCCGCGAACAGTTGATTCACAATGTAATAAGGAAGAACGACATCACCTTCATATACAGCAATATCCATATTGTATAAATCGAGATCATAAACCACATCACTGCCTTCAACTGAATGATTATTTGGATTGTCGTTATCATAGGTGATATGACGTCCGTAATTGGTTTCTGTTGAATAAACGTAAGCCCAATAGAAACCTGGGTCGTTGGTGATGATGGTGTTATCATCAGCATTCACTGTCAAAATCAAATCATAGGTTATATCTTCATCTTCATCATAATATTGATAGAAGATTTCTAATGTGCCTTCACCCTTCGTGAATGTCAACTCAACTTCAGGATCGATGAAACCTTCCAAAAGTGCGAAGAAATCAACAAGTTTGATATAAGGAACAGAACCGTCTTCTTCAAAATACAAATTCACATCTCCATCTGCAACCGTATATTCAGTTGTAAGATTTTCAAATGGAACTGATCTTGTGACTGAGATATCAACTTCGCTCATCGGAGCTAAAGGAATATCATAAGTGCGTGTAACCTTGACACCGTTCAATGTAAATTCGCCGGTAATCTGGCCGGTTGTCGCTGTTTCAGTTGCTGGAATTGGAATAATGTATCCAGTGCTGGAAATATAGTTTGAACTGCTTGTCCATTTGATCGTGCTCCGTGAGACTCTGCCTCTGATCGGCAAGCTCAGCTGATAAGCGTCAACGAACATGAGCGTTTCAACATCGGTAATATCTAATTGAATCTTTTCAGCGTCTGTCAGTTCGCTAGGAACATCAAGAATCCAGGAAGCAGTTAAAGTGATATTCGCAGTAACTGGTGTCGTAAAATCATATTCGACTTCACTATCGGTCACATACCAATATTCAAAAACATAGCCTTCCTTCGTAGGATCTGCTGGCTCAGTAACCAGTGCATTTTCATCAACTGTCAACGATGTGACAGCAGTCCCTCCGTCACTGTTGAATGTTACTGTATAAGTTACAACTTCTGATGGCACTTCAGGTTCTGTGCAAGACATCAATAGAACGGAGAAGATAACCATTAAAAACAACAATTTTTTCACGTGAATCCTCCTTAGAATAAGTTGATTATGAATATAATAATACGATTATGCCTTCGTGTCAAGTTTTTTCGACCTATTGATAGATATAAGTTTAGAATACTTGTTTTTGTAACTGTTTTTATTAATAAAAAAGACCTAGCTCCTACAGGTGTAGAAACTAGGTCTTGGTTGTTAAAAATGATTTATGCTTTGACTTCTTCAGGAATCGCGTAATCCATTGCTGAATAACGCTTGTACATTGTCCATCTTCTCTTCGCATCCTGCAAGTTCTTATCTAAAAGTTCTGCAGCATGTTCTGGATTGATCTGCGCTAACTGCGCATATCTGGATTCAGAAAGCAGATAGTCATGATACTTGTCCCAAACAGGTTGCTTGGAATCAATCACGAATGGGTTCTTGCCTTCGGCTTCTCTTCTTGGATCGAATCTGTAGGTTGGCCAGTAACCGCATTCAGTAGCAAGCTTAGCTTGTGCGAACGTGTTGGTCAAACCGCCCTTGATGCCATGTTCGATACATGGTGCGTAAGCGATGACTAGAGATGGTCCTTCAAAGCTTTCAGCTTCTTTTAATGCCTTGATCACTTGAGCTGGTGAAGCGCCGTGAGAAATTTGAGCGACATAAACATTGCCATATGTCATGGCGATCGCGCCTAAATCCTTCTTCTTGGTTGGCTTGCCGGCTGCAGTAAATTTGGCAATCGATCCAGCTGGAGCAGACTTGGAAGACTGTCCGCCGGTATTGGAATAAACTTCAGTATCAAGAACGAGAATATTCACGTCTTCATTATTCGCGATAACATGGTCGATACCGCCGAATCCGATATCATAAGCCCATCCGTCTCCACCCATGATCCATTGGGAAACCTTAACTAGGTATTCCTTGATGGTGAGCAGTTCCTTCGCATATGGCTTATTAATCTTTTCAAGTTCTTCAATCATCGGCTTCTTAAGCTTTCTGGTGATTTCAGCGCTCTTTCTATTTTGGAGCCATTCATTCGCTAATGCCTGAAGTGATTCTGGCATTTCTGTTAAATGGTCATTTAATAATGTTTGAATTCTATCTCTCATTGTTTCATACGCGATTCTCATGCCGAAACCAAATTCAGCATTGTCTTCGAATAATGAATTCGCCCATGCTGGACCGAAGCCTTCAGCATTGGTTGTGTATGGAGTTGATGGATAAGATCCACCATAAATGGATGTACAACCTGTCGCATTCGCTAAGACCATGTGATCGCCATAAAGTTGAGTTAACGCCTTGATATAAGGAGTTTCACCGCAACCTGCGCATGCTCCAGAGAACTCGAACAATGGTTGATTGAAGCTTAAATTCTTAGGATTGTCAACGCCCATGTCTTTGTAAGTCACTTCATTGAAGAAGTAATCCGCAGTTTGTTGAGCGCCTTTTGCAAGTTCGTCTCCAATTGGTACCATGACTAAGGATTTATTAGGAGTTGGACATACTTGAACGCAGATTCCGCATTCTGTGCAGTCTAAAGTCGATACCTGAATGGTGAACTTCATACCTTCCATGCCCTTGCCCTTGGCATCAAGCATCTTCGCTCCATCGGGAGCATTTGTAGCTTCAGTACCGTCTGCTAAGAACGCACGGATAACAGCATGTGGACATGCGAATACGCATTGATTACATTGAATGCAGTTTTCTTTTCTCCATTCAGGAACAAAGTTTGCAATACCGCGTTTTTCGTAAGCAGTCGATCCATTTTCCATATGAGCGTCTTCATAACCCAAGAACGCAGAAACAGGAAGTGAATCCCCTTCAATCGCATTGACAATATCAGCAATCTTTCTAACGAAATCAGGACGTGACATATCTTCAGCCTTGACTTCATCTTCCAATAAGCCCCATTGTGGATCTACCTTGATTTCGACTAAGTGCTTATAGCCTGCATCAATGGCATTATTATTCAATTCAAGAATCGCTTCGCCTTTACGACCATAAGTCTTTTCAGCGTAGGACTTCATATATTTATTTGCGTCGTCAGCATTCATCAATTGTTCATTCAATTTGAAGAAAGCAGATTGCATGATGGTGTTGATTCTTCTACCAAGTCCGATTTCATATGCCAAATCAACAGCATTGATGATAAAGAACTTAGCCTTTTTCTGTGCAAGCTGGCGCTTGACTCTGTTTGGAAGGAATTGAACAATTTCATCCTTAGGAGTTTGCGTATTAAGTAGGAATGTTCCCCCTTCTCTCAAGCCCTTCAGCATGTCATACTTTCTCAAATATGTATCTGTAGAACAGGAAATGAAGTGTGGATAGTTCACTAAATAAGTAGAACGGATTGGCTTCTTGGAGAAACGGACGTGCATGCGGGTAACACCGCCTGCTTTCTTGGAGTCATAGGAAGCATAAGCCTGTGAATACAGTGAAGTATGGTCACCGACAATCTTCGTGATATTCTTAGTCGCACCAACAGTACCATCAGAACCAAGTCCGAAGAATAACAGTTCAGTCGCATCTTTATCGGTGATGTCAATCGCCTTATCCACCTTGAGTGAAGTAAATGTAACATCATCTTCAATACCGACTGAGAAATGATCTTTTTGTTCTCCAGCCATGTTTGCATAAACAGCCAAAATCATTGGAGGTGTCGTATCCTTGGATGATAACCCATAAATACCGCCTAAAATAACTGGTTGGTGTGGTTTTCCATAATAAATCGACTTCACGTCTAGATATAATGGGTTTCCTGCAGATCCTGCTTCAAGTGTTCTATCAAGAACTGTAATTCTCTTGACTGACTTTGGCATCGCCTTCATGAAGTGTTCAGCGCTAAATGGACGGAAGAGGTGAACAGTCAGCAAGCCGACCTTCTTTCCAGCTTCTCTCAAATGATCGACAGTCTGCTGAGCAGCTTCAATCACTGAACCCATCGCAATCACGACATCTGTAGCTTCTGGATCACCGTAATAAACGAAAGGTGCATATTCTCTGCCGGTAACCTTAGAAATTTCAGACATGTAGTCTGCAACAATATCAGGAATTCCCGCATAGTGGGAAGCCTGTAATACTTTGGTTTGGAAATAAACGTCATCGCTTTGCGCAGTACCTCTAGTCACTGGGTGAGATGGATTTAATCCATTCGCTCTGAACTTCGCAACTGCTTCTCTATCCAACAAACGATCGAATACTTCATAATCGAGAACTTCGATGGATTGTACTTCATGTGAGGTTCTGAAACCATCAAAGAAGTGCAGGAATGGAATGCTTGACTTGATTGCAGATAAATGCGCAACACCAGCTAAATCCATGCTGGACTGAACGGATGTGGAACCAAGAATAGCAAACCCTGTCTGACGTGCAGCATACACGTCCTGATGATCGCCGAAAATGGAAAGCGCCTGCGCAGCAATGCTTCTTGCAGCGACATGAATGACACCTGGCAATAATTGACCGGCAATCTTGTACATGTTTGGAAGTTTGAGCAACAAGCCTTGAGAGGCTGTAAATGTTGTTGTTAAAACACCCATTTGCAATGAACCGTGGACAGTACCTGCCGCACCGGCTTCACTTTGCATTTCAATAACCTTCACAGGCATTCCGAATAAATTCTTCTTGCCTTCTGAAGCCCAAAGGTCAACGTATTGAGCCATTGGAGTCGATGGTGTAATTGGATAAATTCCAGCTACTTCGGTAAACGCATAGGCACAATATGCCGCAGCTTCATTACCTTCCATTGATTTAATCACTTTTTTTGCTACCATAATATCCTCCTGAATCGTAACTTATTTTAAAACATTTAATATATCAGATGCATTCTCTTTAGGAGATGCTTTTTCAAAAACATGGGTAATGATTCCTTTTTCATTTAAAACAAATGTAGAGCGTGCAACGCCCATATACTTTTTGCCATACATGCTCTTTTCAACATAAACACCAAATGCATCAATGACAACTCTTTCTTCATCAGAAAGAAGAATGAACGGCAAATCAAAGTCTTGAATAAACTTAAGATGACTTTTCGGACTATCCTGACTGATTCCAAACACAACGATATCGTTCTTCTTAAAATCATCATAAGAATCCCTAAATGCACAAGCTTGCGTCGTGCAGCCAGGCGTATTGTCCTTAGGATAGAAATAGATGACAATCTTTTTGCCTGAATAATCGCTTAATCGATGAGATTTTCCATAGGCATCAGGCAATGTGAAATCCTTAACTTTCGTTCCAACTTCCAACATAAATGCCTCCTATTTTCAATAAATCGTTTCAACATATCTATTATAACCTATTCAACACCAAAAATTAAGGGCATGATAACATTTTCACATGATATTACAAAAGTTCTAAAAACTGTCTTTCAAATAAAAAAACGACTAAGTCGTCTCTTATTTTAACTTGTGGTGCGGGTGACAGGATTTGAACCTGCACGCCAATGGCGCTAGATCCTAAGTCTAGTGCGTCTGCCAGTTTCGCCACACCCGCGCAAGAAGAATTATACCCTAATTTGAAATTAGAGTCAATTCTTTTTTTAATTATCTATTTTTTTCGATGCTTGATGAAGATAAAGCCTGCAATTCCTAATAATACAGGGCAACCAAGGGCTAAATAGACATAAAAATTAGGTTTGTCATCCTGGTTTTCAACATCAATTCGGATACGTGATGTTTGTTGTTCTCCATTCACTTGATAACTCAAATAAACATAGTAACTTCCTTCAGTATTTTCCATGTTTTTATATTCATTAAACATTACACGCACGTGCGAGACCGAATAACCTGAGGATAAAGTGTGATTGGTGAACCATTCAATCAACTGATCATCTGACATTTCTGAGGCTGTATCTATAGACAAGACGATTTCATCCGTTGTAAAAACAGGACCTCCATTCTCGATGACATGGATATTCAAAGAAAAACGGCTGATGTTGTTCAATGTATCGCTCGCTAGGATGGTGAGCATGTAGATTCCCGGCATTGTATTTTGATTGTAGTCATTGAACTCGAAGCTGGCGGTCACGTTCAAACCATCCACATCATCAAGAATTAAATACTTGTTTAAAATCAGTAAGTTTGTTAATGGTTCGTCCTTCGTATAAAGATAGATGGATGCAGGTCCTGTGATATCCGGTCCATGTCTGTCAATCAATTCAATCTCTACAGTCAATTGGGATGTATTTCCGCTAAGATCGGTTGCTGATACGATGACCTCATATAATCCTACTTGGTTCGCAGGGGTATAGGTATCAGTGGTAATGACTAAATCAGTAGAATCCATATCATCGACATTATCACTCACAGAAATTTGCGATACAATGCTTGCCACACTTGCTTTTTCAGTCAACGGCATTGTGATATATCCTATACTGGCTATAACTGGCGCAGTTGCATCAAAAACACGCACATCCAAATAATATCTCTTTGTGATATTGTTGAATGTGGACATGAAGATCATTTGGTAAGTACCTGGAAGCTTATTGCTTAAAGAATATTCATCTTCTTCAATCGAAATGCTCAAAGGATTGCCATATGGATCATTGGCTTGGAGATAATTCTTAATTTCTTGAGTGGTGAGCAACTCATCATAATCCACAGGCAATACCCCAAAATAGCTCATCACCTCGCTTGGGTCGATATAAGGTTCATATCCATCAAAATCGGGGTAAGTGCCAACATACATGATTGCATCATATGTTGTTGGCATCATCGGCAGCGAAGTAATCAATATCAAATCAGTAACTGGTTCAAATTCAATATATGCTCTCAAATTGGTTCGATCATCATTGATAAGTAAATTATATTGATCTGTATCGGTATATTCTTCAATTAAAATATAAACGAATTCTAAAAAATCTGAATGCTGACCTAAAAATTCGTAATCCAAAACAATCGTATAGGTTTCATTAGGAATAACACGTATCGGATCAATCGTATACGCATAGTTTGGATCATCGCTTCTAGGTGTCAGATTACCCAAATCCAAATAGTTTCTACCTACTGGCAAGGGATAATACTCACCCTCTGCCTGCAATTCGAACATTTGAAAAATAAAAAATGTGAATACTAGTAAAAAAAGCATTATCAATTTTTTCATGTTGTTTCCTCCTGACCTATAATAGTAATGGTCAAGAAAGATTACTTTATCCCATAAAAATAAAAAAATAGAAACGATTGTTCCTATTGGAGTATAGATGGCAGGGCTAGCTGGATTCGAACCAACGATCGCAGGGTCAGAGCCTACTGCCTTACCGCTTGGCTATAGCCCTATCTAGAGTTGTCAATAATTAAGATGGCAGGCCCAGCTGGATTTGAACCAACGATGAGGGAGTCAAAGCCCTATACAGTAAGCACTCGCATAAAGTCGAGTGCTTTTTCGTTCATTAGGCACTTGCTGGGCTGTAAGAGACCTTTTCTATCTCTTACAGCTCATTCTCCTTTAAACAGATAAAAACAGATTTGAGGTGATACTATATTGATTCAAAAATTAAATAAGAGCGGTTGCAGCCGTGAAACTCTAAAAGCGATTTAATAGGGTGTATTGGGTTATAGGCTGCAAACTATGACTCAGTATGCTCTATTAAGTCGCTTTTGTTATAAACAGCGATTCAACCGATTTGTTGCAACAAAAATACAAACTAAAAAGAAAGGACAAAAAAATGTCAAAAAAATACTATTGGCTTAAGCTCGTTAATAATTTCTTCGAGCGAGAGGACATCAAGATTTTAGAATCACAAGAAAATGGGTCAATTTATGTTCTATTCTACTTAAAACTTTTATTGAAGAGTATTGAAGCTGAAGGAGCTCTGAGACTTAACTCTATGATTCCATATGATGAAAAAATGCTATCAGTTATCACAAACACAAACATAGACATAGTAAGGGCAGCACTCACAGCTTTCAAAGCTTTGAATCTCGTTGAACTCCTCGAAAACAAAACAATCTACATGAATGAAATTAAAGCAATGATAGGGTCAGAAAGTGACTCTGCAGAACGTGTCAGAAAGCACAGAAAATTAATAGCTGAAAATGCAAAATCGTTACAATGTAACACTGGTAACGAAAAACGTAACACAGATATAGATATAGAGAAAGATATAGAGAAAGATATAGAGATTAAACCCCCTCTAAATAAAGGGGGTGTGGGGGAAAATAAGAAAGTTAAATTTCAATTTCCTACAGCTAATTCTTTCTTTAATGAGTTTTGGAATGCTTACCCTAAAAAATTAAAGATAGCAAAAGCATTCGAGTGGTTTATTACAAATCAGGTTGATAGAAATTTGCTTGATATCATGCTTGCTTCTATTGATGAACAGATTTATAGCGAACAATGGCAGCGTGAGCAAGGTAGATATATTCCCGAACCTATTAATTGGCTTCAAAATGGGTCTTGGAATGATAAGTTCGTTAATACTTTTAAACCGATTCAAATCGAACCTGAAACCGATAGAGCTCTTGATGAAATATATAAAAAAATAGGTGTGAGGTCAAAGCTATGAAAGATAAGAGAAAAATCAGATATATCACAATGAGTTTTTTAATACTAGGACAAATCATTCGTGTAGGTGATTCAGAGTATGAGGTTTTATCTCGAGCGATGTTCTCTGATAATTACTTTTTATATCAGCTTTTAAAACTAAAATCGAAAAAAGAAAACGAGATAATCATCACATGACTAGACCAAAAGGAATCAGAAACAAAAAAGGCGAATCATGGCTGCCTTATGATGAGAAATATTTGATAAGTAATTTTGGGCGTTGGTATTCATTGAAACATAGAAAAATCATTAAGCAATTCAAAAATAACAGCGGTTATTATAGAGCAAATCTAAGCTATCAAGGAAAGACAATCAATGTATTTACACACATTAAAGTTGTTGAATTATTTGGTGATAAAAATGGCAATAGAATCCCAGCTGGAGCAGTCAGTTTGAGAGAGCACGGTTTGAGCATAGACCATGTATCGAGAAAAAAAAGAGACAATGCAATATTTAACCTCGAACTTGTAACTCATCAGGAAAATTGTGCTCGAAAATTCTTGATGAAAACTGCATAAAAAAGTACTCGCAGATCCAATTGAAGAAAAACGAAATCTCTATATCATAGATATAGCAGTAGAAATGAGGGAAAATGAAAAACGATTATACTAAGTTTTTTACCAATTTTAACACCTATTTTGATGCAGTATTGCAAGAACTAGATAATCAAACTATTAAAAATGCGAGAAACGTTGATTTATCAGATATGAACGCAATAACAAAATTTAAAGGTGAATGCATTCCAAAAGATAAATATGACTTTGTAGAAATCAAACATGAGCTCTTTAGACATGTTAATGATTGGGGCGGTCTTGATGATGTTGAAATCTACATATACTTATTTGAAGAAACATTTCATTGTAATGAGAGTATTGCAGATTCATTTATGCTTAGCTCTCACGGAGGCTATACCGAATCAGAACTAGAACAAATTAAAATAGAATCGGACAACTGCTTTCGAAAGTTAAGTTATAGAACAATTCGAGATAGATGTCTAGCAGAAATTGAATACTTTGGCTTTCTAGGTGATTATGCTTTACTTACTTTTATACTTGAATTATTTAATTTTGATATGGAAAAAGCAAGAGAATTCATGATTTCGAAATATGGCGGATTCTCAAAAACAGATGCAACTCGGTTTAAATCAAACTATAAGAGATTTCAAGCACAAAGAATCATACATAAAACAATAAAAGGAATTGACATAAACGCGTTCTTAGAAGCCAAGTGATAGATAATCAATGTCGAGAAATCTCAATCGCTCATAACGTGTCTCAGTCAAAAAAAACGAAAGGAAAAATGGAAAATGAAAGAAATAACAGTAGGAAATAAAAAAATCAAGATTCACAATAAAGATAAGTATGCTGCATATGCAAAAATCAATGAATCAAGCAGTATGTTTACAAATAAAGGTTTGAATCAGCTAAAAGCCTACACAGCAAAACTCTACAGCAACGAGCAAAAATCATGAGTAATTTATATGGAAAAACAACTCCGCAATACCCTCCTAAACGTTATTATCTTATTCATGAACGGAATAAAAACGATTGCTGGCATAGACATATCAACGGGCAAGAAAAAGTTGCTGCAGCTTGTGGAATCAGTAGGGTTGCATATGGAAATATCGAAAACGGAAAACAAAACATGACACTCCTTACAGCTATAAAAATAGCTCAGCATTTAGAAATTCAATTTCAGGATTTTTGCAAAGAGGAGTTATCATATCAGGAAAGTAAAGATAAGTTTGCAAAAAAGAATGGCCAATCAAAAAAGTAAAGTAATCTTATCTTATTCGCCAGGCGGAAAAGTAAAGTAAACATATCAATTTTTGCTACAGCAATAAAAGCAAAGTAAACATTACAAAAATGCTGCAGCTAGAAAGTGAGGGAAAAAGATGTTTGTAATCAATTTAATATCTATTGTGTTTTTTATAGTCTATATGAGGTTCTGTTATTTGGTTTTTAAAAAAACAAAATAACCATTGCTGCAGCTAGATAAAAATGTTACAATTAGAGAAATACATAAAAGTTTGCGATAACTCAAAACGAGTTAATCGAAATGCATTAAAGTTAAGGTAACAGGGAACCTTTATTCTTTATGACATGCCTGTCACCTATATAAAAATATAAGCTGGTCAGGCATCTTCATTTTGAAAATGCGACCTGCTTTTTTGTTTAGAAAAGGAGCTCTACAATGGAATTAAAAGAAATGTTTCAAAGGTATTATGAAAACAGCCTTATTCACAAAGCTGCAGGAACGTGTGATTATGAGCGGTCTAAGATGAATCGCATTTTAAAGCTTCTAAACGAATTAAGCTTATATGATTCAGGGCAAATTGATAAAAACGTCTTAAATCGCATAATTTCAGCCTTAAAATTGAAGTGCAGCAACAAGACCATAAACAAACTTGTTCTTATTCTCAAACAATCGTTTAGATTCAATGAGATTGATTTTGAATACCTGCAACAGTTTTCAAAACTTAGAGAGGGAAAACGAAGATTCAATATCATAGAACATGACGAGTTAAAAGCAATCATGAATCATGTTGTCAAGCTTGACAGCTCAATAGGAAATAATCTCTTGTATCAAGTAATGGTTATGCTTATGCTTGAAACCGGAATCAGAGCTAATGAACTTATAAATATTGAAATCAAAAATATCGATATCGAAAGGCATTGCATTTTATTGACAACAACTAAAACAAAGAAAGAGCGTTTTATCTTTTTCACAAGCTTATCAGAGTATTTTATAACGCTCATGTTGAATCATGGCCCAGTAAGAAAACAGTTGTTATTTAACTCTTTAAAATGTCGAGAAGCTTTAGCATGCGACTTGAAATATTTGATTGATAAACTTAAAAAAGAGCTAGACATTTCTATGCTTCATGCCCACATGTTTAGACACACTTTTGCAACACTCTCATATAACAATGGTATGGACATTTTTATTCTTAAAGAACTATTAGGCCATGAGAACATAGCGACAACTCAAATCTACACTCACATTACACAGAACAAACTGCAGGCAGCTTATTCAAAAACATTCGGTAGTATTAATCAGGGAATAGATACAGAGAGTTTAGGAATCACTAAACAAAATTAGGGATATCCAGGATCTGTATGCAAGAATTCTCCAAGGTAAGTTTAGTATAAGTAAAAAAGCCCTACCATAATGTGGTGGGCTTGTATCTCTGTAGTTACCTAGCAGAGCAGGTGTAACCAGAATTAACTGGCACGTATGAGCAAAGTGCTCAATAGTAATTTCATTCTATATGATTCATTTCAGATTGTCAATAGTTAAATAACAAGGTATCACGCTGTCAACATCCAGCAACAAACACATATATGTATATAAATATATATACAATATTGAAATTGCAAACAACGAGATAATGTGCAAAAATTGCATAAAAAAACCCTCACAAAAGCGTGAGGTGGTGCTGTGAATTAGCACAGTGCATTACAACACGTGAATCAATGAAACAGTTGAAACTTTATAATCTCAAACTGTGATGCATTAATTGAATCAAGGGCAATAGAAATTGATAGATTAACAAAAAAAATAAACCACTATTTTAAAGTATATATAAATTCTTTTATATATACTAAGTTATTCCTCTCTGTGTGAATTTATCAAATATAGATAATTTTAGATTGATAAATGATATTGTTAGCAAGGTTATCTGAGTATAAGTAAAAAGCCCATCCATAAAGCGGTGGGCTTATAGCTTTGGCAGTTACCTGACAAAGCGTTTGTAACCAGTTCTAACTGGCACGTATGAGCAAAGTGCTCAATAGCAATATCATTCTATATGATTCATTTCAGATTGTCAAGTATTGCTATGTGAAGTGATAGCTAAAATTAGTGCTGTAACAGATATCAAAGTATTTATTACTAAAAATAGTTTCACCCATGCATTATGCTTTTTTTGTTCTTCTCTTTGTTTCCCATCGTTGATGTTTTTTTCTATGCTGGCTAGCTCTGTTTTCTTCATGTGATTACGTTGATTTATACTATCGTATTTCTCTCTCTGCTTTCTCATCATCTTTTCAAATGGGTTTTCATCCCGATTTAAGTTAATCATTTGGTGCGCACTCCTTTCTTTACTTTTTTCAGCTATATACTATCACCTAATATATTAAAAGTCAACCTAAATCGCAAATTATTATATATTATATATATAATGTTATAGTACTATAATGCAAGAAAGAAAAAGCCTTACTTTAGGCTTCTATTGATTGCTTGATTCTTAAGTAATCCTACAGATTCAACGAAATTGATTTTGAATACCTGCAGCAATTTTATAAGCTGTGAAAGGGTAAAAAAAGCATGGTTAGTTGTACTTTCTATTTCAGAATAAAACTTAAAACACTTAATATAATGGAAACAATTGCCAACGATAGCGATAGAACCAAATAAGTTTTGCTCTTTCTCTTTTCAATTATTAGTTCTCTTATTTCAACAATAGCTTGATGTAAAATTATTGCTCTATCAATTTTTCTTGCTACCTCATTATAATAAACTCCAAAATTCAGTTCATTAAGTACATCAATAAATCTATACTTTATGTCAAAAGTATATTTAGTTTGATTGAGTCTGTCTAGTTTAAGTATATATCTTTGAAAAAATCCCATTTGTTTATCAAAATATTCATTAGCTTGTTTTGAAACATCGCTGTTCATATGCTCTTTCATATCAATATATTTTTTGCGATAGACTTCGTTATTGTTTTCAACTAGATAATCTATAAGAGTATCTCTACAACTATCCATATAGTTATCAAACTCTTCACTAATAAAAAAAACATCTGCAATATCGACATGAAAATTTGATAAATTATATAGATACAGCAAAAACAAAGAGAAACTTATTACATCTTTCTCCTCATTTACAATGATTAAGTTAACAATATCAGAGGTTTTTAAATTGTATTTGTTAGTCTCAAACAAGTCACTCCTCAATTCAGCAAAAAAATCTAACATTTTACTATAACTTAAGGCATACATTACTTCATCTTTAGTACTCATTATTCCCCTTCCATTCTTGCTATGAATAAAAGAACTAAGCAATCAGCCTAGTTCTTCTTCATGTGGTTTTTAATAATAGCTTTTCTTGGCTCATCATCAATCAATCCTAGTAAATAATCAGCACTACATTCAAGCACTTTCACAAGCTTTATAATTTGCTCTGAGCTTAGCTTGTAGTTGCCTTTTTCATAGTTTGATACATTGCTTTGAGAAACATCTAAAACTTTAGCTATATCTCGTTGTGTAAGCTTCTTTCTTTTTCTAGCTTCCTTCAATTTTATAACCATAAAAAACACTCCTTTTCATTTTTTTGTTGACTCTAATATCGCTTTTGCGTATAATTGAGTTGCGGGCACAATATCGCTTTTGCGTATATTTTGTCAACGAGTGCTTACTGTATAAGGTTTTGAAATCAAAATGGCAGGGCTAGCTGGATTTGAACCAACGATCGTAGGGTCAGAGCCTACTGCCTTACCGCTTGGCTATAGCCCTATTAAATTTGGGATGTAAATTAAGAATGGCAGGCCCAGCTGGATTTGAACCAACGAATGAGGGAGTCAAAGTCCCTTGCCTTACCCCTTGGCTATGGGCCTATCTTAATGGGGCGGATGAAGGGAGTTGAACCCTCCAATGTCGGAGCCACAATCCGATGCGTTTACCGCTTCGCCACAACCGCCATATTGATAACGCATGTATTATTATACAATAAAAATCATCTTTGTAAAGTGAAATTATGTAATTTCGGTGATTTTAGTTGTGAATTGTTTTGACTTCTTGTATTCTATTCTAGAAAGGTGTGAAATATATGCTTAAATGGGTTGGAAGAATTTTATACATCATCGTGATCTCATTGTTATCCCTGCAAATCTATAGTTATGCTTACTATTCAAAACTTCAGGAATATTACATGGATCATGTTGAAGAGAACTTAAATGATAATGAGGTTTATTTGAACGGCATCAATACATTGATGGGTATTGATTATTACAGGGAATCCCCTATTTTGTATTCATTTTCCAGCACTGCTGGCGATTATCAATTTTCAGTCAATGTTTACGCAGTCGGCGTGAATGCAAAGGATCTCTATTATGATGGTTTGATGATTTTCGTCAATAATGTTTCCATTATGAAAGATTCCGCAGTCATTGAAGATCCAATCCTCAAAATTTCTGTTGAACTCGATCAATCTACTCTTCTCGTCGGTGAAGAATTATCAGATACCGGCAGCATCTATTTTGACCCTTCACAACCATTCGCTTATTATAATGTTCCAGTTTTATTCTTGTTTGATGCTGATGACTACTTAAAAGTTCCTGATGAAGATGCATTCGCAGTGATTGATCGCATCTTGGTTGAATATTCTGATGGTGAAAAAGATGAAGACAATGCCCTCATCTTTGATGATTCCGCATTATTCATCGCTTCCAGAGAACTAATCTCTGATGCAGCCTATCACAAAGATACAGCATTTGATATCAACGTAGAAGATTATAAACTCAGAGATGATTTTGCAGATCAAGTACCAACAGATGCAGAAATCTTAACATTCGGTTTAAATGCAGATCATGGAGATTTAGACGCATACAACTGGACTGTTTGGAAAACAATGTTGATTTATGTCGCATTGGTCATCGTGGTTACTTACTTGTTATTCTTCCATAAGATGGTCAGAGAACACTTTAAAACAAAGAATTATATACCTAGAAACAACACAGGAAATACAATAACCGTAGAACCTATTTTCAAGGATCCCGATATCAATCAAAAAGATGGAAGATAATTTCCATCTTTTTTCTTTTCTTTTTCATTTTCGATTGCAATTCTGTCTTTCATTATGCTATAATTACAACGCTTAGGGGTATAGTGTCAACGGTAGCATACCGGTCTCCAAAACCGTCGGTGAGGGTTCGAATCCTTCTACCCCTGCCATATCAAATTCAAAGGGCATCCATTCGGATACCCTTTTTTTTCATTCTGAAATTTTCATATAGACGGTAATTTGAGTTCCCTTGCTTAATCCGGATACCAATTCAACAGAACCATTGTATTTCATAACGATGTGCTTGACAATCGCCAAGCCTAATCCAGTTCCGCTATCCAGTCTGCCTTTATCAACACGGTAGAACCTTTCAAAGACACGGGATTGATGCTCGATATCGATACCTATACCCTGATCCTTCACAATGAAGACAACCTGTTCATCCATTTGATCGAGTTTGATATCGACCTGCTTGTCATTTTCACTATACTTAATCGCATTCTCAATTAAATTCTTAAATAGTTTCTGCATGTCTAAAGGATCACACATCATCATCAATTTATTAGCATTCACTTTTAATTTGATATTTTTCTCTTTGGCGAATGGAGACATATGATCAATCACCGTAGATAAGATCTGATTCAAATCCTGATTGCTGTAAAGCTTTTCCTGAAGGTTTTCCAATCTGGAAAGCATCAGCATATCTTCGACGAGAGCTGTCATCGTTTCGGTCTGCTTCACAATTTGGTGTGCTGAGGATGTTACTTCTTTTTCTTTCACGACACCGAGTTCAATTAGTTCCGCATAGCCTCTAATCGCGGTAAGCGGTGATTTCAGCTCATGGGACGCATGGCTGAAGAAATCGCGTTTCATTTGTTCTAGTTTACGTTCTGATGTTACATCCTTGAATAATGCAAGGACGCTTGCTTCACGTTTGTTCTGGCCTTGTGCGGAAGCGTGGAATATTTTAACTTCGATGATTTTTCCATTCATCTTGATATCAAAGGTTGATGATTTTTCTTCTCGATTCGCCTGTGCGATGGCATCCTTGATCTGATTGTTTCTTAATGCATAATAACTAGGTTGTCCGATGGAATCATCAGCTAAATCGAATAACGCTTTCGCATCGTCGTTGAAGTAAACCATTTGGTCATCCTTATTGAAAAGCATGACACCTTGTTTCATTTCATTCAAGAGTTTATTAAGCTGTGTCTGATAAGCTTCAATCGCTTTGACATGCTTCACAGTTTCAAGGTTGATTCCATTCATTTCATGGAGTATTTCATTAATTTCAGGATAGGGACTATTTAAAGACATCATCTCATATTTTCCCTGATTCAATGCGGTCATTCCTTTTTTAACCTGTTGCCATGGCTTGAGGAGATTCTTATTCACTTGAACCAATCCCACATAATAAAGACCGATAAACCCGATTGCACTCAAAATCAATACCCAGACAACCCTGTTATACGCAGCAATTTGGGATTCGATTTCAAGGGCGACTCGCAAATAATTTCCATCATCCATCAACCTTGCGATATAGATTAATTCCATGCCGACAGTTGCTGAAGTTCTTGAATAAACTGCACCTAAATTCATGATTTCTGGTCTGGTACTTTTATCAGTTCCAACTGTATCGTCATGCGTGTCAGCAATCACAAGTCCGTTATTATCAAGGATTGTGATGCGTCTATTTTCACTGTCGTATGAGTTAATAAAAGAAGGAATGTCTCCTTCATGATTCTCATATTCCATTTCAACTTCATCTAGAATAAACGTCATGAACTTAACTTGGTTGCTTTTCTCAAAGTTGAACAACGAGAAAAATATCACAATGAAAAACAGTGTGAAAGCGCTCAGTAAAAGGATTACGTTATTTCTAATGAGTGTGCGTTTCATTCAATTTGATATCCTATTCCACGTATAGTTTTGATGATTGCTTCGGCATGATTTTCTTCTAATTTTTCACGAAGCGCTTTGATATGCATATCCAAGGTTCTTGTTTCTCCAATGAAATCCGTTTCCCAAACTTGCTTGAAAATACGTTCTTTAGAGACCACGACACCCTTGGTTTTTAATAATAAAGTCAGAATTGAAAACTCCTTGTTTGTCAAATAAACTTCACTTTGATTGATCAGGAATATATGCTTCTTTTCATCAAGAAAAATATTATTCAACTGATATGTTTTTTCATCAACAGATTTTCTAAGCTTTGATTGTATGCGTGATGTGAGTTCCAAGACTCCGAAAGGCTTGGTCATATAATCATCTGCGCCAAGGTCTAATGCAATGACCTTGTCCATTTCACTTTGAAGTGCGGAAATCATCATGACTGGAGTCGTTGAATCTAGTGCTCGAATCGCTTTTAATATATCGAGTCCACTCATATCCGGAAGCATCACATCCAATAAAACCATGTCTGGTTTCACCCTTTTAAAGGCACTTAAAAATGCTTCTCCCCTTTGAAAACCAACACCGGTCAAACCAGCATGATGAATCGTTTTGTCAATTACATACCCAATCGATTGATCATCTTCCACATAGTAAATCGTAGCCATAAAAACCTCCTAGAAAAGTAAAGTATTTTTGTGTGTGCCGCTCTTCATGAAGATAATCCATTCTGCGATATTGACAGCATGGTCACCGACACGTTCAAAATATTTTCCTACCATCAATACATAAATCGCTTCATTTGGATCTAATTTGTCTTCTTTAAGTTCTTTGGTCATTTTAGTAATAAGTTGTTGGAATAAATCATCAACCGCATCATCTCTACCAATTACTTTTCTTGCGAGTTCTATATCGACTTTTACTAATGCTTGAATGCTTTCCAGAACCATTTCTTCTACGATTTCAGCCATTTTAGATGAGATTGGCATCACACGCATATTTCTTGTTTTATCGAGATGCAGTGTCATTTCTGCAATATCGCTTGCATGATCCCCAATACGTTCCAAGTCAGTAATCAGCTTTAAGATGCCTGTAACCAATCTCAAATCACTCGCTACCGGTTGTTCTTTCCAAATGATTTTTAATGCTTGTTTTGCTATTTCTTCTTCATATCTGTCAACCTCGTCATCTTTTCTCATGACTTGATTGGCTAGTTCTTGGTCAGTTGTCTTAAACGCAACCAAGCCTTCTCTTAAATTAGCAAGGGCTAGATCAGCCATTGCTGCCACTTCTTTTTTTAATTCTTCAATCGATTGAAGTAAACTTTGTCTTAATGTCATATGATTTCTCCCTTATTATACCATTTTACCCGAATCTTCCGGTAATGTACTCTTCAGTTTTCTTTTGATCAGGTGTTGAGAATACATGAGATGTATCTCCATACTCAACAATTTCGCCTAAGAGAAAGAATGCTGTGCGATCAGAAATGCGTGCTGCTTGTTGCATATTATGCGTCACAATCACGATTGTGTAATTCTGTTTTAACTCGATAATCAAATCCTCAATTTTAGCGGTTGCTACAGGATCCAAGGCAGATGTTGGTTCATCCATCAAGATCACTTCGGGTTTCATCGCAATTGTTCTGGCGATACATAGTCTTTGCTGCTGTCCGCCTGATAAAGATAATGCGGATTCTTTCAGCCTGTCTTTCACTTCTTCCCATAAAGCAGCTTGTTTAAGGGATGTTTCAACAATCTCATTGAGTTCTGCCTTACCTTTGATTCCCTGGCATTTGGGTCCGTAAACGATGTTATCATAAATGCTCATTGGAAATGGATTCGGCTTTTGAAAAACCATTCCTACTCTTTTTCTAAGTCCGATGACATCCATGCCAGTTTGATAAATATTTTCATCATTGAATGAAACATCACCAGAGATTTTACAAGATTCAACTAGATCGTTCATTCTATTGAGTGTTCTTAGAAACGTTGATTTACCGCATCCTGAGGGACCGATCAATGCTGTAACCTCTTTTTCATAGATAGGAAATTCAATATTTTTCAATGCTTGCGTCTCACCATAAAAAAGATTCAAGTTTTTAATGTCAAATACTATTTTTTCTGTTTTCATCATGCTTTTACACCATACCTTCTCATAAAGCGTTTAGATAATATTTTGATTGTGAAATTTAAGATTAATACCATCATTAAAATGATGATTGCTATTGTAGTCGATAGTTCGATGTTTGCTGGTTCATCTGTCATCATCGCCCAGATATGCACTGCTAAAGAAGTTGATTTATCCGTGATGGACACCTGATCTTTAATCGCTGTTCCGATGGCAAATACAAGTGCTGCGCTTTCCCCGATAATGCGTCCGATGGCAAGCAATGTCGCAGTCAGAATCCCTGCAAATGCATTCGGAAGGATAACCTTGAAGGTTGTTTGTGTTTTTGATGCTCCAAGCGATAATGAAGCATAGCGGTAATCATCAGGAACAACTTTTAAAGATTCTTCAGTAGTTCTGATGATGATTGGCATTAGGATGACTGCAAGCGTCATCGAACCTGAAATAATATTTCCACCAGTTGCTGATGTTAAGGAGATGGTGAGCGGAACGAAGATCGCCAACCCCATCAATCCATAAATAATGGAGGGAACTCCTGTCAAGGTTTCAATCAACGACCTGATCAACCTTGTAAATTTAGTATTCTTAGCATACTCATTTAAATAGATTGCAGATCCAACTCCAATCGGTAAAGCGAAAACTAGCGTGAAGAAAATCAAGTATAAAGTCGTAACAATGGATCCCCTGATGCCTCCGCCAGTCGTAGAGAACTCAAGCTCTCTGAAACTGTCATTCGCATCCAGTATTGCAATCATGATTTCTGAACCGCGCACTGATAATGCTGAAGCTGAATCAACAAATGCGATTCGAATCACTTCATAGTCTAGAGTCAGCGCCAAATCCACAGTGCCAACACCTTTATTATTCAATTCCTTGAATGGTGAATCTGGATGTACATAATGAACGACAACCACATTTTTACCTAAAAGATTCGTATCATCCTTCAATGCGACTCCCCATTTTTCAGAGTAATAAATACCTTCATCAAAATCCCTATCGACTGTAAAATTCCCTGGCCCTGTTCCATCCTTCAAATCAGCAATATAACTGACTGCCTCAAAGTTATGTGTGACCAGATCCCAGTTCAGGAGTTTGATTCCGTTTGCGAATACATAAATAATGATGGATAATAGCACAACAAGGCTAATGAATGATGAACCATAAGTGATACCAGTCATAATGCCATCATTGATTTTTCTTTTACTTAACATTGACATTACCCACCCTTCTCTTGACTGCATTTAAGATGAGATTTGTAAGTAGGATAACCACCATCAAAATAATACCAACTGAAAATCGAATATCATAATCAAGACCTGTCGTTTCCTTCATCCCTTCAAGCATGATGGTTGTGAGGGTTGAGGTTGTATCCAAAATATTAAACGAATAACCGGATCTTCTTCCACCAGCGACTAAGGATACTGCTGTCGCTTCACCAAGGACTCTGCCGATTCCAAGTATGGCAGATGTAAAGATTCCTGATTTGGCAGCAGCGAGCACGACCTTAAAATTGGTCTGCATCTTGCTTGCTCCAAGCGCTAAAGATCCATGCTCCAAAGTCTTATCTACAGAACGGATTGCAACTTCAGAAATCGATGCAATGGTTGGAATCGTCATGATAGCAAGTACAATGACTGATGATAAGATGGAATTACCACCCTTTGATTGATATCCAAACATTGCACTTAAGTCATAGACAATCTTCAAAACAATCCCTGCTCCAAACAATCCATAAATGATGGATGGAATTGAAGCGAGAATTTCAATGACCGTTCTTAAAAGTTCTGCTAATTTCTTAGGTGCAATTTTTGCAATAAACAATGCCGTCAGAACACCTATTGGAAACGACAAGAATAAGGATAGAAATGCAATGAACATAGTGGATACGATAATGAACCCAATACTGTAAAGATTAGAATGGAAGGATTCACCGATTAGCCATGTATTTCCTGTTAAGAATTTAAAAAAGTTTACTGATCCCAATCCATTGTTATCACTAAAAAAGGGTGTTACCCCTTTGACTAGGATGACTCCGGCAACAATAAATATAAATGATGACGCCAATAATGCGAAGCTGAAAAGCAGTGCTTTAACAAATTGATCGACGACTGCATTTTTTTGAAATTTAGTTTTTTTAATGAGTGTCACATGCTGCATTTTATCATCTCCATATAGCAAGAAAAGACCCGTTTTGGGTCTTAGCTGCAATTCTAAATAACTACTCTGAAATCAGATCTGACCATTTCATGAATGTGCCTTCATAAATCTTTTTCAAATCTTCTGCTGTAACGTTTTCAAGTGGATTATTTAAGTGAACGATTGCTACAATCGCATCCCAAGCCAATTGACCCATTTGTGTGGTTTCTACTCCAACTTTTTCTGAATCCTTGAAGTATCTGGATGCAAACCCAACGTCCTTACCTACTGAAGTATCCTTAACTGCTGCATCATTTGTTCTCTTATATGCATCGCCTGATCCTGTATGATCATGTTCAGCAACGAAGTTTCCAGCTTTTGCAGTGAATGCTTGTGTTAAAGCTTGTGCTACCTTTTGAATGGAATCTGATCCGCCAAATCTTACAGTGACTGCTGAATTATCAAGAGCAGTGATTGGATAATTTGCCTTGATCGAATCCCAAGTGACTGAAGAAGGTAATGCGATTGCACCATTGTTATCAATGATATCGCCAGCATCAGTTGTTCCTAAGAATGCTACGAATGCATTGACTAATTGTTCTACTTGAGTGCTTGGATAATCACCAGCATCTCTTGTCATCCACATGAATGGGCGCTTTAAACCATATGTATCATTGATAACGTTTGCTACCGTTGGAGCTACACCATCAAATGATAAACCCTTAATCGTATTGTTTACGCTTGATAATGATACATAACCAATACCGAATTCATCAGTGGTCATTGCAGTCATGATTCCTGTGTTGTCCTTGATTACAAAACCTTCAACAAGCACGCTGTCGCTTGTTTCAGCTTCAGCAAATCCAATACCAGCCATAAATCCTGCTCTAGTTCCAGAGGTTGTATCTCTGGTATAAACAGTGATTGAACTATCCGTGTTAAATTCTTCTTCCGTTGTACATGCAGCTAGTGTGAGTACAAACGCTAAAACGACATAAAGCATTAATTTCTTCATTTTTGTTCTCCTTATTTTTTTTATCACCTTCATTATAGGGAAAACATTAATTCCTTGAAACCATAATTCAGTAAGGCTTATGTAAAGAAACTGTAAAAATGAAAAATGCTCCAATGAAGGAGCACTTAGTATCTGTAAATTTGGGATGCTAAAACCACTTTTTCCTCTTGAAAAAGATAAACATCGTGAGTGCGATAGTTAAGCAAACGATCCCAAAAAGTAGAACGGCATGTTCATACTGTAATATTCCGAAATGAACGAAATTCATGCCAAATATGCCTGTCAAAAACGATAGTGGTATGAAGATTGCTGAAAAGAGGGTGAGCGTCGCCATAATTTTATTCATTTTGGTGGATTGATTGTTCATATGAAGATCTAAAAGATTTCTTGTCAATTGGCTGCTTTGGTTCAATCTGTTATCCAATCTTGCCAAATGGTCTTTCAAGTCTTCAAAATAATTGGCATTTTCCAACTGAAACAAGCCATGTTTCTTTAATAAAAGCTTTTCAAGTTGCTCATAAACAGGAGAAACGTTGTTTTTTAATTTTAAAAGTTGTTTGCGTATCAAATAAAAGGATTCTTGCTCAATATTCTTTGTTTCAAGAAGCTGCTCCTCAAATTCATTGACTTCATCCTCCAAGACATCATAAAGTTCCAAATGTCCATCTGTGATGATATCCAGTATTTGGAAAAATAGATAATCGATGGAATGCTCACGAAGTTCCTTATGATCATGAATCAATGCTTTGAGTGGATCAAGGAAGACTGGAGTTGTTTCATGAAAGGTCAAAATAACATTTTCAAACATCAAAATACTCATATAGTCCTCGATGATTTTCCCTTCAAGAATATATGCTAGAGAAAATGTACCGAAAATATGGTTTTCCTTGACATCAAATTTATTTCTTTGATTGACGCTTAATATATCTTCGCCAATTAATGGATCAATCTTATAATAAGTGCAAATTTCTTGAATCTTATCCACATTCGCCAAACCAACGACTTGAATATAATGTTTATTAGGTTTGGTTGATGGGAAATCTTCAAGTAATTCATAACTGGATTGATCATACTGGTAATGCGTGATCTTTGTTTCAATATCTTTATGCTCACCTGTATAAACCATCGATTTAGGTTTGAAGTATTGTAGTATTTGCATAGAAAGTCCTCTTTTCTATTGGAGTTAACTATATTTTATCACGCTTTTCAGCAGTGGAGCACTATTAACTGAAACATAGTCTATACTTGAGATGCATACAATGTTTTTCTAATGATGGCATCTCTATACTTGTCTTTTAGAAAGCGTGTAGAACACGAAAAGATGATTCTTTATGATATATTATCATTGATAGGAGGCTACAAAAATGAAATCAAATGAGGTTATTATTGAACAATTACATAAAAGATTTACTTCCAATATGCATAGACATGAGAATGTAACATGGGAGGCCGTACTCAAAGAACTAAAAAAGGATCCAAACATACTCAATTCAATCATCAAGATGGAAGAAATGGGTGGGGAACCAGATGTTCTCACGGATGGAAATAGGATGCTCTATGTTGAGTTTTCAAAGGAAACCCCTGAAGGTCATCGAAATGGATGCTATGATGAGGAAGCTCTGATTGGACGAAAGAAATTCCCTCCACAGTTTTCTGCGTGGGGCCAGGCTAAAGAGATGGGCATATCCATTGTCAATGAAGATCTCTATAGAACCATGCAGAGCGTAGAACCTTTAGATCTAAAAACATCATCCTGGCTAGATACACCAACTGAGTTGAGAAAACTTGGAGGAGCTTTGTTTGGAGATAGAAGGTATAATCGAGTTTTTACATATCACAATGGCGCAGATTCTTATTACGGTGTCAGAGGATATCGGGGATATATCGAACTCAAATAATCAAAGGGACAAAAATTTGTCCCTTTTTTTTGAGTCGTATAAATGGTTTATAGCGAATATTACTTACCCATCTTTTTATTCATATTTCGATATGCCAAGAATAAGAAAATGAAGGAGATGAAAAGTGAGGCTATCATAATGAGCCACATGGACACATCTTGTCCTAAAACACCAATTTCTTTCGTACCATAAAGAACTTTGATTTCTTCCATGATTTCAGCTGGGACCGTTAAGGCAAGAACTCTGAAAGGTTCTTCTAGCAATACATTTTTGAGCATAATGGACATGTGTGTGAATGGAACAACGGATGCAACATAACCCATTGATTTACCTAAAACGACCAATGGCATATAGATACCGCTGATAAATCCGATCAAGGTACCTAGAACTCCAGATAAAGTTCCAAACGCATTCACTGATTTCAAGAGAGTCGTTAAGTAGATCATCATGGATGAAGAGATGAATGTAAATAATAGGATCATCATGGATGCAACAAAGACCACGCTGAATGAATACCAGTATCCAGCAAACACTCCTACATAGAGAACGGTTAAGAACCACATGAACAAGGATAAGACCGTCGTGACTAAAATCGAAGATATGTAATAACTTAAAACGATTTTATATCGTTTAACAGGTGTTACAAGGAATCCGTCCAAACGATGAAACTCCAGGTCTGTAATGATGTTTCCCATCATACCGAGCGATAAGGATACCGTATTGATGACCAAAATTCCACCCATCATGATTCCTGCTGTCAAAAATGTTTTAAATCCCGGTTCCAAAAAGGATAACTCATCTCCACCTGTATATTGTCTGCCAATGAAAAGGAAATAGAGGGCGAGCAATATCAAAACGCTTAAAAAGGAAAAGAATACTGCAGTTTTATCTCTTAAAAACTTTAAGATATTTCGTTTAACCAACGATGTCACATCATACATGGCGTTCACCCCCGATGACATTGATGAATACATCATCCATCGTACCCTTGACAACTTCAAATTGCTTGATATTATCCCTGATTAGATCAATTAATTCAAGCGCATCCTCCGTATCATCTAGGATGACAATATATTGATCAGCAATCTTTTCATAGCTTTTCCCATGTTTTTCTAATAAATCCGTTAGTTTTTTCTTGTCATGAGGAACGACCTTAAACCGGTCAAAGCTATACTTTTCCTTGAGAACTGCAGGAGTTCCTTCAGCAACAATCTTCCCTTTATTGATGATCACCACATGATCAGCATTTCCCGCTTCTTCCATATAATGTGTTGTTAAGAAAATAGTCAAGCCATGCTTGTTCTTCAAATCATCGATAACCTTCCAAACAATCTGCCTTGTTTCAGGATCAAGCCCAGTTGTCGGTTCATCTAATAGTAGTATTTCTGGATTTGAGAATAAAGCTCTCGCAATCTCCGCTCTTCTTTTTTGACCTCCCGATAACGTTTTGAATCTCTGATTTTCAAATTCAGAGAGGTTAAGATAGTTAGAAAGTTCATTGTATCTCTGTTTAACAAGATTTTTGTCATTCATATATAAAGAACCTCTATAATATAGGTTTTCCTTCACTGTCAGATCATCATCTAAAACATTTCCTTGGAAAACAACTCCAATCTTGTTTCTGAAATAAACATCATCTGTCTGTTCATTCAAAAACACCTTGCCGCTGTTTGCGTCAAGCAAGGTGGTCATGATATTGATAGTTGTTGATTTACCTGCACCGTTAGGTCCTAAAAAGGCAAATAAGCTTCCTCTTCTAACTGAAAAAGAAATGTCGTTGACAGCTAGGACATCGCCGTAGCTCTTAACGAGATTTTCTACACGTACGATAAAATCCATGTGATACCCCCTGGTATATGCATAAAGCATGAACAAAGATAGTATATCATACACTTTTTTATTAATAAATACGTCAAATCAATTTAGATTTATAATTGTTAATCGCTTGCGCATTGCGTCATGAACAACAATATGGATGCAACATAAAATAAGAAGTAGCTAATCGGTGACAATACAATGCTGACTATTGTTTTAACAATTTTTATGTTTTGGATTTTGTTTTTGATTTTGATGAAAAAATAGATTAAACTTCCAACTCCATAGGTAACATGAACAAAATGGTAGTATTGAAGAAAAACTGTTAAAAGAATAAGTACTGGAGGTGAGGCTTCAACTTGGTTAGCGAAAATCATTCCCAAACCAAACATAATCAAACCTAAAGTCAGAAGACACAAAGATATCTTGAAATAAATGTTTTGATACATTTGAAATTTTGTTGTTTGTGGACTGCCATCCATGTCAATCACCTCTTTAGCATTATTTTATTCTTTTGAAGCGAGCATTTCTTAAAATTTGCATTAAAAACCCCTTTTGAGTTCTTTTCCTATAGTATTTTTCATAATGTCTAATAAATCAAATTCGATAATGTTTATAAGTTCAAATTAATTTTTCAATATAAAATATGTACCATTTTCATTCTCCATCATTCTCCTTCTTTTTATTTACATTATTGTTTTTTTAAATGAAGGAAACTAATTTCCTATCGTGTTTTGTCATATTGACATGTTCCCTTCGTGGTGCTATAATAGCATCAAAAGATAATGAAAGCGCTTAGAGTCCAGAGCAAGCCAAAAGCACGTATGTGTATTTGTTTTGTTCTTTTTTATTAGCATTAAACTTCTCATGTATTCATGTTTCACTGCACAGAACTTTATATAAGTAAATTATATAAAAATAAAAAGGGAAATGAAGGGAGAAAAAATGTTTAAAAAGTTGTCAAAACCAGTAATTTGGCTGGTCGTATTGCTGCTTGTCGTTGTTTTGTCGAGTTTATTAGCTTCCATGGTTCAAAGCTCATTCTTCTCGGTTAAGGTCGAAAAGATTAGTTTTGAAACTGAACGCGGTGAACTAGCTGGCTATTTGTACACTCCAAATGGTGTGGATGATGATAATCCAGCACCTGCAGTTATCCTTACTCACGGTTATTTAAATAATGCTGAGATGCAGGAAATCGGAGCGATTGAATTATCCAAGAGAGGTTATGTTGTATTGGCATTCAGCATGTATGATCATGGTGATTCCGTTTGGGAAACACCAGCCGCATTCAACTTCTTCGTTCGTTCGGTTTACGATGCTGCTCAATACATGTATGATCAAGATTACGTATTGAAGGATGCGGATGGCAATGGTATGATCGGCGTTAGCGGACACTCCATGGGCGGATTCTCATCAGAATATGCTGTAATTTTTGATGAAATGGATTTTGCTACCAATGGTTTCCGCAAAATTGCCGCTTCTCTGTCTGTTGGTGCTGACTTCCGTTATATCGGTGTTGCTGATCCTACTACTTATTTCACTACAAGAAGCAGTGGTGTCATTGCTGCTCATTATGACCAATTCTTCTTTGATAATGATTCACCAGCGGGAACTGGTTCTGTCATTTATAAGGATTATGTCAAGGATCCAGTCGGTTTGACTTTCTTAGGTCAAGTGACTGCTGAAGCAGGCGTCTTCTATGAAGTTGCAGGCGGACAACGTGTCATCTACACACCAAATGAAACACATCCACAAAATACTTGGTCATTAGAATCCGGTGCGAATACCATTGAATTCTTTGAAGAAGCATTTACTTATCAATTAGATTTATACGGCTTGGGCACTCCAGAATCACACGGTATCACTGTTGGTAGTACAACACAAACCTGGTGGTTAAAAGAAGCATTCACATTGGTTGCGTTAATTGCGCTCGTGATGATGATCTTCCCAGCTTTCTCACTCGTTACATTATTACCAGTATTTAATAAGGTTTATAATAAGGAACTCAATGGCAATGTTGATGTTAAAGTATCTCCAATGTCCAATGAAAAGAAATCTCTCAAGGTTATTGTTGTCACTTTAGCTACATTATTAGGATTCTTCTACCTCACAACATTTATGGATCGAAATGCAGTTGGATTGGCTAAACTTGGCGAAGCTTTATATTATGTCATGGCCGGTGCAGTTGTCATTGCGTTAGCAGTTTGGATCGCTGCAGTCATTACGAAGGGCGTTAAGGGCAATAACGATGAAATGTCAAAGGTTGCTACAAAAGTTACTGTTTCTTCATCATTAGTTGTACTCGTTGCGCTTGCTTTCCGTTGGTTGATTGTCAATCCACAAATATTAACTAAGAATACTTATTGGAGCGCTCCATCATTCAATACCATCGTTTACTGGGCACTTTGCAGTGCTGCTCTGATTCTTCTTGTCGTGTTTGCTACGACTCCAATGTTCAATAATGGCGAAGAAGTCAAGAATCCTTATGGATTGAAGGCTACTCCAGTACAAGTTGGTACAAGCTTATTAACAGCAATCGCGCTTGCTACAGGCATCCTCTTGGTTGTTGCAATCATTGGTTGGGTTTTCTTGACAGACTTCAGATTCTACACTTATGCAATCCAAATCTTCAATGGCCATCAATTTATCGCAGCACTCAGATACATGCCAATTATCTTTATCTACTACTTGGCAGCAGCAATTAACGTTTATGCAAATACAAGAACAATGAAGGGTTGGAAGGCAGATTTATTTGCAGCATTCCTACTTACCGGACCGATCTTGGTGTTCTTAACTTATCAATACTCAGTATTGCGTAATACAGGCGTTGCAGCATACCCATCCTTCTCACTCAGTGCAATCCTTTGTGTAGGTTTAATCCCAACACTAGCAGTTGCAGCAATCATTATGAGAAGATTCTCACAAAAAACTGGCAATATTTGGACTTCTGTATTCTTCAGTACAATATTCTTCACATTGATCACTTTAGCAAATACAGTTGTTTATTTATTAACAATCGTTTAATTCAGTTCAGTTAACAAAAACCTCCCGATTTCTTGGGAGGTTTTTTTTGTTTCTATATCAAGTGTGTCAATGCGAAAAGAATATGAAAAACATTACTCTAATGATTCCTAGTGTAATGTTTGTGTTGATTCAATCCATTCTATTAAAGATTCGTTCCCAATGCTAAAAACTGTTCAAGATCGGAGTGTTTAATCCGCCAATACTTGCCAATTTTAATTGCTTTTAGCGACCCGCATTTAATATAATTATAAATTGTTCTTTGGGTTACCTTCAGAATTTCTGCAATTTCATCAATTGTGTAAAGCTTAAATCCAGTCATTACATCACCCCTATCCTGTTTCAGTTAAACGTCATATATATCAACATTTTTCACTTATAAACACATTATAACACTTAATTAGACATTATTCAATAGTATTTGACCTGATAATTCACCATTTTCGCATATTGCGTATCTATTAAACATCATTAGTGGTATATTACCTTTGTGGATAGGATATCGACACAAATGGTCCTATCTAAGACACATCAAAGGAAGAATTTTAGATTCAAAGCTTCCATTTTGAATTGATCAATTACCAGGAGGTAAAATAATGTATATCTTATTATGGTTATTATTTGGAGCATTTGTTGGTTGGTTGGCAAGCATCGTCATGACATCAAACCATCGCATGGGTTTAGGCGCTAATATCATTATCGGTCTTGTCGGTTCTGCACTTGGCATGTGGTTGATGGACATTTTTGGATTTGGTACTGTTGATGCCTTTTCAGTAACAGGATTATTGGTATCTGTAGGCGGAGCAGCATTATTGATTGGTGTAATTACAGCATTTAACAGGAGATAGACGGATGAAAATTAGACATGTTAATGATTCTAGAATCATCAGTGTGATCATCGGAATCTTAGCATCTTTGATGATAATACTACCTGTGCTTGTTTTAAAAGACTCAGAAACCTCTTATACAGGACTGCAAGTTGCTTTTGGATATGAGTTCACCAATTTGGGTTCGTGGGCGAGTGGAGAAATCGCATTCAATCCTCTCGTACTGTTGGCATTTGTTCTGCCATTGGCTGGATCATTCATGCTAATATTATCCAATAGAGGGTATTTATTATCAACAATTATGTTTGCTGCTGCAGCAATTCTCATCTTTATGATTCCTGAATTCACAAAAGTAACAGTAACAGTTTTAGGAAACGTGAATGAAATTGATGTTGAATGGACTTATGGTTTAGGACTTATCATTGCAGCTTCGCTATCCATAATGGCTACGTTGCTTGGATTATTCAAATTATCTAGAAATGCATAAAAATAAGCTTGATTGAATATTAACGATGAGTTAACATTCCATCAGGCTTTTTTATTTGCTTGATATTGATTACGCTTCAGATGCATTTTCAATGAAATCAAAGCGATTTTCAATCCATCTAAAAAACAAAATAATTAAATAACTCGCTAATAAGTAAAAGATTGCAGCTAAAACAAACGGTGATAGCGTAAAATCCCTTGAGACAATTTCCTTAACGTTTCTGAGCAAATCAGATATGGCGATCACTGTGACTAATGCAGTATCCTTGATTAACGTAATCACTTCGTTGGTAATCGTCGGTACTTCTTTTCTAATTGCCTGGGGCATGATGATATACCTGTAGATCGTCATCCTTGACGCACCCATGACAGCTGCGCTCTCTTCTTGATCTTTAGGGATGCTTTCGATGCCTGATCTCATGATTTCAGTAAAATATGCAGCATAATTAATGATAAATGCCAAATATGCAACCATCATCCGGTCAACAGGAATTCCTATTGCGGGCAAGCCAAACATAAAGAAAAACAGTTGCAGCATCAATGGCGTTCCTCGAAACAGCCATGTATAAAAGGAAACTACTCTTTTGAAGAAGGGATTTGAACGATAAAGAATTGAAACTAAAATACCCAAGGGGAAGGAGATGAGCAGTGTCACCAAGAAAATCTTGAGTGACACCACTGCTCCATCCATCAGGTATTCAGCTGTTTGAATCAAATAGTCCATCAGACTAAGAAAATATCTTCATCGAACCATTTGATAGATATTTCAGCTGCTGTTCCATCTTCTATCATTTCAATAAGGATTTGATTGATTTCATCCCTAATATCGGTTGATTCAAGTCTGAATCCAATGCCATATTCTTCTTCACCAAAGTTTTCTGTTGCTACATCATAAACGCCTTCATTTTGCGAAATGATGTATCTACCCATGATTTCATCAATAGCCACTGCATCGATGGTTCCATTTTCCAATTCCAACAATGCTAGATTGAACGTATCATATTTGACAAGTTCTCCAAGCTGAGTAAGAATGGTATTTCCTTCAACTGCCTCTTGTGAAGCACTGCTTAGCTGGACTCCAACTTTTTTACCTGCTAAATCGTCAATCGTTTCAATAGAAGAACCGTTTTTGACCATAATCATTTGCGTATTTTTGATATATGGATTTGAGAACGCCATTTCTTCAAGTCTTGATTCTGTTATTGTCAAACCATTCCAAATCATATCGATGGTTCCAGCATTGAGTTCTAAAACCTTAGCATCCCAATCGATAGGTTGGAATCTGAGTTCAATACCCAATCTGGTGGAAACTTCCTTTGCAAGATCCACATCAAATCCTACTAAATTCCCCTCTGTATCTCTAAAACCCATTGGAGCGAATGTATCATCCAATCCAACTATAAAGTAACCGCGTTCCTCTAGATCCTCAATCGTTTGTGGAACACCTTCCTGACATGCAGCCAATGCTGCAACTAATACCAATGTAAGTACGAATAATGCTAATTTCTTCATTTTCTTCACCTCGTACTTCCTATTGTACTTTATCGCTTCATTATAGTAAAGCGTTAAATTTATGAAAACGTTTTTCATTGATACTTTACTGTGATAAAGTGATTAAAAATAAAAAAAATCGCATATCGCTATGTGATTTTTCTACTTTTTTTCATCTTTTAATTTTTTTAATATCACATGATAACCTTCAGCACCATAGATTAATGATTTCGAAACTCTTGAAATTGTCGCTGTCGATGCTTTCGTCTCACTCACTATTTGGTGGTACGGCATGCCTTGATCGAGCATTTTCGCAACCTTCAAACGTTGGGCCATTTCAAAAATCTCATTGATAGTGCAGATGTCTTCAAAAAAACGGTGACATTCCTCAGAGTTTTCAAGCTTCAAAATCGCTTCATATAGATATTCGATGTTTTCATTGGCAAATTTGGATTTATATGTCATAAAAGAAACCTCCGTTTATTCATATTATATCATTCTTTGATTGTTTCAATACCTTCTCTTTTCTTGCACCAAGGAAAAAGGTCAACCAATCATTTTTGGAGGTGTAAAGTGCAATTAAAACATAGAGCGCGCCAGTAAAGAATCCAAGAACCATGATGGATATTACCCATAAAATTGCGTGTAACAGGTCTTTTTCTCTAAAGGACATCCACATCGCAAATAATACAAACCCTACATACAAATCAACCAATGACACGACACCCCAGGGATTGTTGAGAATCATATTGCCATCTTCCGCAAAACTTCCATTGATAAAACCATTTAAAAGACCGACAGTCATTGCAAGGAGTCCAATCCACGCGATTACTTTAGCTAATTTCATTTTTTTCACCTTTTTCTTTTCTTAGTTATTTGATACTTTCATTTTTCTGTTGAAACGATATGTTATATAGATGAGAATCGCAGAGATTCCAATCATGAAAAATGGATAAATAGAGATGGTTGTCAAATCGAAGATCATACCTGCCAAAGGGGTGAGCAATCCAAACCCCATATAACCGATCGCCATTTGAAGGCTCATGATTTTCGATAATTTCCTTTTCTCGAAATTCTCTGAATTCATGAACATCATATTTGGATAAATAGGTGCAGCGCCTAAACCCAAAATACCAACAACGATGAAATAAATCCACAAGGCATCAAATTCAATCAACAGCAACATACCTGCAACAAGCATCATGACTTCACCGATTTTAATGAGCATGTTCGGTTTGATCTTTGTTGAAAGCAGTCCGCTTAACAATCTTCCAATGGTAAACATCAAGTAGAATGACGTCGTGAACAATGCAGCAGTCGCATAGCTCACCCCTCTTTCAATGAAGAAATAGCTTGCTACCCACACACCGCCCAAGGATTCAAAGTGCACATAAAACAAGAAGATCAATATACTTTCAACAGCACCTTTAGTTTTTAATATTTCTTTCAATGTAATGTGATTATGCTGATCCTCACGCTCTTCTTTGCTCTCAACCTTCCATAACGGAAAAGAGAAAAGCATGATCAAAGAAATGCCTAACAGGATAGATCCGACAATGACATACCCCAATCTCCATGAATTCTGGCTTAGCGTATAAGACATGATGGTTGGGCCCAAAGTCACTCCGACTCCGTAAAAGGAGTGCAGGTAATTCATATGCTTGGCTTTATAGTTCACGGCAAGGTAATGATTTAATGAAACATCAATTGCACCCGCTCCCATCCCTAAAGGAATGGCGAAGAATAATAACTGATAAAAATAATCAACCCTGCTCATCACAACTAAAGATACACCGGTAAACATAATACTAAATAAAACTATCTTCTTCGTTTCCAAATGTTTCAACAATCTCGGCGCATTATATGTCGCTAGAATTGACATTAAATAAACGATGAAAGTCATGATTCCAAGCGTTCCAAGCGAAGTCCCCAATTCCATTCGAACCAAGCTCCAAGAAGATCCTAAAAGGGCGTCAGGCAAGCCTAAAGCGATAAATGCGATATAGATGACGGCCAATAAAGCAAGGTACTTAAATTTCATAGTTCACCAAGGATCATTACATAATTATATTGTATCACGTATTGATGAACTGCAGTTCGATAACAAACGCACACATTAAAAAATTCAAAAAAACAAAAAGACCATGATTTGATTCATGATCTTCAAGTGATTTAAATGTTAAAGTTGAAAGACGAAATTCTCGTTTGAACCACTACCATCCAAACGAATGAAAATCATTTATTCAACATTCTTGATGATGATGGCAGTACCCATTCCACCACCGATGCATAAGGATGCAAGCCCCAACTTTTGATTTCTCTTTTTCAGTTCATGAGTCAATGAAACTACAATTCTAGCCCCGCTGCATCCGACTGGATGCCCAAGAGCGATTGCACCGCCATTGACATTTGTACGATCAGAGAACCAATCATATGGAACCTTCAAATCCTGACTTAATTCTTTCATGACACCAATGCTTTGTGCTGCAAATGCCTCATTCAATTCAATGAGTTCAATGCTTGAAAGCTTCAAGTTTGTACGGTTAAGCACGTTCTTAATTGCGTTAACAGGACCTAATCCCATAAACTTAGGATCAACGCCTGCTTGATCAGCTCCAACAATCTCGACCAAAGGCTGTAAATGATACTTTTGAACAGCTTCTTCACTTGCTAACAAGACATAAGCTGCACCGTCATTAATGCCAGAAGCATTGCCTGCAGTCACACTTCCATCCTTTTTAAAAGCTGGTTTCAAAGTTGCTAGTTTTTCTAATGATGTCTTTCGATTGGGATACTCATCCTTATTGAAAAGAACAACTTCTTTTCCGACCTTGACTTCAATTCCAACAACTTCTTCATCAAATCTGCCTTCATCGACAGACTTGATTGCTTTGACCTGGGAATCATACGCAAACAAATCTTGTTCTTCTCTTGAAATCGAATGTTTTTCAGCAATATTTTCTGCAGTGATACCCATATGAATACCATCATAAGCATCAATTAATGCGTCATAAATCATATGATCAACGACTTCATAATTACCCATTTTTACACCACTTCTCGCTTTTGAAGGCAATAGATGAGGTGCTTGGCTCATGGATTCAGTACCGCCGGCAATGACGATATGACTCCATCCTGATACTATTTTTAAATATCCATCCATAATCGCTTTCATGCCTGAACCGCAAACCATGCTGACTGCATAACCAGGAACAGAGAAAGGAATTCCAGCCTTAATGGCAACTTGCCTGCCAATGCCTTGACCTTGACCTGCCGGTAAAATATTTCCAGAGATCACTTCATCAATAACGGATGGATCAATCTTGGTTTCTTCTAAAATGCTTTTCACAACCTTCGCTCCAAATTCAGATGGAGATACTGTTGATAAAGCTCCTAGAAAACTTCCGATTGCAGTTCTTTTAGCGGATACGATATATACTTTTGACATCGTTCGAACTCAAATTATATGAGTAATAAGCCTAAACCGATGATAACGCCTGAATATAGAAGAACCATTAAACAGTAACCCATGATATTCTTAGCGCCAAGCTTAGCAATACCTAATACTGGAAGAGCCCAGAACGGTTGAATCATGTTAGTCCAAGCATCGCCCCATGCAATCGCCATTGCAGTCTTCGCTGGTTCAACACCAAGCGCTAAACCGGCTGGCATCATGATTGGTCCTTGAACTGCCCATTGTCCGCCACCTGATGGAACGAAAATGTTAACAATACCTGCACTTAAGAATGTAAATAATGGGAATGTAGTTCCATTGGAAATATTAACGAATAAATCAGAGATTGCTCCTGCCAATGAAATATCATTCGGACCTTTTGCAGTCATGATTCCCATGATACCTGCATAGAATGGGAATTGCAATAAGATTCCACCAACACTCTTCGCAGCACTATTCACTGCATGAACTGTCTTGATTGGAGTGCCATGTAAAGCAATAGCTGCAAATAAGAATATGAAAATAACGATATTCAAGTTCAAATCAAAACCCTTTTCGATAAAGTACATAACAATGAAAGTGAAACCCATAGCTGCCAATATGTAATTGATCACTCTGCTGTTTTCTAACTTTTCAGCTGGAGTCATATCCTTACGGTCTTTCATGACTGGAGCTGGTTCGTCTTCAAGTAGTAAAGGATCAACAGTCTTAACCTTATCTCCCTTTGGATGCATCAAAGCTAATAGTATTGGCAATGTCAAGATAATGACACCGACAATCACTAGATTCGTCACTGAGAAAATAGTTTGGCTCGTTGAAATCGCATCAACAACTGCTCCACCTGTTTGTGTAACCAATGTAGCACCACCAGTAGCAAGTGTCAATGGAATAGATCCAGACAATCCAGCATGCCAAATCAAGAATCCGCTATATGCTGCTGCAACAAGCAATGGATAATCTACACCCTTGACACGTTTAGCAACTTCCTTAGCGAAAATCGCACCAATGACAAGACCGAAACCCCAGTTGATAAAGGAAGCAACTAAGCCGATAACGCTTACCCAGATGATTGCTTGAATCTTATTCTTTGGAATGGATGCAAGCTTGCCTAAGCCCTTTTTGAAAAGTGGAGCTGTAGCTAAAATCGTACCAGTTACCAAGATCATTGCCATCTGCATTGAGAACGTTAATAAGCTCCAAAATCCACCGTACCATGCTTCAATGATATTAAGCGGAGTTGTCTTTGTAACGATCAAAGAAATAATAACGACGAAGAATGTTAATAGAATCGCAAAAATATATGGATCTGGTAAAAACTTTTCAACAAGTTTTACGGATCCTTGTGTCATTTTATCAAAAATCTTTTTCATGTTTCTCTCCTAAACTTCCATAGTTTTTAAATTTTTACTGATAATGAGTTGTGGTTCTGTTAATGCTTGTATTTCTTCTACTGTGACTCCGGGAGCAAGTTCTGTCAGTAAGATGCCTTGATCCGTAATTTCCATGACGCCTAATTCCGTAACGATCATGTTCACTTCTTTAACTGCAGTGTATGGTAGTGTACACTTTTTTAATATTTTTGCCTTTCCTGATGAAGTATGTGTCATCGCAACAATAACCTTTTTAGCTCCCACGAGCAAATCCATTGCGCCACCCATACCTGGAACCATCTTTCCAGGGATAATCCAATTGGCAATACTTCCTTCTTCATCGACTTCAAGAGAACCTAATACGGTAGCATCAACATGTCCGCCGCGAATAATACCAAACGATGTTGCACTGTCGAAGAAAACTCCTCCAATGGACATCGTGACTGGCTTGCCGCCTGCATTCGTTAAATCCCAATCTTCATTTTCTTCTGAAGGTGCTGCACCTAAACCGAGCATTCCGTTTTCTGATTGAAACGTGATTTCAACATCATCAGAGATATAATTGGCAACCATGGTTGGCAAACCAATTCCCAAATTGACAACATCTCCATCCTTTAATTCTTTAGCAACTCTTCTTGCAATCAGTTCTTTTGGATTCATTTTTTCTCACCCTCAACAATATAATCCACAAAAATGTGTGGTGTAATGATATGATCGGGATCTAGTTGACCAATCTCTACGATATTTCTTGCTTGCACAACAACAGTTTCGCATGCGGTTGCCATCAATGGATTGAAGTTTCTAGTTGTTTTGCGGTAGATGATATTACCTTTTTTATCAACCTCATGTCCCAAAAGAAATGCAAAATCAGCTTTTAACGGTTTTTCTAATAAATAATCCTTGCCATCTACATGAATGATTTGCTTACCTTCTTGAACCATCGTCCCAATGCCTGTCGGTGTTAAAAACCCACCTAAACCTGAACCGCCTGCACGAATTCGTTCTGCTAAAGTTCCTTGTGGAACCAATTCAACTTCCATTTCACCAGAAGTCATTTTCTCTCCTGCAATCGGATTAAGTCCGATATGTGAAGCAATCAACTTTTTGACTTTCCCTGCGGAGATCAGTTTCCCAACACCGACTCCCGGAAGTCCCGCATCATTGCAGATGATTGTTAAATCTTTGATATCAGTCTTGATGATGGCATCGATGATGCCTTCAGCTGTCCCGATGTTCATAAACCCACCAATCATCACGCTAGCTCCATTTTGAATCTTTGAAACAAAATCTGCCATCGTAATTAATTTGTTTTTCATCTAAACCTTCCTTTCGTAAATATATGTAAGCACTTACTTTCATTATACAACGACGCACAAGGACTTTCAAGTGCTTTTTTGAAAAAATGAAAGAAAAAGACTCGGAAATTTTTTCCAAGTCTGATAGACAGTTTAAGAACAGAATTCTTCAATTAAACACAGTACAATTTTGCTAAATCCTCAACAAATCTTGTAATCAATTTTCTAAAATCAGTATCATGATAAATGGATGGAGCATAAACCTTCAATGTAAAGATACCCATGATCATCGATACAATGCTTGTTGCTACCAAGTTTGGATCCCCCTTGAATTTTCCTTCAGCAACCTTTTTTCTAAAGTAATCCTTCATAAACTCGGTATAATCAATGGAATTGGTGAACTTTTTACCCTTTTCGTCAATTTCTTTGATCTGAATTTTATACATCTTGATGTTGTTTTCTAAAAACATGTAGTAGACATCCGCGAAAATAAAAATATCGTCTCTGATGTTTCCTGTGATATCCTTTGATATTTTCTCGATAATATTTCCTTCAACTGCAAAGTGCTTGATGACTGACTGCAATAAATTGCTTTTGCTTTTGAAATATCTGAACAAAGTGATTTCATTCACTCCTGCTTGTTCTGCAATCTTTCTTGTCGAGACTCCCGAATATCCGGACTCTGAAAAAAGTTTTGTAGCAGCGAGCAGTATTTTTTTCTCTGTTTCTTTCATATCCTCACCTCTTTGCAAGATACATTTAGTAATAAAAATATGGGACATTTTTTAGTAAATATTCAAACTTACATTTAATTATATCATGTAAAAACTATAAAACATCTTTACTGATGGGATTGCAACAGCTGATATTTGAATTTATACTTAACTTTGCTCAATCGATTCAATACGTTGAGAAATCGTTGGATGGCTATAGTTGAGTAATACATAAAGCGGATGTGGTGTTAAATTGGAAAAATTTTCTTTAGCAAGAACCTTCAAGGCCGTAATCATTGCATCTTTACTGATATGCTTCGCTGCAAATTTGTCTGCTCTATATTCTGCCACACGTGAAAAATAATTGAGTGGAATACCTAAAATAAAATTCAATGGTGACATAAATATAGTGAATAGCAATAAAGCAAATCCAAAATGAATGCCGCTTAAACCGAATGCCGCTGCTAAACCTGCCGACTGCAGGATTGTGCCCAAAATAACTGCGTAAAGTAAAAACGTGACGATTCTTTGAAAAAGCATGGATGTTGTATCCTTATAGGTTGCGTGCCCGAGCTCATGCGCGAGAACGGAAAGGATTTCTTCTTCGCTCATCTTTTCAATGAGCGTATCAAAAAGAACGACTTCCCTCTTTTTTCCTAATCCGCTGAAAAATGCGTTGAGCTTCGATGATCTTTTTGAAGCATCCATGACAAATATACGATTCACTTCAAAGCCTAATTTTTTGCCTAAAGCATCAATTTTGTTTTTTAGTTCGCTTTCTTCCATCGGTTTCAATTTGTTAAACAGCTTGACAAACACTGTATTTAACAAAAAGATTGCGACTAAAACGAGTGATAATACCGCCCAAGCGCCGAAAACAAATATCCAAATCTGATCGATAAAAACCAGATAAATCCAATTCAATAAACTAACAACACCGCCTAATAAAGCGATTGTCAATAAAAGATTTTTGATAAAATCCAAATAGAATGTCTTCTTTTTTGTTTTGTTGAATCCATAGCGTTCTTCAATCACGAACGTCGCGTAATAATTAAAGGGCAAGTTTATGATTTCAGTAACTATTACAAATCCTAAGATAAAAATCAAGCTCTGTAGAATAACAGAATCTAGAATCCAGGAATTCACGATGCCTTCCCATAAACCAAATACACCGAATACAAGCAACGCCAATAAAAACAAAGTGGATACAACATGCTTGATCATTTGAAATTTAAAATTAGTCATCGTAT